>Ga0302324_100028160_pt1 | contig 10683 bp, 13 predicted proteins | sample Palsa_T0_1_FD_201949 | JGI IMG/M metagenome (GOLD analysis project Ga0302324, IMG submission 201949) | Peat permafrost microbial communities from Stordalen Mire near Abisko, Sweden - Palsa_T0_1 | ecosystem: Environmental > Terrestrial > Soil > Palsa > Peat permafrost | place: Sweden: Abisko...
AATGTGTTCGAGGCAGTGCTCGCTGAACAGGCCGCTCACGTAAGCATCGGCGAGCGGCAGGCGGCGAGTGATGTCGCAGCAGATGTCCACCTGCGGGCGCCAATGGAAGTCCAGATTAAGGTTGCTCGGCCGGGCGTTGGGTCCGCAGCCGACATCGAGCACCAGGCCGGCGGTCTTGAAGCGCATGAACGCGCGCCGGCCGCGGATCAGCCGCGACACATTGCGCTGCAGTTTGCGGTTATTCAACACGCTCATGGGGCCACAAGTTCATGGGGTGGCAGTGCCGATGTCCACGTCGATGCGGCGCTGTACGCTCCAGTGCCGCGGCAGCAGATCGACTGGCGCGCAACGTTCGACGAAGCGCGGATCGACCGCGTTGCGCATCGCTACGGGGCTGTAGATGGTCGCCGCCAATTGTTGCACGCGATCCGGCAGCGTTCCGACCACTCCGCCGGGCCGATTGTAGCCATAGAAGCCGGCGTCGAAGCCGCGCGGGGTGCACGGGTAGGCCATCGGGATGTCCGATTGCTCCTGGATGCGCCGCAGCAGGCCGTCCTGCTCGACAAATCCCAGGCCGACCGCGCTGGCGGGGAAATGCCGGCGTAGGTATCTCTTCGGACGGCGAAAGTAGGCCATGTTCACATGCGGGGCAATCAGACGCTGCACCACTGACCTGTCGAAGCACACGCCGTTGGCGGCGAAATCCCCGCTGCTCAGGTAGTAGCCCTCAGGGTCGTCGGGCGCGGTGACGGCGCGGTTGGGGTTGCGGGTGGCGATCGAGCAGAACAGCGGGCCGGCCGCGGCCTGCACTGCGCGATGCCAGCGGAAGAAATCGCGCGCGACCATCGTGTCCTCCTCGACCAGAAACACGTACTGCCTGGCCTCGGCGGCGGCTGCCAGGTATCCCAGCAGCAGATTGGCGCTCTGCTTGGTGCGGCGGAAAGGACACGGTGGCGGCAGGCTGATCTGGAAGCTCGACAGACGATCGGCGAACGCGTGAATGACATCGATGTTGTCGGGCAGATAGCCGCTGTCAGGCCGGAACAGCACGTGCACGCTGCCAAATCCTTCAGCGCGCGTCAGGTTATCCAGGCAATGCCACAGGAATTCCGGGCGTCGCCAGCACGGCAACACCAGTACGTCGCGCTCGCCGGCGGGGTGCGCCAGGTCGACGCGCGCGGCGTCGCGCACCGCCTGGCGGAAATTCCACCAGCTGCGTGCCCGCCTCAACACGGCGGCACAATGGCTTCGAACCGTGGCCTAAGGTTCAGCGCTCCCAATGTCCGCGCGCGAAATGATAGTGCGGTCCATTGCCGACCCAGGCATCGGGTACCCAATGAAAGCCGCGACGCTCGTGGATCCAGCGGCCACCGACCCAGACGTGCTCGTGACCGCGCCACTCCCAGTATCCCGGCGCCCAGACATAGCCCGCCCGCGGACCCGGTACCACTTCGACCCGGGCTGGCGGCGGCGCCACGTCGATGTCGATGTTAACGGCAGCGAGGCTCACCCCCGGTGCGATGCTCGCCGCCGCTGACAGCAGCAAGGTCGCGAGCAGCAGTTTGCGCGTAGTCATTTTATGAATACTCCTTAGCTCCAGGTTAGTTCTGCCAACGCCCGTTTACCCCTTCGGTTGACGGTTCGCAATAGGCCCGTCCGGATAGCTGAATGCTGCCGCCTCTTGCCGCATCCAGTCCATGAATCCCCTGACCGCGGGCAGCGTGCGGGCGCGTGCCGGACACACCAGCCAATAGCCTTCGTCAATGTGCAGTGCCCGCGGACTGGCACGCACCAGCTTGCCGCTGGCGATTTCGTCCGCGACCAGGCTCCATCGGGCCAGCACCAGCCCGGCGGCCTGCTCCGCCATGCGCACCAGCGCCACCTCTGCATCGAGCACCGCGCCGCGCAGCGGTGCGCCGTCATCGGCAGTGTGACCATCGAACAGCCAGATGGTCCAAGGGTCGCTGACGCTGTGCAGCAGTGGGTAGCGCCGCAGGTCGTTGGCGTCGCGCAGCGGACCGAACTTCTGGTAGAGCGCGGGTGCGCACACCGGCACCAGCCATTCATCCATCAGTTTCTCGCTATAGACGTTCGGGTAGCCGCCGCGGCCAAAGCGCACCGCCGCGTGGAAATCCTCGCGCACAAAGTCCACCATTTCTTCGGAGGCGTGCAGATGCAGATCAATCTGCGGGCAGGCCACGCGGAAGCGCTCCAGACGCGGCAACAGCCATTGCTGCAGGAATGAGGCCAGCGTGCTCAGGCGCAAGGTAGCGCTGCTGCGCTCGCGGCGCGCGTCATCGACGGCGCGCTCAAGCTGCTCGAGCGCCTGGCGTACCCGCGGCAACAGCGCCTCGGCTTCGGCGGTGAGAACCACCTGGCGGCCATTGCGCCGGAACAGCGGTCGCGCCAGGTATTCCTCCAGCGAGCGGATCTGCAGGCTGGCAGCGCTCGCCGTCACACCCAGGGCATCGGCCGCCCGGGTGAAGCTCAGGTAATGGGCCACCGAAATAAAAACGCGCAGGCTGCCTAACGGCAGCCTGCGCACCGAGGGAGCTGCAGACCGGCTCGGGCCGGCCCGGGAGCGAACCGGCTTCGCGCGCTTGTGGCTGGCGATACTCGAACTCCTTGCGCCACGGACTGCTGGCGCTTCAAGCTAGGCGATCCCGGCGTCGATCGCAAACAGCGCGCCTTCAGCGGCGCAGATCAGCAAGGCGAGGATGGCGCCAATCAGGATTCTGGTCAGGCTATGCATGGGATTCTCCCGTCGTTGGTGAAAGTGCTGGCAGCAAGGATGCGCTGCCGGGCGCGCCACAGATGGCAAAGCCCTCAACCCGTGTTGAGTTTTGCTAAACGCAGGAAACCCTTTGCACTCAACGACTTCGGTGACCCCGGGCGGATGCGCATATCATCTGCGCGAGATGAAGCAGAGCCCACCGCCGGCCGCGGTCCGCCGCATCGCGCACCTGGACATGGATGCGTTCTACGCATCGGTCGAGTTGCTGCGTTATCCCGATCTGGCAGGGCTGCCGCTGGTCATCGGCGGCAGCCGCCGGGAGCTTGGCGAGCGCGAGCGCCAGCCCGGGCAATACGCGCTGCTGCGCGACTATGTAGGCCGCGGCGTGGTGACGACGGCCAGCTATGCGGCGCGCGGATTTGGCGTGCATTCCGCGATGGGACTGATGCACGCCGCACGCCTGTGTCCCCAGGCGGTGATATTGCCGGTGGATTTCGATGAATACCGCAGGTATTCGCGGCTGTTCAAGGCGGTGATCGCGCGGCTGGCGCCGGTGGTCGAGGATCGCGGCGTCGACGAGGTCTATATCGACTTCGGCGCCGCGGAGGGCGGACAGGAATTGGGCGGCAGGACACTGGCGCTGCACATCCAGGATGCGATCCGCGAACGCACCGGCCTCTCCTGCTCGATCGGGGTGGCGCCCAACAAGCTGATCGCCAAGATGGCGAGCGAGTTTCAGAAGCCGAATGGCATCTCCATCGTCTACGAGTCGGAGCTGGCCGAGAAGATCTGGCCGCTGCCGTGCCGCCGCATTCACGGCATCGGGCCGCGCATGAGCGCGCGGCTCGAGCAGCTCGGCGTCAGGACCATCGGCGAGCTGGCGCACTGCGAGCGCGGCTGGCTGGTGCAGCAATTCGGCAGCAGCCACGGCAGCTGGATGTACCAGGCCGCCTGGGGCTGGGACGAGCGGCCGGTGCTACAGCACAGCGAGCCGGTGTCGATGAGCCGCGAGACTACGTTCGAGCGCGACCTGCATGCGGTTCGCGACCGTGCGCAACTGCGCGAGCTGTTCACCGCGCTGTGCCGCGAGCTGGCCGCGGATCTGCAGCGCCATGGCTACGCCTGCCGGACCATCGGCATCAAACTTCGCTACGACAATTTCCAGCGTGCCACACGCGATCAGACCATCGATGGCTATACCAACGATGCGGCGCTGATCCGGCGCACCGCCGGCCAGTGCCTGAAGCGCGCGCCGCTCGAGCGTCGCCTGCGCCTGCTGGGGGTCAAGGCGAGCGGCCTGGTACGCAGCGAGTCAGTGGCTGCGGCTGCGGCGCAGCGGGCAGCGCCGGCCGAGTTATCGTTGTTCTGACGCGGCTGGATTTCTAACGCGGCTCGATACTGATGTGCGTGGTCACGGAATTGGCGATGTAGCACTCGGCATGCGCGCTCTCGTGCATGGCCTCGATCTGCTCGCGCGTCGGCAGCAGTTCGCCGGAGAACTGCACCTCGGGCTTGAGCGTCACGACGCTGACCCACCACTTGCCGGCGGCGTTCTTCTCCATCACGCCGGTGGCGTGGTCGTGGTAGCGGTCGACGCGGTACTTGCGCTTGCCGGCGATCGCGAGAAACCACAGCATGTGACAACTCGACAGCGCGGCGATAAACGCCTCCTCCGGGTCGATGGCGGCCGCATCCGACAGCGGTAGCGGCACCGAGTGCGGCGAGGAGGACGCCGGCAGCTCAAGGCCGCCGTCAAAGCGCCAGCGGTGCGCGCGTGAGTAGCGGTTGTCGGTGAACGCCGCCTCACCGCGCTCCCAGATCACCTCGGCCGAATACTGGGTCATCGCTGCCTCCAGGAAACGCTTTGAACTTAAGGGGCAATCAGCTCGTCGCGCTCGACGTCGGCACGATCCGGATCGTGCAGCTCGGTGTTGAACGACACCAGCACCACCGGAGTCGCGCCGGTATTCTTGAACGCGTGCGCGGTACCGGGAGCAAACGCGAAGCGCCAGACTTCCCCTGCTGGCACATGCCGCTCCTCGATCATGGCGCCGATGCGATAGCGCACCAGTGCCGGTCCGAGCACCGCGGTGAGCTCGGTGCCGCGCCCGTGACGATGATTGCCGCGCACCGCCCCGGGCTGCGATATCACCGTGTGCACGTTGCGCCAACCGGCCAGCAGCGCGGGTTCCAGCGGCTCAAACACCGCGCCGCGGGCGTCGGCATGCACCTTGAGCTTTCGGATCTCGACGCCCGGTCGGATCTCAACGCCCGGTGGTTCCGTGGCCGTCATGGCGCGCGATCAGCGCCCGTAGCGAGCGGTCAGGCTGGCCTTTGCCAGCGAGTTGGCGTGGATCATGAATCCCACCATCGCCGCACTGGCCTCATCGGGGACCGAGATCTTGTCGGCCTTGAGCGCATACACGGTAAAAATATAGCGATGCGGCTTGTCGCCGGCCGGAGGGCACGGGCCGCCAAATCCTGAGGTGCCGAAATCGGTGTGGCCCTGAAGTGCTCCGGCCGGCAGGCTGCCGCCGGGATTGCCCGCGCCAGCAGGCAATTCGGACACGTCAGCAGGGATGTTATAGACCACCCAATGCCACCAGCCCGAACCGGTCGGCGCATCCGGATCATAGACAGTCAGCGCGAAGCTCTTGGTGTCGCGCGGGGCGCCTTTCCAACTCAGCGCCGGTGAGATGTTCTTGCCGCTGCAGCCAAAGCCGCTGTAGACCTGATCATTGGAGATCATGCTGTTGGGCGCCATGCCCGGACTTTGCAGCCGAAAGACGCTATCGGCCGCCGCGGCATCGAGCGCGCATGCCAGAGCGAGGGCAGCGCCAGCCCAACGCAGTGACGACAGAACTGAATGCATGCCAGCCATGAGTGCTCTCCGGTCAATTGCCCTGACATTCGCAGCGCCCTAACATCTGCGGCGCCTGAAATGCGATGCTATCACCGCGCGCAGTCTGCGGAAGTTGCGGCGAGGAGTCCACGATGCTGATGATGCTGGCGGGCATGGTGCTGTTCTTCGCGCCGCATTCGGTGGCGGTGGCAGCCCCCGGGTGGCGCGCTCGCATGCTGCTGCACCTGCGCGCCGGCACCTGGAAGGGCGTCTACTCGCTGATCAGCGCGGTCGGGCTGACCCTGATGCTGCTCGGTTTCGCGCACACACGCGCCGCGCCGGTGGTGCTGTACGTGTCGCCGACATGGCTGCGTTACGTCACCTGGCTGATGATGCTGCCGGTGTTCCCGCTGCTGTTCGCCGCCTACCTGCCCGGCCGCATCAGAACCGCAACCAAACATCCGATGCTGGCGGCGGTGAAGATCTGGGCCACCGCTCACCTGCTGGTCAACGGCATGCTGGGCGACGTGCTGCTGTTCGGCAGCTTCCTGGTCTGGGCAGTGGTGGTTCGCGTCTCGCTCAAGCGCCGCGTCGTAGCGCCGGTCCCGAGCGCGCCGCCCGCGCGCTATAACGACCTGATCGCGCTGCTGCTGGGGCTTAGCGTGTACGCTCTGTTCATCTACCGGCTGCACGCGCTGATCACTGGCGTGCCGCTGCTGCCCCGCTAGCGCCACCGCTTCACCACACGCGACAGGGCGTCTGCTTGGCCATCGGCTGATCGATCCTGCACGAGAATGCCCGGGCGAACTGCGGCATGTTCAACATCACGCCGTTGACGCGGTAGCGGCCGGGCGAGTGCGGATCGGTCAGCGCCTGGACACGCAGTTGGTCCGGCCGCGTATTCTCGCAAGCCCACTGGGCGTAGCCGATGAAAAAGCGCTGCTCCGGCGTGAAGCCGTCACGCGGCTGCGGCGACTCATGGGCGGTCTGTGCCTGCCACGCCATCCAGGCGAGCACCAGGCCGCCCAGGTCGGCGATGTCCTCGCCTTCGGTCAGCTTGCTGTTGATCCTGAGCTCGTCGACCACGGTGTACTGCGCGTACTGATCGACGACGCATTGGGCACGATGGTTGAATTCCTCGGCATCTGCATCGGTCCACCAGTCGCGCAGATTGCCGCGGGCGTCGAACTGGCGCCCTTCATCGTCGAAGGCATGCGTCAGCTCGTGGCCGATAGTGCCGCCGGTATTACCGTAGTTAGGCGCGTCATCCATGGCCGGGTCGTACAACGGCGGCTGCAGTACTCCGGCCGGGAAGTTGATGTCGTTCATCTGCGCGTCGTAATAGGCGTTGACGGTCGGCGGCGTCATCTGCCACTCATCGCGGTCCAGCGGCTTGCCAATCTTGGCCAGCTGGCGCTGCGACTCGAACCAGGTAGCGCGCACGACGTTGCCGAAGAAGTCGCCGCGCCGCACGCGCACTGCACTGTAGTCGCGCCACTTATCCGGATAGCCGATCTTGTTGGTGATGCCGTGCAGCTTTTCCAGCGCCTGTCGCCTGGTGTCGCTGCTCATCCAGCTGAGCTGCTCCAGATCATCATGCATCGCCTGCTCGATCTGCTGCGTCATCTGCAGCGTCTTCAGCTTCAGATCCGGACCGAAGGCGCGCTGCACGAATTCGCGCCCGAGCGCCTCGCCCAGTTGCCGGTCGACCAGTCGCACGCAGCGCTTCCAGCGCGGCGGCAGCTCCGGCACGCCGCGCAGCGTGTGGCTGAAGAATTCGAAGTTGGCGTTGACGAACGCGGCCGACAGATACGGTGCGGCCGCGTGCGCCACGTGCCAGCGCAGGTAAGTCTTCAGGTCCGCCAGGCTGTGGTCGCGCCATAGCTGATCGAGCGCCTGGAAGAACTTCGGCTCGGTGACATTGAAGCTGTCCAGCCTGCCGATGCCAGCGCGTCGCAGGTACGCGTTCCAGTCGAAGCCGGGCGTCAGCGCCTGCAGCGCCTGCGCGTCCAGCTTGTGAAACAGGTTCTGCGGTTCGCGCCGCTCGACCAGGGTCAGCGAGGCCCGGGCCAGCGCCAGCTCCATGCCCATGACCGTTTCGGCGTTGCGGCGCGCGCTCGCTGGCGTATCCCCCAGCAGCGCGAACATGCGCGCCACGTGCGCCTGGTATTGCGCGCGGATCGCGACCGACTTGGCGTCGTCCCTGGTGTAGTAGTCGCGATCGGGCAGACCCAGGCCGCCGGCCGAAGCAAAGGCGATGACCTGCGTGGCGTCGGCGAAGTCCTGATCGGCCGTGAAATCGAAGAACATGCCGTCGCTGCCGCTCGCCAGCTGCAGCTCACTGAGCACCGCCGGCAGGTCACGCTTGCCATGCATGCCGTCGATCAGCGCCAGATAGCTGTGCAGCGGCGCCGCGCCGCGTTGCTCCACGGCCGCCTCATCCATGCAGGCCGCGAAGTAATCGCCGATCAGGCGCTGACTGGCGCTGTGCTGCCCGCTGCGCTCGGCGAGGCTGGCGAGAATGCCCCACAGGAAGCGCTGGTTGTCGGTCTGCAGCTTGCCGTACACGCTCCAGCCCGCCTGGTCGGCGGGGATCGGATTGCTCCTGATCCACCCGCCGCAGCTGTATTGATAGAAATCCACGCAGGCATCGGCCGACGGGTCCATCGCGTGCAGGTCCAGTCCTGGCGTATACGGGAAGGCACTCAGTGGTGCTGACGCCGGCGCCGCATCGGACGCGATCGTGGGAGCGGAAGGCACGATGGCGGCCAGCAGCAGCAGAGCGAATCGGTGCATCGGCAGATATTGCCAGACCTGACGCTCAGTAGGCGTAGAACGGGCCGATCTCGGTGCCGGCAGGCCTGCCTTCAATGGCGGTGAACACGCGGTTGCCGTAGAAGAACGGCAGGCCGAAATCGAAATAGCTGCCCAGTTGTGCGTTGCTCGCGGCGGGGCCGCCGAGCGCGGCATCGGCATAGAAGGCGCCGTTGATCGTGCTCTCATTGCTGACCTGGAAATTGACGACACTGGTCAGATCAGCCTGGTTCTGGTTGGTGGCCATCAATGACAGCGTCGAATTGGGACAGTAGAAATCGTTGGCCTCCGGATTGGACGACGTGCTGGGGCACACCGGAATCGAGCTGTCCGGGAAGTACAGCCCGTTGGAGCCTGAGTCGATGAAGCTGCTGGAGAGCGTCTGGCCGTTGAACATCGTGGTGAAATTTCCCGAACTGTCGGTGGTCAGCACGAACGCGGTGCCCAGGCCATTGTTGCTCTGGGTGGCGATGCCGAAGGTCAGTGTGCCGCTGTCCCCGGTCTGCCCGGCCGTGGGGATGGCCTGCAGCGCCAGGATGACGCCGTTATTGTCGGTTGCGAACAGCGCCACCGGATTTCTGACCTGGGCGGACTGCATCACCGGCGTGAAGGCGCAGCTGTCGCTGCCGGTGTTGCAGCTGTAGTAGAGGTCGCTCATCGAGGTGTTGCAGCCGTTGGTGAAATTGGCGCAGTCGGCGCAGGATGCGCCGCAATCCTGGTCGGCGATGCCGACGCCAAGCACGCCGTTGGCGGCAAAGGCCTGGACGGAATTCAGCGATGTGGTCGAGGAGCTCAGCACGGTGGTGCAGCTGCTCGGCGGCGTGGCCGCATACGAGCCGTTGTCGTCAATGATGTTGACCGACACGGCGCTTGCCAGTTCACCGGCGAGGCTGACATCGGCCGTCGCGATCGGACCCCAGGTATAGCCGTCGGCAAAGGGCAGGCATTCGGCGATGCTGTTGCTGGCGTTGTTGGGATCAGGCGTGACGGTGAGTGCCAGCCCGGCGGCGGCCAGGGCCGAGGCCATGATGCGCACGCCCGAGGAGCCGGTATCGACCAGTACGTCATCGATGGTCGCGCAGGTGGCGGTGCCGGGCCGGCACAGCTTCACGCTGACATAAGGAATATTGTATGTGCCTCCCATCGCCGCGGCGGGCCCCCGCCCGATGGTGACGGTGACGACATTGGCGGTGCTCGCACCGCTGGAACTGCTGCTGGAGCTGCTGCTGGAGCTGCTGGAGCTGCTGCTGGAACTGCTGCTGGAGCTACCCGAGCTGCTGCTCGAGCTGCTGGTGCTGCTGCTGCCGCCACCGCCGCCGCAGCCGGCGATCAGGCACACGCCCAGCCATACGGTCCAACGCAAACGGTGGCTCATGCATCAGTCTCGCTAGGGAAGGTCGGTCACGGATACGCCAGCGGGCACCAGGCTTGGGATGTAAGCCGTGCCCTGATAGGCGCGCATGCGCGCCATCGACTGCACCACCAGATCGGGAGCTGCAATCGTGAACTGCCGGTGCATCCCTGGCCGCACGCTGGCAGATGCCGCGCTCTGAAAGCGCTGGTAGTAATTGCCGAATAACTGCTGCAGGTCCGGAGGCAGCGCGCCGTGCCAGCTGACCGCGAACACCGTGCCGGCGGGCGTCTCGTATTCATGCAGCAGCATGCCGGATTCGGTGCGGATCTCATGCTGCTTGTACAGCGGCATCGCCACGCTGCTGAGCTGCGCATGGAACATCTGGCGATCAGCGTCCACGGAGCCGGCGTCGCCGCCCAGATGCGCGGACGCAGGCATCGAAAACCAGGTCGCAGTGACCAGGCCTACGGCGCAGAGAGCGCGCGCGGGGCTTACAATTAAGGCTTTCACGTGAGGCTCAACGCTCCAGGAGCTGCGACGGCCGACAGCTTGCCAGAATCCCCCGATAATCTCTGAAGAGGGTTCTCAATGTGGCAAAGTTCCATCGCTTCGCGGCAGCCCTGATGTCGCCTTATGGCGTCATCATGCACTGACACGCCGGCCGGCGGCCTGGTTTCAATCACTTATCCTGATCACCGATTTGCCGCGCGTGTGGCCGGCCTCGCTGTACTGCCACGCTTTGGATACCTCGGTGAGCTCGAACGTGCGGTCGATATTGACTTTGAACAGCCCCGACTGCGACCAGGAGGCAATTTGCTTGAGGACCACGCGCGGCGGCGTACCGGTCAGCGTGCGGCGCTGGCAGGCCACCATGCGCGCCGCACATTGCGCGGCCGCCGGCAGGCCGACGCTCGACACCAGGCGGCCACCGCGCCTGAG
>Ga0302324_100028162_pt1 | contig 10683 bp, 11 predicted proteins | sample Palsa_T0_1_FD_201949 | JGI IMG/M metagenome (GOLD analysis project Ga0302324, IMG submission 201949) | Peat permafrost microbial communities from Stordalen Mire near Abisko, Sweden - Palsa_T0_1 | ecosystem: Environmental > Terrestrial > Soil > Palsa > Peat permafrost | place: Sweden: Abisko...
CGTCGCAGCTCGACGACAACCTTCAACAGAGCGGCCGCATAGGCCGGAGCGAGCTCGGCCCCGAGCTCATCCGGCGGGGGCCCGCTACTTCGGTTTGGCACTTCCTGGACTTGCTCCCTCGAGACTTCCACGACCGCGGTCCGCGCCAAACCCCTGTTGCCCATGTCACCTCCAACCGCGAGTGTGCCCGGCAGACGTTAGACCAGCGATCTGACTCTCTGGATTTCCCATTTTCATCCCGGCCCCGGCTGTGGTTTAGGTGTCGCGGGTTGAAAGCCACTCCCTACATCGTGGTCGAGGGGCCGATCGGGGTCGGCAAGACCGCGCTGGCGCAGATGCTCGCCAAGCGCCTCGGCGGCCGCACGATCCTCGAGCTGGTCGAGGAGAACCCGTTTCTGGCGAGCTTCTACGCCGACCGCGACAAGTACGCCTTTCAGACCCAGCTCTTCTTTCTGCTCTCGCGCTTCAAGCAGCAGCAGGAGCTGAGCCAGCCCGATCTCTTCGCCCAGGCCACGGTGAGCGACTACCTCTTCGCCAAGGACCGGCTCTTCGCGCAGCTGAACCTCGATCCCCACGAGTTCCTGCTCTACGACAAGATCTACGAGTTGCTGGGCCCGCGCGTGGTCAAGCCCGACCTGGTGGTCCACCTGAGCGCCGATCTCGGCGTGCTCTTGGCCCGCATCCGCCGCCGCGGCCGGGAGTTCGAGCGGCGCTTCGACTCGTCCTATCTGGAGAAGCTCACGCAGGCCTACAACGAGTTCTTCTTCACGTACGACGACTCGCCGCTCCTGGTGGTGAACACCTCGGACATCGATTTTGTCCAGAGCCAGGAAGACTTCGAGGGGTTGCTTTCGGCCATCGGCCGGATGAAAAAGGGGGTGCAAGCGTATCACCCGGTCAGCATCCGCTGACGGCGGCAACGGCGTGGAGCCCGAGGCGGGCCCGCGACCAGCGCCAGAGCCGGCACCGGATGCGCCACCGGCCCGCAGTCCCACATGCTGTCAAACCGGAGGTAAACCGTGACCAAGGTTACCATCCCGCAGTTGCAGAAGATGAAGGACCGCGGCGAGAAGATCGCCGTGCTCACCGCCTACGACGTGGCCTTCGCCCGACTCTTCGATCGGGCCGGAATCGACATCCTGCTGGTCGGCGACAGCCTCGGGATGGTGATCCAGGGCCACTCCAGCACCCTTCCCGTCACCCTCGAGCAGATGGCCTACCACGGGCGGGCGGTGGCCCGCGGCGCCGCGCGCGCACACGTGGCCGTTGACCTGCCCTTCGGCAGCTACCAGGTCTCCACCGAGAAGGCGGTCGAGAGCGCGATTCGCCTGGTCGCCGAGGGCGGCGCCGAGTCGGTGAAGCTCGAAGGCGGCGCTCCCTTTGCTCCAACCGTCGAGGCCATCGTGCGCGCCAGCGTGCCGGTGATGGGCCACCTGGGGTTGACCCCCCAGTCGGTACACAAGCTCGGCGGGCACGTTGTTCAGGGACGCGGTCCCGAAGCCGCACGGCAGCTGCGCCAGGACGCCCTGGCGCTCGAGGCGGCGGGTTGCTACGCCATCGTGCTCGAGGCCATTCCCCAGGAATTGGCGGCGGAGATCACGGCCTCGCTGCGCATCCCGACCATCGGCATCGGCGCCGGCGCCGGGTGCGACGGCCAGGTGCTGGTGAGCTACGACCTGCTCGGGATGGACGCGGCCTTCGAGCCCAGGTTCGTCCGAAGGTATGCCGAGCTGGCCGAGGTCATCGGCGAGGCGGCGGCGCACTACCTCAACGACGTGAAGACCGCCCGCTTCCCGACCGAGGCCAATGCCTACTCGGATCAAGCGTCCCCGGTGCGATTGGCCGCCAGCGGCCAGAGCTACGGCCCGGGCTACGGATCGAAGTGAACGTTCCGAGACTGATCACCACCATCCCCGACTCCAGCTGGCGGCTTCAGGAAAGGGCCGAGCGGCTGGCGCTGGTGCCCACCATGGGCGCGCTGCACGAGGGCCACCTGTCGCTGATTCGCGCCGCGCGCGAGCGGGCCGAGCGGGTGGTGGTCTCGATCTTCGTCAACCCGCTGCAGTTCGGGCCCCACGAAGACTTCGCCGCCTACCCGCGCGATCTGAAGGCCGACCTCGAGAAGTGCGCCGCCGCCGGCGTCGAGGAAGTCTTCCATCCGGACGCGAGCCAGTTCTATCCACCGGGCTTTCAGACCCACGTCGAGGTGTCGGAGCTCGCGGCCGAGCTGTGCGGCGCCCGGCGACCTGGCCACTTCGAGGGTGTGGCCACCGTGGTCTACCGGCTCTTCCAGCTGCTGCAGCCCGACCTGGCATTCTTCGGCGAAAAGGATCTCCAGCAACTTCGGGTGGTGCAGCGGATGGCGCGGGATCTGGGCCTCCCGGTCGAGGTGTGCGGCTGTCCCATCGTCCGCGATGCTGACGGGCTGGCCCTGAGCAGCCGCAACCAGTACCTCTCGCCGGAAGAGCGCTCGCAAGCGCTGGCCATCGTCCGCGGGTTGCGCGAGGCCCGGGCAGCCTTCTCGGCCGGGGAGCGCGATCCAGCCGCTCTGGTCGAGCGCTGCCGCGGCGCGCTGCGCGCCGCCGGCCTGCGTGAGGACTACGTCGAGCTGCGCGATCCCGACTCGCTGCGTCCGGTGACTTCCGAAGCCGAGTGGGGCAGCCGGCTGCTGGTGGCGGCCTTTGCCGGAAAGACGCGCCTGATCGACAACGCGCGGCTAGGCTAGGCTCCCGCTCCTCCGCTCCCGATGGCAAGACCCAAGACCCCCGGCCGCAAAACCGTCTCGCGCAACAAGAAGGCCTTCTTCAACTATGTGATCGAGGAGAAGCTCGAGGCCGGGCTCGCGCTCCTCGGCGCCGAGGTCAAGGCCATGCGCGAGGGCAACGCCAACCTCAGCGACGCCTACGCCTTCCCGAAGCGCCGCGAGCTGTTCCTGGTGAACTGCCGCATCGGACCCTATGCCGCGGCGGCTCTTCAGGCCCCCGATCCCTTGCGCGAGCGCAAGCTCCTGCTCCACCGCCGCCAATTGGACGAGCTGCTCGCCAAGGTGCAGGAGAGCGGCTACTCGCTCATCCCGCTCGAGCTGTATTTCAAGGATGGCTTCGCCAAGGTCGAGCTGGCGCTTTGCCGCGGCAAGACGCATGAAGACCGGCGCGAGGACATCAAGAGCCGGGAAAGCAAGCGCGAGATGGACCGCGCCATGCGACGCAAGGCGTAAGGTTCACGGCCGGGAGTCAAGTCTCGGGTGGCGGATCTGAAAACGCCCCTCTTCCCCGTCGCACGCGTTTCGGTAGACTCCGGTCAAGCGAATGTCGGCGCCCAGCAAACGCGAAGTGCTCGAACGGCTCCTCGGACAGGGAATGGTGATGGTGCACCTCGATGCCCGCTGGCCTGGGGTTCGGGTGCCCCCGGCCTTGCGGGGCGATGCCCAGCTCCGGCTGAACCTGAGCTACCGGTTCCCCAACCACGACCTGTCGGTGGGGGACGAGATCATCGGCTGCACCCTCAGCTTCATCGGCCAGCCCTACTACTGCGAGCTGCCGGTGGATGCCATCTTTGCCGCCGCGAGCCATGTCACCGGCGAATTTCAGGTGTGGCCAGCCGAACCGCTCGAAGGCCAGCGGGCGCATGCCATTTCGCTCGCGGTGGTGGCGCCCGCCGAAGGCAAGGGCCGGGCGAAAGGCACCGACAGCGAGGTTCCGGCGCGCCGCCACCTGCGGCTCGTGAAGTAGGAGGCTTTGCTACCGCACCGTTCCCAGGCTCCGCAGCGTCTTCCAGGAGTAGATGCCGGTCGAATGGCTGTCGGTGAACACGATTGACACCGCGTAGTTCCCGACCGGCTCGAGGGCGGTGACACCGATCGAATCGGGGACCTGGCTCGCATCGACCGTCCGACGCCCGCTCCACTCCTCGACGCAGGCAGCGCAGGGACAGCCGAGCCGCAGCTCGCGCGACGAGATCTCGGTCTGTACTCCGTCGTCCCACCGGATGCGAAGCACGCCGGCAACCCGCGAGCCAGTCTGCTCGAACGAAACCGGCGCCGGAATCCTGGCCGCCGGCTTCATATGGTCCCACAGCGAGGTCACTCGAGCCTCTTGAGGATCTCGATGCCGCCGGGTTGCTCGATCGGCGCCGAGACTTGCCCGGGTTGCAGCCCTTCGGCCGCCGACCGCAGCCCAGGCGCCAGCCCGGTTCGCTCGTCGATGCCACCGAGGTCGCCGCCCCGGCCGGCGCTGGTCAAATCGTCGGACAGGTCGAAAGCCTCGGCCTCGAACGACTGGCCGCCCTTGATTCCCTCCTCGACGCGATTGGCGAGCGCGCGGGCCTCGTCCAGCGTGCGCGGCGGAATCCCGTTCTTTCCATCCCGAACCGCGATCAAGATGTGCGCCAGCCGCAGCATCGGCAGCTTCTTGAGCACGTGAAACCCGATCGGGCTCTCGAACGGCCCGCTCACCTCGCCGACCGGCATGCTGAAGATCCTGGGGTCGACGATCGGCAACATCCCTGCCTCTCCCTCGGTCACGATCCCCAGCACGCCTCCATTGCGTGCCGCGAGCGGCCAATCGCTCTCGCGCTTGGCCAAGTCGTTGAAGTCGGCTCCCCGACGGAGCTCTCCGGCCAACCTCTCGCCGATGGCCTTGGCCTCGTCGCGGCTGCGCTTACGCGCCTTGGGCGGATTCCAGAGCTGGCGCGAGAGATTGTCGCCGATGAAGATCTGCTCGACCCGGGCCTGGCCCGGCAGGGGTGGAAGCTTCTTCACCTTGCGCACGTAGGGGGCCGGCGGGCCGGCGTCCGGAGGCGAAGGCCGCGCCACCCGCTCGATGGGCGCCCCGGCGTCCACGGCCACCGGCCTCTCGCTGCGCGCGGCCGGCCTGCCACAGCGCACGCAACCGGCCGCCAGGAGCCACAGCGCCGCGATGCGCAGCCGCGCCATCAGCGGCCTGGCGCTCCGGCGCCCTTCAGACCGATGGCCCGCGTCTCGAAGAGCTGCTCCGTGCTCAGCAGCTTGGTGTTGGCGTCCTCGAGCGGCAGCGGGAAAACGTCGATCAGCGCATCCTGGGCCAGGACCTCAGGCGCCTTCGGGCTGTCGTATTTGATGGCCGCGGGCTTGCCGGACAGGAGCTCATCCCGAAAGGCCTTGGCGCCCTCGGTGACGATGGCGTAGCGCAGTCTCCTGGGATCGATGTGGGCCCGCAGCGCCGCGTTGACCTGGTCGGTGGTGATGCTCGGCAGCTTCTCCCGGAAGCCCTCGAGAAAATCCGGCGTCCCGTAGAACAGGTCGTCGAGGCTATATCCGAGGCGCCGGCTGTCGGCGGCCTGCCAGGCCAGGGTGTAGCTCTTGAGAAAGGCCTTGCTGCGCCCGACCTGTTCCGGCGTCAGCCCCTCCTTGAGCAGCTTGCCGATCTCGTAGAGCGCGGCCCGCAGCGCGAAGCCGCGATTGTCGTTCACGACCGGGCGGATCCAGACCGAGAAATCCTGAAGGTGCCGGTCGCGGTTCGGCTCGGGATAGGTGTCGTCTCCCTGCACGAAGTGCTCGAGGTAGGTGTAGTCCCCGTAGTTCAGCCCGCGCAGCTCGCGCAGCTGATGGAAGAGCGTGCCGCCGAGCTGGCGATGCTCCCCGAGCGCGCTGTTGCCGACCCAAAGCGCGGCGAAGTCAGCATCGCTGCGCAGCACGCCATAGGTGTAGCCAAGGCTCAGGGCGGTCGAGTCGGTGGTCTTCTCGACCAGCAGCGCCTTCACGCCGTCGTCGGTCGGCTCGGGCAGGTACGCCAGCGGCGCTCCGTAAGCTGGCAGGCTCGCCAGCCCGTCGGACACGCGGCCGGCCAGCTCGCTGCTGGCCAGCTTGCCGATGAGGCCGATGATGAGGCGGTCTCGCGTGAAGAGGGCCTTCCACTGCGACTTCACGTCGTCGAGCGTGATGGCCTTCAGACCCGCGACGGTGCCCTCGGTCGGAAAGCCGAAGGGATGGCCGTCGTAGAGGAGCGCCTGCAGCGCGGCCTTTCCCAGGGCCTCGTCGTCGTTGTGGCGCAGGCGAACCTGGATGTCGTCGAGCGCGTCGCCCCGCAGCCTCTCGAACTCCTTGGGGTCGAAGCGCGGATGCGCGATGGCCTCGGTGAGCAGCGGCACGAACTTGTCGAGGAGATCCTGGTGCACCCGGCCCACGAAAACCGTGGTCTCTGCGCCGGCCTCGACCGAGAGCTCAGCCGCCAGGGGAAAGAGAGCCGCCTGGAACTCGGCCCCCGAGAGGCTCTCGGTTCCGCCCTGGGCCATGAGCTGGGCGGTCAGGGCGGTCAAACCTTCCTTGCCGGGCGGGTCGTTCATCGAGCCGGCGAGAAAGAACAGGCGGAACGACACCAGCGGCTTCTCGCTCGACAGGATGAGCCGGTCGGCCGGCATCTTGGAGGCCCATCTCGGAGGGGACGGCGGCGCATGCGCGCACGCCGGGAGCAGCAGGGTGCCGAGCAACGCAACGAGCGCGCGCTTCATCGCTGGCCCCCTTTCTTCCCGGCGCCGTCGCCGGCGACCGTCGCCGCGGGCCGCACCACCACCACGGTCTCGTTCTTGGGAACCAGCACCTTTTTCGCGAAGGCCTGCACGTCGTCCGGCGTGACGGCGGCCATCGCCTTGGCCAGCTGATCGAGCGTGCGCGGGTCGCCGGTCGACGAGGAGGACATCGCCAGGGCACCGGCCAGCGCCGCCGGCGTCTCGAAGCTCATCAACAGACCGTAGCGCTGGTTGCTCTTCACGTCGGCCAGCAACTTGGCGTCGGGCCCGGTCTTCTGCAACGCCGCAATCGCCTGGTCGATGGCGTCCTCGATCTGCGGCAAGGCCGTCTCGTCCTTGGCGGTGGCGACCAGGGTGAAGAGGTACGGCTCGCGGTGGTCGCCGTACCAGCTGGAAAGATTCACCGCCAGGTGGCGGTCGAGCACCAGGCTGCGGTACAGCGCGCTGGCCGGACCGAGCAGATACGGACCGAGCAGGTTCTGGATCGCGGCCGCCTTGAGGTCCGTGCCCAGGCTGGGTGCGTGGAACGCCATCGCCACCCGGGGCAGCGTCTGCGTCGTCCAGTGAACGTCGACCGAGCTCTTCTTGCGCTGCTCGGGCTCCTTCGGAATCTTGACCGTGCTGAGCTTGCCGCTCCAGCCGCCGTAGGCTTTCTCGATCTGGGCGAAGACCTGGGCCGGCTGAAAGTCGCCCACCACGAAGATGGTGGTGTTGCCCGGCACGTACCAGCGCTTCAAGAACTGGAGGCTGTAGTCATACTCTTCGGGCATGCGCTTGATGTCCTTGGCGAAGCCCATGGTGGTGTGGCGGTAGGTGCTCTTGAGGAAGGCCGTCTTGTGCATCTGCTCGTCGAGCTCGAACTCCGGGTCGGCCACGTCCTTGTTGTATTCGCCGAGCACGGCCTTGGCTTCGGTCTGGAATCCCTCGACTGAATACTTGAGGTGCTGAAAGCGATCGGCTTCGACGGCGATCACGGTCGGCAGGGCGTCGGAGGGGCCGTAGTTGGTGTACAGCGTGAAGTCGTCGTCGGTCTCGGCGTTGTTGTTGACCCCGGCCGCCTGCAGCGCCTGGCCATACTTGTCGGCCGGATAGGCCTCGGTGCCGCGGAACATCATGTGCTCGAAGAAATGCGCGAAGCCGGTGCGCCCCTCCTCGACCTCGTTGCGGGAGCCCACCCGCACCAGCGTGAAGTAGGCCGCCAGACCGCCGGGCCCGGTCGGAACCATCACGACCCGCAGGCCGTTCTTGAGCGTGCGCACGTCGAGCGGATAGGGGATCAGGCCGCCTGGAGCGGTGGCGGCCGGCGGAACACCTCCGTCGGAGGCCGAGACCGCCGCCGCAAGCAACAGACCCGTGAGCATGAAACTGCACCTCCTCGAAGTTGGCTCGCGGTTGTAACGTACCTGGCGCACCGGCGACCAGCGGAAAGCAATTGCTTGAACGCGCGTCCGCGCTAAGCTGCCGCACGTGTCCAGCGCCAACACCCACGGGATCGTGGTCACGGTCGAGAGCGCCTTCCTGCCCGACCAGTCCCTGCCGCAGCGGCAGCGCTACGCCTTCTCGTACACGGTGCGGATCGAGAATGCCGGAACCTCGCCCGCCCAGCTCCGAAGCCGCCACTGGATCATCGTCGACGGCAACGGCGAGCGGCAGGAGGTGCGGGGCGAGGGTGTGGTCGGAGAGCAACCGGTGCTCCAGCCCGGACAGGCCTTCGAGTACACCAGCGGCTGCCTTCTGAAGACCCCGCACGGGGCCATGCACGGCACTTACCGCATGGAGCGCGAGGACGGTGAGATCTTCGACGCCAAGATCGCACCCTTCTCGTTGACGCTGCCGAACGCCCTCAACTGAGTGCCAGGCGGGGCTGTGCGTCTTGAGCGCACAGGGCGCCGTGGAATTTGAATGCCTAGAGTGGCTGCGGCGTCTCAAGACAAACCTCAGGAGGCAGACCACATGACCAATCCACGGATCCTTTCCCTCGGCGCTGTCCTCGCGCTGCTCGGCGCGTGCGGGGGCGGAGTCGCAACCAGCGACACCCAGCTGGCCGGGGGCGCCGGCGACGCCATGGCGAGCCTGGACGAAACCGCGACCGGCAGCAAACTCTCGCGCCTCGAGTTGCCCATTCACGCGCTACCCGCGTCGCTCACCCCCGGCTTCGGCAGGCGTCTCCGCGAGGCCCTCTTTCCCAGTGCCTACGGGGACAGCTGCTGGCTCGACGGCTTCAGCGTCTGCACCGCCGACGTCGAGACCCGCACCCTGTCGAATTGCAACATCGGCCCGCTCTCCTTGAATGGCACGGTGACGCTGACCTGGTCCGACCCGAGTTGCGTGCTGGTGGCGGCCGGCGACAGCGTGACCCGCACCGGCGACTTCACGGTCAGCGACTATCAGGGGGCGGAGCTCTCGATCACCTCGCCGGGCGGCGGCCAGCAGCTCACCGACAACGGCACCGGGTATTCCTACAAAGTGCTCGGAATGGAGCGGGTGGCGACCACCGCGGGCGGGGCGACGCTCTTCGACATCTCGACCTCGACCACCGCCGACCTCGGGGTCAGCGGCGTCTCGCGCGCCACGCGAGTCGTCAACGGCGGCACACTCGTCATCGAGCACAACCTCCTGCATTACGGAGTCGCGCTGACGCCGGACGAGCTGGCCTGGAGCGCCGACTGCAACTGCGCCGTCTCCGGTTCGCTGAGCGGCACGCTGAGCGGCAACGCCTCGGGAAGCTATACGCTGGAAATGACCGGCTGCGGCACCGCCAAGCTGACCGTCGACGGCAAGAGCGACAACATCGTGCTCGATCGCTGCGGAAGCCTCTAACGATTCCGCCCGCCAGGAGCTTGCTCCCGCGGCGCGGCATGCCTACCTCAACTGCACGGGAGACACCCATGAAGCTTCACACTCTTTGTTTAGCGCTGTTGCTCTCACCTGCCCTTGGTTGCGTCGTCCGGGAACGCCGTCCCGAGCGTCCCGAATGCCGGGAGCGCGGCGCCTTCTGGGTCGAGGGCTGGCGCGACGGCCAGGGGTACCGGCACCCGGGCCACTGGGAATGCCGATAGCAGGCCGCTGAAAAACTGCTGCGCGGCCCATCTGCGTCGTTGCGGCACCCGAAAATCCTCACGTACTTCCGTGTACGCTCCGGTTTTCAGGGCCCGCCGCGCCTCGCATCTGGCCCGCTCGCGACGTTTTTCAGCAGGCCTGCAGGCCTGCAGCACTAACTACTGGTGGATGATGCGGACGTAGCAGTTGGCGGTGTCGGCCACGTAAATGTTGCCGCTGCCGTCCACGGCAATGCCGCCGGGCGTGTTGAACTCCGCTGTGCCCTTCGGCCCCAACGTGCCATCCATGTAGCCCATCGTCCCGTTGCCGGCGATGGTCGTGAGTCCGGTGGAATCCATCTTGCGGATGGTGTTGTCCTGGTCGCTCGAGAAATAGACGTTGCCGTTGGCATCCGCGGCGAGTCCACCCACCTCGATGGCACCACCTCCTACGGTGCTGGTCGTGCCATCGGGCAGGATCTTTCGGACGAGATTGGTGTCGGTTTCCACGACGTAGAGGTTCCCGCTCGGGTCGATCGCAATTGCGCCGAGCTGTGAAAACTCGGCCATCGATCCCGGCCCGTTCTTGTCGCCCTGGGCGAAAGCCGTCCCCGCCAGCGTCGAGATGTTGCCGCTCGGAGAGATCTTGCGCACGGTGAAGCACTCCGCGTCGGCCACGTAGACGTTTCCCAGCGAATCAACGGCGATCCCGTTCACGGAGCCGATTCCCGCCATGCCGGCGTCGGAACCGGTATCGGCGCACAACGGACCCGGGAAAGTGACCGGGGTCGTCGACTTGCCCATGAAAATCGAGGTCGTGTCCGAGAAGTTCGCGGTCTCCGAATAGAACGTCACGCCCGCCGCCGTGACCGCCAGGCCGTTCGGGGCCACGTTGCCAAACCCGCCCAGATTGGTGAGCTGACCGCCGTCGGCGATCTCATCGAGGGAGTCGCTCGTGACGTAGACGTTTCCGGCGCCGTCGAGCGCGAGCAGCAAGGGGCTGAACGAGCTGTCGCCTTGATAGGCCGCGCAAGTGTCATTGCTGCTCCCAGCGCCGGCGAGCGTCGAGACGAAGCCCGGACCGCCGGTGCTCGAACCACCGGACGAGCTGCCCATCGATCCCCCACCCGTCCCCGAGGTG
>Ga0302324_100028164_pt1 | contig 10683 bp, 8 predicted proteins | sample Palsa_T0_1_FD_201949 | JGI IMG/M metagenome (GOLD analysis project Ga0302324, IMG submission 201949) | Peat permafrost microbial communities from Stordalen Mire near Abisko, Sweden - Palsa_T0_1 | ecosystem: Environmental > Terrestrial > Soil > Palsa > Peat permafrost | place: Sweden: Abisko...
GGTCACCGCGGCATGTGTGTGGGGGCTTCCGGGGACGAAGACGCACCTTTGCATCTTCGACACCGAGGTGGTGGACCTCACCGACCGCATCACCGATCCGGTGGAGGTGCTCATGAAGGTGCAGCTCGGCGGCGGGACGGACATCGGCAAGGCCGTGGGCTACGCGCAGGGGCTCGTCGAGTCGCCGCGGCGGACCATCCTCGTGCTCATCACCGACTTCTTCGAGGGCGCGAGCGGCAGCGTCCTCGTCTCGCGCGTGAAGGCGCTCTGCGATCAGGGCTGCACGGTGCTCGGCCTCGCCGCCCTCGACGAGCAAGCCAATCCCTCCTACGACAAGGACATGGCGCGCTCGCTCGTCTCTGTCGGGGCGCACGTTGGGGCGATGACGCCTGGCCAGCTCGTCCAGTTCATCGCCGAAAAGGTGCGCGCGTGAATCCGAGGTCGAGCCACTGGCTCGAGCGAACGACGAGAACGACCGACACCGGAACGGTGGAGGGAAGGTCATGAGTCGCAAAGATTTGCTCGCGTTGACCCCCGAGGCGCTCGCGTCGCTGTCGACGCTTGGGGACGTGAAGCGGGCGCAGCGGGAGATCGCGGAGGGGATTGGGCCTGCGCTCGACGAGCTGCCGGATGGGACCGTCGTCGGGACCTTTCCCGATGGGGTCGTCACGCGACTCCTCGTCGGGAAGACGCTCAGAGACTCGCCGTCGTCGTGCAAGTGTGCGAGCGGGCAGAAGTGTCGGCATCGTGTCGCCGTTGCGCTCGCGTACAAGCCCTGGCACACGGCCAAGCTCGACGGAGCGCCACCCCCGTCGTCGGCGCGTGTGCCGACGAACTGGTCGCCCGCGGAGATCGACGACGCTGCGCTCGAGAAGGCGGTGGGACCCAAGCGCATCGAACGCGCGCGCATCGCGCTCCGCGCCGGCGTCCTCGTGACGGTCGAGAGAGACGGCGTGCCGACGGCCAAGCTCCCTGCGTGCACGGTGCGGTTTCTCGTTCCTCGCGATGCCGCCTACGCCCGATGCGATTGCCGCGACGCGCAACAAGGCTGCGAGCACGTCGTCATCGGTGTGTGGGCGTTCCGCGAGGCGATGTCGCACGAGGGTGCGTCGGTGGTCGTCTCGCTCGGCGGCAGCGCGAAGAAGGACGACGCGCGGCCGCTCGACGCCGCGCTCGATCTCGCGGCGGTGCTCCTTCATTCGGGGGTGACGCACGCGCCGCCCGATCTTCAGTCGCGCTTCGCGATGGTGCGGTCGGAGCTCGACAAGCACGGCTTCGTGTGGCCGCTCGGCGCCATCGAGGATCTCGAGCGTGCGCTCGAGGCGTATCAAAACCGCAGCGCGCTCTACAGCTCGCGCGAGGTCGCCGGGCTCCTTTGCGAGCTCGAAGCGCGCTCGCGTGCGAGCCACAAGCAGGCCGAGCTCCCCGTGCGATTCGTGCTCGGTCAGGACGAAGCGTCCGTGACGCCGCTCGACCACGTGCGCCTCGTGTCGCTCGGCGCGCGCGTACAGGCCGATGGGCGTGTGCGCTTCGCGCAGGTTTATCTCGCCGATCCAGACACGGCGATGGTGCTGCTCTTGCGCAAGCGCTGGGACTTCAAAGAGGGCGAGGAGCCCGAGGAAGGACCGGCGCTCGCGCGCCGATCGGTGGCGAGCCGCGTCACCCTCGGGGCGCTCGCTGGAGGTCAGGTCGTCTCGAAGGTGGTGAGGCGCAAGGCCAACCGCGAGCTCGAGCTCGGGACGAGCCGCACGTCGATGACGTCGGTCACGCCGCAGCGCGGGGATTGGGAGTCCTTGCCGTCGCCGATCCTCATCAAGAACCTCGAGCAGCACGAGGCGTGGCTCAAGACGAGGCCCCCTCGGGCACTGCGTCCGCGTCTCCTCGCGGAGAACGTGCACGTCATCGCGGTGTCCGCGGTGGAGGAGGTCGTGTACTTGCCCGCCGAGCAGCAGCTCCTCGCGAAGCTGCGCGATGCGGCGGAGCACCCGTTCTATTTGCGCGTGACGCACAGGCGCGTCGCACCCAACGCCATCGATGCAACGAGCGCTGCGCTGGCGAAGACGGTGCGCTTCGTCGCGGGGGAGCTGACACGTGGACCCCTGGGGTTCGAGATGGAACCGCTGTCCATTGCCGAGGAGGTGATGACGGTGCCGGACGTCGCGCTACCGCCCACGACGAACGTGAACGTTCCGCACGCGTCGCACCGCACGGGGGAGGATCCCGTGGCCGCGGCGGTGGAGGCCGCGGAGTCCGCGCTCGCAGAGCTCGCGCACGTCGGGTTCGATGCGGGTCCCGGGCCGCTCGGCGCACGGTGCGCGCAGGCGGCCGAGCGATTGGACGACGCGGGGATCGAGTCGCTCGGGAAGAGAATGCGGGCGGTGGAGAAGGCTGTGAGGGAACACGGGGCGGATGCGCCAAGAGCGTGGCTGGATGCGTCCGTGAGGACGGCGATGGTGCGGGAGACGCTGTAGGGACCACCTCCACGCGAGAAAAGCGCACATCCACGTTAGGGAAGCACCACCCTTACGACGGGGACCACGACCCTCATGACAGGAATGACCACCCTCACGAGAGGTAGTACTTCCCTTATAACGGGTAGCGCTTCCCTTACGACGGGTAGCACTTCCCTTATGACGGGTAGCACTTCCCTTACGACGGGGATCACTCCCCTCATAACGGGCGGCGTTTCCCTTACGACGGGGACCACTCCCCTCATAACGGGTAGCGCTTCCCTCACGTGGGGGAGCACTCCCCTCGTGAGGAACTGTGCCTCACGCGCGAAGGCGAACCCCGCACACGCGACTAAAACGCCTTGAGGTCCGGGAAGAGCCGCTTCGAGATGACGATCCGCTGGATCTGCCCCGTGCCCTCGAAGATGTCGTAGACCTTGATGTCACGGAACCACTTCTCGAGGAGCTGGTGGTCCTTCGCGATCGAACCCTCCGCGCCGCAGATCTCGATCGCCTCGATGCACGCCGCGATCGCCGCTTGCCCGGCTGATGCCTTCGACATGCTGGCTTCCTTCGCGTTCGGCTGACCCTCGTCCGCCAGGAACGCTGCGCGCCAAGTCAGCAGACGGGCCGCCTCGAGCCTGCGGCCGATGCGCGCGAGCTTCTCGGCGATCGACGTGTAGCGCGCCGTGTGACGGGCGAGCGCGTAGTTCTCCTTCACGAAGTCGCACGCGTAGTCGTACGCCGCGCGCCCTATGCCGATGGCCATCGCCGCGACGAGCGGCCGCGTGTTGTCGAAGGTCTTCATCGCCGTGAGAAAGCCTTCTTTGCTCTGGTAGCGCTCCTCGCCGCCGAGCAGGTTCGCCTCCGGAACGCGGCAGTCTTCGAGCACGAGCTCGGCCGTCTCGCTCGCGCGGAGGCCCATCTTGTCCTCGATGCGGCCGACGCTGAAGCCCGGCGTGCCCTTCTCGACGACGAACGCGCGGTGGCCTGCGCGCCCGAGGGTAGGGTCGATGGTCGCGAAGATCACCGTCCACGATGCCCGCGCGCCGTTGGTGATGAAGCACTTGCGACCGTTCAAGATCCAATCGCGCCCGTCCTTGCGGCAGCTCGTGCGAATGCCGGCGACGTCACTCCCTGCGTTCGGCTCCGTCAATCCGTAGGCGGCCCACTTGAGGCCCTTGCTCATGTCCTTGAAGGGTCCGAAGAAGCGCTCTTTCTGCTCGGGCGTCGCCGATCCCCGCACGGGCGGGCCGCCGAGACCTGGGCCGGGCAAACAAAGGAGGAGCGCGGCATCGCTCCACGCGAGCTCTTCGGCGCCGATGCACGACGTCACCATCGCTGACGACTTCTTCTTCGATGGTGCGTCGCCGATCTTGGACGACTCGACGTCACCCGCATCCGCTGCAGCCCCGAGGCCCTGAACGCCCCACGACGCCGACGCGCCGCCCATCGACTGCGCCATCTCGACGAAGCGCGCGAGAAACGCCTCGGGCACCGCGTGCTCGAGGTCCCACTGGAGCGACTGTGGCCGAATGATGGAGCGCCCGAATCCGCCCACCATGTCCTTGAGCGACTTCTGCCTTGCGCTGAGTGAGAACTCTATCGTCATGTGAACGCGCTCTGGGAGTCGGCAAAGGGTAGGACGAGCGCGAGGTCGGGGGCGCGCCCCAGCTCGATGGCGGCGGCGAGCTGCTCGGCACACGCCGCGGGCATTCCGTAGAGCGAGAGCTGCTTGGCGTCGCGCATGTATTTCTCGACGGGGTAGTCGCGCATGAAGCCCGCGCCGCCGTGGAGCTGCACGCCGTCGTCGGCCGTTTGCATCGCCGTCTCGTGCGCGTGGGCGATCGCGCGGGCCGAAGCGAGGAGCGCGGCGTTCTCGCCTTCGACGTCGCTCGCGGCGTCCCAGAGCCACGCGGCACGCCAGACGAGCGCACGTGATGCCTCCACGTCCATCGCGCGGTCCGCCACGGTGAACGCGACAGCCTGAAAGTGGGCGACCGGCTTGCCGAATGCGCGCCGTTGCTCCACGTAGGCGCGGGTCACGTCGAACGCCGCGCGTGCAAGGCCGACACAGCGTGCGGCATTCAAGAGCGCATGTTTGGCGAAGAACCGCACCATCGCTCGTGGCTCGTCGCTGATGAGCACACCACGCGCTCCGTCGAGGACGAGACCGCTGAAGCTCGCCGCATCGAGGCCGAGCGTACGCACGCGCGCGGTCGCCTTCACGCCGTCACCACGGCTGACTAGAAACGCACCGATGCCACGTTCGCCCTTCGACTCGTCGACTTGGGCGAACACGACGAAGCGCTCCGCCTTCCCTGCGCCGAGCACGTACGCCTTCTCACCGTGAAGCACGAAAGCATCGGCCTTCTTCGTCGCGATCGTCGACAAGCCGGGACGATCGCGATGGGGTCGCGGCTCGCCGAACGCCACGGCGCCCGCCGTAGCTGCCGCATCTTGGGCGAGCTCCGGGCTCGCGAGCTCCGACATGGCGAGGGCGTAAGCACCCGTTCCCCCGAGCGCGAATGCGGTTGCGGGATCGCCTGCCGCAATCTCCTCCTCGAGCAGCACCCCCGCGACGAGGCCGAGCCCCGCCCCACCGACGGCCTCCGGCAAGTGCACGACACCGACACCAAGCTCCCGAGCCGCGCTCGCCAAGTCCTCGGGCAAGCCGCCGCCCTTTTCCGTCTCCCGCACACGGCCTGCCAGAGCTTTCGAAAGCTTCTGACCTGCGTCCATCATCAGCTTGTGGTCGTCACTCGGGGCGAAGGCAATCATGCGACGTTTGGTGTGTCGATGTTTTACGTGCGAAACAATTCCGGCGCAACCTCCTATTGCGCCGCGCAGAACCAGTTGTCGGTGATGTAGGCGTTGACGACGCGTCCAGCCGACTGGAGGGCGCCTCTCATGCGCCCGCCAGAGCTGATCCCGCCTTGCCTCGTGTGGACCCCGATGCGGTCGAGCTGCTGCCCCGTAGGGGAGATCACGTCGACGAAGAGGTCTGCCTGACCGGGGTGCGCAGCCACGAAGGCATAAAACCCAGGCTCCCAGTGCACCCAGGTGGTGCGGATGGTGAACGTGTTGTCGGGTGTTCCGCCCGGCATGAAGAGCACGCCGTGACGGTCCATGATCACCTGGTGGTAGAGGGCGTCGCTCGCTTGTTTGTCGACGTTGTACGAGTCGGCGCTCGAGTCCTTCTTTTCGCCCACGTACTGAGCCTCCGGTTTGTCACCGACGAGGAGCTGCTCGGTGTGGATTGGCTCGAGGACGGCCCGGCACCCCGGACGCGTAAAGGGGCTTGGCTGCGTCCGTTGGACCCATTCGTAAGGTGGCCCACAGCCAATCAACATGGCGGCCGACGGAAGGACAATGCACCAAGCGACGCGAATGCTCTGCATGAGGCAGCCATAACAGGTGCCCGACCTTGACACCACCTGCCCTATCCCGTAGTTTCCCGCGCCCTCATGACCAGTGCCGCTTCTCCTTCGCCCACTCCCGCCCCCGCGCGAAAGGGGCCTGCTCCCGCGCGAAGGCGCGGTGGGGCGACGCCATCGGCGAAGCCAGCTGACGCCGTGAAGTCTCGCGTGTGGTTCGTGGTCGACGCCACGGACAAACCCCTCGGCCGCCTCGCGAGTGAAATCGCGCGCGTCCTTCGTGGCAAGCACAAGCCGACGTTCACCCCCCACGTCGACACGGGCGACTTCGTCATCGTCGTCAACGCGGGCAAGGTCAAGCTGACGGGCAACAAGCTCGACAAGAAGTTCTACTACCATCACTCGGGCATTCCCGGCGGGTTCAAGGCCGAGGCCTATCGTCACCTCCTCGAGCGCCTACCCGAGCTGCCCATCGAGAAGGCCGTGCGGGGGATGCTCCCGAAGAACGTGCTTGGCCGTGAGATGCTCACCAAGCTCAAGGTCTACGCGACGCCCGATCACCCGCACGCCGCGCAGCAGCCCAAGCCGCTACAGGTTAACCTATGACCGAGACTCAAGAGACGAATCGCACGTACGCCACCGGCAAACGCAAGACTGCGATTGCGCGCGTGTGGGTCGCCCCTGGGAGCGGCAAGGTCACCGTCAACGGCAAGACCGCCGAGAACTACTTCGAGCGCGAGACGTCCCGCATGATCATGCGTCAGGCGCTCGAGCTCATCGAGGTCGTCGAGCAGTACGACATCTGGGCGACGGTGCAGGGTGGCGGGCACTCGGCGCAAGCCGAAGCGATGCGTCATGGCATCTCGCGCGCCCTCATCGCGATCGATCCCGAACGCCGTTCGGCCCTCAAGCGGGCTGGCTTCTTGACGCGCGACGCGCGCAAGAAGGAGCGCAAGAAGTACGGCCAGCCGGGCGCCCGCAAGCGCTTCCAGTACAGCAAGCGCTAAGACACGCCAGATACGCGGGACCAACGCGGGAACAGACGGGCTACCGTCTCGGTTCAAAGTGCGCTACCGATGCGCGCCGTGAAACGTTTCCTCGCTTGGGCCGCCGCGTGCGCCACGTTCGCATCTGCGATGGTGCTCGCGCCGCGGGCAGAGGCGGTCGTCGTCGAGCGCGTCGTCGCGGTGGTCGGCGAGCGGCCGATTCTGCTGTCCGAGCTGCGTCATCGCGCCCGCCCCCGCCTCACGCTCGTCGCGCTTCACGCCGTCGACCAAGGGATGCCGCCCGAGAACCTTCCGATGCAGCTCGCCGCCGCCGAGCCCAAGGCGATGAAGGAAACCCTCGACGAGATCATCGACGAACGCCTGATGGAGCAGCAGGCTGACAAGGCGCACCTCGCGGTGTCGGTCGAGGAAGTCGACCGCGGCGTCCACAGCAAAGCCCAGCAGCTCGGCATCGCCGACAAGGACCTCTGGGCGCGCGCCAAGAACCAGGGCTACACCGACCAGGACTATCGCGACGAGGTTCGCCGGCAGATCCTCGAAGGCAAGCTCTTGCAGCTCCGGCTCGCGGGGCGCATCCGCGTCACCGAAGCCGACGCCCGCGCCACCTACGATCGCCTCGTCAAGCAGCTCGGGGAGGACACCCCCGTCGATCTCCAGGTCATCTACATGCGCATCGCCCAAACGGCCGGTGCGCTGCAGGCCAAGGAGGCGCTCGCGCAGCAGATCGTGATGCAGGCGCGGAGCGGGTCCGCGGGGTTCTGCGATCTCGTCAAACAGTTCAACGACGACATCGAGACGCAAGGGTCGTGCGGCTCACGCGGCCCACAGCCCCTGCGCAACATCATCGCTCCCGCCCGCAAGATGCTCGAGACGATGAAGGAGGGTGACATCTCCGACCCGATTCGCATCGGTGACCAGGTCGTCATCGTCTTCAAGCTCGTGAAGCGCGAGAAGATCCCGCCGTTCAACCAGGTGAAAGATCAGATGGAGGATCAGGCGATGGAAGAAGCCATCCTCCAGCAGCGCGCGGCGTGGGTGAGCGAGCTTCGCCACACCATCTTCCTCGACATCAAGCTCTAGTTTTTTGCGCGCCCGAGAGGTGGCGAACGGCCTCGCCGAGCCCGTCGAGCGTGAGGTGGAACATGCGAAACACGGTCGACAAGGCCTCGGCCGTGCCACCGCGCCAGTAGTTCGGCGGGTCGGGGTTGAGCCAAGCGGCTTTGCGAAAGTGGTCGGCGAGCATCGTCATCCACTGGACGCCGGTCTTCTGCTCGCCATGCCGACCGCGGTAGTAGTCCCAGTCCCCCGAGCCGAGGAGCTCCGCCGGGTGCATCGCCGCGTCACCCACGAGCACGAGCTTGTACTCCGTGCCGTAGCGGTCGAGGACGTCGCGTACGGGAATCGGATCGCTGAAGCGCTCGGTCTCGTAGACGCGCCCGTAGACGCAGTTGTGGAAGTAGTACGTCTTGAGCTCACGAATGTTCGAGGCACGCTTCGCGGCGGAGAAGAGCTGCGAGACGAGATGGGCGTGGGGATCCATCGAGCCGCCGACGTCCATCATCAGCACGACGCGCACGTTCGGCCGCCGTGGGGGCCGCATGACGATCTCGAGCTCCCCGCCCTGGCGCGCCGTCTCGTCGATCGTGGCGTCGATGTCGAGCTCGAGAGGCTGACCCTCACGCGATAGCGCCTTCAGCTTGCGAAGCGCCACCTCGATTTGCCGCACGTCGAGGACGAGGTCGGAGCGGTATGGCTTGAACCGACGGGCGTCCGCGACACCGAGCGCGCTTCGCCCACCGCTACTTCCCCCGACGCGAATGCCCGACGGGTGCTGCCCGCCGTTGCCGAAGGGGCTCGTTCCGCCCGTGCCGATCCAGCGATTGCCGCCGTCGTGACGCTCTTTCTGCTCGCGGAGCCGCTGCTCGAAGAGACGCCGGAGCTCGTCCATGTCGATGGCTTTGAGGGCAGCAATCTCGTCCTCGCTGAGCTCGCGGCGCATCTTCGGATCCTTGAGCCACTCGTCGAGCTCATCGACGATCTTCATGCTGGCGAGCTCGATGCCGCGGAAGTGCGCGGAGAACGCCTGGTCGAACGCGTCGAGGTCCTCTTCGCGGTGAACGAGCAGGGCGCGGGCCACGTCGTAGAACCCTTCGAGCGAGCTGTCGTGGAGACCCTTCACGAGCGCGCGAGCGAGCGACGTTGCTTCTTGCGCCCCGACCCTCACCTTGCGAGCACGAAGCTCGTAGAGGAACGGTACGAACGCCGCGCTCACTTCGACTCCCCTCGCCCGCAGCGCGTGTCGCCCTCCGTGCGGGCCACGACCTCGTAGTCTCCGACGGGTACGGCGGACGGGAGCACGATAGGCGCTCCGTAGTCGCCCTTGGCGTCCGCCGCGATGCTGCCGATGCGCGCCTCACGCTGGGTCTTCGGATCGCGCAGGTACACGGTGACGAGCGTACCCGCGCAGCCTTCTCCGTCCGCGCTTACCTGACCCTTCACGTGAACGGCCGTGCCGCGTGTCGCGTCGGTCTCCGTCACCACGATCGTCATCGACGACGCTGGCCGCTTGTCGCTCGGATCATTCGGCAAAGGCGCCGTGGTTGCGCTCGGGCTCGCGGCACCGCTCCCGCCCGCTCCTGCACCTGCTCCAGCACCACCTGAAGAGCCGCCCCCCTGGTTGATGTCGTGCGCCTTCTCCGTCATGTCCTCACCGCGTGTCGCGTTGGCAGGCCAAGGGAAGGAGTCGTTGGGTGCCTGATAAGGCTCGGCGGTCTTCGCCTCTTCGCTCAGCATCTGCCCTGCGCCGCCGAGGTCGATGCGCCGCCACAGCCGCGCGTCGAACACCTCGACCCACGCGTGGGCTTCGTTCATCACCATGCGCGTGGGTATGCCGAGCGCGAGAGCCGTAATCGTGAACGCGTACGCGCGGTGGCGACACACGCCTTTCTGCGACATCGCGAGATCGGTGTAGACGTCCTTCGAAGCGTCGAGCGGCTTGTCGGAATCGACGAACGCGCGGAAGTACGCGACCAAGCGTCGGATGTCCTCGCGCGGGCGCATCGCATGCGAAACACCGATGTGGATCATGACGTCCTTCGCAGCCGCCTCCACGACCTCGGGAACGTCGGGGCTGGAGAGCGCACTCCAATCGGGATCGCCCATCTCGCCGCCGAACACCTCGCGCGGGATGGCAAGCTCCATCACGAGACGCGCGCTCGCCTGCTCGTTCGACGTGATGAACCAGTTCTCGGCGCCGTCGTGCTCGAGCGTCACGGGAAGCTCCCGGGCGCCACTCCCGAGCCGGGCGTGCAGCACACGCGCTCCCGGCCCCACGCTCGGGATGCGGGTGTGCTTGTCGGGGCCGACGTCGAGCGGCAGGTCGGCATAGAACACGTCCTCGCCAGCGGCGGCTTGACCGTGCTGAACCGACAACGCCGTGAGCGTCGGGTACCGTGTGAAGAGAGCAAAGCGCCCATCGACGGCGTCGAAGGCGACGAGCCGCTTGAACGGCGCCGTCGACGGCGTGAATGGATCGATGTACCGGAGGACGTTCGGCCGGCGCGTGTCCCGGTCCGGCGTGAACGTATTGCCCACGGCGCCATCCATCGCCTGCCGCTCGGCCGTGGTCATGGCCTTGAGCTCGTCACGCGTCGGGATCCGGTTCGGGTCGGGCGCCGAAAAGAGCCCGCTGCGTGTCTGGATGGCGGCTGGAATGTCACCCTCGAACACCACGCCCATCGCGATGTCATCGCGGGCATCGACCGGGATGGGCTCGTGCATCGTCGTTTGATCTCGGCCCGACGCCAGGCGCGCGATGCTCGCCGCGAACGCGACGAGCACGAGGGTCCG
>Ga0302324_100028165_pt1 | contig 10682 bp, 5 predicted proteins | sample Palsa_T0_1_FD_201949 | JGI IMG/M metagenome (GOLD analysis project Ga0302324, IMG submission 201949) | Peat permafrost microbial communities from Stordalen Mire near Abisko, Sweden - Palsa_T0_1 | ecosystem: Environmental > Terrestrial > Soil > Palsa > Peat permafrost | place: Sweden: Abisko...
GCGGCGCGTCCTTCGGCAGTTGCGCGAAAGCGTCCACCAGCGCACTTACATTTTTTCGCTTGTCGAAGCCGCCGAGGAAAAGAAAGTACTGCACCGGCAAACGATACTTCTCGCGGACCAGCGCAATTTGTTCGATTGTCACCTTCTCATGAAAGCGGGGGCTCGCCGCGTTGTAAATCACCGCTACGCGTTCCGCAGCCACACCATGAAACCGGCAGATGTCCTGCTTCGAAAAATCGGAAACCGTAACGTACCTGTCGGCGCTGCGCCGGGAGACGAAATCCGCATACTTCTTCCGCCATTGTCCGCGCCAGTGCTCGACTCCGCAATATTCAGGTAGGCGGTCAATAACGTCATGGCAGGTCACAACGTACTTGCAGGCTCGCCGGTACGGCAACCCCCGGTTCGCGGTTGCGTGGAAAACATCGATGCGCGCACGTCGCAACTGTCTCGGCAGTTCGACCTGTTCCCACAGAATCTCTCTCCGCGCCTCGAACGCAACGGGAGTGATGTCGAGTGCCCTTAGAAACTCGGGCGCAATCGGTCCGTGAGAAAACGAAATCAACTCAACCTTGCTGCCCGCAATCTCTTTCATCGCACGAAACAGCTCTACGGTGTAGCGCGCGAAGCCGCGCATCTCGTAGTGCATCAAGACCCGGCCGTCAATGCCGACGCGAATTGGCGTTTCCCTGCTCACATTGCTCACTCGCAAAGCCCTACCGAGGGGGGGCTTTCTGTTCCAGTTCTGCCAGGCTGTCTTCGACCCTGGCAACGTCGCCGGCGTATTTTCTGGGATTCTGTTGGTACAGCTTCCGGAATAGGCTCAAGTCTTCCAGAAAGAGGGCGTGGGATTCTTCAATCCGGTGCTGGCTCTCATCCGCGAGAGCCAGGTTGTTGAGCGTCGCCGCTACGTACGGCAAGTACGTGTTTGGGTCGCGCCGCGCCAGTTGACGATAGGACTCCAATGCCTCTTGATAATGTCGACGCGCATCATCGGGGCGGTCTTGGGTTGCATCCAGAATTCCCAGGTCGTTCAGCGTTGTTGCCAGGTAAGGCAGATATGCGTCCGGGTCCTGCTGCGCTAGCCGTTGGCGAATTTCTAAAGCTTCTTCGTAATACTGGCGTGCCTCCGCCAATTGCTTCTGCTCTCTCGCTACAAACCCCAGACTATTCAGTGTCTCGGCAACCTTGGGCAGATATGCATCCGGATTCTGCTGCGCCATTTGGCGGTAAATCTCTAGCGCGCCCTCGAAATGCGAACGAGCTTCGTCCATTTGCATCGTCCCTTCTTCCAAAGTCGCTAGATTATTCAACGTAACCGCCAGGTCCGGCGGGAAAGGGTCCAGGCTCTGCTGCCCCAACTCGTAGTGAATTTTCAGCGCTTCTTCATAATGGCGGCGCGCTTCTTCTGGCTGGTTCTCCAGTCGGTCCAGATTACCCAGGTTGTTCAATGTTGTAGCTATGTCCGGCAGGTACACAGCCGGATTCTGCTGCGCCATCTGACGGCGCAGTTCCAGGGCCCGCTCGAAGTGCTGGCGCGCTTCGTCCATTCGATTCTGCCCTGTTTCCAGGTTCTCCTGACTCGGTGTAATCGTCAGGTTGGGGTCGAGGAGAACGGAACCCATTGCATCATGTGCGAAGGGATTTTCCGCCACCGCCAGCGTGTGCGACCACAGGTCGTAGTCACTGTCCCAATAGCTCATCTGGCGGTGAGTGACGCAGCTCAGCGCAACCAACACGCAGAATGCCGCGATCAACCTCCAGGCGAGACGAACACCTCTTATGTCTGCCAGGTCGGCCAAGCCGAAAGCTAGCATTACGAAGACCCCGATCAGCGGCAGGTAAGCATAGCGATCAGCCATGGCGCCTTGTCCGACCTGCACCAGGCCGATGACTGGAACTAGCGTACCCAGGAACCAGAACCAGCCCACTGGGAGGTAGCGCTTGCTGCGAAAGACTATGACAAGTGCCGTGATGCCGATCAAAACCAGTGCGGACAAGATCCATTGCCACGCAGGGAGAGCCATTGCGGGATGAGGATAGAGCGCCAGTTGGGCCGGCCAGACAGTCTTCCAAAGATACAGTCCGTAGGCCACGATGCCATTCTCGATGCGAACGGCGAGCGGAAACTGCGTTAGGGTACGCACCGCAAATCCAGCCCGCTGTGCTTTTAGGGTGGCCCATGCACTCGCGGCCGAAAGAAAAAGTAATGGGATTTTCTCCAGCAGGACGAGTCGCAGCTCGCACTTCGCTGCCGGCTTTTCGCCAGAGGTCTCAGCTCCGGCATCCTGGCGAACTGCAAAAGGCGAAGAGCGAAAAGCGATCCGTTCCAGCGGCCAATAATCCAGCAGCAACAGGACAAAGGGCAGCGTGATTACCATCGGCTTGGCCATCAGTCCGGCGGCAAAGAGCGCCGCAACCAGCGAGTATCGGCGCCAGTCCGGTTTCTTGACGTACCACACATAGGCAATGATCGCCGACAAGAAGAAGAACGTACTTAGTACATTCTTGCGTTCTGCCACCCATGCGACCGACTCAACATTGAGAGGATGCAGGGCGAACAGCGCCGCCACCAACAGGCTCGGCCCTCTGCGCTTTGTGATCCACGACAAGAGCAGAAGTAGCAGTACGGCGTTCACCGCGTGGATCAGCACACTGTCTATATGATGGCCCGCCGCGTTCAAGGCAAAAAGTTGATAGTCGAAAGCATGGGAGAGCCACGTCAGCGGATGCCAATTTGCCGCCGCGGTTGAGGTGAACGCCCACTTCACCGTGCTCCATCGCAGCCCACCGTGGACGTGGGAGTTCGCGGTGACGTAATCGGTATCATCCAGGACGAGAAATGAATAACCAAACACCGGGCGGTAGAGAGTAATGGTTACCGCCGCCAGCAGAACGCCGAGAATCGCAGTCAGCTTATTTCCTGCGAGGAATGGCTCTGCTCTCGACCGTTCCTTCGACTTTGGCTTCTTGCGAACCTGGGCGCGGGTTTTCGAGAGAGTCTGGGCGCGGCTCATTTTGTTTCTACGACCGTGGCCTTTAGCGCCAATGCGCAAGGATTGTGACTACAATTCCAATCGCACATCGCGACGCCAGTCCGGCTCAAGCGGGTTGGCCCCTGTTTTCCGCCGAGAGCTTGTTCTTGCCGATCACCATGATGCCGTGTGCATAGTCAACGCTCAACAGGTAGACGAGCGCGCGCATGGCGAAGAAGCGCAACCGCGGGCGAACTCCCCGTGGCCACGCGCCGTAGCGCACACGAAAGGCCTCCACGTCGTATCCGCGTATGACGAAATCCGCAGCCAGGTCTGCGATGGGATATTGCTGAATGTGTCCGGGGTCGCCCGCCCACATGGGAACCACGCACAGCGGATTCGGGGTTGAGATGACTAATACACCTCCGGGCGACAAAAGCTTCCCGAACGCGTCCATCAAGTCCACATAATCGTTGAGCGACATGTGCTCGATCACTTCCAGGCATAGGATGGCATCGAATTCGCCTTTGATCTCCGCTAGCGATGCATATTCGTGCTGCTCTTCGCTGGAGATGTCGAGGGTCTCATATCGTCCACGAAATCCGGCCGCCAGAAACTTCTGTTTCAACCGATTGTCGCCGCCGCCAAAATCCAGCAGGCGCGTCGCATGCCGAGTGCGATCAAAAATTACGCGTTCATATTCGTTAAGTTGGGGACAGTCTTCGCAGGAGAGGCATCGGGCCCTCAGGGTCCGGTACATCACATCGCGGGCCTGGTGTCGTGCCCAGTAGTCCCGATACCACTTATCAACATCTGACATCGATTGACTCCCGAAAGTTATCCCGCTTGCACTGCAGCCGGCTCCATTCCAGCGCCATCTGCCCCACTTCTCCAGCTCAAGAGCATACGTACCAGGAAAGCTCCGCAGATCAAGGCCTCAATCGCAAGTACCGTTCCCAATCGATAAAGCGAAGACACAGCGCTGGTGTGCAAAAGCAGAAGATTGCCCAGCACCAGGCAGGCGCTCAAAACAAACGGCTCTCGCAAGGGCGCAAACACTCGCAGCCCCTCAGTCCGCCGGGCGTGCAGAAAGGCCAGAAACCACGTGCCCTGCAGCGCTGCCTGAAAAATGGCGAACCCCCATAGACCGTAGTGATAAACCGCATAAGTGCCAAAGGTCCAGGTCGGTATTGTCCACCATAAGCATAGGCGCAGGTTGAACCACGCGTCGTTCTGCGAGAAGAACAGCTCCGTCAGAGGCACGCCCACTGCGTTCATCACCGCATTCACACAATAAGCGTAGAGCAAAGGCTGCGCGGGAAGCCATTTGCGAGTGAACACATAAACAATGATCGGAGTGCTCAGGCTGGCCAGCACGGCGCAGGCGGGCCAGGCAATGCTGGCATTAATCCGCAGCGATTTCTCTACCCGTGAACGAAGCAGTGCAGGGTTGCCGGCGGCGCTGCTGAACGCCGGAAGATAAATGCGGGCCATAGCATTGCAAATTACCAGGGGATAGAGCGAAAGCGTGGCTGCCCAGGACACATAGCCCACGGCGTTCTTGCCCAGGAGGCGGGCAATCATGATCGGCGGAAAAGCCAGCGTTGCCATATTCAACAACGAGCCGCCCTGATACACCAGGCTGAAGCCGACATGAGGACGCAGCGAGGCCCAGGAAAAACTTCGGAAGGGCGGATGGGTAATCAGATTAAAGGCCACGCTGCCAAACAGGTCGCGGCATCCCATCGCGATCACGTAGCACCAGATGCCTTTGTGCAGGTAGGCTAACGTGGCCAGGAGGACGGTGTAGATCAGGCTCTCAGCCGCCTCCACCGCGCTGACCGCTTTGAATCGCATCGCCCGCTCCAGCATTGCGAGCGGCACGGTTCGTTGATTGCGCACGACCAGCAGCACGAGGAAGATGGCGGCGGGCAAGTAGCTCTCCGGGCCAAGCTTCACCAGTCGCAGAGCTATCGGCAGCAGCGCCCCGATGACTAACGCGAAGGTGACGGATACTCCGAAGATCACCTTCTGCGCCGTCGCTAGCTCAGTTGGCTCCAGCTCACCACGCTTGCGAATCAGGGCGGCCTTGAGGCCCAGATCGCCGAAATAACCGAGGATGCCCTGGGTCACGAAAATCAGAATGGCAAAGCGGCCCACTACCTCTGGACCAAGCCAGCGTGAAACAGCAATACTGCTGCCCACACTGAGACCCATGATGATCACTTGCCGAATAATCAGGGCGATGGCAGCGCCGGTCAGCTTGCCGCGAAACAGGGTTTGCAGCATCGCCCGATAGCCCGAGGGCGACGGAACGGACGCACATGCTTCAGCGGGATCGCCGGCTTCCTGCGGCAAGTTTTCATCAAGAAACGGCGGAGACTCTCTCATGATTTGCCGGTTGCGGGTTCCATTGTGGGTCGAATCCTGGTGGCAGCAGTAGCAACGGAGGGCGCTTTCCGGACCGGCTGCCTGGGCACAGCGGATTATCGCGGAAAGTGTAGCATAGCCAGCGGTTTGCTCGACGTCGGCGTTGGTAAGCCTTATTCCTTCTTTGGCAAACACCGGGCCCTTTCCAGCGCCGAGGTAGCCAGGAGTAAATCAAAACTCTTTCTGGCCGTTCCGAACCTTGTTACAATCTATCCGAACTCCATCAAGTTGCGGCCTCTAAGCGCCTCGGGCGTACAGCCACGCCAATGAACATCAGGAATGGAATGGGTAAATGGGTCCTAATAACAACTTCGAGATGTTAGTGCCTCGCAAGGACAATACGCACAGTTTGCGGGTCAACGAGAGCATTAACTTCCCCGGGGCTTATCCGGAAGGTGGCAGCCGAGTTCCCAGCCTATGGGATTATTGGCCGATCCTGCTGCGCTACAAGTGGATGATATTGGCTGTGGTGCTGGTATCGCTGGCCATGGGTACGGTGATCGCCCTGTCCACCACGCCTATATTCGAAGCGGTTGGCCGCATTGTTATCAATCGCGAGGGCGCCGATGCCGCCGGTCTCAAGAGCGCGGAAGCCAGCGCCGATTCGGCCGATGACTACATGGTGTCCGTCGACACCCAGACCCATGTTTTGCAAAGCGATGCGATCGCCAAGCTGGTTATCTCCAGGCTGGGTCTCGACTCCGATCCGGCCTTCGCCGGCAAGGGCGCAACAGCCGCCAGTCCCGCCGGTGCTCCACTGTCAGCGAATGCCCAGGAAATCGAGCCGCACCGTGAAGCGGGGCTTGTCGCCGCATTCCATCACGCCTTGCAAATCAGCTCAATCCCCCGAACGCGCTTGCTGGAGATTCGTTTTTCCAGCCCCGATCCCGTCCTGGCTGCGAAGGTTGTCAACACGGTAATTGACACTTACATCGAGCAGAATTACAAGACCCATTTCGAGGCCACGACGCGCACCTCGAATTGGCTCACCCAGCAATTGTCCGAACTGCAAATGAAGGTGGAGCAATCCCAGGAAAAACTGGTTCGCTATCAAAAGGAGCACGGGATCCTGGGTATTGATGAGAAAGAAAACATCATCACCTCAAGACTCGATGAGCTTAACCGGCAGCTCACCGCCGCCGAAGGCGATCGCATGCAGAAGGAATCGGTGTATCGCCTGGCCAGTTCCGGCAATCCAGACCTTCTATCTAATCTCGATCCGTCCAGCCCCTTGATGAAGCTGAGGAGTCAGGAAGTGGACCTGCATCGTCAACGGGCCGAGGCCAGCGTTAAATTCCAGCCCACCTATCCGAAGGTCGAGGAACTGGACAGTCAGATAGCGGCAGTACAAGCCGACATCAAGATCGAAGTCAGCCGCGTGGCCGAGAAGTACAAAAAGGACTACCAGGCTGCACTGGAACGCGAAAAACTGCTGCGGGCATCTTTGGAAGATCAAAAAAACGAAGAGAACAAGCTTAACGAAAGCTCCATCGAATACAGCCTGTTGAAGCGCGATGTAGAAAGCAATCGCCAGCTTTATGAAGGCCTGTTGCAGAAATTGAAGGAAGCGGGCGTCATGACTGGCCTGCGTTCGAGCAACGTGCGGATCGTGGATCCGGCCTCGCCTCCAACCACGCCTTCAACCCCGAATATCCCGCGCAATCTAATGATGTCGCTGCTGGTGGGCCTGGCCGGTGGAGTGTCGCTCGCGTTTATCCTCGAGTCCCGAGACAACACCGTGCACTCGTTGGAACAGGCGCAGATGATTACTGCGCTTCCGTCTCTGGCATTCATACCACTCGCCTCTTCTCCAGGACGCTCACTCCTTCGGACCCCGCGCCTGGCCCGGACAAAGGCTGCCTCCGCGTCGGCCTCGCAGCCGAAGTCGCACATGGCTGAGGCCTACCGCGCCTTGCGCACATCCATTCTGCTTTCCCGGAGCGGCCAAACCGCCAAGGTGCTGATGGTCACCAGCGCCTTGCCGCAAGAGGGTAAAACGACCACAAGCGTCAACCTGGCCATTGTCCTGGCGCAGCATGACGCCCGCGTGCTTCTGATCGAAGCCGACATGCGGCGCGCCAGCATTTCGCAGGTATTTGGATTGGAGCAACCGGATGTGGGTCTGAGCACCGTATTGGGGCGAAGCACTCCCATTGAGGCGGCGATTCAACCCGTCCCTGGCATTGCAAATCTCTCTCTATTACCTGCTGGTCCAGTCCCGGTTAACCCGGCCGTGCTACTCGGCTCATCCCGCATGAAGGACCTGCTGGTCAGCCTGAAGTCGAGGTTCGACTATGTGATCATCGATACCCCTCCAGCGTTGAGTGTCACTGATTCTGTGCTTCTGTCCAGCCTGGCGGACTCCGCTCTGCTGGTGGTGCGTTCGGGAGTAACCAGCAAGGCCGCGCTGCGCCGCGTTTGTGATGTGCTCGCGCACGTCGATGCTCGCATGATGGGGGTGGTCCTCAATGCCGCCGACGCCGTCGAATCAGACCGATACTATTACGGCGACCGGTACCACAGTTACTACGACGACTCCACATCCGTTACCACCACCCACTGACGCTTCATTCTCTTGTTAGAGTGGACGGTGCGTTCATGAATGGGGTGTCGGGTCGCAGCTGCGATCATAGGCAGCAAAGGACAGGCCTGCCTCCAACCTCATCACCCACTCTATGGAATCGGATAGTCGCATAGCGCAAGTGCTGAACCTCTTCCTCGCCGTGGGTGTTTGCCTGCTATTGGCCTTTGGAATATTGGCGTTCGGCGCAGTGCAGGGGTGGGCGATTTTCATCCTGGAAGAGGGCGCCGCGTTACTCCTGGCAATCTGGGCCGCACGCGCGATCGCAGTTCGCCAGGTCGAAATCATCCGCGGCCCTCTGTTTGCTCCGGTGCTGTTGTTTGCCGTCTTGGTAGCCGTGCAATTGCTGCCGGGCCGTTCCGCGTATTGGTATGCAACCTGGCAGAAAGCGCTCCTCTGGGCTGCTTATGGCATTCTATTTTTCCTGAGCACCCAGTGCTTCAGCCGCGGCACATGGATGAGGCGGTTGAGTATCTCGCTTACTCTGTTCGGTTTTCTGGTCGCGATGTTCTCCATTGCGCAGGAGTTTGCCGGCAACGGCAAGTATTACTGGGTGGTGCCGAACCAGGCTGGCGCGCCTTTTTTTGGCCCTTACGCTAATCACTCACATTACGCGGGCCTGATGGAGATGCTGGTTCCGTTTCCGCTGGTGCTTGCGATGGTTGGATTTTCGCCACTCGCGATGCGGATCTTCTATTCTTTTGCGGCCGTCATCATGGGCAGCACAATTTTCCTTTCCAAGTCCCGTGGTGGTGTTCTCGCGTTCACCATTGAAGTGGGTGTCCTCACCGTCTTGTCGGCGTTGGGCCGGCGGACCCGCCGTCAAGTGACGCTGTTGGGATTTTTTAGCCTCCTTCTGATTATCTCTCTTGTCTTGGTGCGACCCAACGGCCTGTGGGAGAGGTTCATGGAACTGGGCACTCCCTTGGACAGGTCGCACGATCCCAGCCGCCTGACGATGGTGGAAGACAGCCTCAAGATGGTGCGTCAGCGTCCACTGCTGGGATGGGGATTCGGAACATTCCCGGTTGTGTATCCTTCGTTCCGGAGTTTCTACACCGACCTCGCGGTTAACGCGGCGCACAATGATTTCGTCGAAGTGACGGTCGAAACCGGCTTGCTTGGCGCCGCGCTGATGGTGGCCTTTATCTATCTCCTGTATCGCAGCGGCCTGCGCAGAGTTCAGCACTGGCGGCACGATCCCAGATCCAGTACAGCACTGGCAGCGCTGGTTGGCTGCACCGGTCTTCTAGTACATAGTTTTTCCGACTTCAACTTGCAGGTTCCGGGAAATGCAGCGCTTTTTTTCGTATTGGCAGCGGTTGCCGCAGGCAGTACGGCTGAAGGAAACCGTCCACTGAGTTCGAATCGGGATGCGTAGGAAGGCAGCGAGACCGCGCCGGTTCTGTGAGGCTTAGGGTATTGAAGTTATCTTAGTCCTCACGCATTCCTGATTATGCTGGGAGCACTCCGAGGTTATGGCAACTACATGTCGCACAATGGGGTTAGCGGCTTGTCTTGGGCTGCTTGCGGTTTATAGTTGGTTGGCAGCACGCTCGTTTCAGGCCACCCGGCTCGCATCCAGCCTTGACGTGAATGCTCTGGGGCGGGCGGTCGAATTAGAACCTCGGAACGCCGCATACCAGGATTTGCTTTGCCGGTTCTTGTTATTCGATAAACAGGAGGCTGGCGCGGCCCTTCCCCGCTGCCAACGCGCCACCGATTTGAATCCTTACAACTCCACATACTGGCTCGATCTCGCACTGGCCTATTACAGTACGGGCGCGGAATACCAGCAACAACAAGCAATCCTAAGAGCCGTCTCGGTGGACCCGACAACTCCCGATGTAGCCTGGAACGCGGCCAACTTCTTCCTCGCTCAGGGCAAAGTCGCAGAAGCTTTGCATCAGTTTGCCGTCGTAATGCGCAGCGATCCCAGCCTGGTGAGGCCGTCGCTCGACTTATGTTGGCGTACTTTGCACGATGTGAATGCAATCGAGGCTATTCTTCCTCCCGATCCGTATGCCTACCTGCAATTCATCCGGGTCCTCATCGCAAACGATCAGTGGGAGGGCGCCCATCAGGTATGGTCGGCGCTTCTTCGGCTCAATGAAGAGATCGATTATCGCCAGGGCTTGGTCTACGTCGACAGTCTGTTACAACAGCGGGACATCGCAGGCGCCGAGAAAGCATGGGATCAGTTGGCTGCCCATTCCGCGACTCTGAGCCATTACGGCCGCATGGACAGGCTGGTTGTTGATGGAGGGTTCGAGGAAGAGATCTTGAACGCCGGTTTTGATTGGCGCTACTCTGCCCAGCCCGGCAGTACAGTGTCTGTGGACAATACCGAATTCCACAGTGGCCGCCGGTCGCTCTTAATCTCTTACAATGGCGCCGGCGGTAACGCGGGAATATCTCAATACGTGGTAGTCAAGCCCAATACCGAATATACGATCTCGGCTTGGACAAGAAGTCAGGAATTGGATAGTGCAAACGGTCCGGCCATATCCGTTCGGGATGCTTATGACGGCAAGTCCTTTGCAATGACGCAAGAAACCCTGGGTACAGTCGCATGGCATCGCGTGGAAAGCAGCTTCCAGACCGGACCGGAGACTACGTTGGTGATGCTATGCGTCGCGCGCGATCCTGCCGATACACATATCAAAGGGAGGTTCTGGGTGGACGACGTTGGCTTG
>Ga0302324_100028172_pt1 | contig 10681 bp, 10 predicted proteins | sample Palsa_T0_1_FD_201949 | JGI IMG/M metagenome (GOLD analysis project Ga0302324, IMG submission 201949) | Peat permafrost microbial communities from Stordalen Mire near Abisko, Sweden - Palsa_T0_1 | ecosystem: Environmental > Terrestrial > Soil > Palsa > Peat permafrost | place: Sweden: Abisko...
ATGCCGCTCACCTGAGCCGATCCTCCTGTCGTGCGGGCGGGGGCGAAACTCTCGGTTACCATTGCGTGTATGCAAGTCTACTTGGTCGGCGGTGCCGTCCGTGACGAACTCCTCGGCATTCCCGTGCGTGAGCGTGACTGGGTGGTGGTCGGTGCTCGACCCGAGGATCTGCAGAAGCTCGGCTACCTGCCCGTTGGCCGTGAGTTCCCCGTGTTCTTGCATCCGCAGACCAAGGAGGAATACGCGCTTGCGCGCCTGGAATCGAAGGTGGCGCCGGGTTACCGGGGATTCGCGACGCAGTTCTCCGAAGATGTCACGCTCGAGGAGGACTTACGCCGGCGCGATCTCACCATCAATGCGATCGCGCGCCGCGAGAGCGGCGAACTCATCGATCCCTATGGCGGCGCGCAGGATCTGAAGGCCGGAATTCTGCGCCACGTGTCGGCGGCTTTCGTCGAGGATCCGGTGCGTGTGCTGCGCGTCGCGCGCTTTGCGGCGCGCTTCGGTGATCGTGCCTTCACGGTGGCTCCCGAAACGATGAGCCTGATGCGCAGCATGGTGGCAAGTGGAGAGGTCAACGCGCTCGTGCCGGAGCGCGTGTGGCAAGAAACCGAGCGCGCGCTCGGCGAGACGCGGCCCGAGCTTTTCTTCGAGACGCTGCGCGAGTGCGGCGCGCTCGAGGTCATTTTCCCGGAGATCGCCGCGCTCTACGGCGTTCCGCAACCCCCGCGCTGGCATCCGGAAGTTGATACCGGCGTCCACGTGATGCTTGCCCTGAAGGCTTCCGTGCGACTCGGCGCAGCAACACCGGTGCGCTTTGCGGTGCTCATGCACGATCTGGGCAAGGCGGCGACGCCGCGTGAGCGCTGGCCCTCGCACCACGGGCATGAGGAGGCGGGGGCGGTGCTCATCGAAGCGCTGGCAATGCGGCTGCGCATTCCCAAAGAGCACGCCGAACTTGCAGTGCTGACAGCGCGGCATCACGGCGTCGTGCACCGCGCGCTGGAGCTGCGGCCTTCGACGATGCTCGAGCTTTTGGAGAAGACCGACGCGGTGCGTCGGCCGGAGCGTTTTCTTTCACTTCTCGTCGCGTGTGAAGCCGATGCGCGCGGTCGCACGGGCCTTGAGGAGCAGCCCTATCCTCAGGCGGAGCTCCTGCGTCGCGCCCAACATGAGATCGCCTCTGTGAGCGTGCCTGAGGAGGCGCGCTCAGGCCTCTCCGGCAACGCCATCAAGGAGTGGCTGCGCGCGCAGCGCCTCGAGGTGCTCACGAATCTGGTGAATCAGATGCGCGCGCAATCTAAAGCGAAGCCGTCAGATCCGGCAGCGTGAAGCCACCAAGAGGCTGCGGCAGCCCGCGCCCCAGCGCCATCACCTTGAAGGCCTCGCCCATCTCCACCGGCATGAGCAATCGTGTGGCCTCGCCCGTGCGCCGCACGCGCGTGATCTCATCCGCCGTGGCGCCGAGCAGCTCCTCGATGCCGGCGCCGATCAAAAACCCGGCCTGAGTGGTAAACCCATAAAGAGTCAAGCCCGCCGCCAGACCCGCCTGCGCGACGCGAGTGAAGTCGACCCAGGAGGAAATATCCTGGACGCCGACCAGGATGAAGGGATTCGCGTGTGCGCGGTGTTTGAAGTGACAACGTAGCGTGCCGTCGGGGCGCTGCGGATGATAGTACTGGGTGCGCGGCAGACCATAGTCGATCAGCAGTACCACGCCCTGCTGCAGGCACTGGGCCACGCTTGCGATCCAGGGGTCGATGCGCCAGCACAGCTCCGAGCGGTAGCCATCGGCAAGGCCGATCTCGCCCACGAGAGGCTGGGCATAGCGTACGAGGAGCTCATCCGCGAAGCCTTCGCGCTCGACGAAATCACCCTCCGCATCCACGGCGACCCCGAGCGAACGTACGCCCTTCTCGTGGACGACGAAGCGCGCGCATGGCAGCGCGTCGAGCACTTCGTTGGCCAGTACCACCCCGCGCATGGGCTCCTCGGGCAGCTCAGTAATCCACACGACGCGCTCGCGCAGCGCCGCCGGCAACTCAGCGATGCGCGCGCGCTGCCGTGCAGCAAGATCTGCGCTCACCTCCAGAATCGAGTACCGCTCGGGCAGCGCCCCGAGCTCGGCGAGCGCCTCGAGCAGCGTTGCCGCCATGGCGCCCGAGCCGGCTCCGAACTCAAGCACCCCGCCGCCGGTCATGGCGAGCACCTGGGCACACTGCCGCGCGAGGCACTGCCCGAAGAGCCTCGACATCTCCGGCGCGGTCACAAAATCACCGCCCGCCCCAAGCTTCACGGCGCCCGCGCTGTAATAGCCGAGGCCCGGTGCATACAGTGCAAGCTCCATGAAGCTGTCGAAGGGAAGCCAGCCGCCTGCGGCGCCGATGTGCGCACGAATGAGTTCGGCGAGCTCAGCCGAGTGCGCCTGCTCATCCTGTGACAGCAGCGCGATCATTGAGCGCTCCGCCGATGTCGTCATAATTGCCTGCCATGTCGAAGAAGACGCAGTTGCCGCTGGCTGATCAAGCCGTACTCATCACGGGCGCCGCCCGGCGCGTCGGTGCGGCGATTGCCCGCACGCTGCACGCGGCCGGCGCAAATGTCATCCTGCACCATCGCACATCGGGAAGAGCGGCCGCAGCGCTCGCGCGCGAGCTTGCGCGGGTGCGGCGCGGCTCGGCCGAGACCGTGCAGGCGGATCTTCTCGACGTGCAGCAGCTGCCAGTGCTCATCGCGGCGGCGCGGGGGGCATTTGGACGCCTCGATATTCTCGTGAATAACGCCTCGACGTTTTATCCAACGCCGCTCGGCCGCGTCACGCCGCGGCAGTGGGAGGATCTCATGGGCACCAACGCGAAGGCGCCATTCTTCCTCGCGCAAGCTGCGGCCCCGGCACTGCGGCAGCGCCGCGGACTCATCCTCAATCTTCTCGACATTCACGCCCTGCGGCCCCTGAAGCAATACCCGGTGTACTCAACGGCCAAAGCCGCGCTCGTCATGCTGACGCGCGCGCTCGCCCGCGAGCTTGCTCCCGAGATCCGCGTCAACGGCATCGCGCCAGGTCCCATCCTGTGGCCCGAGGAGGCGCCGGACGCGCCGCTGCGAAAAAAAATCATTGCGCAGACGCTCCTCAAGCGCCAGGGCTCACCGAGGGACATCGCCCGCGCGGCATTGTTCTTTGCCGCCGAAGCACCGTACATCACGGGCCAGATTCTGGCGGTCGATGGGGGTCGCTCCGTGGGCTGGTAGGATCGCACGGCATGCGCTCGAGCGGATGCGCGCGCTGATCAAAGTGTTGCCAGTGCTGCCCGATCGTCTGCCCTGTCTGCGGGTGCCTGACGTGTGGCGCAATATCATTGAGCGGTCCTAACATGTAGGCGCGCACGAGCAGATCCGGACGCGGCAACGTGAGCCCGGGCTGCTGACAAACGAGGTCGCCATAGAGCAGCACGTCAAGATCCATGCTGCGCGGCGCCCAGCGGGCAGCATCACGCGGTCGGCCGCACAGCGCCTCAATGGCACGCAGCTCACTGAGTAATTGTTCCACGGTAAGCGTCGTCGTGAAGCCCGCCACGAGATTGATGAAGTCCGCGCCTGCAAAGCCCACTGCGGGATTGCGATACCAGGGCGAGAAGCGTACATCGGCAAACGCTCGTTGCAGCGCGCGCGTCGCAAGCGCCATGTGCTCCTGGGGAGCAACGTTGCTACCGGCGGCTACAAAGACCTGCGGCATGAGAGCTGCTTAGGGCGGCGCAGTGCCGCACGCCGCGAAGTCAGCGCGCGTGCGCTCGATCGTCACGCCGACATCCCGAGAGCCGCGGATGGCGCCGGGTTTGCTCACGGTGACGCGCACCCATGCGATGCCAAATTCAGCGAGGATCAGCTCGGCAATCCGCTCAACCAGCGTCTCGACGAGATTGAAAGAGGAGCCGGCGACAAAAGCGCTCACCCGCTTGGCGACCGTCTTGTAGTTGAGCGTGTGGGCGACCTCATCACGCACGGCGGCCTGCCGGCAATCGACCGCCATTTCAAGATCAATGACGACGCTCTGTTTGACGCGCCGCTCCCAATCGATGAAGCCGATCACGCAATCGACCGCGAGGCCGCGCAAAAAGATTCGATCGCCCGTACGTGGATCACTCATAGCGCCTGCAGCTCCTCGAGCGGCCATCGGGCATGCGCTTCGATGGCAAGATCCGCGTGCTGTCCGGCTGCCAAGCGCTTGAGCCCCGCGATCGCGATCATCGCGGCATTGTCGGTGCAGAATTCGACGCGCGGATAGAACACGCGCCCGCCGCGCGCGGCAAGCGCAGTGGAGAGCTTCTCGCGCAGACGCTGATTGGCACCGACGCCGCCGGAGATCACAAGCGTATCCCTTCCCGTGTCGTCGAGGGCGCGCAGCGCCTTTGCAACCAGAGTCTCGACAATAGCTTCTTGTACCGCGTAGGCGATATCCGACCGCGCCGTGTCGGTGAGCTCTTGTGCGCGCACCGCGCGCAGCACGGCGGTCTTCAGTCCAGAAAAGCTGAACTCGAGCCCCGCCCGATCGAGCATCGGGCGCGGGAACGAGAACACGCCGGCGCGGCCGCGGGCGGCGAGCCGCGCAAGCTCAGGACCTCCCGGATAGGGCAGTCCCAGAAGTTTGGCGCTCTTGTCGAACGCCTCGCCCGCCGCATCGTCGCGCGTCTGGCCCAGGATCGTATAGCTGCCGATGCGCCGCACCTCGATGAGCATGGTATGGCCGCCTGAGACGAGCAGCGCCACGTGCGGAAACGGCGGCGGCCGATCCTCCAGCAGCGGCGCGAGCAGATGCGCCTCCAGATGATGCACGGCGAGTGCGGGAATTCCCCACCCATAAGCGAGGCTGCGACCCAGTGCGGCGCCGGTCAGGAGTGCGCCGAGAAGGCCCGGTCCGGCCGTGTACACCACTCCCGACAACTCGCGCGGATCGGTCGCGGCAGAGGACAAAGCGGCTCCCACGAGCGGCAGCAGCCGGCGCACGTGATCGCGCGAGGCGAGTTCCGGCACCACCCCGCCATAGATGCGGTGCAGCTCCACCTGACTGAAGAGCTCATGAGCGAGTAAGCCACGCTCCTCATCGAAGATCGCGGTGGCGCTTTCATCGCAGGATGATTCAATCGCAAGCACGCGCATGGGAGATCACCGGTACAGCGTCGAGGCGCGGGGCGATGCAAGCTGCACCCGTAAGGCAGCTCGGCCGTTCGGGCAGGTGCTGGGAGAATGGGTATTCGAGGGGTTGCAAGCGCTTTTGCCTTTTACCACCGGGCTCATTAGAATCGCCGGCCGATCTGCGGCGTGTGCCGCGCGTAAAACTTAATTAAATCAACGGATTAGAATTTAGATGCCCAGCGTTCGTATCCGCGAGAATGAATATTTCGATGCTGCGCTGCGCCGCTTCAAGCGCGCGTGCGAAAAAGCCGGCATTCTCACCGAGCTTCGCCGGCGCGAATTCTACGAAAAGCCCACGCAAGAGCGGAAAAGAAAGAAAGCAGCCGCCATCAAGCGGCACATGAAGCGCGTCTCCCGCGACTTTGTTCGCCCCGCCCGCTAAGGGCGCGCCCTCGACGCCGATGTCGCTGAAGGAGCGTATCACCGAGGATATGAAGGCCGCGATGCGCGCCGGCCAGAAGGAGCGCCTGAGCACCGTGCGCATGATTCTCGCGGGCGTCAAGCAGCGCGAAGTTGACGAGCGCGTGAGCCTCGATGATGCACAGGTGCTGGCAGTGCTTGAAAAGATGGTCAAGCAGCGCAGGGAGGCGATCGCGCAATTTGAAGCCGGCGGCCGCGCCGATCTCGTCGCCAAGGAACAGGCGGAAATCGTGCTGCTGCAGCAGTACCTGCCGGCGCAGCTCTCCACGAGCGAAATCGAGTCGGCCATCGGCAAGGCCATTGCCGCCACCGGCGCCGCCTCACTGAAGGACATGGGCAAGGTCATGGCAGCGCTGAAGAGCGAACTTGCAGGTCGCGCCGACATGGGCGCGGTCAGCGCCCGCATCAAACAGATGCTCGCTTAAGAGCCGAAGCCCTCCTCGCGCGGTCCTCATGAGCCGCATTCCGCAAAGCTTCATCGACGAGCTGATTGCCCGTGCCGACATCGTGGAGATCATCGGCCTGCGGGTGCCGTTGAAGAAGGCGGGCCGCGAGTTCAAAGCGTGCTGCCCGTTTCACGGTGAGAAGACGCCTTCCTTCACGATCAGTCCCGACAAGCAGTTCTATCACTGCTTCGGCTGCGGCGCGCACGGTACGGCGCTCGGCTTTCTAATGGCATACGAGCGCTTGAGTTTTCCCGAGGCCATTGAGGATCTCGCCGAGAGACTGGGGCTCGAAGTCCCGCACGAGGCAGCCGCCGCCGGCGAAGCGCCACGGCGCGCGGACGATGATCTCTACAAGCTGATGACGAGCGTCGTCGGCTACTACAGCGCTGCGCTCGCCCACGATGAGCGCGCCAAGAAGTATCTCGCGCACCGCGGGCTTAGCGGGCCGATCATTACGCAATTTGCGCTTGGCTACGCGCGCGAATCATGGAACGACGTGCTGAAGCGCTTCGGCGGCAGCGACGGCGCGCGGCGGCAGTTGAGCGAGCTTGGCCTCATCATCGAGCGCGACGGCGGACAGATCCGCGACGGCGAGCGTCACTACGACCGTTTTCGCGATCGCATCATGTTCCCGATTCGCGATGCGCGCGGCCGCCCCATTGCCTTCGGTGGACGGATCATCGTTCAGGGCGAGCCTAAATATTTAAACTCGCCCGAGACTGCGCTCTTTCACAAGGGCCGCGAGCTCTACGGCCTCTACGAAGCGCGCCAGAGTCACACGCAACTCAAGCGCCTCCTGGTGGTCGAGGGCTACATGGATGTGGTGCGCCTGCACCAGGCGGGCATCAACTACGCCGTCGCAACTTTGGGCACGGCGACGACGCCCGAGCATCTGAAGCGCATCTTTCGCCTCGTCAACGAAGTCGTGTTCGCCTTTGATGGCGATCGCGCCGGCCGCGCGGCGGCGTGGCGCGCTTTGCAGCACACGTTGCCCGAGGCACGCGAGGGGCGCGAGATCCGCTTCCTGTTTCTGCCCGAGGGGCAGGATCCTGACTCGCTTGTGGGCGCCGAAGGGCGCGAGAACTTTGAAAAGCGCCTTGCGACGGCGGAGCCGCTCTCGGAGTATCTGGTGCGCGAGGTCAGCACCGGGATTGATCTCGCACATGCCGACGGCCGTGCACGTTTTGCAGAAGCTGCGCGTCCGCTCGTAACGAAGCTGCCGCAGGGTGTATATCGCGAACTCGTTCTCGAACGCATCGCGTCGGCCATCAAGCTCTCGGCGACACGATTGCAGGAGCTGTGGGCCGGCGAGCGCCGCGCGGCACTGCCTCCGGCACCGCCGCGCCTCGAGCCAAAAGGCGGCGTGAGCGCGGGGCGCGGCAGTCTCGTGCGTCAGGCGATCCGCTGGCTCGTGCAGTTCCCGGCCGTGGCTGCGCGAGTGAGCGCGCAGGAGCGCGCCGATCTTGAGCGAGTGCACGAGCCGGGCATTGAAGTACTGCGCGAACTCATCGATGAGCTCAAACGCTCCCCCGCGCAACTTTCCGCGCAGGTGATCGAGCGCTGGCACGATCGTCCCGAGCGCGAGTCGCTCGAGAAGCTTCTGCAGCAGGACGAAGTCATCACCACAGCACCCGCGGCGGCGACCGAATTGCGCGCGGCAATTGCCAAGTTGGCCGAATTTGCCAACACCCGACGGCTTCAGGAGCTTGAGCTTAAGAGTAAATCATCAACGCTTGAGGGCCATGAACTACAGGAATTTCATAGGCTTACGCGCGGGCCGCGCAACGGTAAAGCGCCCGACTGAGAAGGATCTTGGCAGGCAGCCGTGCGTTTTAATAGAATTGCCGGCTTTGCTTTGGCGCCCCTTGTGCCGACCGTCCTGGCACACACATTAAGGGGAACACCGAGAGCCCACCTGATCGAACATGACACGCAAGCAAAAGATTCAACTCGCCAATAAGAAACGCACCTCCACCGAGCGCAGAGCTGTCAAAGCAAGCGCGCCGAAGAAAGCGGCGGTGCTGCGCGAAAAGGAGCGCCCGAAAGGGGCGGCTCCCAGAAAGCCGGAGGCGCATGGCGCGCCGACGGCCAAGAATGGCGAAATTAAAGTCGACGCAAAGACTTCGGGCGGGCGCGCGGGCGCAAAGGCGGCGCCTGACAAACGCCCTCTGGGTCTTGAGCGGCGCGTTCCTGCCATGCCCGAGGATCGGCAGTCGCAGCTCAAGCTGCTGATTGCGCGCGGCAAGGAGCAGGGCTACCTCACCTACGCGCAGGTCAACGACCACCTGCCTTCCGAGATCGTCGATCCCGAACAGATCGAAGATATCGTCAACACCATTAACGACATGGGCATTCCGGTGTACGAGAAGGCACCGGACACCGAAGCGCTGCTTGCTGCCGAGCCGTCCGCGCCGGCGGATGAAGAGGCGATCGAAGAGGCCGCCGCGGCCCTCGCCGCGCTTGATGCGGAACTCGGCCGCACAACCGATCCGGTGCGCATGTACATGCGCGAGATGGGCACCGTTGAGCTCTTGACGCGCGAGGGTGAGATCCGCATCGCCAAGCGCATCGAGGAGGGGCTCGAAGCGGTGCGCACGGCACTATCCATGTATCCCGCGACGCATGATTTTCTGCTGCGCGCCTACGAGCCGGTGAAAGCCGGCCAAGCGCGCCTCGTCGATGTGATCGTCGGCTTTATCGACCCCAATGCGCCCGACGTCATCGCTCAGCCGCAGAATCCGACGAAGCTCGAGATCGTCGAGCCAGAATCGGAGGCGGATAACGAAGAGGAAGCCGACGACAGCGATGAGAGCGACGAGGCGGTCGACACCGGGCCAGATCCGGAGGAGGCGGCACGCCGCTTCGGCTCCATCGCGCGGCTGCACCAGCACGCGCTCAGCGGCATCGCCAAGCACGGCGCCCGTGAGCCGAAGGTATTCAAAGGTCGCAGGAAGCTTGCCTCTGAATTCATGGAGCTCAAGCTTGCGCCGCGCATGTTCGATGCGCTGATTCTCAATCTGCGCACGCACGTGTCGGAAGTGCGCCAGCTTGAAAAGGAAATCATGGTCATCGCGGTACGCGATGCCGGCATGCCGCGCAAGGATTTTATTTCCACGTTCCCGAAGAACGAGACGAGCGCCCGCTGGCTTGCGAAGCACATGAAAAGCGGCAAGAAGTACGCCGCACCGCTGGGAAGATTCAAGGATGAGATCGAGCGTCGGCAGAAGAAACTGCAGACCCTCGAGGTCCAATATCACCTCACTGTCAACGACATCAAGGAAGTCAACCGCGAGGTCTCGATCGGCGAGGCCAAAGCGCGCCGCGCCAAGAAGGAAATGGTCGAGGCCAATTTGCGCCTCGTGATCTCGATTGCCAAGAAGTACACGAACCGCGGCCTGCAGTTCCTGGACCTGATCCAGGAAGGCAACATCGGACTGATGAAAGCGGTCGACAAGTTCGAATATCGCCGCGGCTATAAGTTCTCGACCTATGCGACGTGGTGGATCCGCCAGGCCATCACTCGTTCGATCGCCGACCAGGCGCGCACCATCCGCATCCCCGTACACATGATCGAGACCATCAATAAGCTGAACCGCATTTCGCGGCAGATGCTGCAGGAGATGGGACGCGAGCCCACGCCCGAAGAGCTCGCGGTACGCATGGAAATGCCCGAGGACAAGGTGCGCAAGGTGTTGAAGATCGCCAAAGAGCCGATCTCGATGGAGACGCCCATCGGCGATGACGAGGATTCACATCTCGGCGATTTCATCGAGGATACGTCGGTCTCATCGCCCATCGACCAGGCAACCGTAGAGAGCCTGCGCGAGACCACGCACGCGGTACTTGCGCAGCTCACACCGCGCGAGGCGAAGGTGCTGCGCATGCGCTTTGGCATCGACATGAACACCGATCACACGCTCGAAGAGGTCGGCAAGCAGTTCGATGTCACGCGCGAGCGCATCCGTCAGATCGAGGCGAAGGCGCTGCGCAAGTTGCGCCACCCGAGCCGCAGCGAGCAGCTGCGCAGCTTCCTGATGGATGACTGAGGATCGTTCACTCGTGCGCTAGTTGATGCGCCGACCGCGCTGATTTTCGCGCGCAATAGAGCCGCGGCGGCCAGTCTCACCCACGCTACGGCGATGATGAAAGCTCGAGTGCCTCGAGCCGCGGACCCTCTATTTTGCCAATCCGCAGCGACGCCTCGTAGAGCACGAAGCCAAACCCGCTGAGCGCGATCGCCAGGATGATGGCCGCTCTGATGTGGCGCGCCTCGAAGTTGCGCAGGGCCGGGGCGTAGGCGATGAGAGCAAATGCCGCCGCCACCACCACGATGGCATCGACGCTCGTGCGCTGCCAGTAGCTGCCGCCCAGATGCAGCCACATTCCAAATTCATCGAAGGTCAGGGCCATCGCAATTCCGTAGGCAAGCGCGGCACAGCGCGCCTCGCGGCCGTCCGGCGCGCGCAGCAGCAGCCATGCGCCCACCGCCGCGAGCAGAAAAATTCCATAGTTCAGGTGGTGCACGTGCGTGCCGCGCAGAAAGAAATATAGATTCGGAATTTGGTGCGCCATGATGAGCAGCACCATGGTGCGCGCGATGATGAACGTGAGAACAAACGCGAACA
>Ga0302324_100028173_pt1 | contig 10681 bp, 6 predicted proteins | sample Palsa_T0_1_FD_201949 | JGI IMG/M metagenome (GOLD analysis project Ga0302324, IMG submission 201949) | Peat permafrost microbial communities from Stordalen Mire near Abisko, Sweden - Palsa_T0_1 | ecosystem: Environmental > Terrestrial > Soil > Palsa > Peat permafrost | place: Sweden: Abisko...
GACGGCGGCAGTTCGGGGACTTCGACCTCAGGCATCGTGTGAATATTCTATACGCAAGCGGGGCGAGGGAGCGACACGTGACAGGTCAGAGGTCAGATTGCGGAGGTGAAGAGCTTCGGCTTTTGCTTTTGCGATCTTATTCCGAAATCTGACCTTGCCAAGGACACTTCCTTCCCCGTACAAATAAGCTTCTACCATGACCGACTATTCGATTTTCCCGAAGATCAATGCGACCCTGAACGGGTGCAGTGCCGTGCTGCTGGTTACAGGGCGCGCGTTGATCTCGCGCGGCAAGGTTGCCGCGCATCGCGCGGTGATGATCTCGGCGTTCGTCACTTCTTCCCTTTTCCTCGCCTGCTACCTTTACTACCACTGGCCTGGTCACGGTGGGATTGTTTATTTTCGGGGCACTGGATGGATTCGGATGCTTTACCTCAGCATCCTCTACTCGCACGTCGTTCTGGCGATCGTTATCGTGCCGATGGCCATCATGACACTCTCGCGAGGATTGCGGGCGCAATTTGACCGTCATCGGGCAATCGCGCGCTGGACGTTTCCGCTCTGGCTTTATGTATCGGTGACGGGCGTCATCGTTTACCTGATGCTGTTCCAGATGTTTGTGTGATTGCCGCGGTGACGGCGCTGGCCTTTGCGGCCATGGGCATTCTGCGAATGGTCCGACCACAGCCCCCAAAAAGGGGTCTCTGATTTCGCGGGGCTTAGGGTATCGCTAAATCGATACCCTGACACGAAGCTCCAGTTTTTCCGCGCGACGCTCGGGTTTTTCAGCAACCCTTAAAGCCGCAATTCATTTTGCGCAGCTTGCGGCGCGTCGGAAGCCGTACCCTTTCAAAGCAGATTCACACCGGGCCACATGTTCGCACATGTTCGCGATGGAACTCGCTTACACGGCTTGAACCGGATAAAATAGCATTTACTTCGGGGTGAACAGGATGTCTCTGACTCAACAACAGGCTCTGGAGATGTTTCGGTCCGATGATCTGATTGGGATTGGCATGGAGGCGGACGCGGTTCGCCGCAAATTGCATCCCGAGGGCACCGTGACGTACATCATCGACCGCAACATCAATTACACAAATTTCTGCACGGAATATTGCACCTTCTGCGCGTTCTATCGGCCGCTCAAGGGGCCGGCGGCGAGGGTTGGCGAGGGCTACATCCTCGATCTGGACACCATCTACGAAAAGATTCGCGAGACGGTGGAACTTGGGGGCACGGGCGTGTTGATGCAGGGCGGCCTGCATCCAGACCTTAAGATTGACTGGCATGAGCGCATGCTCAGCGGCATCAAGCAGCGCTTCCCGAAGGTTCACCTGCACTGCTACTCGGCTTCGGAGATTCTGGCGATTGCCGAGTACAGCAATCTCAGCGTGCGCGACACGATTGCGCGGCTGCGCGACGCCGGGCTTGACTCGATTCCGGGCGGAGGGGCTGAGATTCTTGACGACGAGGTGCGCTACAAGATTGCGCGCCTGAAATGCCTTACCGCGGATTGGCTGCTGGTGCACCGCACCGCGCACCAGCTCGGAATGCGCACGACTGCGACGATGATGTTTGGCGTGGGCGAGTCGATCGAACACCGGGTCAACCATTTTCAGCACCTCTACGATTTGCAGCAAGAGACAGGCGGGTTTACGGCGTTCATCCCGTGGAGTTTTCAGCCCGCCAACACGGCGCTCGGCGGACGCCACTGGAATGAGGCGACCGCGGTGGAATATCTGAAGGTGCTCGCGATTTCCCGGCTTTATCTTTCGAATTTTCTCCACGTGCAGTCGAGTTGGGTGACACAGGGGTTGAAGGTCTGCCAGATGGGCTTGCGCTTCGGCGGCAACGACGTGGGCTCGGTGATGCTCGAGGAGAACGTGGTCCGCGCCGCGGGCGTGACGAATTGCACAACTGAAGAAGAATTGCGGCGCATCATACGCGACGCGGGGTTCCGTCCGGCGCAGCGGGATACGTTGTATAGGCAGTATTTCCTGAACTGACTTGCGTAGGGACAGCCGCCCTCGGTGTCCGACGGGGCAAAAGCCCCGTCACCACACGGCCTTCGAATGATCGAGACCAATCAGGTACAATTCCTTGGCTACTGTCTTTAGCTTTTGCCTAATGGTCCTGCTGATTTCATGCATTTGACGCTCACTTCCCCATTAGCCCTACTGCTCATTTTTGCCTCCAAGGGCTTGGGAGCCTACCTTCGCCAGCACTTTCTGGACAAAACTTTCGTCGGTCTTTACCAGGTCAACGCCTTTGATCTGGCGCTGCTGGTTCCCTATTTCATAGTGCTTACCACGTTGGCGGCTTATGGGGCGCACCGCTACTGGATGGTCTATCTCTATTACAAGCACAAAAAGAATAAGACCACAGAACCGCCAGCCTATTTTCAATCCGATGAACTGCCGCGTGTAACGGTGCAGTTGCCGATCTTTAACGAGCAATACGTCGTGGATCGGCTGCTCGACGCCGTCTGTCGCATCGACTATCCGAAAGAAAAACTCGACATCCAGTTGCTCGACGACTCGACCGACGAAACCGTAGAGGTGGCACGCATTCTGGTCGAGCGCTATGCCGCGTTGGGACATCCGGTCAAATATCTTCATCGCGACAACCGCGAGGGCTTTAAGGCTGGAGCGTTGACGGAGGGATTGAAAACGGCCAAAGGCGAACTGGTTGCCATCTTCGATGCTGATTTTGTTCCGCCACAAGACTTTCTCATGCAGTGCATCCATCACTTCACCGACCCCAAGGTCGGCATGGTGCAAACCCGCTGGACGCACATTAACCGCCACTACTCGCTGCTGACCGAGGTGGAGGCGATTTTGCTGGACGGCCATTTCGTGCTGGAACATTCGGGGCGGGCGCGCAGCGGCGTTTTTTTCAACTTCAACGGCACCGCCGGCATGTGGCGGCGCAGCGCTATCGACGAAGCAGGCGGGTGGGAGCACGACACGCTCACCGAAGACACAGACCTTTCTTATCGCGCCCAGCTCAAGGGATGGAAGTTTGTGTATCTGCAGGACGTCGAATGTCCAGCGGAATTGCCGGTGGAGATGACTGCTTTCAAGACGCAGCAGGCACGCTGGGCCAAAGGGTTGATACAGGTCTCGAAGAAAATACTTCCGCGGGTGTTGAAAAGCGACGTGTCCCGACATCAGAAAATCGAAGCGTGGTATCACCTGACGGCCAACCTCAGCTATCCGCTCATGATTGTGCTCTCGGTTTTGCTGATGCCGGCCATGATCATTCGCTTCTATCAGGGATGGTTCCAGATGCTCTACATAGACCTACCCTTGTTCATGGCTTCGACTTTCTCCATTTCGAGCTTCTATCTGGTTTCGCAGAAGGAACTGTTTCCGAAAAGCTGGCCGCGATCGCTGCTTTACTTGCCTTTATTGATGGCCCTCGGAATCGGGCTGACCATTACCAATACGCGCGCCGTGCTCGAAGCGCTGGCGGGCAAGCAGACGGCTTTCGCACGCACTCCCAAATATCGGGTTGAATCCAAGAAAGACAGACTTTTCGCAGCCAAGTATCGCAAGCGGTTGGGGTGGGTGCCGTGGATTGAGCTTTTGATCGGAACTTATTTCGCGCTGGCCGTGTTCTATGCCATCGACAACGAAAATTATTTCACCGTTCCCTTCCTGCTTTTGTTCGTGATCGGCTACTGGGTCACGGGACTGATGTCGCTGCTGCAAGGACGCTTCGCCGGGCTCTCGGTGGGTTCGGATAGCCACAGCAAGCCATTCCCGGTTGGAGTTTAGGGATCGAGGGATCGGGTCATCGGGAGATCGGACACCCGAAAAGAAAGATGGAAAGGATTTTGATCACCTGATGCTTCAATGTGGGGCCACGCCGGGTAGCGTGAAGTCAACGACGATCTTCGTCTCGTTCTTGATCGCTTGTCCGTTGAGCTGATAGGGCTGGTAACGCCAGTTTTTCACTGCACCGACGGCAGCGTGGGCCAGCAGGGGCGACCCCTTGACAATTTTGATATCGCCCACCGTTCCATCTTCCATGATCGTGGCTTGGAGAACGACTTCGCCCTCGAGGCGAAGCCGGCGGGCGGCGAGGGGATAATCCGGCAAAACGCTGGACAGGAGTTGGCCGCCCGAAACCCCCTGCGACAGCTGCGGCGGAGGCTCGGGCAGCGTGACCTTCGGGGATAGCACATCGTTCATATCCGAGTTGACATCCGACCGGCCATCCGAGTCGGGCCGGAGGGGAGGCGGTTCGGCCGAAGCGGTCTCCTTGGCGGTCTCATCTGGCCGCAAATCAGGATGTGATTCGCGCCGCGAGGCGGCTGGCGCTACATGTCGTATTCGTGGAACCCGGTCGGAGATGATTATGCTTGCGGTAATGCTGGCTGCTGCGGCCTTATCCAGTTGAGAGGCCAACTTCACGGAATTGTCGACGGAAGTCCTGCTGCCGGAAGCGGGCAAGGATTCACCACCGGGATTCGGACTCCAAACCACGTCGTTGTCGGGAACATGTTGTTCGGCGCCCGGGGCATCAGTCGCCGCGGCGTTTGCGGTCCCGGCATGACGTGACGAGGGGTGGGCCCGACTTTCGGAACCGTGCGGACCGCGCCAGCCGAACCAGATCGCCAGCGTCAGCAGTCCGGCCACAACCAAGGCGACGCCACCCAAAACGATGGGACGCGATCGATATGCCGATGGATGCTCGACCGAAGCGATCGCCACATCCAACCGAGGATCCGGCTCGGGCCCGAGGCCGGGAGGCTGCGGCTGGTCAACATCCAACGAAGGCGTCGCTGAGACGGCGAGCGGCAACAGGTACTCGCCTGGAGCGGGCGCTGCCCCGGCAGACGATACGCTCTGCAGTTTAGAGGCGCGAGCCTGTTCCGCCAGCGACGCCAATTGCCGAAGAAGAGCGATATGGAAATCAGTGAAGGCTGCCGGGTGCGTGGAAAAGATCAGGAAAATTCCGTTGGTTTCGCGCGTGGACTGAATGGGCAAGACGGCAATTGACCGTATACCCCGGCTGCGGCAGGCCTCGGCATCTACCCGGGGATCTGCCTCGGCATCGGTGCAATGTTGAAGCTCGCCGGTGCGCAAACATTCCCCGGAGATTCCGGTCTCCGCATCCAGCTGCGCGCCGAGAGGAGGAGACAACTCGCCACTGCGGGCGCGGCAGACCATCGCTCCGTCTTTCCACATCGCCAGGGCTGCTCCCGAGGCATCGGTCAGAACGCGGGCAGCGTCGGTAAGGGCTTCCAGGATTGGGTCGAGTCCGTGGTAACCCGCCGTGATCGCTGCCTTCAGGGATGACACGGCGGAGGCGGCATCCAGCAGGCCCGATCGACTGGAAGAGGAAGACTCCGGAGAAAGGCCGCGATCGGAAGCAATGATTCCCAGGGAACGAGACGGCTTGGAATGAACAACCATGAATCTGTCTCTGTCGGCAAGTTCCGACGGAAAGGTGCCCGTAGGAACCGAACAAAATATAAGCTGCGCGACAGGGAATTTGCGCAGTATGAGCTAACGACGCGCACGTGTCAAGACAAGGATGGAAAGGATCGAAAGATTCCACGATGCAGTCGAGAGGCGGCGCGAGGACGACAGGACGCACGATCCGAGGAGTGAGCCATTTGCACCAAACTAACCAACAATGCGTCGCGGGAGCGATGCTACTCTGATAGCGCTCTGGTTTCTCGCACGCACCTCCGCAAGAGGCATTGCAGGGAACCAATCTCAAGAGGTTCATCAGAACTTTCGAAGCGCTGACGGATTTGGGGCCCGAGTTAACGGCGGACCGCGACTTCCGGCAAACCGCTCATACCATGCTGACGGCCGTAATGGAAGCGGCTGGCGCGCGTGAGGGCGTGCTGTTTGCGTTCAACGAACGGCCATCTTCGCTGACATCGATCGATGCCCATGGTTTCGCGCTGCTGCCCGAACCCTCGGTGATTCCACTGCTTCCCCGGCACGTGCAGTCGCTGGTTGCCGCCCTTGGACCAGTCCCGCTCACCAGTTCCACGTACGATTCTTTTCTGAGCTCGAACGGCAATGTCGCCCCCGAACTGTTCAAGTGCATCTGTCCGCTGAAAGTTCGCGGCAAGCTCACGGGGCTGATCGCCCTCGGACGCCGCCCGGGCGATGCGCTGTATGAAGAAGATGCGCTCGACGCGTTCCAAGTGTTGAGCCACTACGTGGCGCTCGCGGTGCAGAATCACACACTCAGCCAGACGCTGGCGCAGAGAGTTTCGGAAAACCTGCGGCTGCTGGCTTCGCTGCACGGGTTCTATGACAACGCGCTCGAAGCTTTCGCCATCGCCATCGACGTCAAACACGTCAATATTCACGGCCACTCGCTGCGTGTGGGCCGCTATGCACAAGCCATCGGCGAGGCGCTCGGGATGGACCCGAGCAGTGTCGCTTCATTGCGGTCGGCGGCGTATCTGCACGACATCGGCATGGTGGCGATCGACAGGCGAATCTTTGGAAAAGCTGCTGGACTGGACGGGGACGAATCGCGCGAGATGCGCGACCACACCGTAATCGGACATCAGATTGTCAGCCAGGTGCAGTTCCCGTGGCCGCAAATTCCGGAGATTGTGCGCTGGCACCATGAACGCGCAGACGCGTCGGGATATCCCGATGGCTTGCACGGAGACGAAATTCCGCAGGCGGTACGCATCGTCGCTCTGGCAGACACATTCGACGCCATGATCAGCGAACGTCCTTATCGCAGCCGCATGTCGCTCGGGGTGGCGCTTCAAGAATTGATCCGTCTGACACCGCAAAAATACGATCCCCAGGCGCTCCAGGCTTTGCTGATCCAGGTGCGGAGGGACGCGATTGGAACCAACCACCTTCCCGTCTTCGACCGGGATGCACTCAACCTCTCGGCGATGGATGTGGATCAATTGGCGTCAACTCTGCAACACCGGGTCAGCCAGAACAGGCTTTTCTTGACCTAAGTTGGAACCTGAATCCATTCTCTTTTCCGGGGGCCTGCCTGTGCAGATCGCAAGACCAAGCGCACTCCTCATCCTGTCGCTTTCCCTTTCGCTGAGCCTGACTTTCAGCATGACTGCGGCGGCCGAGCAGAAGCCTTCTCCGCTTGCGCCTTATGTGAAGGAAGACGCACCCGTGCTGGTGCTGGAGCATGTGCGCCTGATTGACGGCACCGGCTCAGCGCCGCAGGAGGACATGCGCATCGACATCGCTGGCGGCAAGGTCACTGCTGTCGAAGCCTTCAGCGCGCATGGCCCTTATCCGGCCAACGCCAAGGTGCTGGATATGACCGGCAAGACCGTGATCCCCGGCCTGGTCGGCATGCACGAGCATCTCTTCTATCCCACGCCGCAGCAGCCCGAGGGAGGCGTGGGCTTCTATGGCGAAGCGGCGGACAGCGCGCCGCGCCTGTACCTGGCCGGAGGGGTCACCATGGCGCGGACGGCCGGCAGCGTGGAGCCCTACACCGACCTGGAACTGAAGCGAGAAATCGACGCCGGACAGCGTCCCGGTCCGAAGCTTGACGTTACCGGGCCGTACCTGGAGGGCAAAGGGAGCTTCGCCGTCCAGATGCACCCGCTCGCGGATGCTGACGATGCGGCGCGCACGGTGGACTATTGGGCTGCGGAGGGTGTGACCTCTTTCAAGGCTTACAACTACCTTACGGCGGATGAGCTCAAGGCGGCAATCGACCATGCCCATGCGCATGGGCTGAAGCTGACGGGGCATCTTTGCTCGATCGGATTCAGGCAGGCAGCGGCGCTCGGCATTGACAACCTGGAGCATGGGCTGGCAGTGGATACCGAGTTCTTTCCCGGGAAAAAGCCGGACGAATGCCCGGGCTTCCTGCCAAATTTGACATGGATCGAGAAGAACCTGGACATCGAAGGGCCGGAGGTGCGGGAGACGATCCGCGTGCTGGTGGCTCATCATGTGGCGGTTACGTCGACTCTGGCGGTCATGGAGACCTTTGGCCCCAATCGGCCGCCGATGGCGCGGGAGAATGCCGCCCTGAAGACGCTATCGCTGGCGGCGGCGAAGGAATATCTACTGGGCCGCTCTGGCGCAGCGGTGCGCGAGACCGGTGGGCCCATCCTCGGGAAAGAGATGCGCTTTGAGCGGGAATTTGTGGCTGCGGGCGGGCTGCTGATGGCCGGCTGCGATCCCACCGGCTACGGTGGCGTGGTGCCGGGATTTGGCGACCAGCGCAATATTGAATTGCTGGTGGAGGCCGGTTTCACGCCAGTAGAAGCGATACGGATCGCTACGCTGAATGGCGCGATCTACATGGGCAAGGACAAGGAGTCGGGCATCGGATCGATTGCGCCCGGTAAAGTTGCGGATATCGTGGTGCTCGGCGGCAATCCGGTGGAGAAGATTGAAAACGTGGAGAAAGTTGAGATGGTTTTCAAAGATGGGGTCGCATTCGATCCCGCCAGACTGATCCAATCCGTAACTGAACTGGTCGGCCTGCGCTGAGATCGCGCAGCTCACGGAATGTTGACTTGGACCTGCCTGCAACTTTCGGGTTAAGATCGTCCCACTCACTTTGCAGCAGGAGACGCGGCAAGCGGCCTTTCTGCGCGAGACTCGAAAATCCCTAAGCAGATTCTTCTCGGTGTAAAATCGGAAGCTGAGTCGCTTGCTTCTCGATCCGATGTAGACTTTGTGCGGTCGGTGCACTGTATCTAATTTCATCCTTATTTCATCTAAGCTCGATAAGGTGAAGTGCAAGCCGATTTGCGAGGAGAGATTTCATGGCAGTCAGTGAGCAATCTGTCGCTACCACCGGTACGCAACTCGATCAATTGTGTATCAACACGATTCGCACGCTCTCGATGGACGCGGTGCAAAAGGCGAATTCGGGCCATCCCGGTACGCCGATGGCTCTGGCTCCAGTCGCGTATTGCCTCTGGCAGCAGTTCCTGCGCTACGATCCGGAAAATCCGCTTTGGCCAGACCGCGACCGCTTCGTGCTTTCCAACGGACACGCCTCGATGCTGCTCTATTCCCTGCTTCATCTGGCGGGCGTGCGCGAGGCAACCCCCGAGGGTAAAGTTCTTTCGACGCCGGCCGTGTCGCTTGATGACATCAAGAATTTTCGCCAACTGGACAGCAAGACGCCGGGGCATCCTGAATACGGATTGACATCGGGAGTTGAAACCACGACAGGGCCGCTCGGTCAGGGTGTTGCGAACAGCGTCGGCATGGCTATCGCAGGGCGCTGGCTGGCAGCGCATTTCAATCGTCCGGGGTTCGAACTCTTCAATTACAACATCTGGGCGTTTTGCGGCGACGGCGACATGATGGAAGGAATTTCTTCAGAGGCCGCATCCAATGCGGGCCATCTCAAGCTCTCGAATCTATGCTGGATTTACGACAACAATCACATCACCATCGAAGGCAATACCGAACTCACCTACGATGAAAATGTGGCCGCCAGGTTCGCCGCCTATGGCTGGGATGTTCAGCACGTCCACGATGCGAACGACCTGACCGCTTTGGCCAGCGCCTATTCTCGCGCCCTCAGCGTGCAGGATCGGCCGAAGCTGATCATCGTGGACAGTCACATCGGTTACGGCTCGCCCCACCGCCAGGACACCAAAGAAGCACACGGCGAGGCTCTCGGCGAAGAAGAAGTCAAATTGACGAAGCGTTTCTACGGCTGGCCGGAAGATGCCAAGTTCCTCGTTCCCGACGGAGTGCGCGAACATTTTAGCGACGTCATAGGGACGCGCGGGAAGGAGTTGAGCGGACAGTGGAAATCGCTTTTCGCGAAGTACCGTGCGCAGTATCCCGATTTAGCGGCGCAATTCGAACGTATGCAGACTGCCGAAGCCGCCGACGGATGGGACAAGGATCTGCCAACGTTTGCGGCCGATGCCAAGGGGCTGGCAACGCGCGATTCCTCCAGCAAAGTGCTGAATGTCATCGCCAAAAACGAACCCTGGCTCATGGGCGGGTCGGCTGATCTGTATCCTTCGACCAAGACGCGACTCACTTTTGATGGCGCGGATGACTTCGAAGCGAACCATTACAACGCTCGCAACTTTCACTTTGGAATTCGCGAACATTCGATGGGCGCTATCGTGAACGGGATGGTGCTGTCGAAAATCCGGGGCTACGGTTCGACCTTCCTGATTTTCAGCGATTACATGAAGATGCCAATCCGGCTCTCGGCGGTTATGGAAATCCCGTCGATCTGGATCTTCACCCATGACTCCATAGGCCTCGGTGAAGACGGACCCACTCATCAGCCCATTGAGCAACTGGTCACGCTGCGCGCGGTTCCCGGACTCATCACCTTGCGGCCCGCCGATGCCAACGAAGTTGTCGAGGCGTGGAAAATCATCATGGCCCTGAAGAAAGAACCGGTGGCGCTCGTCCTGACGCGCCAGGCGCTGCCGACGTTCGATCGCACGAAGTACGCCGCGGCGACAGGCGTGGCTCGCGGTGCGTATGTCCTGGCTGATGCCGAAGGAGGCAAGCCGCAGGTCATTCTGATGGCTACCGGAAGCGAGGTCTATCTCTGCATCGATGCCTACGAAACGCTGAAAGCGGAAGGAGTTCGAGCGCGGGTTGTCAGCATGCCTTCGTGGGAATTGTTCGAGCATCAGGATCAGAGCTACCGCGACCAGGTGTTGCCGCCTGGGGTTACGGCTCGCGTCGCAGTCGAACAGGCCTCG
>Ga0302324_100028178_pt1 | contig 10680 bp, 8 predicted proteins | sample Palsa_T0_1_FD_201949 | JGI IMG/M metagenome (GOLD analysis project Ga0302324, IMG submission 201949) | Peat permafrost microbial communities from Stordalen Mire near Abisko, Sweden - Palsa_T0_1 | ecosystem: Environmental > Terrestrial > Soil > Palsa > Peat permafrost | place: Sweden: Abisko...
TCTGACGACCGGCACAATCGAGATGGCGAAATGCAGTCCTGCAGCATGTGGTGGGTAATCACGGGGCCGCCGGAGCTGAACGAAACCGAGGGTATAAATTGAACTGTGTAAACGGCCATCAAAAGGATCACACTAAGGAGACCGGATGGCCATTGACCTCAAACTCATTGATAAATTGCTGGCGGAGTACAAAACGCCGGAAGACATTGTAGGCGAAAACGGCCTACTGAAGCAGTTAACGAAAGCTGTGCTGGAGCGCGCCATGCAGGCTGAGCTGACGGAGCATCTCGGCTACGAGAAGCACGATTCGGCCGGCAACAACAGCGGCAACTCGCGCAACGGCGCGACGACCAAGACGTTGAAGGGCGACTTTGGTGAGTTGCCGCTGGAGACGCCACGGGATCGCAACGGCAGTTATGAACCAAAGATCATCGGCAAAGGGCAGACGCGGTTCACCGGCTTTGACGACAAGATCATCTCGATGTACGCGCGCGGCATGAGCACGCGCGAGATCCAGGGGCACCTGGAAGAAATCTACAAAGTGGATGTGAGTCCAACGCTGATTTCCAACGTCACCGAGGCGGTGATGGAGGAGGTCAAGAGTTGGCAGAGCCGGCCATTGGATTCGGTATATCCGATCGTGTACCTGGACGCGTTGGTAGTGAAGATCCGCGAAGCGGGCCACGTGCGCAACAAAGCGATCTATGTGGCGATTGGCGTGAACATGCAGGGCAATAAAGAAGTACTGGGGCTGTGGGTGGGCCAGGCCGAGGGAGCGAAGTTTTGGCTGCAGGTTCTGACGGAGCTGAAGAACCGTGGTGTGGCTGATATATTCATCGCCTGCGTGGACGGACTGAAAGGATTCCCCGAATCGATTGCGACGGTATTTCCGGAGGCGCAAGTGCAGTTGTGTATCGTGCACCAGGTGCGAGCATCGCTGAATTACGTTTCGTGGAAACAGCGCAAGGAGGTGGCCGCGGATCTACAACCGATTTACCGTGCTAGCACGGTGGAAGAGGCCGAGCAGCGGCTCGATGAGTTCGCCGCGAAATGGGATGGAGCGTATCCAACCATCAGCCAGATGTGGCGCCGGAACTGGGAGCACTTGACCCCGTTTTTCGCCTACCCGGCGGACATTCGCAGGGTGATCTACACCACCAATGCAGTGGAGTCGTTGAACATGTCGCTCCGCAAGGTGATCAAGACTCGAGGCTCGTTTCCCAATCCGGAATCTGCGATGAAATTGCTTTACCTGGCCCTGGAGCACATTGCCAAAAAGTGGACCATGCCGGTGCAGAACTGGAAAGCCGCCTTGCAGCGCTTCGCGATTCTGCTCGGCGACCGCGTTCCGAGAGCGGAGTCGGTGTAAATAATCACTGGTATGAAGAAATCGGAAGAAGAACATTTCTGGGATGGGGGCTCTGCCCCCAAACCCCCGAGATTTTTCGCTTTTGCGCCAGGATTCCTGGTCCGGGAGCCGAGCTTCGCTCGCGCTCCCAGAATCCCGGCCTCTGAGTCGGCGCTCGGGGTGCGTCTCCGCAGAGCCCTACCCTACGCTCAGGTCCGTTCAGTCTACCAGGGATGCAGCATTAAAGGAACACAGCCGTTTACACAAAAAACTTGACGCGCCCATTACTTCTCGGCTTCGAGCTCAATCGACGCGATGACGATTCCTTGGCGCCGTTCTACGGCCATTAACTTACCTCTGACCCGAATGTCCGCCAATGTCGAGCACCAGACAGGAGAACTTGCGTTGTAAAGGACTTCGCGTTAACCTGCTCTCCCGGCCTACGCTTCCAGTACCTCGCGCTTCTTGCAGGTGCGAACTGGAAAGCCGTCCACAACTCGGCGTGATTACACAACAACCCGTTGAGTACCATCGGTAGCCTGCTTGAAGATGTCCCCCGCATCGCTCAAGTTGGCGATTGACCACGCTGCCAGAGGCGCACTGACTACATCCACTTCCTTAGGGGTGGCCGCTGGGGGGCGGGGCCAGTGTCACGGTTCGAAAACTATCTTGCCCCCCACCATGGTCATGGTGACTTTCGTCTTGCCGACGTCTTCGGGCCGCGCGGTGAAAATATCTCGAGAGAGAACTGCCAGGTCAGCGAGCTTTCCCGGCTCCAGAGTTCCGGTGCGGTTCTCCGCGAAATTGGCATAGGCAGCGTCCCGTGTATAAGCCAGCACCGCTTGCTCGATCGTGATTCTCTCGTCCTGCTTGCCAAACTTGACTTCTCCAACAGGTCCCTCGGGCGTAACCTCGCGCGTGATCTCGCGTGTAAGCGCTTCCTGCATTCCTGCGAAAGGACTGGGCGGCCAGGTACCCGGCCAGTCACTACTGAAGGCCACCATCGCTCCGGTCTTCAGCAGGCTGTTCCAAACGTCGATCTTCTTGCCTTTTGATTCGGCCGGCGTGCAGCAAAAACTCGGCTGCACGCTTGCGATCACCGAAAGATTCGAGAAGCGCGAGACATCTTCCGGATTCAAAAAGTCCGCGTGCTCCATGCGGAAGCGCCGATCCCGCGGCCCATTGATCTGCTCCGCCGCCTGGTAGGCATCCAACACCATGCGCGCGGAATCGAATCCAATAGAATGCGACATGATCTGGTATCCTCGTTTATCCAATTCCACAACGATCTTTTTGAACTCCTCGGGCCTGTATAGCGGCGGGTCTGCCAGCCCATCCGAGAAGAATTTGACCAGGTTGGCCGAGACCCAGGAATCATGGTAATTCGTGCGGGCTTTTTCCAGGGCGGCCAAGAATTGCGGAGTCAGATGGTGGTTCACGGCCACGGCGCCAAACGAAGTACGCGTGCGCAAGGTCAACAGTCCGCGATCGCGCATGCGGCCGTAGAGTTCGATATCCGCCAGGCTCCCCGTCGCCATGGTCGCGCTGGTGATGCCGAAACTGTTCAGATACCGCTGGGCCGCGGAAAGCCATTCGAATTTGAGCTTTTCGGGAGGATCGGGTAGCGCTCGTTCGACAATCTCCGCCGCGCTTTCCATCAACACGCCGGTCGGATGGCCCTGAGGGTCGCGCAGAATGTTCGCCTCCAAAACGGGATCCGGCCAAGGCCGGTCCGAGATATGCGCGAGATCCAGTGTCTTCTGATTCACCCATAGCGCATGCTCACTGGTCTCGTGGATCACCAGCGGACGATCCGGAACCGCGCGATCCAGAATTTCGTGCGATAGCGTTGGCCTGGTGAATGCGCTTGCGTCTTCTGTGTAATCGGTAATGAATTGGAGCCTGCCGAAGACAATGGGATCCTTGGGGTGCGTCGCGGCGTAGCTCTTGATTTTGCTGACCATGAGATCGGTGTCTTTCGCCGTGATGTTGAACTCAGCCGTGGACAGATTGAATCCGTGCAAGGCCAGAGCGCCGAACCACAGATGCACGTGACCATCGGTGATCCCCGGAATCACAGTGCGCCCCTGAAGATCGATGACCCTGGTATTCGCCGTTCGGTAATGAGCGATTTCCTCATTACTGCCCACCGCATCAATAGTGTCCTTCGTGACTGCAACAGCCGCTGCCCACGGTTTCTTCTGATTCGCCGTGTAGACATGGCCATTCACCAACACGGTGTCGCTGGCGGACAGCGCTGCGATGGAAAACGGCGCGAGTAGCAATATCGATCGTCGAAAAAAGTCCATGAGCCCACGGCTATAGGGCTGGCCGGCTCCCAATGGGAGCGGGGGCACCCGCCTTGTCACATTGGCCTCCTCGATCCTCTTAGGATTGCACACCTTCGTGGAAGCCACTTACGGAAACGGGGAACTGATCGGGCACGGCCCGGCTCAACATCAGCATCAAGATCTGCTGGTGTTTCACGCTCGAGGTGAACGAGGAGGTCACCTGGCACCCCGGGGGAGGAGGATCTGCCCACGCCCAGTTGCTGCAACCTCGACGGCAGGTCCCGGCCGCACTCGAATATCCGGACCACCGCGCTTCGGAAGCCCAGGGGCCAAACGCCCAGGACGAGCCGTTCGAGCCGGCTAGCGCACCTGCAACAAACAGCCAATTCACACGAGCGGCGCACCTCTACGTGTACCGCCTGACCTGAGAAGGAGCCATCGATGCCGCCGCGCGCTGCATAGGCGTCTTGTACGCGAGCCACAATGCAATGGTGAAGTCCTCATAGTGCTGCTTTCTGTTTAGCTCGGGAATGCTTTCTTTCGTAGACGTCTTAATTCTCTTCAGATCTGGCTTGGCCGGACGTATTCGCGGACTGCGGTGGAAAACTGCATGTGATTTGTGGCGACGAAGACGGAGGGCTTGCCAATCTCGCGGTCTATCTCCTAGAGGACTTCCTGGAAGGCACGAAAAAGCCTTATTACGCAGGGTCCTTCCAGTATGGGCGTCCACTCAAGGGCCATGGCTGGCAGCCCGCCACCAATGCCGACTTGGTTAAGACTATGGCGACGTCTATCATTTGGCGCTAGTGTCGACTGCCGTAGAATAAAAGCCTGAATGGCGGTTGTCCATTACCTAATCGATCTAATCAGATGGCACCGCCTTGAATTGTTCTGGCCCATTTGGTGTACCCTCACAGCCGCAGCCATAATTTGCACCGCGTGGATGCTCCGCCTGTGGCCCGTCCAAGGTCTTTATAAGCCCGAACAATACAAGCCCGAAGAATCACACAGACCTCAATTCCGGTTGGACCGTACATCCATTATTTGCATTGTGATGCTTGGGGTGTTCCTCGGAGCGTACTCCGCGATGATCCTAGTGGGCGAAGACTTCGCGATGTATGACAACTCGCAATTTACGTCATTCTCGCTTCGGGGAGTCAATTTTCCTGTTCAGATCTGGCCCCAAGGGGGGAGGTTCTTCCCACTTGGACTGCAGGAGTTCAATCTGATCGGGCACTTCACAAGAACGATCTACGGATATCATGCGCTTCCTATTGCGGAACTTGTGATTCTTGCGCTCATTTTTCTCAGTCTCGATGAGCAGGTGAGCATCGCCACGCGAGTGCTCCTCGCGATCGCTACTCTGATCACACCCAGTGTGGTCGTGAGTTTTACAGGTCTGATTTACCCCGAACGAAATATCTTGCTCTTACTCCTTTGCTTGGCTCTTTTCATCAAACGTTTTGAACAGACTCGCTTTGCGCCCTGGGCGATCGCGATGGTCTTGTGTGCGCAGATCCTGCTCTATTTGAAGGAGCCTGTTTTCTTGCTCCTTCTGGGCTTCTCCAGCGCACGAATTCTCATGCGGATTCGGACAGCGGATAGGGCTTGGTCCGTTGCGCACCTTTGGAACTACGAGAATCGCCTGGATCTTTGCCTCGCCGCCCTAGCAATGGCCTACATCGCGTTTTTCGCTTCTATGACGCTTCCCTATACCGGCGCGCAGTATCTCGCTGATCGCCACGTGTCGCTCATCGAAGCCGTGCGCTATTACGTTCAAACGGATCTGCTGGCATGGATCTTCGCGATCGTGTTTACTGTGCGTTCACTTGGCATCATGCGACGCGTCATCGTGCCTGACCTGTTGTGGGACGGCCTAGCGTGCGGAGGCGTGGCCTATTTTGCGAGCTACGTCGGCCTGAGAATGGTGAGCTCATATTATTTAGCTCCCGTCGATCTGATCGCAGTGGCTTACGTCGGCCATCTCATCTCTTCGTCGTGGGGGGAGTGGCCCTTCCGCGTTCGGGCCCTTGCGGCTGTGCTGGGTGTCTGCGTCGTGTTGCAGAGCCTGGAACTATCCGCCTTTCGGGTCTTGGAGCGAAAGTACTTCATTCAGCAGAAATCGGCCATGGCGCGCGTGATACTCGAAGCGTATCGCCGCGAGCCCGGATCTGTCCTGAAGGTCTCCTTTCCCCTAACGGAGCCTTACATGTTGTCGGAGTTCGCCTCCTATCTGAGTTATCGAGGCGGGCCGGTTGAAGAAGAAGTCGGCGATAGACTGCTTCCAGGCGCCGGTATTCGTATTCTTGGGGCAAGAATTGCCAAGGATGGCCGCTGCGTCACCTGGCGAACTTTCGTGTGTCACCCTGAATCGGCGGATGCCTCCGGCGTGGTGATCGTCCTGCCCGACGATGTTGTTTTATCGCCCGAGGACGCTACATTGCGCCAACGCATCCTAGATCGGCTACATTCGTCTGATCCTCGGACCCTCCCTCTCCGCTGGCTGATCGCGGTGTTGCGTTTTCACTGGGCCCACGGGCCCCGCTAAATCGGAACTCTTCCTCAATTAGCGCACCCTTCTATATTTTGCACCGCACGGCGGCAGCAATCCCTGTGAATGAGAAAAGATACAGGTAGCGGAAAACAGATGAGACGACACCAAAGCACGTAGCAGCAAGCAACAGCCAGCTCCAACACAGCAGAAGGCCATTCCCTCCTAGTTCCGGGCGCCCAGCCACAAAGCCGGGCAATAGCCTGCGCGTCGCGCTCAAAACGTTCGGAGAATTGCGCGGCGGAACCTTGGAACGCGACAATGCGATCAATCCGCGTGTCGCCCGGGCCTTCCAAACCTCGCCCATCCCGCCTTTGCCGATGGGCGAGACGATTTCATAGGGACCGAGTTTGTTGCCTGACTGGAGCGCCATCTGGGTATCAGAGCTAAGTTTTATCCGCTTAGAGAGCGCATACATCCTGTGTTGCGGCGCAACCGGAAGTTGAGCGTTGTGAACGCCGAGCCACCCCCGCGGATACCTGTCGATAACAGCCCTTTCCACCAGTGACCACGCGCGCGCCCTCGATAGGCGCGTTGCGGAAGGTTTGGAAAATGAACGTTAACCACCATTGCCGGTAGGTATTCTCACCTCAGCAACTTCATCAACCACACGGCGGAACTGGAGCTCTTCCAGTTCGAGAAGACCAGCCCCGGACCGCGAACCGTCCAATCATCGCCGGGCTTAAGCGTCGCCGCCGAGCCTGGCGCGAACTTCACTTCTTGGAGCGCGCCGAGGCTGTCACTCTGGGGTTCGACGCGGGCCACCATGAGTTTTGATCCCTCGAAGAGGTAAGCGAAGGCTCCCCTGGGGGAAACTGGCCCAAGGCGTGCGCCCGAAATCACGTCGGGCGGCGGTAGCGGTATCCTTTTCCATTCCGACTCAGGGACCGGCTCTTCGCTCCAGGGGACTAGATACATCCGCCTGGGCCCCGGCGATCCCGGCGGGATTAGCGCCAGCTCCAGCCATCTGGAATCGGGAACAATTGTTTCACCGACGAAAACAGAATCTGTCGCGTGTTCCAGCCAGGGCCTGTCTCTGCCGGAGGCCACTTCCAGAAGGCGAACACTTAGCTTTCTCTTAGGGTCGGCCTTCACCTTGACCTCGGGCAAATGGAAGAGGAATCTCCCGTCGGGAGAAAATCCAAGAACCACGCCACACGCCTTGCAAAGGACGCGCGCCTGAGCGGGACCGGCGCCGGTTTCGCCCACGCGGATCGAGTACGAATCGCCCTCCGGAACCGAATACGAAACTTGCCGCCCGTCGGGCGAAACGACTAGAATCTCCGCCGATTGAAGCAGAGCGGTCACTCGCGTCTGCTTCCCGCTATCCAAATCCACGCCGTACACTGAGACCCGCGCCTCATCTCGCACCTGAAAGTAAGCGCTGCCGGGATCTCCCCACCGATCCTGCAACAAGCTCTTCGTTCGTCCATCCTGGGTGAGCCGACGGACCGGACCAGTGGGTTGACCGGTGGCGGGTGAGAGAGGAATCAGATAGAGATCGTTGAACGAGCTTGAGAATTGGAGCGCCATCGTTCCCGTGGCGCTGACGCTAACCGGCCGTTCGTTCAGCGTTCCGAACGTGAGCTGGTGCGGAACTCCTTGCACGTGCCACGAGCCCGGCGAAAGACGGATCTCCCAAGCGTTTTGCCGTCCGCTTCCAGCCGCAAACAGAACGCGATCGTCCACCATTAGATTCGGAGCCGCCAGCCCTATTCCCGCGGAGCGCAGCGTAGCGCCGCGTAGCGCCGGCTCCCGTGGCCACCGGATCGCCTCCATCCATCGGAAATGCAAACCACTCCCACTCGTCAGTTTTTGATGCCGAGGGTTTTCCCGACACTAGGCAGAGGAGGTAACGATTGTCGGATGTCCATGCGACCCTACCACGCCACCTGCCTGGCATACGCGCCCAGGCCGTCAATTCTCTCGCCTGGCCGCCATCGGAGGAGATCGTCATCAAGCGTGCCGGGACGCCTTGGTTTTCCTCGAAGTAAGCGACCTGACTCCCGTCCGGAGAAAGCATCTTGTCGCTGTTCTCAATACGGCCGCCCTGGATCAGCACCCTCGGCTGGCCGCCCAAGGCGGAGATTACTTCGATGGCGCCCTTCCTGCCGTCGCCAGAGTTCGTAACGTATAGGATTCGCTTGCCGTCCGGGAAGAACGCCGGATGGTCAACCTGTTCGGTGGAATGGGTCAACTGGATTGGATCGCCGCCCCCCACTTGTTGCAGCCACAATTCGTCCTTGCCGGAGCGGTCCGAGACGTAGGCTACGAATCCGCCGTCGGGCGAGATGGCCGGCGCGGAGTAAGAGTGTCCGTCATCGGGCGACACCCGAATCAGATCCGGGACTTTCGACTGAGCTCCGTGGAGGTTGAGGTAATAAATCCAGGCGAAGGCAGCTGCGGCGCTCAGCACGGAGACAATTCCGACCGCCGGCCACATCCAGCGGCGCACTCCCGCGTCAACCAGCGCAGCGGGCCGAACCAGCTTCCCCGATTCCGACTCATCCCGCAGCTCTTCCAGTGCCAGCTTCACATCGGCCATGTTCTGGCTGCGCCGGTTGATATCCTTGCGCAGGCACCGCGCGATTAGCCGGTCCAACTCGGGCGGCGTGGTGGCTGAGACTTCAGACGGCGGTTGCGGATCCTTCTCCACCACGGCGGCCAGCGTCGAAGCTCGCGACTCGCCACGAAACGCACGCTGCCCGGTGATCATCTCGTATAGCACCGCGCCGAACGAGAAGATGTCGCTGCGCGCATCTACCGGCTTACCCTCAGCCTGCTCCGGCGACATGTAGGGGACGCTTCCGATAATCATGCCTTCTTCGGTGACCGGTTGATCTAGAGCAACGGTTGCCTGGTCTTCGCCGGCGGCGAACGCGGCGGCGGGCGCGGACAACTTCGCCAGCCCGAAATCCAGCACCTTCACCCGTCCATGGCCATCCACCATAATGTTGGCCGGCTTCAGATCGCGGTGTACGATTCCGGCGGCGTGCGCGGTGGTAAGCGCCCCCGCCACCTGCGCCGCGATCCTCAACGCCTCGGTGAGCCGCATGCCTTTGCGCGGGATCAGCTCATTCAGCGGCTTGCCGTCCACCAGCTCCATGGCGATGAAGGTTTGTCCGTCCTGCTCGCCGATTTCGTGGATGGTTGATGTTGGGATGGTTCAGCGCCGACGCAGCCTTGGCCTCCTGGACAAAGCGGGCGCGGCGGTCGCCATTAGCCAAACGTGTTTCGGTCAGCAGTTTGATGGCGACGAAACGTTCCAGGCGTTTGTCCCGGGCCTTGTAGACCCGACCCGGCCCATGCCCCCTTCGCCGATCTTTTCGAGCAGGGAGAAATGCCCCAGCTCGTTGCTCTCCATTTCGTTCTATTCTAATCCCCAGCCAGCCTCGCGTTTGCTCGTGCTCGCAATTTCGCCTTCCGACATTTGAACTTAAGGGGAAGCTCGCTAGGATTCTCGACCTCCTGTTACGATGATCGGCACGCTAACCCAAAAGACGTGCAACGCTTGCGATTTTCGTATATCATCGTGTGCCATGAGGCAATGGATTAGCGCGACGCTGCTGCTTGCCATTGGCGCAATCGCGCAGCAAACCCACAATCAATATGAGCCGTCGAACGTGCCGGGCGCCGGTCAGAGGCTGCTCTCGCAATTTGTGAGCGACTGGGACGTCGTCAAGACGTTCTTCCCGATGAACGGGAAGCCGATCGTGACGAAAGGCGCCTGTAAGCAGTTTATGATCCAGGACGGCAAGTTTCTGCAGTCGGATTTTACCTTCTTCAACGCTGACGGAACGAAGAGCACCGGCACCGGAATCTCCGGCTTCGATCCCAAAACGAATCGCTTCACGACCGTGTGGTACGACTCGCGGCAGACGACGATGTCGATTCGCCAGAGCGATGGCACGTTCGACGGCCAGAACACCGTCCTATGGGCCACGCCCCTCGATTCCGAGCATCCTGCGCGCAAAACCGTCGCGCGTGCGCACCTTGAGGAGGACGGCCGCCTTCTCCTCCATCGCCATTTCATGATCGATGACAAAGGGGAGGAGCGGATGATGATCGAAATGCGGATGACGCGGAAGTAGCCGCCTTACTTGTCGAGTTTTTTGGTAAGCAAGTAGAGACCTACCCGTTCATCCAGCCGTAGCGTTCAAATCAGGGGCTGTCGGCGGCCTTGTAGCCAGAATCCGGAAGACCTGATTCCAGATCGCGCTGCATGTTGCGCCGATATTCGAGATGTGATCGGTGTGAAGGAAAACGGCATAGGTCTGCGGCGGAACGGATCGGGCCCGCGTCACCTCAACCCCTCAGCCATCCACAAACTCGATATCCCGTGTCCAAACGTGTAGACGCGGGTTTTACCGTCGGGAGTAATCATCGGAAACCACTGCGCATGCCAACCCTAGTATCCTCGCGCCACAGCGTGCGGCTGCCCGTCTCTATGTCCACGCGGTCCGTCCTGCGCGTGTCTCGGGAGCCAAACG
>Ga0302324_100028181_pt1 | contig 10680 bp, 8 predicted proteins | sample Palsa_T0_1_FD_201949 | JGI IMG/M metagenome (GOLD analysis project Ga0302324, IMG submission 201949) | Peat permafrost microbial communities from Stordalen Mire near Abisko, Sweden - Palsa_T0_1 | ecosystem: Environmental > Terrestrial > Soil > Palsa > Peat permafrost | place: Sweden: Abisko...
GAGTTCTATAACCAGGTTAAAGATGTTTACCTGCGAATCTACGACCGGCTGGGGCTGGTCGCCAAGGTGACGGAAGCGTCGGGCGGCGATTTCAGCGAGAAGATATCGTACGAGTTCGAGGTGCTGACCGATGCCGGCGAGGATGTGATTTATTACTGCGAGAAATGTGATTTTTGTGTCGAAGATGAGGTAGCCAAGGTCAAACCAGGTGACACGTGTCCCCGGTGCGGCAAGGCGAAACTCAAGGAGGCCAAGTCAGCCGAAGTTGGTAATGTATTCGATCTGGGCCAAAAGTATGGCCGCGACTTTGATCTGGGCTATATCGACGAGCACGACAAAAAGCAGTTTCCCATTATGGGCTGTTATGGTATCGGGATATCGCGGGCGATGGGGGTAATTGCCGAGAAATACGCGGATGAGAAGGGAATTAAGTGGCCCACTGTAGTGGCTCCGGCGGCGGTTCATATTGTGCGCCTGGGGATGGACGAGGCCGTGGCCCGGGCGGCGGACACCCTGTACGAAGATCTTTCGCGGCGAGGAGTTGAAGTTATATATGACGATCGGGATGAATCTGCCGGGGCCAAGTTTGCCGATGCTGATTTGATTGGGGTGCCGGTAAGGTTAACGGTTAGCCGTAAAACGATTGAAAAAGATTCTGTGGAAGTGAAGCGCCGGGATAGTGACGAGGTCAAGCTGATAAAGCGGGACGCCGCCGCGCAAGCGTTCGCGAAATAAGTCCCAAAAAGACTGAACCCCGCCACCTGGAAGGTGACGGGGCAGTCAGGTCAGCTCCGTTAGGAGCCGGCTTGGCGCATCCATTGCTCGATGACCGGGACGTCCGCCAATCCATAGGCGAATTCTCCGACAGTCGTGGGATGGAATGCGAGCGAGTTTCTCAGCCCGTTTTTCATGATCGCCGGCTGGATGGCCGTATCTGGACCGGGCGAACAGAGCGGGGCGGGATGCGGCATAGCGGTGGTGAAACCGTACGTCACCGCGCCAGCGGACAGGACGTCGTTGATCTGTCCGATGTCGGTGACCATCGTCTGGATGGCGGTGGCGGACAGGTGCCCTAGAGCAGGGCAGGTGGAACCGGTTATTCCAGCGTTCGGCATGAACGGGTTCGGCAGCAGGTTTACCAGCACTTTCGGACTCGTGTGCAGGTTGGCCAAGGCGGACAGTAGCCGACCATATTGGCCGGCAAACGTGTCCAGACTGTGCAGGAACGTGACTTGCAGCAACCGGTTGTTGCACGAGTCGGGTATGTAGCACAAGACCGCTATGGCCGACCAATCAACCTCATCTTCGCCGTCGGTCAGTACGACCCATTTGAGGTTCGGGTACTGCCTGAGGGACGGGACTTGGGCCGGGGTTGATGGCCATCCCGTATGCGGCTGAGCGTGCAGCAGCCCTTGCTGGACAGTGGCGCCGGAACACGCGCTGTTGACTACCGGCTGATTAATCACCTGTTGGATAATCGCGGCCAAGTTATCCGGTGATTGGAAGCACGTACCATGAGCTCCCACTTCCCCGTATCCCGAGACCAGCGAATTGCCGTCCGACGCTCCCACAATGGCAGCGTTGGTGACTATCTTCGCGTGCACGGCTATTGTCTGCGAGGCCGGTGTCACGCCGAAGACCTGGTCGAGGGTACTGGCGCTCGTGAGCGACAGCGATCCCACGACCGCGATAACTCCGGCGATAGCCCAGACCGCCTGCGTCACCCGAAGGAAATGCAGGTTACCGCGGGTCGAGTACAGCTTCCTCTGGAACCGCCAGCGCAGCGCGTTGAGGATACCCAGACAGCCTATCGTCAGGAACGAGCAGAGCAGCTCGCCCCAGACAAAGACCCAGATGCAGAACCACCAAAACAGGTCCCACGTCCCCGATGACAGGGCGGACCTCAGGACGGCCGTGCCCTTGGCGATTTGCTGGCTGCCGGTCAACGGCGGGGGGTCCGAGTGGCCTCTGCGACCGATTGAATCCGTGCGAGGCCTCACCGCAGCCACGGCCTGGTGGCCGAGTTCCTGCAACGGTATCTGCTGCGGGATGTCCAGAAGCGGCCGAATGGGGGAGCAGATGTTGGTCTGCCCCAGACTGATCACGGTACCTTCATTAATGGCTTCGGCCGGTCCACACCAGGATCGGGTGGGGCTTTGGAAGCTGGGAACGACGTGTTGGCCCAGAGCGGGAACCTTGATGGTCGGCTGCAAGAGCAGCGTCCCAAAGATGGCGACGACCGTTATCATCAGGGAGATGACCACGGTCATGCCGATGCGCCCCGGGGGCTGACGCCGAATCACAGGGAAGAGGTTCGCCGCACAAAGACGGCGAAATAGGTCAGGCATAGCCAGTCCTCTCGTCAGTAGTCTTTGAAGCGGATTAGTACACTATGCCATATGCTGGTAAGGTTGTCCAGATATGTCAGATAGAAATCCTATCTTTTTGAGTAGTTTTTGAGCTAGACCGCGGTCCATTCTTGGACAAACCGACGGATGATTTCGTAGAACTTATCGAGGTCACCGAGGTCGATCCACTCGTCGGAGCTGTGCTGTCCGCCGCCGGTCGGGGGGACACAGATGACCTGGTTGCCGTGGACCGCAAAGTAGCGGGCGTCAGATGAGGCGTGGGCTATCTTGCTGGTTAATTCGCGGCCCGTTTCTTCCCGCACCAGGCGGCGGAACAGTTTGGTCGCGTCGTCTGACGGGTTGGTAAAACCAGGGGCGGACTCGGCCAGTTCGGCAGTGACTCCCGGAAATTTCAGGGCGGCGTCGGCGAACCAGGAAGTCACTTCCTCCAGTGAGACATCGGGCATGGTGCGAAGATCCAGCTTGGCGGTGGCAACAGATGGCACGCGATTATAGACATCGCCGCCTTCGATGGCGCCGACGGTCATGTTGTGATGCGGGTGGTCCGGATTATGGCAAGGCTCTTTGACAAAATGCGTGCGCATTTCGTCGATGTAGGATAGGAGCTGGTCGAGGGGGTGTTGGCCCAGCCAGGGATAGGCGCCGTGGGCATCTTGCCCGCGGCTCGTGAGCTGCCACCACGAAAGGCTTTTGGCGCCGGATTCGAGATTCCAGGGTATACCACATTCAGGCAAGAGCATGGCTTGACTGGCGTACCCGCGGTCGGCCAGGAGGGCCGCGCCATCGTGTCCGCCGGTTTCTTCGTCACAAGTCAGCATGAGGCCTAGGTCGTAATGGGACAGCTCATCCCCGAGCTCTTTTAAGAGGGTGATAAATATGGCAATAGCGTATTTCATGTCAAAAACGCCGCGGCCGTACAGCTTGTTATCTTCGATACGGGGCACGAAGTCACGAGGATTGGCCGGGACGACATCGGTATGGGCGGCCAGCCACAGCTTAGGCCGTTTCGGGTCTTTGACGGCTGGGGTCGTGGCGGTCAGGTAGGGGACACCATTGTGCTCTCCGCGCCGAATAATTAATGGCGTGTCTTTTAGCTCGGCTTCGATCCATTCGAGCGCCGCCCGGTTGGTCGCTAAATTGCCCGTGACGGTGGGCAGGCGGACCAGGTGAGTCAGCGTGTCGGTGAGCGTATCAATTTGGGGGCTGGTGGAGGTGGGCATAATGGTTACGGTATTTTCCAAAAAATTAATATTAACAGATAGTTAGCGGTTTGTCTAGAGGCAGAGACGAAGATTTAGTTCGCCAGGGCGGTGTTTTTTGTCATTTTGCGGTGTCCGTTGCCCGAGGGACCGCTGCATGGTGCAGCGGTCCCCGCGGACGGGGTGGGGCCGGCAAGCAGGGGGCGGGCTGCTCGTCGACTTTAGGTGGCCCATGCGGCTGAAAGCCGCGTGTCGGCCAGATTGGCCGCTGGGTGTGGCCAGGTGGAGATGGAGCGGTCGTCGCGGGAGCACAGCTCGGCGTAGTCGCCAATCATGCGGGCAACCGCGTCCCAGTACTCGTAGCGCCGGTCGAGGTAGTACTGGATCCGGGTGACTTGCCAGTCAGCGCCCGTGACGACGACATGGCTGTCGCCCACTCGGGACTGTACTGGCTCGAGGAACCGGTCGACTTCCGTCCGGTCGATACCCAGGAGCTCCCAACCCTCACGGGCTAGTGACAACAGCTCATGGATGATAGTCGACAGATTCGTGCTGCGCACGATGTCATCGGCGCCCGGCCACAGGTACTGGACCTGTACGCCATCCCGGCAGGCCAGGTCGTAATTCGCTTTGGCGACATGCTCGGGGATGAGCCGGGCCAGGCGAACCGACCTGGGGTTAGCCAGGACACCGCCGAGGATTGCCATGAAGGACATGACGTCCAGGAGTGGCAGGGACGAGCAGTACCGGACTTCGTGCCGGAGCCGCCGATCCTTGGGGGCAGGGATGATCCGATCGACCATTTGCCACTGTGTGCCCACCTGCAGGAGCAGGTTCTGCGCCCGACCGCTGAAGGGCCGTTCGGGTTTGCGGACAAGTGGCCTGGACTGGGCCGCATCGCGGATGGTGGCAAACGGGTCCGAGATGTAACCGCCCACGTAGCAACGTCCCAGCGTCGCCTCGGTGAAGAGGTGGGTCCGGGCGTCCTTCCAGCCATTCGCACCGAACGGTCGGGGCGCGTTACCGAAGAGGGCGCCCAAGGGTCCAGCTGTCGCCAAGATGATGTTGTGCATCTGGGTGACGCGATCGAGATCCGGGAAGAAGAAGTGCGGCTGCACCGAGGTGCAGGCGACTTCGCCCATGATCGAGTCAAACTGTACCATCGCGGGGGATCCGTCGGGGTAGTGAAGCTTGACCCGGCGGGCACCCTCCCGCCGCCACAAGGCGGCGTTGATGACCTGGTAGCGATCGACTGGGGCCATGTGCTCGAGCTGAATGTCGTGCTCGCGGGCCGTCGGCAGGATGCCGATGAGGACCACTCGGACGCCATGCCGGCAGGCGAGACCGCGGATCAAATTAAGGAGCTCCGTGGCTTCGTCGTACATGTCGGACAGAGGTGTGCCGATGAGCTGGCGGACGGACAGGTTCAGCTCGAGAACCCAATCGCCGATTTCGGCGACGATTCGGTGCTCGTCAAACTTACCTAGCTCGGCCAGGATGACCTGAGCCATGCCGTGAGCAGGATTGCCGTGGGTGTCGACCAACTGGAGTTCCATTTCGAGGCCGATGTTGGCCTGGCCACCGCGGTTGTAACGTGCCGGGCGTGAAGCCAGGCACCCGAGCTGGCACAGCACGCGCCAGCTCGTATACGTCCGGGTGAAAAGTCCAACCGGCATGATGCCTGTAGCTCCCATACGTACTCGACTCCATCTAAGTTGTGAGGTACAAGGTGTCCGATTGACACCCAGTTGCGAGTATTTCCAGATCACACTACTTGCTGTGGCCTGGAGACTACTCCGCATTCTGAGGCAGCGGTGCAGTCTTCAGGCCCCAACGAAAAACGCTCCTCGGCTTGAGGAGCGGCGCTCTGGTTGGGGTCTCGTCTTGTACTAGACGTCCTGACCAGGCACCGCAGGTCCAAGAATGAGTACAAACATAATCAAGCCGGCAATTGGTCGGCTCGTTGTGCTCCCTGGGAATACGGTTACGTTGGTCATGGAAAAAGAATATGACAGGCCAAGACACGTGTCAACAGCCCTGGGTGTTTCGGCTTGCCCGCGTTCAGATAGGACTGTTAGACTGAAGTAGATGAACACGGCGGCGCAATGATTAACCGACTACTCGGTCTGGTTTCGCACGATATTGGTATTGACCTGGGTACTGCCAATACGCTCGTGTATGTGCGCGGCAAAGGCATTGTGATAAACGAACCATCGGTCGTCGCGGTGAACACAAAAACGAAACAAGTTTTGGCTATTGGAGACGAAGCCAAAAAGATGGTCGGAAAAACACCCGCGTCGATTGTTGCGACCCGCCCTTTGGTAGACGGTGTGGTTAGCGATTTCGAAGTTACCGAGCAAATGCTCAAGTACTTTATCAACAAAGTTCATAAAGAGACCTACAGTGTATTCCCGCGGCCGCGGGTCGTTATCGGTATTCCCAGTGGTGTGACCGAGGTTGAGAAGCGGGCAGTGGAAGACGCGGCGACGAACGCTGGCGCCCGGCAAACGTTTTTGATTGAGGAACCGATGGCCGCTGCCATCGGGTCGAGGCTGCCCATACAGGACGCGGCCGGCAGCATGATCGTCGACATCGGCGGTGGCACGACGGAAGTGGCCATTATTTCGTTAGGCGGGATCGTGGCGTCCCGGTCCCTCAGGATTGCGGGCGATGAGCTATCCGACGATATTATTTTGTACGCGCGGGAACAGTTTAATCTCCAGATTGGTGAACGGACAGCGGAAAACATTAAGATTGCCATTGGTTCGGCATCGCCCACCGCCGGCTTGAAGGACGTGCCCATGAGAGGCCGTGATCTGGTGAGCGGGCTGCCCAAAGAAATCCAGGTGACGCCGGACCAGGTACGCCAAGCCCTGGCTCGCAGTGTCCGGGAGATCGTTGAGGCGGTTAAGATTACTATCGAAGAAACGCCGCCGGAACTGGTGGCCGACATTATGGACCGAGGCATCATCCTCGCCGGCGGGGGAGCGCTTTTGAAGGGGCTCGATTCGACATTGCGGCGTGAAACTAAAATGCCGGTACATATTGCCGAGGATCCGCTGACAGCGGTGGCGCGGGGCACTGGACTCGTGCTCGAGGATATCGACGCGCTCAAAGACGTGCTGGTGCCGACCCAATACGGCAAGATACCAAAGTAGAGGCATCCCGACGTGAATCGACCCAGAGTCAATCGGCGCATTTTTTTGGCAGTTGGCGTGGGTGCGTTACTCGTTATCGCCGGCGTGGCAGGGCGCATCGGACCGATCGAGTGGGTCTACGATCATACCCTCGTGCCTGTTGGCAGCGGGCTGACTAACTTGGGGCTCAATACCGCGGCGGCGGTTACCAATTTGAGTAAGGTCCGTAATCTGGCGGCTCAAAACGCCCAACTGGAGAGTCAAAATGCCCAATTACGGCAAAACCTGGCGGCCGATGATGAGACCAGACGTGATAATGATTTGTTACGGCGGGAGCTGGGGTTGCAAGTAGCAGGCGCGCCGCAAGAGGTGGCAACGGAAGTCGTGGCGTTCCAGCCGGACTCCTATCGTCAGTTTGTGACCATCGACAAGGGTAGTCGCGCGGGTATTCAAACGGGGATGGCGGTGCTGAGCCAAGGCGTACTCATTGGGACGATTGCCAACACGTCATCAACAACTTCCCGGATCATGCTGATTACCGACCCTGACTTCAGACTGACGGCCGAAGACGAGAACACGGGAGCTACCGGGGTAATCAACGGCCAGCTGGGCAGCGGACTTTTATTTAATGAAATTGACCAGACCGCGGTGGTGAAACCGGGCGACACGGTGACGACTTCCGGACTGGGCGGCCTCGTGCCGGCTGGACTCTACGTCGGTCAAATCGAGAGCGTCGATGGGCGCGGTAACGTCGTATTCCAGAACGCCCAAGTCGAAACGACATTCCAACTGGACCAGTTGAGGTTCGCGTTCGTGGTAACCGGACCGTGAGAGGATGAAGGACGTGAGGAGAATCGGACTATTACTGGTGGTTGTTTTGTCCATCCTCATCCAGGTAAGTTTGCTGCCGGCATTGCGCCCGCTGGGAGTGGTACCGAGTCTGTTGCTACCGGTGGTGGTCCTGATTGGGCTGGAAGGGACCGCGTCGGTGGCGCTGGTGGCCGGTGTGGCTGGCGGCCTGGCTGTCGATCTAGCCAGCGCGACCAATTTCGGTCTTTGGACCGGTCTTTTGGTGCTGGCGGCGCTGACCGCGGGGTTGCTTAGGCGGGCCGGTTTTGAGTTAAATGGTCCGGCAGTAGCTCTCGTGATGGTGACCGGGGGGACGGTACTATCGACGGCGGTGATACTTTTGGGCTTGGCCGATACGGCGACCAGTTGGCCGGTGGGATTTATCGCTGGCACCTTCTTCTGGGAGCTGATGCTAAACTTGATACTAACGGTGGCAATGCGCCCGGTAATTCGCCGATTGGTTGAGAATCCGGATATTGGCGCACAGGCGATTGGCTAGGGGAGCGAGTGGGAAGTTCGATATTTGGATATCTCGAAAACGATTCGGAGCATGAAGGGCTCAAGGTTAAACGTGACCTGGCAAAGCACGAAGAGTGGACCGAGGCAATATTGCCGGCTGACGCCGATGCGACGGGACCAGAGGGGGAGACCAACCGGAGACCGCTGATGATTTTCGCTGGGGTGGCAATTGTTGCCCTGGGCATCTTGGTGGCACGACTTTTTTCGCTACAGGTAATGGACGGAGACTACAATTTGGCGCTCGCCAACGGTAATCGTATTCGTACGACGGTCGAACGCGCTCCCCGCGGTGTTATCTACGCCCAGAACAATGTTGTGCTGGCCAGCAATTTGGCCAGCTACGATATCAACGTGGTACCGCAACAGTTGGCCGCGACTCCGGCGGCCCGAGACAAGGAGTACTCGACGGTCGGAGCGCTCTTGGGCATGAGCGCAACGCAAGTCAAAGCCAAGGCCGAGGTGACGTGCAAGCCGGCGCTTCCCGGATGTCTCGACACCTCGCAACCGCAGGTTGTGGCGACTGGTGTCCAGCGCGACGCGGCACTTTTGGTGGACCAGGACAGTGACCAATTGCCCGGCTTTTCTTTGGACGTAAACCCGATCCGGCAATATTCGGACGGCAGCCTGCTGTCGGTGATACTCGGCTACACCGGCCGGCCCGATGCGCCCGAGATGTTGCAGAATCCAAGCCTTAACCCAACCGACCTGATCGGCAAGTTGGGGCTGGAACAGCAATACCAAAACGTCCTTGCGGGTACCAATGGTGGCCAACAAACTGAGGTTGATGCGACCGGCAAGCCCATTAAGGTGCTGGCGAATCAGCAGCCGGTGGCAGGTGACAACTTGGTGTTGTCTATCGACATGGGGCTTGAGCAGCACCTGGTGACGGCCATCCAGACCCAGATGACGGCCTCGGGCGCGGACCGGGCGGCCGGGGTGGCCGTTAACCCCGAGACGGGGCAAATACTGGCTATCGCGTCTTTGCCATCCTACGACAACAATGAATTCTCCAAAGGCATTTCTGAGTCCGAATACGAGAGTCTGCTAAACAACCCGGGCCAGCCATTGTTTGATTCAGCGGTCGACGGCGGCTATCCTAGCGGATCTATTATCAAGCCCATCGGGGCATCAGCGGCGTTACAAGAGGGGGTCATCGACATAAATACGATAGTGGATGACACTGGCAAAATTATCGTGCCCAACAAGTACAACCCGTCAGACCCATCGATATACTACGGCTGGGAACGGACCACCGGCCTGGGACCCGTTAACGTCTTGCAGGCCCTGGCACAGAGCTCCGACATCTTTTTTTACGAGGTCATGGGAGGCTTCACGACCTTCATTCACTACCTGGGCGTGACCAAGCTGACGGATTACTACAAGTTATTTGGACTCGGGCAGAAGACCGGTATTGATATACCGAATGAGGGCGCGGGGAGGGTGCCGACACCGGCGTGGCAAATGTCCGTGTCCGGGCAACCGTGGTACACGGGTGATACGTATAACATCGCCGTCGGGCAGGGCGACCTGCTGGTAAGTCCATTGCAGATGGTCATGGCGATATCGGCCATCGCTAATGGCGGGACACTCTACACGCCGCATCTGGTAAGTGAGATTACGAATGCCGCGGGACAGATTGTACAAAAAATTGAACCAAAAGTTGTGCGCAAATTACCGGTCAGCGCGGCGAACCTCGCCATTGTCAAACAGGGGATGGAGCTGGCGGTGACGGAGCCGCAGGGCACCGACTGCTGCTTCATGAAGGCGCAGGTGCCCGTGACGGTGGCAGCCAAGACGGGGACCGCTGAGACGGTCGTGCACGACGACGGGGAGCCCTCCGCGCTGCAGAGTCAGCCGGACGCGTGGTTTGAAGCGTTTGCCCCGGCGGATGATCCAAAGATTGCCATCGTCATTCTTATCCAGCACGCGGGTGAGGGGGCGAGCTTCGCGGCGCCGGCGGCTCGTGACGTCTTTCAGTGGTACTTTACCCAAGGGGCCGGAGCGCATTCTCCATAAGAGGTTTGTCCACAGGTTAAAAGTGAAGCAATTTCTCAGTAAAAGGGTGGATTATGGCTTGGAGCAGCGTATTAATTGTGTTTAACAATAGTAACGCTTGACGACGTTAGGCCTACAGAGGAACATAGTGGAGCACACAAATTCAAGTTCGGTTCTATAGGAAACCTAATTCTATCGAGGCGCATGCATTGCTCGGGATTCACCCCGGGGATTTTTTTCACCCAAAAAGTAATGCTTATGGTCTTCGAGAAGGAGGAGAAATGAATAATACTAAGAACGAGTTTCATCTGACCGCAGACGGCTTGCAGGCATTGAAGGATGAGCTGCACGAGTTATCGACGGCCAAGCGGGGGGAGATTGCCGAACGCTTGAAAGAGGCCAAGGCTGACGGCGACCTGAGCGAGAACGCTATGTACGACGCCGCTCGCGACGAGCAGAGTTTTGTTGAAGGTCGGATTTCCGAAATTGAACACATCCTCAAGCACGCCGCAGTCATCTCAAATAAGCCACGCGGGACGGTATCATTGGGCTCGAAAGTTCACGTGGAAGTAGAAGACGGTGAGCAAGAGTAAGTGATCGTCGGGTCGACGG
>Ga0302324_100028183_pt1 | contig 10679 bp, 9 predicted proteins | sample Palsa_T0_1_FD_201949 | JGI IMG/M metagenome (GOLD analysis project Ga0302324, IMG submission 201949) | Peat permafrost microbial communities from Stordalen Mire near Abisko, Sweden - Palsa_T0_1 | ecosystem: Environmental > Terrestrial > Soil > Palsa > Peat permafrost | place: Sweden: Abisko...
GAGTGCCTGCCACACAAAAGCGGACGGCCTATCCCACTATCGAACACGCGGGCGGCAGGGTTGGCCTCCTGTGCGGCGCTTTAGCGCGGCACGCGGATTGCACACGATACGCAAATGCTCAAGGATATCCAATACGCCGCACGCATTCTGCGGCGCAGCCCCGGCTTCACCGTCACCGCCGTACTTACGCTGGCGCTGGGGATCGGCGCCAACACCGCCATCTTCAGCGTGGTCAACGCAACTTTGCTGCGTCCCTTGCCCTTTTCGCACCCCGAGCGCATCGTGGCCATCCAGAACCAGTACACAGCCGTGGGCCTGGATTCCTCATCCGCTTCGGTCCCCGATTACATCGACTATCGCAAACAAAGGCATCTCTTCGCGGAAGTGGCGGCCATCGACGCGGACAATTTCAACCTGACGGACGTGGATCGCCCGGAGCGAGTGCTCTGCGGCAAAGCTACGTCCGGATTGTTTGCGGTGCTGGGCATCCAGCCGATCCTGGGCCGTGTGTTCACCTACGAAGAAGACCAGCCGGGCAAAAACCAGGTTGTGCTGTTGACACAAGGCTTGTGGAAGCGGCGCTTCGGCGGAGATCCCGGTGTGATCGGGCGCACTATGCATCTCAACGGCAAGCCGTACACGGTGGTGGGAATTGTACCCTCCGTTCTGCAATGGTTCGCGCCGCTGGATGCCTGGATTCCCACGGGCTTCACGCAGGCAGACATGGCGCCATCCCAGCGCGGCCAACAATACCTCTTCATACTGGCGCGGCTGCAGCCGGATGTTTCACTGCAGCGGGCGCGCACCGGAATGGCCGCATTCGGCCGCACGCTGGCCAAGGCGTTTCCGGATAACTATCCAGCGTCGAGCGGCTGGGCCATCCGCGTGGACTCGCTGAACGAACTCTTGGTGGGCGATGTCCGCAGCGGCTTGATGGTGCTGCTGGCGGCGGTGGGGCTCGTGTTGCTGATCGCCTGCGCCAATGTGGCGAACCTGCTGCTAGCGCGGGCCTCCGGACGCATGCGCGAGCTTTCCATCCGCGCGGCGCTGGGCGCGGCCAAGTGGCGCATTGGCCGGCAACTGTTGACCGAAAGCCTGATGCTGGGAGTGCTGGGCGGTGGCTTGGGCATCCTGTTCGGCAGTTGGGGCGTAAGTCTGCTGGTGAAGAGCGGCCCGCAGGAGCTGCCGCGCCTGGATGAAGTGACGATCGACGGGCGGGTGCTGGCATTCACTGCAGCGATCGCGATTCTCACCGGCATCCTGTTCGGAATGGCGCCGGTGATCCAGGTGGTCACCGGCAACCTTCACGATTTGCTGAAGCTGGGCGCGCGCGGCGCGGCGGGCAGCCTGCGGCGGCATCGAACGCGCAGCGCGCTGGTGATTGTGGAGGTGGCGCTGTCGCTGGTATTGCTGGTGGCCGCGGGCCTATTGCTGCGCAGTTTCGCCAGCCTGCAGAAGGTGGATCCAGGATTCCGCGCGCAGAACGTGCTGACTTTCGGTGTTTCATTGCCAGCGGGCCAGTACGGCACCCAGGCACAGACGTCCGGTTTCTTCCGCGCGGTGCTCGAGCGAGTGGGTACGCTGCCCGGTGTATCAGCCGTGGGCGCCGTGACTCCCCTGCCTTTCAGCGGCAGCAACAGCTCGGGATCGTTCAACATCGAAGGACGGACAGTGCCGCCTGGCGGAACGGCTCCGCACGCCGATCAGCGCACGGTCAGCCCAGGCTATTTCAAAGCCATGGGGATTCCGCTGGTTCGCGGGCGCTTGTTGACGGATGCCGACCGGGAAGGCGCGCCGCCAGTGGTGGCGATCGACGAAGCCCTGGCTCACGAATACTGGAAAGGCAAGGACGCGCTCGGGCAGCATCTGCGGCGCGGCAGCAATAATAACCCGTGGGCTACCGTGGTGGGCATCGTGGGACACGTGCAGCACAGCGCTCTGGATAGCAAACAGCGGAAAGCGACTTTCTACTGGTCGTACTTGCAGCAACCCGCGCAATCGCTCCAGTTTGTGGTGCACACGGCCGGCGATCCCATGTCGCTGGCCAACGCGGTGCAACAAGAGGTGGCGAATCTGGACAAAGAGCTGCCCATCTTCGACGTGAAGACCATGGATCAGCGAGTGGCCGCTTCGCTGGCCAACCGGCGCTTCGCGGCCTGGCTGCTGGCGGTCTTTTCGTTTATCGCCATGCTGCTCGCCGCGGTGGGGCTTTACGGCGTGATGGCGCAGAGCGTTCTGCAACGCAGCCGCGAGATCGGCGTGCGCATGGCGTTGGGGGCGCAGAGCCGCGACGTATTGCGCATGATTCTGCGGCAAGGCGCCATCCTGATTGCGGGCGGACTGATGGCCGGAACAGTGGCTGCGCTGGTATTGACTTCGCTGATGAAGTCGATGCTGTTCGCGGTGAGTCCGGCGGATCCGCTTACATTCACGCTGGTGGCGGTGCTGCTGTCGGCCGTGGCGCTAACGGCGGCCTGGCTGCCGGCGCGGCGCGCCACGCGGGTGGATCCGGTAAACACGCTGCGGTACGAATAGCGCATAACCAAAGAGGACTGGAGCGGTGGCGGCGGCGCCGCGGATAATCGGGAGAATGACGAGGGAATTTCCCGCGCCGTCCATCGGTTTGTTTCTCGGTTTGCAGATCCTCGATGTACTGAGCACTTTGATCGGTCTGCATTTCGGAGCACGAGAGGGCAGCAGCTTCATTGGCCATTTGGTACAAACCGGACCTCTGAACGGCCTGATTATTTCAAAGATTATCGCGGCGGGACTGGCGGCTGTGGCCGTGTTCCTGAACCGCAAGCGCGTGCTGGTGTTCCTCAATTTCTGGTTTGCCGCGGTGGTGGCGTGGAATGCGATCGCAATCGCGGTTGCGTACACCTGGAGATAAGCCGGGCTGCGCCTGCGGCGACCGCAAGAGTGCGGTCGCGGCACGCTGAGAGCGTGCGCCACGTCAGGTCGCAGAATGTCCAAACTCCAGCAGCCGGCTTTCAGCCGGTTCTGCCGCCTAAACAGGCGGCTGCGGCCATGATTGGCCGCCCCACGGTGCGTTTTCGACGCTGCCCTACAATTCAATTCAAATCCACTACCGCGTAGATCCCCAGCTCCGGAATCGTGAACTCCGTGGCGCCGTCTTCGACGGCATAGTCTTGCAACACGGCATCCGGATGGTCGCAGCCGGCCAGTTTGCCCTGCCGATACGAACCTAATACCCGCACGCGCAATCCGCGCACAGTTGTCCCGCCGTAATTCAGCAAATGCACTCGCGCCTTGGGACCCTCGCCCGTCAGCCGGGCCAGCACCACGTTGCTGCCATAAATCCGCAGCAAGCGTTTTTCATCGGTCAGGCGCCGCCGGATGTTCATGGCAAATTCGTACGGATCGGCGCCGGCGTCGTCGGGGCGGACCGTCAAGTCGTACTTCGCATCCGGCGCGGGAATCACATGGAACAGCAAGTTATGGCGGGCCATCAGATTCAAAACCTCGCCCATGGCGTCGGAGCCATCGTCGATCACGCCGATGTTGGCTTTCGCGGGCAGGCGCGGCTGGTCGATCCGGCCGCAGAAGCGCAACATGCGCGCCAACGCCGGCACGTCCTCCGGCGCCGCGAGGATGGCGGCATCCACCCCGTACGCGAACGCCTCCGCGGCGGCCAGCGCCGCAGTGCCAGCCGGAGCATTGTAAAAATACGAACGCGCCGGTTGCCGCTCAAATTGCCACCCATTGGCGTCAATCCAAGGCACGCGCGTGGCGGATGCCACATCCATGCGATATTCCACTTTTGGTGCTGTTGCCTGTGTCGCGTGCGCGCGATCGAACGGAGAAGCCACGAAGCCTTGCTTCCGCCAGGCCATTTCGTTGCCGGCGGGCACATACAGCCGCTCGATGCCGGCTTTGCGCAGCAGGTCCGCGGTACCGGCGGGCTGGTCCCAGAACAGCGTGGGCAGCAGAACGGCGAGGAATGCGAGCGGCATCACACCTCGAGCCGCGTGACTTTGATCTTGTCGAGATCGTACACGCCCAGCCCCAGTTGCCCGGCGTATTCGATGTGTCCCGGCTCGCGCACGAACTGGTTCACATTCGGATTGTTTTCGTGGTCCCCTCCGTGCAGATACTTGGGCGACCGGTCCCACACCGAGACGGCATGCTCGGCCTTGCGCTTGTCGTCGATGATGTCCAGCAGTAACCGGTCGATGGCCACCGGGTCGGTGCCGAACATCATGCGTTTCGGATAGAAGCGGAACTTCCGGCTGGGCGAAAAAGGCCCGCCATGCCACACGCCGCGCAACCCATCCATGATCTGCAGCACCGTCCGCGATCGCAGCGGCTCGACCGCCGCCAGCGTGCCGATGAACGAATAAGTGTTGGTGACCGAGCCGGCGTGCGAACGCGCCACGTTGGAGAAGTTCCCATAGGCGATGTTCTTCAGACAGCCGGTGACGCCGGCGGCTCCGTGATCCTTCATGTTGGGCACATTGACGATCTTCGTGAAACGGGTGCCCACCAGGCGAATCAGGCTGGAGCGCGTGTCGTCTTCATCGAAGAACGCGGCTTCCACATAGGTAGCCGGGTCGTACGATTCCGTAGAGCCGCGCCGGCCTTCGGCGGTCCAGATGTGCACGCCTGCCGGCACGTAGCGATCGTAGTGGACGGTGTCGATCTGCTCCTGAAACCTTTCGTAGATCCAGATGGCGTCGGGCTTCAGTCCCACCGCCATCAGGTTCCGCACGATCTCGGCAACCACCACGGGCGATGACATCATGCCGGGCGCGCCGGAACAGTTGACCTTGATGCCCACCACGTCGGCGGGCGTAATGAAGCGGGCCCAGGCGTCGCGGGCGTCCGCATCGCCGGTCAGCGCGCGCATGCCGCCGGCCATCATCTCGCGCACGATGGCCGCGTCGGGCTTTTCGGTTTCCGTGTCGATGCATTTTTCGGCGTGCACGGAGACCACTTGTCCGGGATAAGGCCCAGGCATGCCGGGCTGCGCGGCCGGCGCATAGCGCGAGACCACCCGATACTTCGGAAGCTTACGCTCCGCGTCCGCCAGCCCTAAGCGCGCCCCGGCTGGCGCCGCGGTGGCCAGTTGAAGAAACGTGCGGCGTTGCATCAATATCGATCATAACCGAACGCCGCGAAAACCCGCTTTTGGGTTATAGTCTTATCATGTCAAACGCTCTCACTGGAGCCGAGTTCAAGAAACAATTACGCGAAGGCGCCCCCAAGATGGGGCTGTTCCTGAATGCCCACAGCCCCACGGTGGCCGAGCAGTTGGCGCACAGCGGCTACGATTGGCTGCTGGTCGATACGCAGCACGGACCCATGGATCACGAAAGGCTCTCCGCCATGTTGTGCGGCATCGCCAGCGGCGGAGCGAAATCCATGGTGCGGGTGGAAGGTTACCACGACCGCGGCGGGATCCAGCAGGCGCTCGACCTGGGCGCCGACGGCGTGCTCATCCCGTATATCAACAATGCCGCCGAGGCGCGCCAGGCGGTCAGTTGCGCGCGTTACCCGACCATGGGGACGCGCTCGGTGTACTTCCCACAGCGCAGCATGAACAAGGCCGGTCTGCTGGGTTACGCGGGGGCCGCCAACAGCAACATCATTGTGGCGCTGCAAGTGGAGACGGCCTCGTGCATTGAGAACATGGCGGAGATCGCCGCGGTTCCCGGCGTGGACATCCTCTTCCTGGGGCAAAACGATCTTTGCATGTCGATGGGATTGTACGAGAAATACGAGTTCCCGCACATGTACACTTCGCCGGAGTTGGACGCGGCCACCAAGACGCTGGTCGCCGAGGCGCGGAAAAACAACGTGATCCTCGGATTGTTTCTGTTCGGTACCTCGCGCGTCGGCGAATTTCTGGAGAAGGGTTTCACGTTCATCAGCATCGGGAACGATCTGCACCACATCCTGACGCAGGCCACCGCGTACGTGAAGGATATGGAGGCGGTGTCGGCTGAGAAGGGCAAGCCCTGGGTGCGGCGGCCCACGGCGCTGATGTAAAGTGGCGTGGCGCACGCTCCCAGCGTAATGCCACATACTTTTTGACAAATACGCGATTCCGCGTTCACCGTGGGGCGGCCAATCATGGCCGCAGCCGCCTTTTAGGCGGCCAGAGCCGGCTGAAAGCCGGCTGCGGGCAGGATTGCCCGCCCCAACCTGCAAAAAGTATGTGGCATTGCGCTCCCAGCGCGCCTGCGATGGCATGAGTGCCTGCGCCACATCGGCGGTCTGCCGGGCCCAGAAGGGCCAAACTCCTACCTTCTGCCGACCGGGATCACGAACTTCAGCGCCGTGTGCGTATCCGAAAATCGCGCCACCTTGATATCCACCAGCCCGGCCTGAAGTCCCGCGCCCCGAACCGCGCTCTCCGTGATCTCCTTCTTGCCCTTCGGATACACGATCCAAATGGCGCCGTTCCGCTTGAGCGAAGCCGCCAGCCTCGGCACCTTCGCCAGATGCTTTTCCGCTTCCGCGCCGAACAAAATTAAATCCGATTCCTTCGCCGCCCGGCCCTCGGTCACATCGTCAGTGCGGCCCTCCAGCACGTTGCCGACGCCCACCAGTGAAACCCGCATGCCCGGCTTCACATCCAGCTTGTCGGCCAGCGTGCGCGGATTGCGGATCTTGTGCGCCCATTTTTCCGCCTGCGGGCCCAGCTTGAACGTGGCCGTGCCCTCCGGCCAAACGACGCGCAGCACTCCATCGGCGCCCTCCAACGATTGGATGCTCTTCAGCGGAATCACCAGCCGGAAATCGCCCCGGAAAACAATCTCGTCGGTTTCGAGCAGCGCTTTGCCCGCCGACACTTTGCCGCCGAAGCACGCTTCACAGTTCGCTTCCTGTCCCATTGGCGCATTCTACCAAGGCTTCGTCCAGCCGCCGCGCAAACTCGTCCACATCGGATTTGGCGACGTTCATGGGCGGCGAAATCCGGATGCAGTTGCCGTAGCTGCCACCCTTGCCCACCAGCAGGCCGTGGCGGCGGGCGGCTTCCATCAACCGGGCGGTGGCGCGCGCCGCGGGCGCCTTGGTCTGCCGATCTTCCACCAGTTCGAGCGCCTGCATCAGCCCCATGCCACGCACATCGCCGATGATGGCGTGTTTGTCGCGCAGCTCTTCCAGCTTGCCGCGCAGATACGCGCCGGTCTCGGCGGCGTTGGCCATCAGGTTCTCTTCTTCGATGAAATCCAGCACGGCTTTGGCGGCGGTGGTCGCGATCGGATTGCCGCCGAACGTCGAGATCGTCAAGCCTTTGACGCCGTCCGCCACTTCAGGCGTGGCCACGGTCACTCCGATCGGAAAGCCATTGCCCAAGCCTTTAGCGCTGGTGATCACATCCGGCGTCACGCCCCAGTGCTCGATGCCGAACCACTTGCCGCCCGTGCGTCCCCAGGCGGTCTGCACCTCGTCGCTGATGAAGATACCGCCCGCTTGCCGCACGATGCAGGCCACGATGGCGAAATATTCCTTGGGCGGCGTAATGAACCCGCCGACGCCCTGAATCGGTTCCGCAATGAAGCCCGCCACGCGCCCCGAAGTGGAAGTGCGGATGACATCTTCCACGTCGCGCGCGCAGCGCACATCGCAGGAAGGATAGGTGAGACCGAACGGGCAGCGATAACAGTAGGCATTGTGTGCGTGTACGATGCCCGGCTGCACGGCGCCGCCCACGCGCCAGCTCGACTGCCCGGTAAGCGCCATGGTCATGGCCGAGCGCCCGTGATAGGAATGGCGCAGCGCGATAATTTCGCTGCTGCCGGTGTAACAGCGCGCGGTCAGGATAGCGGTCTCGTTAGCTTCCGTGCCGCTGTTGGTGAAGAACGATTTGGTCAGCCGCCCGCCCGGCGTGAGCGATGCGATCTTCTTTGCGAGCGCCGCCTGCGGCTCGGTGGCGAACACCGTGGAGACATGCTGCAGCGTATCCACCTGGCGGTGGATCGCGGCGTTCACCCGCTCGTTGCAATGGCCCACGCTGATCGTCAAAATGCCGCCGAAAAAATCCAGATATTCGCGGCCGTCCGCATCGTAAACGAACTGGTTCTTGGCGCGCGCGATCACCAGCGGTTCGCGGTAGTAATGAAAGACCGCCGGATACAGGAACTCCTGGCTGGCGAGGAGAATTTCGTCTTTCGTCATGACGTAGCCATAGTGTAACGCCGCCCGCCGTATCATGAAATTTATGACCAAATTCCGTGCGGCCGGCTCGGCCTGGTTCCTCGCCCTATCGCTGACGGTTCTGGCCGCCGCCGCGCCGCCTCCCAAGCTGGTAGTCGCCATCGTGGTGGACCAGTTTCGCTACGATTATCTGACGCGCTTCCGCTCCGACTATCACGCGGGTCTCGACCGCCTGCTCACCAAGGGCGCGGTCTTCACCAATGCCCGCTACGAGCACTATCCGACGGTCACGGCGGTCGGCCACAGCGCATTCATGACCGGCGCCACGCCTTCCATGAGCGGCATCGTGGGCAACGAATGGTACGACCGCGAGTCGGGCAAGACCGTTGCCAGCATCGGCGACGATACGGTGAAGATGTTGGGCGGCAACGGCGAGGGCGCTTCGCCCCGGCGGCTGATGGTGAGCACGGTGGGCGACGAGTTGAAGATCGCCCGCGGCGGCAGCAAGGTCGTCGGCATCTCGCTCAAGGATCGCAGCGCGATTCTGCCCGCCGGCCACATGGCGAACGGCGCCTATTGGTTCGACCCTCGTGGCGGCAATTTCGTCAGCAGCACGTTCTACTTTGCGGATCTGCCGGAGTGGGTCAAGGCGTATAATACGACGCGGCCCGCCGACGGCTGGCGCGGAGCGCATTGGCTCAGCCACACCCTGCCGTCGGACAACGCGGTGTACGCCGCGCTGGAGGGCAGTCCCTTCGGCAACGAGATCGTGGAAAGCTTCGCGGAACGCGCCATCCAGGCCGAGAAGTTGGGCCAGCGGAATGCGACCGACCTGCTGGCCATCAGTTTTTCCGCGAACGACTACGTGGGGCACGCCTCGGGACCGGATTCGCCCGAAGTGAAGGAGATGTCCATCCAGACTGACCGCGTCTTCGGCAAGCTCTTCAGCTATTTGGATTCCGTGGTGGGGATGGCCAACGTGCTCGTCATCATGACTGCCGATCATGGCGTGGCGCCGGTTCCCGAGGTGAATGTGGGACGCAAGATGCCCGGCGGGCGCATGCAGTCGGGGATCGTGCGCAAAGCCGTGGAAGCCGCCGTCACCGGGAAGTACGGGGCGGGGAAGTGGCTGCTCAATCCCTCTGATACGGCGTTGTATTTCAACCTGGATTTGATCGGGCAAAAGAAACTGAATCCCGCCGAAGTGGAGTGGACCGCGGCCGACGCCGTGCGCCGCATCCCGCACGTATTTCGCGCCTACACCGCCGATCTGCTGGCGAGCGGCGCGGCCATGGAGGAGCAGGTGGGCCGCCACGTCAAGAACGGATTCTACGCGCCGCGCAGCCCCGACCTGTATGTTTTGCTGGAGCCGTATTGGTTGTACGGTTCCACGGGCACCACCCACGGCACGACCTTCAGCTACGACGCGCATGTGCCCGTGATCTTCATGGGGCCGGGCATTAAACCGGGGCGCTTCAACCAGCAGATTACGGTGTACGACGTCGCGCCCACGCTGGCTACTTACCTGGATGTGGAAACCCCCAGTGGGTCGGTGGGGCGCTGCCTGGCCGAGATTCTTAACTGAATTCTGCCCAAGCTAATCGGTCACGAAAGCAGCGCCACGCGGAGCTTTTCAAGCTGGCGGCGGGCGATGTCGGCCCAGTTGCCCGTGCTATCCAGTTTCAAGTACGACTTCCAGTGGTGGACGGCCCGGAGCGCGTCGCCGCGGCGCTCGCACAGCAGCGCCAGATTGAAATGGGCATCTCCATAACGGGGATTGATGCGCAGCGCGGCTTCGTAGCACTGCTGAGCTTTGGGCAGATCGCCGCGCTCGTCGTACAGATTCCCCAGATTGAAATGCGCCAGCGGATAATTGGGATCGGCCTCCAGCGCTTGGGAATAGTAGACCTCGGCTTCCTTGAACTGGCGCAGGCGGTAGTGGATGGTACCCAGGTTGACTAATGCTCCGGCGGCGTGCGGATTGCACTCGACCGCGCGGAGGTAGGCTTCGACGGCCTGCTCGACGGGCGCTCCGGTCTCTTCCAGAAACAGCCCTTTCTGGAACCAGGACTCGGATTCGCGCTCGCGGGGTGGCGGGGGCGGCTGGGGAGGAAGCGACTGGACGCTGGCGAGTTCCGAGGTATCGAAGTCGAACAGGATTTGGCCGGTGAGGGCTTCCATGTTCTGGCCGGCGACGCGCACGGCGATGTGCCGGCCGTCGGAAAAGATCCGCAACTCAGCCAGCGGGTCGCGCACCTCCGAGAGGCGCTGCTTTAAGGCATCCAGAGCGCGGCCGATCCGGCGCAGGGGAATGCGGCGGGCGCGCAGCTCGCCAATCGCGCGGAGAGCGATCAGGTCGCGGAAGGAGTAGCCGTCGGCGGCGGGAACCAGGCCCATGCGTTCCCAAGTCTGCAACTGCCGCTCGGAGAGATGCAGCATCCGGCGAACCTCGGCACGCTGATATTGGTGCTTCGGCGCGTTGGGTGACACGGGGGGATTTTAGCACGGAGACGCGGGGACACGGGGACGCGGGGACGCGGAGACACGGAGTGTAT
>Ga0302324_100028187_pt1 | contig 10677 bp, 10 predicted proteins | sample Palsa_T0_1_FD_201949 | JGI IMG/M metagenome (GOLD analysis project Ga0302324, IMG submission 201949) | Peat permafrost microbial communities from Stordalen Mire near Abisko, Sweden - Palsa_T0_1 | ecosystem: Environmental > Terrestrial > Soil > Palsa > Peat permafrost | place: Sweden: Abisko...
CAAGGCTCAAAGCTCCTCGATCAAGGACTTGAGTTGCTCGGCCAGCGCGCGCGACCGGCCCACGGAGCTCGTATAGATGGGTTTGCGCACCTGCGCTGCGCTTGCCGTCCGGACGCTCCGCTTGGTCTTCCAATAGCTTGAACATCCCTCGGTCCACTCGAGCCGGCAATGCTCGAGGATCCTACGCGACTGCCGTTCAAAATCCCGGGTAACCTCCTCATAGGCGACGTCCAGCAGTGCAGAGCCAGGAATGACCGTCCTCCAGTGCTCCGTGGCTGCGCGATAGGCCCGGTGGTAGCGACCCAGCTCCCGCAGGTCATAGGTGAACTCCAAGCCCGCCTTGAAGAGTTTCGAGAAGCAGGACAGGCATGTATCCATGGGATCGCGGCACGTGTGCAGGATCCGGGCGTTGGGCAGCGCCAGATGAATGAGCCCCACGAGGCGGAAGTTCATCGGTTGCTTGTCCACGATGAAATCGGCGTCGCGGGAAAGGGCGCTGATCGAGGCGACGTACCGCTCCCCGATCCTTCGCAACGCCTCGGGACGCTGCTCGAGCTTGACCGCCGTAATGGCGTCCACGCTTCCCAGCTCCTGGACAACCGCCTGTTCAAACTCCGACAGCTCGCCGGCCCCGAAGACCTGCGGGCTGCTGGAAAGGATCTGCTCGACGAGGGTGGTTCCGGACCTTGGCATGCCGACAACGAAAATGGGAAGGGCCGACGGACATCCGCGCCCGGCCCACCGCCGGATCAAGTCGCCGGAGTAGACGCTTGCATGACGTGCAAGCGCCCCCAGCGCAGCGCCCTCGTCGTATCCCACGTGCTTTCGCTTCAGGGCATTTCCCTCCACGTGATGGGCAAACGCCTTCTCGCGCTCGCCGAGGTCCTCAAAGGCCTTGCCCAGCGCGAAGTGGAGGTCCGTCCGATCCCCGTCGGAAAGGTCCTGCTCCTCGCGAAGGAGGGCCTCCATTGCGGGCACATGGGCTTCACCCCGTTCCATCTTCTTGAAATTCGTCAGGGCGCGGTAAAACGCGGGCCGGGACGGATCGAGTGCAATAGCCCTTTCGAGATCGAGGATGCCGGATTCAATTTGGCCCTGCTCGACCAGAAGGTTCCCTTTGTTGACGAAAGCCTCGGCGTATTCCGGGTTGAGCGCGATGGCCCTTTCGTAGCTGAGCGCCGCCTCGCCGGTGCGACCGAGCTCGTGGAGCGACGTGCCGAGATTGTTGTGAGCCTCGGCAAAGTCCGGCCGCAGGATCAGGGCCAACTTCAGATGATGAATCGCGTCGCTAAAGTGCCGCAAGGTGCCGAGCACCGCCCCGAGGTTATTGTGAGCCTCGGCAAAGTCCGGCTGAAGCTCCACCGCCCGGCGGTAGCGGGCCATGGCCGCCTCAAATTGTCCGTCCCTTTGCAACGCCTCTCCCCAGTTGTTCTCGGCGCCGGCAAACGTCGGCCGCGACTCGAGGGCGTGCCCAAAATGCTCAATGGCCCTGGCGGTCTGGCCCTTTGACGTCAGCAACGCTCCCAGGTTGCTGTGCGCCTCGGCGTGGTCGGGCTGGACCTTCAGGGCCTGCTCGTAGGCGGCCAACGCCTGATCAGGTTTGCGCAAGGCCTCGAGCGCCCGACCCAGATTGTTGTGGGCATTCGCCAGGTTCGGTTTCAGCGAGGCCGCTTTTTTGTAGGAAGCCGCAGCACTCTCAAAGTCCCCGGTTGCGGCCAATGCGAGGCCCAAGTTGAAGTGAGCCTCGGCGAACGTTGGCCTTTCCTTTGCGGCTTTCCGATACTGCGCGACGGCGGCCGCCGCGTCGCCCAGGCCCTGATAGATGGTGCCCAGATTGAAGCTCGCGTCGGCGACTAGGCTTCGGCGCCTCATGGCCTTGGAAAGGTGGGGGATTGCCTCACGCATCTGACCGCCGCGCATGAGCAGGATTGCCTTGTCGAAGGCAAATTCGGGATCGTCGGGATACTCATTCAAGGCCTCGTCGATGAGACGATGGGCATCTCGAATCCGGCCCTGGCCAGCGCGCACCAAGGCGATCCCGTGAAGGCCCTTGGCTCTAAAACGAGGTGACTCCAAGACACGGCTGTAGAGCTCTTCCGACTCATTGAGCCGACCAGCAATGCGGGCGGTCGACGCTCGCGCCAGCACCTGCGAAAGCAAATGATCCTCACCTGAGAGACCCTTGCCGACCTTTCCGTTGGCCGGATTGTCCAGTGTATCGCTGGGTCCGCTCATAGTCTCCCGGGGCCCGACCTTGCGCGGGGGCAGGGACTCCGTTTTCCGGAACTCGCAGTTTGAGGATGATCCTGGATGGAAATTGTGATGGACCCGAGCGGTTAGATTCGTCGAAGCATGCGCCGTATCGTTCTAATCGGAGGGAAATGCCCCGAATAAAGCGGAGTATTCCGAAATCCATCAAATGCCTCATTACGTGCGGGTTACTAAGGCTTCAACGAGCCGCCGCAGACGATCCTGGCGACGTGCGACGCGGCACCATCAGGTGAGGCGCGGCGCGCGGTTTTTGCGAAGCCCCACGGGGCGGATCGCAAAGATGACGCGACGATCCAAGCCGATCCCTCCAGGAGGAAGTTCACGAAGGTCTCCGAGCATTGAATTTGTGTCGAAGGCGCCCATTCGGGCGCGGGGCCGAGCAAGAAAGCTCGGGAACCAGACCAGGACACCAAAGAGACTCAGCACTAGGGCCTCCAACGTTGCCGCTAATCGCGGAAGAATCCCGACAAGAAGGCTCACGCCCGCGGCGGCGTGGGCGGCTCCGGTAAGGTGTGCAATGGCCAATCGACTGGGTAGCCATGCCGGAACCATCGACGCGGTGCACTTCGCATAGGAAAAATGCGCGGCACCATACACGATGCACGCCGCGCCGAAGAGGACCCGGGCCACGAGATGCGCGCGGGCCCCGGTCATCGCCGTCGCCGAGGCCGCGCCATTTTGGCGGCGAAGCATGGCGCAGAGAATCCATGCGCCCAGCAACGGCCCAAGGGCCTCGGCCACGGCGTACCAGGAGCCGACGCTCAGCGGCGCTTGGAATAAGGCGCGCCCTTGTCACGACCCAGATCAATTCGAATACCCCTATTATGACCGCGCTTGGCAGAGCCGCGCGCGCAAAGAACAAGCCGCGCTTGCAGCCAGCAGGATGGCCGCCGATCCATACTCCCAAACTTCCGACCAGGGAAACAAAGCAGGGATCGGGTCCAACGCTGGCGCGAAGTTACCGTAGGCCAAACAGAGTGTGGCAAGACCTGCTACGGAAATTCCAAAAAGGGCATTCCCGACTCCGAAAATTCGCATGGTTAGGTTGCCCATTCCCTAGGTGGGCGTATCCGCCCTGCGCGCAGCAAGGGTTCTATGGCGCCATCGCTCGCACGGGACTTCGACCACATTATGGACCACAATACCGGCGGCGATGGCCACGGCCAGCCCGATGATCCAGACGCCGACGTAGGCGTTTGACTTGGGTGAGACCACGCGTTCGGCGAGATTGAGAAAAGGGGAGATAACGGGGACGTGAATGAGGTAGATGGAGTATGAGGCGGCTCCGAGAGCCGTGAGTGCGCGGCTGACGTGAGGAGGAAGCCTTGGGGGATGCAGGGCAGCGAGTGCCAACAGGAAGGCGGTTCCAAGGGCAACCTCGGCCTGGCCCCCGGGAAACGATTCCGTGAACAGGGCAAGCAGGGTTGAAATGAGGGACGCAGCCCAGACGCCATCGGCCTTTCGGAAAACGTACCACCACGCGAGCATCCCGATGAAGAAGTGGGGCCATAGGGCCAGACCGAGGAGAAAGCCGGTCGGCGGAAACCAGGCGAAGATCGGGCAAACCAAGCCCCCGATCAAAAGCAAAGTCCTGCCACTAATGTGAAATCGGCGAAGGAATAGGGCCACTGCGCTTGTCACGTAAAACGTCAATTCATAGAAGAGTGTCCAGCTTACCAGCAGCACCGAGCCGTAGCCAAACGGGGGCTGTGTCAGCGTGACCTCGGCAAGCCAGACGCCGATCGAATGGGGACTGTTCCGGTATAGCGGGATCCCATTGAAGGGCGCTTCCGCCGCCAGCATCAGGACGGCGAACACGAGCGCTGCCCAGTATGTGGGATAGATCCGCAGAGCGCGGTCATACAGGTAGCCCCATGGGGTTTCCCCTCGGTTACGCGCAGACGTGATGCGCTGGGCGATGCACCATCCGCTGATGGCAAAGAAGACATGAACCCCGAGCCAGCCATGGATGAGGACCGTGCGAACGGCCGCCAGTGTGGGGTTCAGCACATTGGGCTCCTTGGTGACCAGGCTGTGAAAACCCAGGACGGCAAAGGCGGCAAGACCGCGCAGCTGCTCGATGTGGTCCAACCTCTTGGTCATCCTGGTTGCTGCTGCGCCATCGAGAGAGGAAACGCCACTTCATGAAAGGCGTCGAGAGGGATAGCTGGTGCGGATTTCACACAGCATTTGGGCCACTGCGCACATGGTCCGAGCGCTCGAATTGTTGGTGATAACCGAGGGGGAATTTTGCAGAGTCTCGAGAGTGGGCGCGTCCATTTGTTGAGGTTCCCCGAATTGGTTGTAGGCGCTGATTGAAAATTGGGTTTGAGCACCCTCGAAAAGGCAAAACGCCGTCTGTCCCCGTCAGCGGTAAAATTTCAATTCCATGATCTGAAATATTTTAGGAGCTCGGGGAATCGCGTGGCATTTCGGCTGCAATTGGGTTCGTCCAATTGTGAGTCGTGCCCCAGCCACCAGTTGCGTGCTTCCGCCGGACCGCTGCAGGCGCTGCCGAACCTCCGAGGTTCTCGGCACCGCGGGCTGCGCCGCAGTGGCGGCAGCATCGTCATTATATTTCTTTTCGCCCCGGTTCATGATTTGGCGGCTGCTTGGAACATCAATGACGCCGCCTGAGGTGGTGCGCGCGGACGATGCTCTGCGCCAGCTTTCGCACCCGTTTGTGGCGATCGGGAACCCCACAAACCGGGTCCTCGAGTGGCGACTGCTGTTTCCACTTCTGGGTCATGGCCTGCACATTGGCGAGTCGGCCTACCTTGCGTTGCCAGCGGTAGGTGCGCTGGCCGTACTATGCATCGTGATAGGCGTGGTTCGGCGCAATGGGATGACGTGGCCTCGAGCGACCGCGTGCGCCACCCTCCTCGCGACGTCGGACTGGTATTTTGTCTCCACCGGCTGGCTGGGCTACTTCGACTCATGGTATGTCGCGGCACTTATCGTTGTCGTCTTTGCAAGGAAACACTGGGTTGCCATGGTAGCGATTCTGCTGGGCACGTGGATAGACGAGAGGGTAGTTTTGACTTTGCCGTTGTGCGTCTTTCTTCGCGGCGTCTATTTGGCCGAATTCGGGCATGGCGAGACCTTGCGGATCGGCCAAGCGGCCAGCCTCTTCGCGCCTATCCTCCCGTGGCTCCTGATCCGGATATTTCTGGGGATCACGGGCAACGATGACGTGCCCCGCAGCTATCTGGAGGAGCTGGCGAACGCGCACTCGGTGATACAGCCCTCCTCGTACATTGTAGGCGCTTGGGAGGGTGCCCGGCTGGGCTGGCTTTCAGTCGCAGCCCTCCTTGTCTTGGTTTGGCGAAGAAACCCGTGGTCTGCGTTCGGCCTGTTCGCAATACTGGTGTGCACGGTCGCAGCCAACCTCGGCGTTGCGCAGGACCTCAGTCGTTCAGCCTCAGTCATTGCCCCCGCTGTATTGCTCGGGCTGCTGCTGTTTCCTTCCCAGATAAGGTACGGGGGGGCCGACCCGATCCTCATAGTCGCCGCGATCAATATTCTGTTACCAGCCGAGCATGTGATCGGACAGCATCGGATACCAATCCTGTGCATTCAGACTGAAATGAGCCGGATCAATGACCCCCTTGCAGCATTCAATCCGCGGTTCTTCGAGGACCAAGGCGCTGCTTTGGCGGCGGGTGGCCAGGACAAGCCTGCGCTCGAGATGTTCAACCTGGCCATACGGCTTGATCCCGGATTTGCGCAGGCCATCTCGAGCCGGTCGTTGATCGAGGCTAGGTTGGGCGAGCTTTCTCCAGCCCTCGTGGATGCGGATCGCGCCCTGTTACTCCAGCCGAAAGACCCTGGCCTTTGGCTAAACAGGGGTGAAATGAAGTTTATGGGGAAGGACTTCGATGGCGCAGCTTCCGACATTGTGGAGTCAATTCGACTGGCGCCTCCGCCTTGGCCGAGGCTCCGTGAGGCTTACGCTGCGCGGAGCCGGGCCATGGAGCTCCTGGTGACCTTGAAGTGAGGTGAAATGGCATGAATATTTGCATTCGTTTTCCCGAAGCAGCGTCAAGGATGGGACTTTGCCGACGGTCCGTTCTCAATGAAGGCATTTGCCTCGGCGAGCGTCGTTAGGTTGTCGGCAATGGGTAGCCGCGTGCAGAGAATGGCCGCAACCGCGGCCGCGAAGCGAACGACCCGCTCGTCCTCCCAGCCCTTGAGCACCCCGTACACCACCCCGGCGCGGAATGTGTCGCCCGCCCCCAGCGTGCTGACGGCCTCGACCCTATAGGGCTCCACGGCAAACACGGGTCTACCGCGGCGCGCACATTGGATCTGGCCGCTTCCCGCTGTGAAGATTGTCAGGCCGGTCGACTGTTTCGCGTAGGCGGATATGACTTCCCCCGCAGTCTGTCCGGGGTAAGCGGGCCGCCAGTATTCGCTCGAAACGACCGTTGCCGCGGCATTCCGGTGAAGGTATCCGTCATGCGGGCAGTCGATCGTGACGTAGGGGACGCCCGCATCCGAGGCGAGGCGAGCGGCCGCATCCGAGGACGATGCGAAATAGGGGTCGATCGCCACGACACGCGCTGCGCGAATCGCGGCGCCGTCGGGTTCGCACCAGCGATGTGTCTTATCGGTATAAAGGGCCCTGAACCTCCCGAAAACGGTGCGGCTGCTCTCCGCTACAAAGGCAATGTCGCGCAAGCCCGCATAGCCTGAGTCGCGCACGATTCCTGACGTGTCGATGCCATAGCGCGCGGCGTAACGGTCCAGGACCTCGGCCGTTTCGGTTCCCCAGTTGGGACCCCCAATGGCGGTTTTCACCCCGAGTCCCGACAGGACCATCGCGGCATTCATTCCCTGGCCGCCCGGACAGAGGAAACTGCGCTCAATTTCCCCATAGCCGTCGGCTTGCGGGAACTGGCCCGCCAGCTTGTGGATCGTGGACAGCACGATCTGGCCGAACACGTATGCCTCGGACGCTGGCATGGGCTGATGGGTACCGCTTGGCCGTTCCAGCGTCAAGGAACCCGGGTGCCTCTATTTTTGTGCTAGGTCCCAACGTGATTGCTGGTAGCTGTTGGTGCGCCCCGATCCGTATGAATCCGTTGGTTCCAGTCGTCTGCCCCATTTGTTCCGAAGCGCTCCGGCGCTCCGGGCGCTCCTACACCTGCCAGAACCGCCACAACTTCGATCTGTCGAAGGAGGGGTATTTGAGCCTTCTTCACGGGCGAAACAGCTATCAGCAGGTAGGGGATGATAAGCTTATGGTCCAAGCGCGGGTTCGTGTGCACAAGCTGCCAGCGTTCCAGGAGCTGGCAAAGGCCATAACCGCCTTTTGTCCCCAGGTTGGCGCCGGCTACGGCATTTTGGACATCGGCTGCGGCGACGGATTTTTTTTGGATCATGTCGCTCGGGCCGCAGCAAGTCCGAGCCAGGGTGTCGGGGTCGATATCTCGAAGGAAGCCCTCGCCAAGGCGGCACGGAGTTTCCCGGGCTTGTTTTTTGTCCGGACCGACGCATCGGTGAATCGACTGCCGTTCGCGGATGCGTCATTCGGCCTCGTGTTAAGCGTCTTTGCGCCGCGCCCGATCGACGAAATTCAACGCGTGCTGCGGGCGGACGGTTTCTGGCTGATCGCGACGGCAACCCAGGACCACCTAAGGGAACTCCGGGAATTCCTTCCCCTTGCTTCAATTGGAACAGGAAAATTGGATGCGCCCACAAGCCGTTCATACTCGATCCTGAGAAACGGCACGTTCAATTATGAGGTGCCGGTTGCGTATCACGACCTGGTCTCACTCGTCGAGATGTCGCCTTCGATTTATCGCCTGAGAAGGGAATTTGGCGACACGTGGAGCGAGCACATCCCCAAAGAGCTGGGAGTCACTTTTTCCTTCAGTGTCACGCTTCTAGGCAGCGCCGCGAGGGGCGGCTAATATACGTGGTATATGGGGTTGAATTGGCTGCGATCCAATGTAACAGGGAACCCAAGCCACCCATCGACCCCATGGAAACTCCCTTCGCCACCCATCCTGTTTCTCTCTTCGGCCGCTTGGGCAGGTCCGCATTCGGTGTGCTACGAAGGTGTGACCCGATTCGCCGCCTGTCAGTGGGGATGATTCTCGTTGGGATCGCCACGACCGCTCTCGCCGTTTCTCCAAAATATGAAGGCGCCCAAAAGGCCCGCATCGACAACGGCTACGCCGTTGTGCTCCTCGCGAACGGCTCGAAGGCCCTCGTTCCCCTCAGCACGCTGAACGCGGACGACCTCGCGTTCCTGAGGGATCTCAGCGTCCAAAGCCCGCTCCCGCACGGCAATTCCGTTGTGACGGTGGTCAAGACGTCGGTCCCCGTTAAGAAAACCATAGCCGTATCGTCCGTCGTAGGCCCGCTCGAAACCGTGCAACTTGTTTCCCCCAACGTCGGCAGGGACCAGATCGGTGCGACCTGCATGGTCTATGCCCGGGTCCACTGGCTGGATATCGCGGGCTACTACGTCGACAACGCGGACATCTACAAGATCATCAACAACGCGGACACCGACGAACCGTGGAAGAGCCCCAGCTACTACCCCGGACTCACCCACCTGGTCTACGACTTCACGCCCCGGCCGCTTGTCCATGATTGGACACCCAGGGTGGATCCTTTTGAGTGGACCCGCCAGGAGCTCCGAAAGGGGCGCCCGGTGCTCGGCTCCTTCCCCAGGGAGATCTGGCAGGCTCTCCCCCCGGGGTTTGTGGGAAAGCACCCGTGGTCGGGGGGAAATGTCGGGCATCAGATCGTCATCAACGGGTTCACCTGGAACAGCGAGACACGCTCCGGCACCTTCCACATTGTCAATTCCTGGGAAGGCCTTATGGAATTCGACTTGAAGACGGAGTTCGCAAGGGGCGCGATGGACGTCGAACAGAGCCTTTCTCCCAAGGGCGAGCTGCCTGAAAAGACGGAACAGACACGCGTCATGAATATTCGTTTTTTGAAGGCCATAGGTAATAAGAACCTATACGAGGCCGATACAAACGACGGGACTCAACGGGTCGTGGCCCCAGACGAAGGCTCGGCAAGGGCGATGCTGGAAGGCAATGATTCCAGCCGTTAGACCCAGACAAGGTCGGACTCGAACTCCGGCATCATAAGGTCTTGAGGCTGACGCGTTACTCGATGCCTTCTAGCCCAATTAGGCGCTAAACGTTCGCCCGAGGCCCATGAGGGCAAGGCCCTGGCGATATGCGATCAAACTCTTGTCGGCTCGGATATGGACCTCGGATTGCAGGTCGATGGGCAACTCTTCGGGGCATTGGCTCTCCACCAGCTCCTTGTCTTCGGCGAAAACTTGGTGGTTGAAATCCAGAGCCCCCTTCAGCGGGGCATCCTTGTCGAAATTGCGGCAAATCGGGACGAAGACTGTGGATTGCTTGGCCGAAATCGGGCTGGCTGCATTCAGAACGTGTAATTTCCCGTGCGGGTACTGCACGGTGAGCTTCGCCGTGAAGGGGAAGAACACCTCAAACAGGCGGCTCCACTTGAAGTTCGCGGGAGCAAGGTGCTCAAATTCTGTCGCGTAATTGGAGACGCTACTGACGTAGTCGGCCTTGAAACCATGCCGCGTCGGTACTACTGCGTAATTGGGCACCACGGGGTTTTCGGGTTCGCCGAACGAGGGAGCATGGACGGTGGCGAAGTGGCTGACATCGAGGAAACCCTCCACCTGTCGCCCGGCAGAGGAGCGAAGGGATACGGCATCGGGCAGGACTTGGAGATATTCGGGATGGTCCCACTCGGGAAAATCAGGGAAGGCGGCGCTCGCGTCCTCCACTACCTGGGTCCAGATGAGGCCATAGGCCTCGCGAGCCGGGTGCATCCGGAGACACAGCTTGGGAGGAATCGCGACCCCGGGATTCGCCGGGATCCGGGTGCAACGGCCGTCGACTGCGTAGCGAAAGCCGTAGTACTTGCAGACCGGCTCATTGCCATCAACCCAACCAAGGCTCAGGGCCGCTCCCCGGTGCAAACAAAGGTCCCTGTCCACCGCAGCCTGCCGTCGCTTGCGCGCCAGATCACCAGTTTCTCGTCCAGCAGGCGGACAGGCTTGGGTTGATCGGCCACCTCCCGCGAGAACGCGATGGGGAACCAGTGGCGTGCCAAGGCGCGCCAGTCACTCTCGAGGAAGGTGCATCCCGTTGGAAGAGGGTGTGGTTCGGTGTCAGCGAGCATGGGAAAGGGTATACTTAGTGGAACATGACAGATAGCAGAAAATGTGCCCCGCAAGAGAGTAGGCCCTCGTAATGAGGCCCTTCCGGAATGCCTTGCGTGGGACGTTTTCCGTGAAACCTTGGTTCCATGGGGAGGAAGCTGTCTGCCGTTTATCTGGGGGGCCGGGCGCCAAAGTGTAACACGGAGCTGCACGACGTCGTATTCGTGGCGGGC
>Ga0302324_100028188_pt1 | contig 10677 bp, 12 predicted proteins | sample Palsa_T0_1_FD_201949 | JGI IMG/M metagenome (GOLD analysis project Ga0302324, IMG submission 201949) | Peat permafrost microbial communities from Stordalen Mire near Abisko, Sweden - Palsa_T0_1 | ecosystem: Environmental > Terrestrial > Soil > Palsa > Peat permafrost | place: Sweden: Abisko...
GGTCCGGTACGATGTCTGGGCGAACACCGCGCAGGCTCGTCCGGCGGTGCGCGCGGGTGTAGTTCAATGGTAGAACGTCAGCTTCCCAAGCTGATAGTGCGAGTTCGATTCTCGTCACCCGCTCCAAATGAGAACGCGCAGCTAGCGCGGCATTTTCCGAGCGCGACCCAGCGGTGATCACGAAGACTCGTCATCTCTCGTGCCCGTTGCGTGCCCGATTGGGAGCGCTCGACCTCGACCCGCCTGCTGATCTCGTCAGCGATCATCTTGTCTCGCAGGGACGTGCGGTGCTGGTAGATCAGTGCGGCGCGTGTCGCGCTGTGGCCCATGCGGTCCATGAGTTCGCGGAGGCTGCCCCCGGCCTCACTTAAGCCAGCGTGTTGCCGGTGTGCCGCAGATCGTGAAAGTGGATGCCCGTCATTTCGGCCGCTTCCAGCGCCTTGCGCCATTGACGCGTGAAGTTGCTTCGCCGTAGCTGGGCACCTTTGGGACCGGTGAAGACGAGCTGGTCGTCAGCCGATCCAGTGAACTGCTCCAGGTGCTCAATGACGTCGGGCAGCAAGAACGGCGGGATGCTGACCCAGCGGACACCAGATGCCGACTTGGGCGGCCCGGTGACGAGCGCCCCGGTCGTCAGCTCGACTACGGCGGCCTCGATGCGTACAAGACTCGCGGTGGTGTCGATGTGCTTGCGTCGAAGCGCAGCCAGCTCGCCCCAGCGCAAGCTAGAGAAGACCGCGAGCAGCACGAGCAGCCGGTAACGGCGGTCGGTAAACGCGTCCGCCAGGACGAAGACTTGGCCAGGCCAGAGGCCAGGCCCCGAAGCGCGCGCGGCGAACCTCCAGAACCGGGCTGGCGCTTACCGGAAAAGGCATGAGCAAGACCTTCAGGAAAGCTACGGTTGGACATTGTGATACATCCGCGCTCCTCAAGCATTCCTGACGGCCTGGTCGTGAAATTGTCACGGGCCAAAGTTCTTCCTGGCGCTTCATCGGAAGCAGATCGCTGGATGACAATGCTCAATGAGCGAGTCGATGAATGTGTCGCCACGCTTGACCGCGAGCGGATGGCCGTCGAGATCATCTTCAGATTGAAGGAAAACGGCGAGGACTATCTCTTCTGGGTAGAGGTCCTGGGTGCTGATGGTGCGGGACTTGATCTCGACAACCCGATCGATCAAGATCACTTCGAGCAAGCGAAGCGGACCAAAGAACCAGGCTGGACCGAGGCGGAACCCCAGCTCTTGCTGCTACCCGATCCAGTCCGGAAGGCGGTCCTTTCCTGGGCACTGCGCGACCAAGAAGAACCCACACCTGCCTGAGTAACTAAATGATTAACGATCTCCGCTGACGGCGGCAGACATCAGCGGACGCATGCGGACTATCGAAGCAGATAATTGCCGTACGGTAGAAGCATGAGAGCTTAACGAGGTTCCCTGATAAGGAAGAGTCGCCGACTCTGGTCGGTAAATCTCCGGCATCAAGGATTGTCGCCGAGTCGTAGATCTGGTGGATGAGCCGGACCGTTTCCAGCCCTGCGGTGCCGGTGACCGGGGGTTCGCGACCGGCTGTTACGGCGTCGAGGTAGGCGATGACGCTGGTCTCGACTGAGGTGCGCCAGTCGTCGTCGGGGACGGGCACCTCAGACCACTGGTGGTCACGGAACATCGTCAGGACGGGTCCGGTGCGGAAGTCATTGTAGAGCGCCTCTGCGCCTGCCAGGCGCAGGATGGCGTCGGTACCGACGATCTCGATCTCATCGTCAAAGGTCCAGGGCGGCCCGAAATAGTTGGCCTCGATCACGCCGAGCGCACCGGACTCAAATTGCAGGGTCACGACGGCGAACTTCTCGCCCTGGTCGCGGGGCACGTCCAGGACGGCGTGAACTGCGCGGACCGGCCCGAACAAGTGCAAGGCGAGGTAGACCCGGTGCACCCCGGCCTCGATCAGCAGGCCGCCGCCGGTCTGGGCCGGGGAGCCCCGCCACCCGCGATAGAGGGCTCCCATGCCCAGTCGCAGCCGGATCAGCACGGGCCTGCCGATGCCGCCGGTGTCGATGAGCCGTTTCACTTCGACGTGCGGGGCGTAGAAGACCTGGTTATGGGAGGCGCCGAGCTTCACGCCGTTGGCCTGCGCGGCGTCGATGAGGGCCTGGCACTGCCCGGGATCGATCGCGAGCGGCTTTTCCACCAGCACGTTCTTGCCTGCCTGCAGCGCCCGCAGAGCCACGGGAAAATGCAGGTCGTGCTGCAGGCAGACCAAAACCGTTCCGACGCCCGGGTCGGTGATCAGCTCGAAGGCGTCCGCATAGGCCGACAATCCCTCAGCTGCGAACGGCTGGACAAGCTCAGCGACGGGGTCCGCCACCGCTGCTAGGCGGGCCACCGCAGACTTTCGGACGGCCGCCACGTGAACCTGGCCGATCTCGCCCAGGCCGATCACTCCCACGGCCGCCGTAGTAGGGCCCGGCGCCGCCGCAAGTCGATTCATGCACCGCTTCCTTCGGAGAGGCCGATTCCACCTATGGTGACCTTACGGCCTGAACGTGGTCACCTGAGGGGCCGCCGGGGTAGCGCGGGTCAGCTCTGGAGGCAACCTGACGGCAGCTATCCCGTATGGCAGTGAGGTACAGCAACCCGAGACTTTCCTGATAAGAAGAGATTAGATTAGCGTCAAGCCTGGATTGACACTCTGTCGGCTTCTGTCCCACATCGGTAGCTCGACCTAGCTGGCCACATTTTGGCCTCACAACGACGCTCAATGACGCTGCTCGCTGCTGAGCGCTGACCAGTACTCCAGCAGGTCATCTATCGGATGGGCAGGCAGCGAATGTGGCTGTAGATCACTACGGATCTGATGGTTATCAATCGCGTGTGGGGATCGCTCGCGTGCCCGTTGCGTGCCCGATGGGGGAGTCAAAACCGGTACTCGACGGCCACTCACGGACAACCAATGATGGCCGCTGACCTGCGATGCGCTGGTCACTGAGACCTGACAAGCCAGTTCCCAAGCTGATAGTGCGAGTTCGATTCTCGTCACCCGCTCCACGTATATATCCAGTTCGCAGGAAATTTCGAATACTGAGCCTTGCTTCGCCCTGAGGCTGAAGCGCACCGCGGGCCATCAGCGTGCCATTGGGAGCCGCGACAGCGGACTGTCAGCTCTTCCGGCCTATCGTGCAAGCTCTGATCGCCAGGTTGCGTAGAACGCTCGCAGGTCGGCAGCAGACGAGCCGTCGGGTACGGGAATGTCGTCGTCCGTGAACCGCTCGAGCGTGGCGATCATGCTGGCGAGCACCTTGGCGTCGAAGCCCGCGTCGATCTGGGTGGCCCGTGCGAGTAGTACGTCCTTGCCGAACCGGTGCGCCAGGACGTAGAGGTCGGCGAAGTCTCGTGCGGCGGCTCGGTCGAACAGGGCGAGCAGCTTGTGGCCGGCGAGTTCTTCCGGTGCGAGTGTCGGCCCGGCCGGTTGCGGTCCGGCGGCGCGTTCACGGCCAGGTCGACTATGAGCCCGGCATCAGCGCTGCGGATGCTCATCCGGCAGAACGCGTCGCTGCGTGGACCAGCCTCGCAGGCGGGCTGCGGCCTCCCGGGCATCACGCGCAGCGGGAACGTGCCCGTGCTCGGGGGCGGTGAAGAAGTCGAGGTCCTCAGTGGGCCGGGCCGTCGGGTGCTCCGCGAGCAGGGCGGCCCCTCCCGCCAGCAAGAAGCCCTGACTGGCAGGCAGGGTGAAGAACAGCCTGGCCACCTCAAGCTGGAAAGCCGACAGGTCCGGCTCGCTTCCGCCCGCCGTCATTACGTCGCGGCCCCGATCGACAGCGAGATCAGCGGCGCCCATGCGGACCGGATTCCTCGTGGCAGGACAAGGTCTTCCCAAAGGTCAACAAGCAGCGCCCCGTCAACGTAAGCGAGGATGTCGGCGGGCGTTCCTTCCTGCAGCACGATCTCATACGCCCGTGCCCGGTCGGCACGTGACCTCAGGTCGAATACGCGACCTGGCGCCGACCAGTTGAGGTGCAGGGGCAGTTCCACCGCGGCCAGAGCACGCGCCACGTCTAGCCGCGGCAGCCGATCCGGGACCCAGACCGGCTTTCCGTACACGGACGTCAGCCGGGTGAACGACACGTGCGGCCGGGCGTCTAGCTCCCACCCGGCCCGGGAAAGGAGCCGCGCAAACGTGGCGACCGTGGGCGACTTCCGTCCATGCTCGTACGCCGACAGGGTTGGTCGCGATGTTCCCGCACGACGCGCCAGTTCGTCCTGGGTCAGGCCCGTACTGACCCGGACGCGCTCAAGCAGCTCTGCTGCATCCGTCATACGACCAGTGTATCCGATCGGATACCTCTAGCGCAGCTTGGCCGACGTGAGTGCTTAGCTGGTGGGCAAGATGGGTGGTACGAGACGGCCCTTCGATTCGAAGCTCATTCATTGCCGACTAATCCTTAAGACTTCTAATCAAGGCGACAGCCAAGTGCCGCGTCCGGTTGCGCTCGCGGCGGGCGGGCGTGCGGCCTTGACTGTCGACCCCAGTACGGCGCGCCGGACCGAAGATCGGCCAGCGTCGACCGTCGAGGCCTGCGGCAAACCGGACAAACTGTAAATGTCATACCGTTATGACACGATACCGACATGGTGCATCCCGAACCGGGCTCCAAGCGCCAGAGCAGCATTTCCCCGGTCGAGCGCTCCGCATAGGCAGCACGTACCCGCACGGTGCGCCTGTCTAGGTCCAGGTCACAGCGGCACAGTACGATCACCTCACCCCAGCGCAGGCTAGCGAATGTCGCGAGCAGCACCAGCGCCCGGTACCGGGCATCGTGATAGCAGTCCGCACGGTCATCCGCGGCCATCCTGCACAGCGTCCTGGCGCGCGGGGCAGGCTACCCCAGTGGCGGAATCGTCGGCAGGGCCGCGCTGGCCATATCCAGGCCACTACCGTCGCTGCGGCCGGACAGCCAGGCCAGCATAGCGGCAGGCGGTCCGGTGACGTCGACGGGCGGGCTGGTGCCGATGTGCAGCATGCTATGAGCGGCGAGAGTCATGGGCGGCGCATCGGCGCGGCGGTCCATCCGGGCGGTCACCGCAGACAGCTCGGTGGCGACGAAGTCGGCGGGCCAGTCGGCAGGCTGGTAGCCAGCGGCGAGGTCCACGTGATGATATTCCAGTTCCCGGCGCATGCTGGGGAGGACATCGCGGACTGGTCGGCGGCCTGCTCCGAGCGAGATCCCAGGAGCGTCCCACGGCTGGCTTGGGTGCTCCCGGATCGCGGTCAGGCATTCCTGGATGGCACGATCCAGGTCGGCGCGGATAATCCCCGCCGGTCGGCGCGCACCGGCGTCGATGGCGTCGGCGCGGGCTTGTTCGGAAGGGTATTGCTGGCCGATGCGGCCAGCCTGGGCAGCCCGCAGCAGCCCGGTGCGGGAGTCGGCGGACTGCGCGATATGGGTGAGGACGTGCGCCCGCGTCCAGCCCGGCAGCGCCGATGCGTCGTGCAGGTCGTCGTCGGTCAGCGCCTGTGCGGTGGCCACGAGGCGGGCCGCGCTGTCGGCTATCGCAGCCGACTCGGGCGTATCTGCTGCTGTCACGTCTGGAAGGATATTCGCCCGGGCACGGCTGGCTTGGATCAGCCGGGCTTCGGTGGCTCGGTTCGGGGCATGCTCGCGCTGATGGACCCGCGGGGTCAGCGGTAAGCCTCTAGTCTCCCTGAGCTAGGGCTTCGAAGACTTTCCGGAGCAACTGTTCGGAATCGAACGGCTTTTCAAGCATAAGCTGGTCCCGATCAATCTCGCCGCGCTCCCACAGGTCTCGCGGAAACCCGGACATGAACAGGTGGCGCAGGTGCGGCCGCACGGCAGCAGCGTGCTCGGCAAGCTGCAGACCTGACATCCCTGGCATGACCACGTCGGTCAGCAGCAGGTCAGCCTGCGCGTCTCCGTGGATCATGGCCAGCGCGTCGTGCGGGCTGTCGGCTGCCCGTACCCGGTAGTTGTGGCATTCGAGGATCCTGGCGGTGACCTTGCGCAGCTGCACCTCATCCTCCACCAGCAGGACCGTTCGGCCCGCGCCGTCAATCTCGGCCGGGCCGTAGGCGGGGGCTGCAGCCGCCGCGGTAGCCGCGTCGGCCGCCGGGAGGTACACACGCACAGTGGTCCCCACCCCGGGCTCCGAATACAGTCGGATGTCGCCGTCGGCGTCCGTGGCGATTCCGTAGATGGTAGCTAGCCCGAGGCCGGTGCCGCGCCCGGCGGGCTTGGTCGTAAAGAATGGTTCGAACGCATGCTGGCGCGCCTCCTCGGTGAAGCCCTCTCCCGTGTCGGTCACGCTCAGACACACATACCGGCCAGGTCTGGGTGCCGTCCGGTCTCCTCCCTGGTCGCTGAACCGGCGCTGGGATGTCTCTATGAGCAAGGTCCCGCCCTCAGGCATCGCGTCACGGGCGTTGACCGAGAGGTTGAGCAGCACTTGCTCCAGGCGAGTGGTATCCATCCGCACCCACAGGGCCCCTGCGGCGAGCTTGGTGTGGAACTCGATCTGCTCACCGACCGCAGACCGCAGGAGCCCTTCGGTATCCCCGATCACCCCGTTGAGGTCCACCACCTCGGCGTGGGTGAGGTCGCGTCGGCCAAAGATGAGCAGTTGCCGGGTCAGCGCCGCCGCGCGCTTGGCGGCGGCCTGCACCTGCTCGACGTCATGAAGTAGCTCCGGCTGGTCTTGTGCCGCCTCGGCTATGAATCCTGCGTAGTTGAGGATGATTCCCAGCAGGTTGTTGAAGTCATGCGCAACGCCGCCAGCCAGCTTGCCAATGCTTTCCAGCCGTTCCTGTTGGGAGATCCGGCGCTGCATCTGTGCCGCCTCCCGCTCGGCCTCCACGAGGCGCTGGGCCCGCGCTTCCAGCGTTCTGCGAAGCATGATGAACATGGTGGCGTCGATGGACAGCGCCATCAGCATGCCGGTCAGGTTCACCCAGCGATAGACATCATCTGGCACGCCGCTCGTCCAGCGAAGCGCCACCGACGACAGCAGCAAAACCAGCGCCACGGCTAGGGTGAGAGCCAGCACCCGCATGGACGCGCGACCGCCCAGGTAGGACAGTCCAAAGGCCAAGAAGATAAACGTCGCGAACGTAAACAGCAGCGACAGTTCGGGCACGAACAGGCCCATCGCCATCAGCAGCGAAAGGCCCGAGACCGTGTAGGTGGCGACGACGCCCGGTGTCATCTGGCCGCGAGAGATCTGGCGCAGTACCCAGATCCAGACCCCGGCCATGGCCGCCCCGGCGGCCGCCACCCCCGCGGGCCGGACGTTGTGCAGCCACCACGCGGCAGCGCAATTGACAGCAATCCACGCCAAGACACAACCCAGGTTCAGCCGGATGACGGCGCGAGCCCGGCTGGTCTCATTCGGGTCGTAGTGCGATTCTCCGCTAAGCAGTGCCTCCCGTGGTGATTCCGCTGCCCGCGGCCGTGCGCCAGTCTGAGCGCCGCCTGAAACCTCCCGGCCGATCTGGCTGCCTGGCGTGGTCATTCGCCCCGTGTCCACGTCCCTGCTTCCACTACCGTGGCGTCCGCTACCTGCACGGGCAGCATACCCCGCCAATCTACTGAGGGTAATCATATGACTACACATAGTGACAATGATCAGCTCAGCTCAGCGAGCCCGGGCCGTGCTGCCCGTCGTTGCCCTTCGCGTACGGGCCGAAGGCCAGCACCTTAGACTCAGATCATGGGCAGCCGCCAGGTCGACACCGGCGAGCGCGTGCTGCCCAGTCAGGCCTGCCTAGAGGGCATGCATGACGAGTGTGGCCACTGGCACGGCTCTCGCGGTGCCTTCAACTACCGTCGTTTGCGCCACGAAGGCTTCGCGGTTCTGTGCAGGTGCGACTGCCACGCCGCCTGCCCGGTCACGAACGAGAAGAACACCGTCGGCGACCAGGCTTGGCGCCAATCGTGCACCTGCCCCGGCGCGGAAGCCATGCGCAGAATGCTCGATGAGTTCGGGACACCGCCTTTCGGCATCCGCGACTTCCGTGAGATGTGGGCCAAGTCCCGGAACGAACTCCGGTCCCGCCGGGAGGCGTTTAAGGCGGCCCAGGCCAGCGCCGCCGGCCAGGACCGCGAACACCTCAAGGACCTGTATGCAGCCGAACTGCGGGCCCGAGGGCAGAAAATCCCGGGCGATGGGGTTCTCGACGCGGCCATCGAAGCCCATCTGCGGGAGGCCGGCCACCTCGGGAAGCTCCTCGGCTCGCTCCGTCATCCTCGCTGAGATCATGGTCCGCGGTGCGCTGGTGCCCGGAAAGGCGCAAGAGTCCAGGTCAGGCTCGGGTCCGAGGATGACTGAGCGAAGGGCAGCCGCGCTACGCTTTCCGTACATCGTGTTTGGTGGGAGGCACCGGTGATGGCAGGACCCGGAGACGAGCTGGCAGCAGGCGCGGGAGGCCGCAGCTACCTGCGGGCGTCGCACGCCGACCGCGAGCAGGTGATCGATGTGCTCAAAGCCGCGTTCGTGCAGGGACGGCTGGCCAAAGACGAGTTTAACGAGCGGGTGGGCCGGGCGCTCGCATCGCGGACCCACGGGGATCTAGCCGCGGTCACCGCCGACATCCCCGCCGGGGTGGCAGGAGGCCAGTCGCCACGGACCTCCGCCCACGGGCGGACCCGGAAACCGGTTAACCAGGTGAAGGTAATCGCGTGGGGCGCATGCGTCATCTGTGTGCTAGCCGTGGCAGGGGTCGCGGCCGCTGTGCTCATCAGTAATCCTTATTTGCTCTTGCTGTCGGGGTTGGCCTTTATCGGGGCGTCGGCGGTTGCGTGGGGCGCGATGGTCGAGGCATGGGTGCAGCAGCGTTCCCGCCGGCGGCTAACCCGGGGGCCAGCTCCTGGCGCAGGCAGTCGAGCATCCCAGCGCACACGACCTGCCGCCGAAGCTGAACAGCTCCCGCAGATCAATCAGGGTCAGCACGAGCAAGCCGAAGCTGTACAAAACGGTCTTCCCGGGCGGCGAAGGCGGTCCAGCTCACGGCCACCGCGTCAATGGCGCCCTAGCGGTTTGCCGACGGCAAGGCGGACGATCGCCGTGCCATTAGCCAAAGTCATGAGCGGTCAATCACTGCTACTGAGGCCCGGGCGTCCTCCCGCTTAGTTGATGTCGAACTCGTTGCCCTCGGGGTCCTTCATCCCCACCGCGTAGTGATCGAGGCCGTCGGCGCCTAGGGCTCCGGTGATCGTGGCCCCGAGATCCGCCAGCCGCCTGGCCTCGACGTCGACTCGCTGCATGCGGATGGCGAGCGGGTCCGAACGGCTGGGGAAGCCGCTGGCGTGGATGTCGAGGTGGAGGCGGTTCTTGACCACCTTGGCGTCCGGCATCACATGGAACCAGATGCGGGGGCCATCACCGTGGGGATCGACGATGCTGTCCGCGCCGATGCCCAGCTCACTGTCGGGAAGCCCGATGTCGCGCCGCCAGTCGTCCCAGGTAGCGAACCCTTCGGGGGGCGGTTCAAGCACGTATCCCAGGGCCGCCGCCCAGAAGCGGGCCAGCAGCTCAGGGTCCTGGCAGTCGATAACGAGCTGGAACCGGGCAGCCATCGTCCTCCCATCGCTTTGTAATCCTCATCCTTGCATTCAGAAATCCGGTCTCCAGGTCGCGGATGCGCGCAACTTCCAGTGCCGCACCGCCACGATGGAACATTGAGCCGGTCATATGCGGCTCGATGCGGCATCGTGGCGGTTGCGCTCCGGGCCGGCGGGCGCCTAGCGGGCGCCTGGGTTCGGGGTGTGCGGTGATCCTGGGGCCAGCGGTACCGCGGTGGCGGCAGTGATGGCCGCTGCCGAGCGGAGCAGGGACAGGCTTGCGGCTGGCTGACCATCTGGATGCCCGGTCCGGGTGATTACGCCAGAGGGAAGGTGGCGGTCTTAGCCCATTGCCCGGCCCCGGATTGCTCAGCCATCAAGGCTATTGCGGTCACGGTTGACGCGATAGGCAGGTGCGCCTGGAGGGATTCCTCGGCGGCGCGCAGGTCGTCCAACGATCGGCCCAGACCAATGGTCAGGTGCGGGACAACCTCATCGTATTGCCCCCCAAACGGCGGAAACGCGGGGAATGCTTCGTGCACAAGGTCAGTCAGGCTGCCGAAGGGGCCAGCGTCACCAGGCGCGAGCCACAGCACGTCATCGCCGAACCAATCCGTGCGGACAAGCTCGAAGCGGAACCGGCTGACGGCGGCGAATAGTTGCGTCAGCTTGGCAAGCTGATGCGGACCTATGAGCTTCGGCGCCATGAATGGGTAGAGCACCGTGATATGAGCCGGGATGCCGAGCGGGGCATTGTCATCAAGGCGTTCCCGGAACCGGGACACCGCTGGTTCGGCCTCGGGTACCTCAACGATCAGGGCGCTTGGCGAGCCAGAGCATTCCACGGCGCATGACAGTAACATGATCGAGACCGGGGAGCCACTGAATAAGGCGTCACCCCCGCGGACCGCCGCTGGCATCCTGCCGACGTATAAGCAGGGAAGAGGGATTTCCGGCAATCAGACAACAGCCAGGAAATGGCTCTCGACTTCACCGCGATCGACTTCGAGACCGCCAATTCCTATCGAGGCTGCGTGCCGCACGTGGCAAGCACTGTATCAACCGGTCGTGGCAGAGCGATCCGGCCGTGGCGAGCATCCGGCGAGC
>Ga0302324_100028189_pt1 | contig 10677 bp, 10 predicted proteins | sample Palsa_T0_1_FD_201949 | JGI IMG/M metagenome (GOLD analysis project Ga0302324, IMG submission 201949) | Peat permafrost microbial communities from Stordalen Mire near Abisko, Sweden - Palsa_T0_1 | ecosystem: Environmental > Terrestrial > Soil > Palsa > Peat permafrost | place: Sweden: Abisko...
CGCTGCCAAAACCGCGCATCTCCATCAGGGTGACGGCCAGTGCATCCCCCAGGACCATCTGCACGGTGGTGCTGCTGGTAGGCGCCAGGTTGTTCAAACAGGCTTCCTCTGCGACATACGCATTCAGCACAATATCGGATTGTCTGGCCAATACGGATTGCAGATTACCAACCATCCCGATCAACGGATTGCCAAATCCCCGGACAAGCGAAAGCAGCATCTTGATCTCCGGGCTTTCGCCGCTTTTGCTGAGCAGCATGACGATGTCATGTTCCTGGACCATACCGAGATCCCCATGGAGGGCATCTGCCGCATGCAGAAAGGCGGCGGCTGTTCCGGTAGAATTTAGCGTGGCGACGATCTTTTGCGCGACGATGGCGCTTTTACCGATACCGCTGACGATGACACGGCCTTTGGAGGCAAAGATCAGCTCCGCCGCTTTTTCAAACTGATCATCCAGCAATTCCTCAAGGGCGGCAACCGAAGCGGCTTCCTTCCTGATGGTATCTTTGCCTATCTCAATGATATTTTTGCCCCTGCCCATATATAATTAAAGTCGCAAACCTACATTATTCTGGGTAAACCGCCTCCTGCGCTTGATGGGAGGTTCTATTTCCCCGCACCCTTTGCAGCGGCATTTAGATCTTTTATAGAACTTCTACCGGGTTCATTCTGCAACGTGTTGATAAACAAAAAAGTACGGTTCGAATGGGTTCTTTTAACACATTAGTTTTTTCTTCATATTTTTGATAGACGGTTCAATTTTAACACAATCCGCTACCGCCTTACTGCGTTTTTTGTGTAACTTCGCCAACTCAATTCCGGCTATTCAGGGGATCCTCAATCTCTGGCCGGAGAAACCATTAAGGCTTTCTTCAACCAGATAACCAGTGAGAAAGAAAATTATCGAGCATGGCAACAACCGAAACAAAAAAGATCGCCACAAGAAAAACCAAGGCCGTAAACAGTAAACCGGAAAAAACCTCAGCAAAAGTTTCCAGCACATTATTGTCGCAACTGCAGGAACATTTTGGTTTCGATGCCTTTAAAGACAACCAGGATGCGATTATTCAAAGTCTGTTAGCGGGTAAGGACACTTTTGTGATCATGCCGACCGGCGGTGGTAAAAGTCTCTGCTATCAATTACCCGCCATTATCAGTGAGGGGGTCGCGATCATCGTCAGCCCGCTCATTGCCCTGATGAAAAACCAGGTGGACCTTGTCCGCAGCTACAGCAGCAGGGATAACGTCGCCCATTTCCTAAACTCCACGCTCAATAAGAAACAGATCCGGGAAGTTCATGAAGACCTGCTGAATGGGCATACCAAGATGCTGTATGTGGCTCCGGAAACATTGACCAAACAGGAAAACATGGAATTCTTCAGCGACCTGAAGATCTCCTTTTTTGCCGTGGATGAGGCGCATTGTATTTCTGAGTGGGGGCATGACTTCCGGCCGGAATACCGTCGGCTCCGCGAAATGATGGATCAGATCAACCCGGACATTCCCGTGATTGCCCTGACCGCAACGGCCACGCCAAAGGTAAAAAGCGATATTGTCAAGAACCTGGGATTACGCGACCCGAATATCTTTCTATCGTCCTTCAACCGGCCCAACCTATACTACGAGATCCAGCCCAAGATCAAGAAGGATCAGACGATTAAAAACATCGTCCGTTATATCGTTCAGCAAAAGGGTAAGAGCGGTATTATCTACACGCTCAACCGGAAGACCACCGAAGAGCTGGCGGACATGCTGGTGGCTAATGGCATTAAGGCCGTAGCCTATCATGCCGGTCTGGACGGCAAGCTCCGGGCGGAAAGACAGGACCTTTTTCTCAATGAGGATGTACAGGTAATCGTCGCCACCATCGCTTTTGGGATGGGCATTGACAAGCCGGACATCCGGTTCGTGATCCATTTTAATATCCCCAAGTCCATCGAGAATTACTATCAGGAAACCGGCCGCGCCGGCCGCGATGGTCTCGAAGGCAATTGTATTTTATACTATTCTCACAAAGATGTGGCCAAGCTGGAACACCTGATGAAAGACAAGCCGCTCAGTGAAAGAGAGGTCGGCGCCCAGCTCATCAATGAAATGGTTGGCTATGCCGAGAGCGGCGTCTGCCGCCGGAAGGTGCTGATGAGCTATTTTGGCGAAGAGTATACCGCCGAAAACTGCGGCGTCTGTGATAATTGTCTGCACCCTAAGGAATGGATAGAGGTAAAAGAGCATGCCCTGAAGGTGCTGAAGACGGTTCGGGCGCTGGATGAACGCTTTGCCACTTTTTATGCTGTCAATATCCTGCTGGGCAGGCTGACGCCCCAGATCCAGATGTTCCGGCATGAAGGCATCGCCGAGTTCGGGATCGGAAAGGAAGATCCGGAGCATCTCTGGAATTCCCTTATCCGCCAGCTATTGCTGGAAGACATGCTAAAAAAAGACATTGAAGAATACGGGGTACTGAAGATTACGAAAAAGGGCGAAGACTTCCTCAAAAAGCCCCGGTCGTTTAAGATCGTTCTCAACAATCAATTCGAGGAAGCCAATGCCGACGATGAAGAGGACAACACCGAAAATGCCGGTGCTGCCGCCACGGATGAAAAGCTTTTCGAACTGCTGAAAGAGCAGCGCCAAAAGGAAGCCAAAAAGAAGAGCCTGCCGCCCTTTGTCATTTTCCTGGAAACATCGCTGCAGGATATGGCTACGCTTTATCCTACCACGGTCCAGGAGCTCGAAAAATGCCAGGGTGTCAGCAAGGGCAAGGCCCTCCGCTATGGCAAGCCCTTTATCGAGATTATCGCCAAATACGTGGAGGAGAACGATATCCAAAAGCCCGACGACTTTGTCATGAAGAGCGTCGTCAACAAGAGCGTCAATAAAGTCTATATCATCCAGCAGGTGGATAAAAAGATCCCGCTGGAGATGATTGCCAAAAACAAAGACCTGCGTCTGGACGCCCTGCTGGAAGATATGGAAACCATTGCCGCCAGCGGCACCAAGCTGAACCTCAACTATGCCGTCGACGAGATGCTCGACGAATATGAACAGGACGAGATCATCGACTACTTCAAGAGCTGCGAAACCAGCAGCCTGCAGGTGGCGCAGCAGGAGCTTTCCGAGGGCAATTTTACCTGGGAGCAGCTAAAGCTGATGCGGATCAAGTTCCTCAGCGAGTATGGGATGTAGGGGATGCGGGCGCTGCCCGTGAATCCTGCGCAGCCCCATGCGGCACCCGGTCTAACCCATGAATTTTTAACGATTTAGCCCGGATTATTTCAATTTTTTGCCCGAAATACCTATTTTTGCCACCCCAATCAAGGTTTGGCTTGCGCCGGCCGCGAAAAGGGAAGGAGGTGCGGTAGCTCAGTCGGTAGAGCAAAGGACTGAAAATCCTTGTGTCGGCGGTTCGATCCCGCCCCACACCACAAATTTGAGAGTCGGTCGCCTGTAAATGAATAATTTGCAGGCGATTTTATTTTTAGGGAGACAGTTTGAGGGAATCGGGTCCAATTAGGGTAAATTGCTGGTTCAGTACAAAAAGAGTTTCAAAAAGCAGGTCGATGGATAAAATTTTTGACGACTTCATTCCTCTATTCTGTGGTGTTGTTTACTTACTCCTGATTAAAGGGGTAATAAAGTTGCCTCAAGAACGACAAATGAAGTTCAATGAATTCATGGCCCGCAGAAAAAGCGTAATGCTCCCGCTCACTTATGCTTTAATACTATTTTCACTCGTGATGATAACAAAACATTTATTCTTTTCCTGAATTTCAAACTCTGCCCTTGCACCCCTGCGATCAGGATTCTACGCTTGTTCATTCAAATCACCTTCGCGGCTCCCTTTCCTCGTCACGATCTAAATGGTAACACTTAGTCCCCTACAATTTAAAGTTAACAAGATCATTTTTTCTTGTGAGGGATCGGCCTCGCGCTGTCCCTCGTTCTTCCTTTCATTGCTATTCAATAGCCAGTGCTACACTTGCCGCCGTCACCATACTCCTTCAATTTTTCCCATTCCGCTCTTTTGCCTATTTTTATTCAAACCGATTCCTAACCAACACATCACCCCGATGTCAATCCGAACAAGGCTGTTCAATTTCATCTTCTTCCGTTCCATGCTTACCAGTTTTGGCAACCGGTCGCCGTACTCCGCAAAATCAAGAGACTTTACCGCTTATTTCCAATATAAAATCGGCGCTTACCAATCCGATTACAATTTATACTTTGCCAAGCAACCGTCGCTGCAGATCTATAAAAATGAGATCTTCAACAAAATGTATGAATATTCCGGCTACGATCTAATTCGCTACCTTGAATTTCACTATAAGCTTTACGAAAACAAAGCCGAGTTCGTCCGTTTCCTTCGCTACGAAGTATCCGAAAGGCTCAAGAAATATGCTCCAAAAGCCCAGCTCACGCAGGATGTCCGTTCAACGCTCGATGACCGACTCAACCCCGAAGTTGATATTGATGCAATCGTGCAATCCCTGTCGGAAAAAATAGCCACTCGCCTGGACCAGGTGGTATTAGATACGCAGGATAAAATGACCCCCTTGACTGATTCCTTTCCGGCCGGCAATATCGAATTAAATAACTACAATAATCTGGAAAAGCTCGTACAACTGTATATCCTGATCTTATCAATAAAAGCTCCGGGTGAAGCAGCTTCCGAGGATAAGCTATTCAAACGTTTCTCCGCCACGGACCTAGCCTCCATTCTACAACTCCATTTTCTGGCATTCAAGGATAATAAATTTAATGCCGTCCAGGTGAAGATCACCGAGTGTGGCGACAAACTTAAAATCAATAATCCCAAGGTTCAAAGCCTAAACCAGGCACTTGAAGCCTTTTTCTATTGAAGAACACAGTAAAAATTAAGTTATATCGCTGAGCTTTAACAAAAAAGCACGACAGATCTGTGCAAAAGTGGCAACATTTGCATCACATTATAAGCGCCGATAATTTAGCCCCAGCATTATGAAAAAGAACATCCTATTGCCACTACTTTTTCTTTTGGCAGCTTTCAACGCCTGTAGTCAATCTACTTGCTCATCTTATAGTGACTTTGTGATCGTCACCGATCGGCTTTGGGCGCTTACTGGCAATGGGCACTTGAGACTATTTGACCTTGAACAGGCAAAGCGCGTTAGCGATCCTCTTTTTGAGGATTCGCTGACCGCCATTACAATGGATATTCATTCCGCTATTGTCGTCGGCAATAAACATCATCGGATAGAAAGGTACGATACCAGCACTAATTCGTGGGTCTTACTGGGTAATTATTCGGGTACCCTATATGGAATTACCTTCGATCATGCAAATACTTGCTACTTGATAACGTCGAATGGCATTGTCGAACTCGGGACAAAACAGAGCTACCTCCCTGATTCCGGACTTAACTCACAAATACATTACCACGGAGCATGGTTCCAGCAACCCGCTTATTATATGGATGCAGAAGACAAATTATGGGTCGGATTTCGATACGGCGAATGGGGTGGCGATCTCTTCGTTTTCAACACTCGTTTGAAGCAGTTTCTACCCCTTAAAATGAACGGATATTCTATTGATTTAAACCCCATACAGTGCATCTGCTCCAATGGCACAGATATTTTTATAACTACTGGTATGAATCATATGATGACCACAAGCGGCAGCATCATCAAGTTCAATAATTACGAAGCTAGTGTTATTTTTGATAGCAGTCCCTTTTCGGACGCTCATCGAAACGATACTTCTTTTGTCGGAGAATATATCGGGCCAGCTGCTTTTAACAACGAAGATCATTACCTCTACTTTTACTCTCACAACGGCTTTTTCCGTGGCGATCCAGACAAAAACCTGTCATCTATTGAAAAATGGGAAAAGCTAGGTCGGCCTAATCTAAAATGGTCGTGGGGTCAGCGGAACGCAGTTGGCTCTCCCATGAATGTGCATAAATTGGCTTTCTACGAGGATTCTCGAATTGTTTTCCTGACCCAATTAAATGGAATTGGTCTTTTGCAAGACGGTCAAGTCATTTTTTTGCAATAAGCCTCCTCCTTCTCTTTCTGAACTTACTTAATCAAAGCCCCAGGTTTTTTATTCGATACTAATTGCCGGCGTCATTCGTTTATAACATTAAACCTTATAATATGAAACCTCTATTGACCAAAGCCACTACATTTACAAAGCTGATTGTTGGAAAAATTGTAATGATCATACAGGTATGTATATACTTCATAGTCGGACTATTCGCAATGCTCATCTTCTTGATTCTACCATTCTCCAAATTGGCTGACTTGAAGTTTGACACTCTTCCTATCACAAACTATTGTTTCGCTATCATGGGAGGATGCGCGTCCATCTGTTTTTCATAGTCCCGAAATGTTGATCAGACCAACAAAAGGCTTGTCAATCAGATATCATATTGCGGAGAGAGAAGCTTTCTGGCCGCGGTTTCCTTTGTTTTGGCTTCGGCTTTAAGATATTTTACAATTAATAAAGAAGAATATTTTAATAAGGCCAGTTCTACCACCGTCGGCATCATAGAAATCGTAGCGGTGACTTCATTATTTATTTCATTAATTCTTGGCTGCAGTGCCTTTTATTATATACTAAAACTACTTTCCAAACATATCACTGGAGATCAAAAGTTCGATGAGCTATGAGAGAATCTGCGTTTTTTGCCATTTTATTGGAAATCACATACTTCACGCCCAAGCTACTTTTTCACCCAAATAATAAATTCAGCATTGTCTGTACTAGTCATCGACTTGCCGAAATTCTCAAAATCAAATCCCTCATACTTCGATATTAGATCAAAAACTTCATCAAAGCCTTTAGCCTCATGAGGAAGGGCGCACCCGCCATTTTCGGTGATCATTACCATTATAATATCAATGCCCCAAGGCCCCTGATCATTATTTACAAGCTTAACTAACCGGATGTCATCACAAAGGACCTGTTCGGTCTTTCTGTTTGGATGCTCCACCCTAATAAACGCATCAGTAATGGTCACGGTGAAATAATCCTCCGGTTGCTTAACCTTCTTTCTCTTAAATATGTCTAAGAGTGCCATGGTCGTTATATTGCTTCGCTTTTAACTCGATAATCGAACGTCAGGTGACAGGCGAATAATTCCTCTGGATTCTCAAATTTAATTCATTTAGTTTTCTTGCCTTTCTCTCTTTTTCGGCATTCCCCTCCGTTTACCTTAGCTCAACTCTTTCTAATTCAACTCTTAAAAATCAATGACCTCTCCATCATTGCTAATTTCCTCATTCTGAATAATTCTTTTATATGGACACTTTATTTATTCCAACTGAGAACGATTTCCGCCAGTGGATCAGGGAAGTAGTGAAGGAACGCCTGGACAATTCCACCACAAAAAAGCCACCCGCCGATGAAAAGGACAGCCAACTGCTCAGCCGGAAGGAAATCGCCGGCTACCTGGACATCTCCCTGGTGACCCTAACCGACTGGATGAAGCGCGGCCGTCCGTTTCATAAGATCAATGGCCGGGTCTATTTCCAGCGTTCCGCGGTGCTTGAATACGTCAAAAGCCACCGCCAGCGCAGGACAGGGATTTAATAATCAACAAAGTAGCTTTTATGGACTCTGTCCGGATCGGAACGACCTATTACAAGAATGTGCGGAAGCCATTGGCTTCAGGTGACGTTGCGGCTGTGCTGATGCCTTGGTCGGTGGAATGTGTCAAACAGGATCATGGCAAGTCGTTATTGTCTACAATCCCGGAATTCGGAAAATATGGAAATGCTTTCCAGCCTTTTAATACCAGCATAAAATTATGATTATCAAATAACTGGGAATATGGTCGTCATTAATTCGGAAAGAAATCGCCTTATTCGGAAATTAATCAGACCCGCTTGGACACCCAATTTTGACCTGCCTCAGTCAGCCCATAGTTCCTACCCTTAGTGCTGCCCGAAGGCTCGAGCCATCCCTTTGTCACCAAAAGTTCGAGGTCATTTCGGATCGTTCTGGCGGTTGTACCGACTTCGATAGCTATCTGCGCTAAATCCAAGTCCTGATGTATCACCAACTGCCGCAATATGGTTACGATCCTCTCGGCCCGCTTATCATTAAGGCTGAATTCCCGCATAATGTCCTTATTCAGGTTAAATCGCCGAAGTATTATAGTAAAGAACCCCGAAAACTCAAAGCCCGGTTCCAAAAGCCCCGCATCTTTCATCCCGTCTCGCATCCGTTGTACCCCGGTACCCGCCTTTTCAATGTAATTACACCTGTGTAATAGTGCAGCAACTAAAGAATTCCTCGCAACGCTATGCTTTCCGAAGTTCTCCGGCTTCAATCCTTTTGGCAGGCCACCGGGGTTGGATATTTCGACCCGGTTATCAAAAATGTCGACCTGGACATTGGCTCCCCGTTCAAAATAATCTCTATGTGCCAACGCATTAACGACGGCTTCTCTGATCACAAATTCAGGGATTTCCAAAATCTCCTTCCGTCTGACTTCTTTTATTTCATAGGCCAGGTTCAAATGCCGTTCAATAAAAAGGATGGCTTCATCGATATTCCTGAGCACGTCAAATTCAAAAGATTTTCTATCCAGGATGTGGCCCTTCGAATTGCCTTTGAACAAAAGACAAGTGACCACACAATGTGGCAGCATCCTGGCCGAGTCCTTCCCAAAGAACAGCACGCCGGCGTTATTCAGCATTGATCCAGATCCATTTCTTACCAACACGCCCAGGTTCATTAATAATTCCTCTGTCCCTATCACTCCGGAGATACCGGCCAGACGAAAATATCGACTGACGGCCAATTCATCCAGAACGGCAGGATAGGTCGCCGCCGGAGTAACCATTTCCTCAAACCGCAGCTTGCCTTCCGCGATCATGAATTCACGGATTTCCTGGGTCGAAAGTTTTGCGCAGCTGGCGCCGCTCCGAATGTAAAACCCATTTGTACACCGATAGGGTTTGTTGGATCCCTCCGGAACCTGAACAATTAGAATATTGTTGAAGGAGTCCGCCTCCACATTAACGGGCGGATCGCAGTCCCTTGCCATGGTTTGCACCCTGGCCTTTAGCTCATTGGTGATAGTAATCCCCTCGATCTTTCCATCGTCCTCAATGCCGATGAATATCCTTCCGCCGGACGAATTGGCAAATGCCACGATCTCTTTGGAAATATCTGAGTTGACGTTTCTCTTAAATTCTACCTGGTAGCCCTCTCCAGCCTGAACAATGGCTTCCAGTTCCCGTTGCGTCATATTAATAATCGTTTCCATAATCACTTCTTTAGGCTTCAACTGTTGTTGTACTCTCCAACTTCCTTGCAATTAAAGCAGGTAAAAAATGATGCTCAATATAAAAGCATATTTTTGTTGATCCATATCGGAACGTGATAAAAATGTGGGTTGGGAACAGCGGGAGATGGTATTGCAAAATTATTGAAAAATAATAAATCTACAGGGACATTTTGGGGGGCATTTTTCCTAACTTGACGGCAAGAATATATCCGAGGTTGATTATATCGATTATCACTAAAAGAGGTAAATATGCTTAAAAGACTTAAACCCCCTGTTCATCCCGGTATTATTCTCCGGGAGGATGTTATTAAAGAGTACGGTCTGACTGTGACTGATGCCGCCAAGCTGTTAGGTGTCACTCGTGTGACATTATCGGATGTGCTCAACGGCAAGGCATCAATCAGTTCCGAAATGGCTTTCCGGCTGGAAGCTGTCTTTGGCGGTAATGCCGATCTCTGGACCCGGCTGCAAATGAAATATCAGAATTGGTTTGCTGCCGAAAAAATTAGGGGGCTTAAACTGAAACCCTTCAAGCCTCAAACAGGCTATCACGGATATGCGTGATAAATTTTCCGGTTGCCGGGCTGGAAATGGTGAATTTGAAGAACCCACGGATCCGATCAAGATCCCAGAGCATTTATTTCCACCTGAAATCATTCAATAAAGGCATCCAAGGCCAGGGCATCGCCCACATCCAGGTTCGATATCTGGAGGCTCCGGTCCACGCTTTAAAGTTCGCATTTCTGCGAACTTTTTTTTGTAATATACCGTCTGTCTGCTATTGGTATATAACCACAAGCTTTGGATATCTGGCGGTGGCAGGGGAGTTGTGACTTGCAACAAAAATTCTTTTTTTATTGCACTTCGATCGGTGCAATCCACCTGAATGAACCCCATTCGAGTACAAGTGCGCCGTGCCGATTATCGCTGGGTATGATAGATATAGTGAATTCTTCCACCGTTGCGGTGGCAACCTCGCTGGTGATCGTTGCTATACCCAAGTTAAATGAACGATTGTACTCTGTACCCCACTGTCCAGTCTGCTTGTTCACAATCAGATCAACTCCACTTGTATGTGGCGCGGTAAATAGCGTGTATGAGCCTGCAGGGACCTGCATCCCGGCAAGTCTTATCGGGGTTGACGTCGTAAACTGCGTAGCCGCATTTGCGCCTGTCCTCCATACACGGTCGTAAGGTATCACAGCGCCCAGCAAGGTTCGCCCACGCAACAGCGGTCTGCCATAGTCAACAGTGAAGATCGAATTACCAATTTGTGCCCGGGTGGTATCCCGGACGCTTAATGACTTTACGTTGCCACCTTGTGTCTCCTCTGCCTCAAAACGGTCAGCGATGCCTTTTACGTCTGGTGGCGCGGCAAGTCGTTTTACCTGCACATC
>Ga0302324_100028190_pt1 | contig 10677 bp, 13 predicted proteins | sample Palsa_T0_1_FD_201949 | JGI IMG/M metagenome (GOLD analysis project Ga0302324, IMG submission 201949) | Peat permafrost microbial communities from Stordalen Mire near Abisko, Sweden - Palsa_T0_1 | ecosystem: Environmental > Terrestrial > Soil > Palsa > Peat permafrost | place: Sweden: Abisko...
CCCCATCGCCGACACCCGGCTCGCCGAAGCCAGCAATACCGCACCCGGACCGCGATCCGCGCGCCAAACGCCGGAAACCTCGCTGATTCCCGGCATCCCACCGCAAACTCCGCCACCGACCGCGCCGACCATCCCCGGTCTGCCGCAGAATGAAGGCTGGGGCGAAGTAGGTCCGCAGCACATCGGTCAGCAGGTCGAGACCCGCGACGGCCTTACCGGCACGCTTTGGGATGTCGGCCAGCGCAAAGTTGCCTTCAAGGACGCCACCGGCAAAGCCTACGCCCCACTCATCGCCGACACCCGGCTTGTACAAGGTGATGGCGCTAAGCCGGACCGATCGCAAGGTACCGCGGCGGATGGTTCGGCGACGGTGCTGCCGGGAAGCGACAACCAAGTTGACGCCGCACCCGAGGATGATTACTTGCGGCGTGGCTCGTTTGGAGGGAAGCTATACGACCCCCACAAGTTAGACGCATTGCGAAAAGGGCTCGCAAAATTAGGCATCACGCTGAGAACCGGCGCGGACGCCCGGCTAAAAGAACTCGGCGGAGCTGCTGCGTTTGACCCCAAAGCCGCCGAGTTTTTAATCAAGAATGATGCTACGTTCCGTGAAGTCTTCCATGAATTGGGCCACGTGGAAACCTGGAAGCGCGAAGGAGGAAACGCCGACGCGTACCTGAAACTGAGCAAAGCCCGACGCGAAGTCGAGGTGTACGAGAACTGGCTCAAGCACCCCGAAAACTTGAAGCGTCTCAACGGCGATGAACAGAATGCGGAGTTTAAGAATTATCTAATGTGGAAGCTGGTCCTTGACGCGGAAGGCGGAAAGAAATAAATTAGAACGACTTCAGCAATGACACGAGAAACTGCGATCTCCATAGCCAGAGAATCCTTGGATAAGAATGGGTTCCAAATTCGACCCGAGCCAACTGTCGTTCGTTTGGTCGCTGCCGATGAATTCAACAAAAACCTGACGGCCAAACAGGTCGCGGGCCCTCATTGGGTTGTTATGTTTGCCTTAAAAGCGCCGAACGACGTTCGAAGCCACGCCATCATATCCGTTGATGACACAACTGGTGTGGCCTCGGAGGGACAGGCAAGTTAGATACTCCTTCTCGACAGTCGTGACATTTCTTTCGTGAAAAAAATGATCGGCGATTTAAAGTAGACAGATATGGAACTTCCGACCACCTATTTGAAAACGAAGCTCACCCTCGAGGATGTGCTGGCTGAAAATCGCTTTGAGAGTTGTGCCCGGGGTTACCGGGATGATTGGGAGCGGCTTCTTGCGAAGATGATGCCTGGGGACGATCTCTGGCGATTCGAGCCCCCTGAAGGAGCAGTCAGGGTTTGGGGCGTCGCTCTCGTGCGCAATGGCCGCGTGATTTCGACATTAGTTGACGGGGTAGATTGAGCGGATGGTACCGTCCGCAAGCGAGAAAGTTCCGCGGCCCACGGCTTTTGAATATCCCTCGACGCATGCCGTCCATCGCGGCGGGATTCAAAGACCCCGACAGGCAGGTGTCCGGAACTCTCGCGGGCGCGACCAAACGACCCACCTTTGTAGCTCGGGAAGCCGTTACTCAGCCGGGCGTGTCATCCGGGAGCTGGCCAGAGGGTGTAAGTAACGCTCTCGCCGCCAAACAAGCAACCATCGGCATTGGCGGTCGATTTCCGTTGCGGGATTTGCGGTAGGAGACGCAGAGGCCGCAGTCGGTATGCTTGCCGCCAACGCCGCGCGCCTGCGCGGGGCCGTCGGGGCCGTCCTGCCACCGGTGGCCAGCGGTGCGGCCGCCGGCGCGGCTTTCGAGCTGACCTTGCGCCCGGCCTTCGATGCCCTGCTCCATCAAGCCGCCGACATCGCCGGGATCGGTCACGACCAATTCCAGAGCCCCACGGTGCGCTCGGTGCTGACTTCCTTGGGAGGCGCCGCTCCCATGAGGGCCGCCTCGCCTCCGCAATTTGCTTCCCCTGCGACCGCCGGCGGCTTCACCCTGCGGCATGAAGTTGCTGCCTTTTGAGAATCTGCCTGTCCATTCGCCCCGTTGTTTCGTGCCGGAACACATCGATCTCGGCGACTGGGCGCAGATCGAACCGCTCTACGATCAACTCGAAGCGCGGGCGCCGCAGTGCGCGAGCGTGGCGGAATTCGAGCGGTGGATTCTCGACGGCGGCGAACTCGCGGCGGCGCTGGATGAAGAGGCCTCCAAACGCCACATCGCCATGACCTGCCACACCGACAACGCGGAGGCGGAAGCGGCCCATCTGCATTTCGTCGGGCAGATCGAACCGCGGATCAAACCGCGGCGCTTCAAGCTGGAGACGCTCTATCTGGCGCATCCGCGGCGCGGGCAATTGCCGCGACCGCGCTACACCGTGTTCGACCGTGACACCCAACTGCGCGTGGACCTGTTCCGCCCGGAAAATGTCGCCCTGGAAACCGAGGATGCGAAGCTCGGCCAGCAGTACCAGAAGTTATGCGGCGCGCTGACCGTGCAATTCCGCGGCGAGGAGCGGACGCTCACGCAGATGGGCCGCCATCTCGAGGAGACCGATCGCGCGCTGCGACAGGAAGCCTGGGAACTGGTGACAAATCGCCGGCTGCAGGAGACGGAGAAATTCGAGGCCATCTTCGAGAAGATGCTGGCGCTGCGGGAGGAGATCGCGCGCAACGCGGGCTTTGCGAATTACCTCGAATACGCCTTTCAGATGCGCGGCCGCTTTGACTACACGCCGGCGGATTGCGCGCGGTTTCACGACGCCATCGAATCGGAGGTCATGCCGATGGTGCGCGAGTTGCAGGCGGACCGGCGGAAGAAGCTCGGACTGGCGGCGCTGCGTCCGTGGGACACGACCGTGGACCCGCTGAACCGCCCGCCGCTGCGGCCCTTCGAGCAGGTCGAGCAGATGGTCGCGAAGACGCAGCGCATTTTCGACCAGCTCGATGACTGGCTGGCGTGCGGCTTCCGCTCGATGCAGGCTTTGCAGTTACTGGACCTCGCCAATCGCAAAGGCAAGGCGCCCGGCGGCTATCAGGCCACGCTCGCGGAGTCGCGGCTGCCGTTCATCTTCATGAACGCCGTGGGACAGCAGCTCGATGTCGAGATCCTGTTGCACGAGGCCGGCCACGCGTTCCACGCGCTCGCGGTGCGGGACGAGGAGCTGTTTGCCTATCGCAGCGCGCCGATCGAATTCTCCGAAGTCGCCTCGATGAGCATGGAACTGCTCGGCAATGAATTCATCGAAACTTTTCACGCCCCCGCCGAGGCGCAGCGGGCGCGGCGCGCGCATCTGGAAAGGATCATCGGCCTGTTCCCGTGGATCGCGATCGTGGACGCCTTCCAGCACTGGCTCTACACGCACCCCGGCCACACCCGCGACGAGCGCCGCGCCGCCTGGTTGGCGGTGATGGACCGCTTCGGCGGCGACGTGGATTGGAGCGGGTACGAAGAGGCGCGGGCGAATCTCTGGCACCGCATCCTGCACCTCTTCCTCGTCCCCTTGTACTATGTGGAATACGGCATCGCCCAACTCGGCGCCCTGCAACTCTGGGCGAACTCGAAGGCGGACAAGGCGAAGGCCCTGCGCGAGTATCGATCCGCGCTGACGCTGGGCGGCTCGCGGCCGCTCCCCGAGCTTTTCGCCGCCGCGGGCTGCCGGTTTGATTTCACGGCGACCACGGTCCAGCCGCTGGTGAAACTGGTGCGCGGCGAACTGGCGGCCGGGCAATAGGGCCCGCTCGAAAGATCACCTGACAGGCTGCTAGTCCCTGACGCGCTCCCAGTCCGCCATCTGCTTCCAATCCGTACCGCCGCTCTTAAAGGAAACCAACACCTTCACGGTCTCATCCGCGGTGAAGTGGCGCTTCGCCCGGTAGCGATGATCGACTTCATTCTCCTGATACTCCACGTCAAAACCGCCGTTCCCCTCGGCGGCGGCCTGAATGTAGAAGGTCTCGGTCAGGCCAAGCACCAAAAATGCCGCGCAATCCCTGGCGTCCAACGCGGACACGATCGCCCGAATATCTGCTTCTGAAGGTCTTTGCAGAATCTTTTTGCCCGAAATGTTCAACGAGTAACTCATCGTATATGGCGATGCCGCCGGCCGCTCAGAGGGCGTCCAGGAAACGCGGAACGCCGACGAGTTGCCGTCTTCATGATGAGAACGAAGGATCGTGTTTTCATAGAGCCGGAAGATTTTTTCGTTAGCGTCGGCGCGATCAAAGCACCCCCTCCCATTGCTGACGCAGGATGGGGGAAGCGCAAAGAGGGTGTCAGTAAAACCCCTTAATTCGGGATTTGTCAAGATTATCTCCGCTCGCGAATTCGGCCGTCCATTCGTTCGCCGCATCCCCGCTCTTCGCGGCGGCCGGCCGCTCTCCAATTCCGCTGGAAAAAAGACTTGGCACCCTTTGGAGGGCAAAGAGAATCACGAAAAAGGTTCACGGCGATCGTGAGCAAAATCTTCCATGGGAATTATCGATTCAATCCCTTTTCCCGCTCACTCCTCCCAAGGGGCGCGCCAATTTTCCGCGTCGTCCGGAACGTAACATTGAGAATCACGCAGATCGCTCTGCTGGCGGCGCTTACCTTTGCTCCGACGGTGCACGCCGGTCCGCCCTATGTTACCGATGACCCTGAACCACCGGACCTTCATGATTGGGAAGTCATTGTTTCCTTTCTCGGTTACCACGATGCGGGAGGCTGGAGCGGCTCGGCGCCATTTGTGGATGTGAACTACGGCGCGTTTCACAACGTGCAGCTTCATATCGGCCCATCTCTGGCGCTTTCGTCGGCGCCACGCGGCCCATTCCAGTTCGGCGCTGGAGACACGGAGCTGGGCCTCAAGTATCGCTTCGTGGACGAGACGCCCAATTGCCCGCAGATCGCCCTCTATCCTTTGCTCGAGGTTCCGACGGGCAATGACATCCACAATCTCAGCAGTGGAAAAAACCTCGACGCATTCGTGCCCTTGTGGATCGAGAAGAATTTCGGACCGTGGACGGCTTACGGCGGCGGCGGCTATTGGATCACCCCAGGAAGCGACAACAAAAACTGGGGCTATGTGGGGAGCGTCCTCCAGCGCCGGTTATCGCCCCATCTCACGCTGGGCGCAGAGATTTTTTACGAGACCGCCAGGGTTGCCGGGGGCACCTCCAATACCGTCTTGAACCTCGGCGGCGGAATCGATTTGAGCGACACCTATCATATCATCTTCTCCGCGGGACACACGGTGCAGGGCGCCAGCGCCTTTGACTGCTTTTTTGGCCTGCAAATCACCTTCGGCCCGAAAGCGGAAGCGAAGTAAACGAAAAGGTGGCGGTTTCATCTGCCTTGTCAGTCTGGCCCAGCGCCCAAAACCAAACAGACTGTTTGGCTCTTGCTGAGGTCACGGATGGCGCCTCCCGGCTGGCAATCTCGAGGATATCTGGTAAGGATGAACAGGAGCCATGAGTGAACTCGATGCCATTCTCGCGGACATCCGCCGCGAAGACGATCCGAACCGCAAGAACTTGCGGGTCGCGGAGGTGGTGTCGCGTTGTTTTCGTGAGATCGGCTGCGCGCCGGTGGTGGTGGGCGGATCGGCCGTCGAGTTTTATTCCGATGGCCGCTACGTTTCGGGCGACGTGGACCTGTGCTTCGACGGGCCGCGCCTGCCCACGCCGCGCGAACGCGAAGAGATCATGGCGCGCCTCGGCAAGCCGCTGGGTGTCCGGCGCTGCGAGGTGGCGGGTGTCCTCGTGGACCTGCTCGGGCGCGTGGAGACGACGGCGCGCACGGCCTTCCAGAAAATCGGCGAGCTGCAGCTCATTCAAATCGAAGACCTGATCGCCGAAAGATTGCTGGTGGCCACGGTGCCCGCGCGCGATGAGACCCGGTTGGAAGTGGCCAGAGTCCTGATCGCACTGGTCGCGAACGACCTGATCGCGGCCGACCGGGAGGAACTGCTGCGGGTGGCCGATTCGCCCGATTACCGCGTGGGAGCGGAATTGCGGGCGCTCCTCGCCGAGGTGGATGGGAAGGAGGGCGCCGGGTCATGAGTGCGGAAAAACCGGTGAGGCTCGAACGGGCGACGACTTGGGAAGAATGGGAGCGCGGGCGTGCGTCGCGGCGGGCGATTTGCGATCGGATCACCGCCGGTCGCGAACTGCGCCGGTTCTCGGGCGATCCGCGCAAAGACGAACTGCTTCGGCGGCTCAACTCCGGAGGACGCGGCCTGCGGTTTGGACCGATCGCGCCACGCGCCTCCCCAGAATAGGTTTTCCACGTTCCGATGGAACGACACCTCCATCGATTCCTCTCAGTCTTTCGTCCCTGCCGGGACTCGCGCATTCCGGGCCAAACGTTTCGCAGTCTCTAGGCGGGTGTCTAAAGCGCCGGGCAATTTTCAACGGAGTTTCACGTCCGATCCGAATTTCGAGGCGTGATGCCTAGAAAGTCCCCAAGGCCTTCCGGTCGGACGCTCGCTTATTTCCAGCGATGGCCACGCGCAACCTGGCGGCCACCCGCGCGGCAACCTCCTTGCCGCCGTGGTGTTCCGCCGCCTCATTCAGGAGGGCCTCATTCTTTGGATTCGCAGATTTTAATTTTGGCACAGCCAGACAGTCGTTGCGAACCGCGCAAAGTCAATGAATCTCGCTTTCGCTTCGAGGCCGCAGGACGACGCGCGCGGCGGGCGCGGCGGGCGCGGAAAGAAGCGCCGCAGATCCACGAGGCAGCCGACCACAGGCAGGGCTCCGCAGAGGGAGAACCACGCGATGTCGTGCCGGTGAAGCCAGCGCGGAGGTCTTGGGTGATGGAACGGGAGAACAAGGCGCGCCACTGGCACAGCGCGCCCCGGCTTACGGCTTGGGCGGGTCGGCCTTGTGTTCGGTGTGGCAGGCCTTGCAATTCACGGCTTCCTTGTAGTGCGCCACGGCGTCGGGCTTCTTGTCGATCACCTCCTGAGTGGCGGCGACCAGCTTGGCGACCCGATCCTTGAAATCGGCCTGGTCGCCCTTCGGCGGCTTGGTGTCGGCCATGGCCTTGTAGAGATCGAGCGTTTTCGCGATATCGGCATCGGGCGCGGTGCCGTCGATGATCTTTTCGCTGACTTTCTTTTCGCCCTTGGGCGCTTTATGGGCAAAGCGCATGGCGTCCTTGATCGGATTGGTTTCGTCCACCGCGAAGGCGAGCGTGGCAACGAGGGTGGTGAGGACGGCGGCGGTGCCAAGGTAAGAGATGGATTTGAGAGATTTCATGATCATGGATTGGAGCGTTGGTTTGGAAGGCGCGCCGCTGGAATCGAGCGCGCCAATGGGAAAGCGCCGGGACCGCGACAGCGTGCGCATCGTGTTAAGGGAGCGGCGCCCGAAATGTCAATTCGAAGTCGCCAATTCGGGCCCGCGAGGCCGAGAGGGCGACTAAATCAAATCCTCAAACGTCACCTTCCCCGTCGGACCGTAAATCGTGAGCTTGGAGCTGCGTCCGACATTCACCGCGTGCAGATAATTCATTGCCTCGAGGATGTCGCTAAATTCGCGCGTGGTTTCCACGCCTTGCTCCTTGAGGACGCATTTCCCATCAGCCTCGCAATAAAGGAAGAACTCGAACACCCGCGCGCTGTATACAAAGCGGCCACAGATGGCAAGCACCGAAAGGCGGAGGGCGCCGCTCCAGCGGAAGACCTGCCCGCCCGGCACGGCCCCGTCTTCATCGAACCGAAAGAACGGGAGGCGGCCACCCCATTCTTCCCGGGCCCACCGCTCATTTCAAAAACCCGCTCCTGCCGCCGCCGCTCGCCGAGAGGGCGTCGTTGCGCGGGTCGTCGAGCGCCAGGAGCCGTCGTCCCGTGGGACTGAGCCGCGCCTGCACTTCCGGCCGCACCAGCCGCTTCTGAAACTGCTGCTGGGGCTTGTCGCCGCGGGTGAAATAGATATGCATCGCGCGGCGCTGATGGTCCGTAAAATTCTCGCTGCCCCCGTGCCAGAGGTGGGCGTTCATCACGACGACGTCACCGGCTTTTCCGGTGACCAGGACCTCGCCTTGCGGCTGCGCTCCTGGCTCCGGCGCGCGGCCCCACCGGTGCGACCCGGGAACGATCCGCAGCGAGCCATTGCACTCCGTGAAATCGTCGAGCATCCAGACCGAATTGCAGACGCTAGGGCCGATGTTATCGGGTAACTCGCCGCCATCCACGTGCAGCGGCTGGGCGCAGCCGTTGCGGGGATTGGCCGAGCGAATGTTCAGGCTGCTGAGTTTGAAATCCGGCCCGAGAACGACTTCGACCGCCGCGAGAACCACCGGGTTTTCGATCACTTCCTCAAAGATCCGGCCCTTGTCGACGGCGTTGGCAATCCGGCGGGCGCCTGGCTCGGTCTTGAATTCACTCCCGGCGCCGGCGCCTTCGAGCGCAAAGAGTTCCTCGATGCGCGCATTGAAACGAGCGACTTCTTCGCGCGAGAGAAGGGCGGGAAAAATCAGGAACCCCTCGTCTTCGAGCTGTTTCTTCGCGGAAGAGGATGGCATCGGCTTGATCTCCCGTCGGAGAAACTACGAATGCTCGCGCACCCATTGGCGCTCGGCCGGGGTGAGCTGCGAGGGCTTCTTGCCCACCTTGTGGGCATATCTCACCTCGGCGGCGGTGTAGGAGGCCGTTCTCGGATCCGGGTGCTTGGCGACATCCCAAAGATAGATGGTGTCGCCGGGGGGCGCGGTCTTTTCGGTGCGCGCGATGAGTGGCGGCCTGGCTGCCGGCTTCACGGGTGGGGTTCGTTTGGCCGTGGAAACGGCTTCGGCGGGCGGGATGGCCTGGCGTGCCGGCGTCGCTTTTGCCGCGGCCACGGGTTTGACCGTGGCGGCCGGTTTTGTCAACGCGACGGCCTTGGGCGTCGGCGTCGATTTCACCGCTGCGACCGGATTGACGGGAGCGACCGGCTTTGCCAGAACGACAGGCGCGGGTTTCGGCGTTGGGGTCACCACGGCGACCGGTTTGACGGGGGCGACCGGTTTTGCCAGCACGAGGGGCTTCGGGGCCGGCGTCGGCGGCGTCGCTGCGACCGGTTTGACCGGGGCAGTGGTGGTGAAAGGTTTGAGCGGCGCCGTCCCGGCCGGCGCTCCGGTCGTCGCGACCGGGGAGGCGGCCGGATGTGCGCGCGCCTTCAAGGCGTAGAAATTGATGCGAGCTTCCTCCTCGAGTTGGAGTTGGTGTTTCGCTTTTTCCTCCGCGAGCTGGCGTTGGAGCTTCGCTTCCTTTTCCTCGGGCGTGGCGCAGGCGGCGAGGAGGAGGGCGAGGGCGAAGGCGGAGGGGACGGAAAATTTCATCGGCGCAGACTAGATGGTCAGTATTTCCACTGACAAGGAAAGATGCATTATTGACTGCCGACTAACATCGCTCCAAGGATCAAACATGAAGAAACATCCATCCGGGGGAGTGGCGGGATTTGCGGCTGTCGCCCGGCGGGAGCGGGAGTCACGCTCCCACAGTTTGCGGTGCGAAGAAGCCGGAAACGGCCGCGGCCGCGGGATCATTCGTCATTCGCCTCCTCTCCGCGCCGCCCGCGGAATCATTCCGCCTTTTTGGCGAGCATTCGATGGATTTTGGGGCGTGACGACTGGTAATGACTGCGAATGTGTTCAAAAGCCGAACGGGCGTCCCGCTTTCCGGCGAGTGGCGGAACGTGCCCCTGGACAACTTTGTAGACGTGCATGGTGATGCGGCAAAAAATTTCCGGGCCGAAAAGGCGCAGCAGTCCGTCTTCACTCCCTTTGAGAAAAAATTGCTCGGGATGGTCCAGGAGGGTCGCGCCATCCGGAACCGGCACATCCATCGCGAGGAATCCGATGCTGGGCTCGGCCAACGGACCATCGAGCCAGGATTCGAAACCCGCGAGGTCCTTGAAGTAGTGAATGCTGTAGGGACCATTTTGAGTACCCGAGCCAGCGATCGGCCCGGTGAGCTGAGGCACCGTGGGACGGTAGGAAAGCTCCATGCTTAAATCGATGGGGGCGATCCCGGGCGTGACACACCAGGCATGGTTGCAGTCCGTGCCATAAGAAGTAAGACCCGCACCCGGAGCACAAATCGCAAAGTGGCCGACCTCAATGGCCGCATCCTTCCCAAGCAAACGAAGGAGAAAATAGGTGTGGTAGGCGTGTTCCCGGCAATGCCAGCCCTCGTCGGTGCGGCCATTTCGCGTAGCCGGCGGTTCGGTGTAGAGAAGATTCAGCTCCCGCCTGGCGATGGCTAGAGCCTTCGTGAGGCTGGTCATTGGGGACGGGCGTGCCGTGGCGCCGGTGGAGGTTTGGGTGCATTCATGGTGACGCGCGCGGATTTTTTAACCCGAAGCATCCCCGATCAACAATCACGATCCAAAGCCGCCATTCGTCCCCGCTCCCAGATCGGTCCAGTCCTTCGTCTTTGGATGCGTGCGCTTCGTGGAGTGTGTCCACTAGCAACGATGGATTCCCGCCATCCGCGCCATGATCGACGGAGCCGGTGAGGCGAGGGCTGATGCCAGGACAGCACGGCGTTTTCAGGCAAATGTGCGAGGCGCGTGAACACGCTCTACTTAGAGGGCGTCTAAAAAGTAGGGATGGGTCGCGTTGCGCGCAATTCTGGCTTGGGCAAGGCGCGACGAAGGAGCATACCCTCTGGCTCGCCCAGATGCCGTCCCCCACTTTTCCCCTCCTCCTCCTC
>Ga0302324_100028191_pt1 | contig 10677 bp, 11 predicted proteins | sample Palsa_T0_1_FD_201949 | JGI IMG/M metagenome (GOLD analysis project Ga0302324, IMG submission 201949) | Peat permafrost microbial communities from Stordalen Mire near Abisko, Sweden - Palsa_T0_1 | ecosystem: Environmental > Terrestrial > Soil > Palsa > Peat permafrost | place: Sweden: Abisko...
ATCCGAATTACAGACTTGGCAGCAATTGGAACTTCGATGGCGTGCGTATTCCTGGACGAGCATCCCGACTCAATATCTTACTCCCCCGCTTTTCTGGTGATTTACAATCCAACTCAGATCTTATGGCGGCAGCTTCCCGGCAGCTACCATGACGGCGGATGCACATTCGCCTTTGCCGATGGCCACGAGGAATATAAGAAATGGCTCGTCCCGCAGACCTGCGTGCCGATAACCTATGCGAATTGGGATTACTCGTTTAGCCCTTTTCCCATGGGCAACGACCTGCGAGATTGGAACTGGTTCGCCCATCACAGCCTGGAGCCAAGCGCCTTTGAATAAGCTGCGACCGCTCGGCTGGCTAATTCCATGACAAATCGTCCGGCGAATCGGCCAGCAGCCGGCTTTTCACGTCTTTTTGCTTCATGATTTTTTTCCACAATTGATCCGGTTCGGGATGGAAAACCAAATCGAGGGAAGCGGGATGCACCAGCCAGTCGCGGCGCGACATCTCGTTGTCCAATTGGCCGGCGGACCAGCCGGCATAGCCGGCGAAGAGCCTGAGCTTTTGCGTCGTGGAAAACGATTCGCTCAAATCCATCAGCGCATCAATCGAATGACCGAGATTCAAATTGGTTATGACATTGGCGCCAGTCAGAAAGTCGTCGCTGTGGAGAAAGCTCAGGGTCTGCGGTTGCACGGGGCCGCCGATGAAAAGAGGCTGCTCCTTGACCCTCTCGGGCAAATTGGCCACCAGCGCCTGGCCCACTTTGTTCTCCGTCGAGCGGTTGAGGATCAGTCCCAGCGCGCCGTCGGCGTCATGCTGGCAGATCAGCACCACGGAGCGGTGAAAAAAAGAGCCGTGCAACTTTCCGCCGTCCAGGATGAGTTGCCCCTGCAACGATTTGTCTTTCTCCGGCATGATGCAACGTGCGATCAGGTGGCTTTGAGCAAGCCTTGCGCCGCTTCCACAATTCCGGCCGCGGTCAGGCCGTGCTTTTCATAAAGCTGCTCCGCCACCCAGGCCGATTGGCCGAATTCCCCGCGAATGCCCAGGGAGTTCATGCGATGGGCGATCCCCGCCCTGGCCAGGGCGTGCGATAATTGCGCGCCCATCCCGCATACGATCTGATGGTCCTCGATGGTGACGACGCGGCCCGAACATTTCTTGACCGCGGCACCGATGGTCTCGACGTCAACCTGATTGATGAACGGATTGGAGAGGACGGTCGCGGCCACGCCTTTCTCCTTCAACTGGCGGCCCGCGTCTATGGCCCGTCCCACCAGCGGCCCGCAGGCGGCGATGACCACGTCGTTCCCTTCGGCCAAAACTTGCGCTTTGCCCCATTCGTATTGCGGGTTGTCCAGCAGGCGGACGGGATAGTTCTCGCGTCCGACGAAAAAGATGACCGACTCGCCATCGTGGCCTTCGAGCCGCGCTTTGGCCACGCGTGTGATCGCCTCGAACATCAGCGCCTCCGCTTCGTCCGCGCACGAGCAGGCGATTACGACGGTGTGCGGGATGGGCGAGGTCGCCGCCAGATAGGTCGTGGCCTGGTGCGACGCCCCATCGGCGGCGTCCTGGAAGCCGACATGGGAAAAAACGGCGATGACCGGCGCCTGGGAAAGGGCGGACATGGTCAGGGGCAGATTGCCTTTGGTGATGCCGAACTGCCCGAATGTATCAACAATGGGAATAAACCCCGCCTTGGAGAACCCCACGGCGGAACTGATCATGTTCGCTTCCGCCACGCCCACTTCCACGAAGCGGTCGGGAAAACTTTTCTGGAAATAGCTCATGCCCGTCGAGCCTTCGAGGTCGGCGGAAATGGAATAAACCGGCAGGCCCTCCTGCGCGGCGCGCACCGCGCCTTTGCCCAAGCCGCTCTGCACCTTGTCCTTCTTGATGGCCGGCGCGGCCGCCGCTGGAGCCTCCGCCGCTTTGGCTTTCTTGGCCGCCTCCTTCTGTTCCCAGCCGCGCCGCAACGCCAGCGCCCACGCGGCCAACTCCGCCGGGACCGTCCCGCCAAAATAAATCTCGTTGACAAAATCGATGATTTTTTCGCCGTTGGCCAGCGGGAAACCGTGGCCGCCGGTCGAACTTTCCATGGTCGCGCGCACGCCGTAACCTTTGATCGTCTTGACCCACAGGCAAACCGGGGCGCGGGGATGGGCGCGGGCCTGCGCGAGGGCGTTCTCGACCGCCAGATAAACCGTCTGCAAATCGTGGCCGTCTTGGATCTTGATGACGTTCCATCCCAGATCGCTCATGGCCAAAAAAGTTGGCTCCATGCTGAACGCTTGGACGGTGATGCGGCCGGAGAGCTTGGTGTCGTTGTCGGAAATCACCAGCAGATAGGGATTGAGCTTATCCTTGGCGGCCAGTCCCGGAATGGCGGCAAAGGCCTCCTTGGCCTCGCCTTCCATCGAGGCTCCATCCGAAACGGTGCAAATCGTGACGCGATCGTTCTTGCACACTTTGTCCGCCAGAGCCAGCCCTTGCGATTGCGGCAGCGCCGAGCCGAGCGGCCCGTTGCTCAAGAACACGCCCTGGGGATTGAGGTGCGCTTCGCCGTGCCCGGTCAATTTGCTGCGGATGCTCCGAAACCATTTCAAATCCTCGAAGGTCATGCCATCGAATCCATAATTGCAACGCAAGGCGTAAATCCCGTTTTCGCAATGGCCGGCGTCGTTGACAAAATTGAAAGCCTCATGCCATTGCCGCCCTTGGGTGGCAAACATAAGGCCGTGAATGGCGGCCATGATTTCCGCGAACGCCGCCGGGCCACCCCAGTGGCAGGCCGCGCCACCATTGACCGCCTCCGTGTCCATCAAGGCCACCAGCGCGCGCGTCGCCTTCGGGTCGCCCAGCACGACGTCCTCGCCCTTGGCATTTTTGACTTTGACGGAATACTTGGGCGGCCCGGCAGGGGTCGGGGCCAACTTGGACGGAATAACCATCGGCGTCAGCGGAGGCGCTGCGACGGGTTTGACAACAGATTTATCCTCGGACATAAAGATTCAGATGGTGGGAATTGGGATGAAGAGGGGAAACTGGTGCGCGCGGCGGGAGTTGAACCCACAACCTACGGCTTCGGAGGCCGCCACTCTATCCAGTTGAGCTACGCGCGCACAAATGTCACTCATACCACGGTTTGAAAATTGCTCCAACACAAACAATGAATTTACTATGTCGCGTCTTTCCGCCTCTCGCAAGAAAATCAGGCAGAAAAATGCCCGCGGTTTGCGCTTGCAATTTCGAAGCCGGATTAGTAGTTTCCGATTTGCGCCGCAAGCGCGTCGGAATGGAATACAACGATTGGAACCCTATGATCGCCACACAAATTCGCCAAAAAGATGCTCTCTTTTATTTCGCCTCATATCCTTCGGAAAAATTGCTCCAAAGCGTGCGCTTTATCAGCCGCTTCTATGACGAGCAGGGCGGACAAATCCAGCCTGAACAGGTCGAGGAACAGGATGACGTCGCCCTGTTTATCGCCAAGATCGAACGGAGCGACAAGGCCTTCCAGCGGGATTTGTCGCGCGCCAAGGTCCGCTCCATCCGCAATTTCTACGAAACGGCCATCTCCCAGCCGCCGATACCGGGCACGGTGCTGCTGTTCACGCCGCAGCAACTTCATTTCGAAGCCTGGTCGGATGGCTCCGGGGTCGGAAAGTTGCAGGAACCGGGCGAGAAATTTCTGATCATTGACGGCCAGCATCGGATGGCGGCGCTGCAGTTTTACATGAACACGCACCCGGAGGAGGCGCGCAACATTTCGGTGCCGTGCGTGATTTTTGACGGGCGAAGCGAGGACTTTGCGACGGAAATGTTCGTCATCATCAACTCCACGCCGACCCGCATCAACAAGAGCCACCTGATTGACCTCTACGAGCGTGTTTCCTGGGCCGAGCCGGACCGGCGCTTCGCGGCGAACATCGCCGAGATGCTTTACAGCGAATCTGACAGCCCGTTGCGCTACCGCATCAACCGCCTGGGCGGCCGCAGCAAACAGGAGAAGTGGATTTTGCAAGCGGAGCTTTTCAATGAACTCCACCGCTGGACCCGCCTGGCCTGGAGCCAGATCGAGAAGGAAGGCCCGGACAAGCGGCTGGCCGCCCGGTATTACGCGGTGGCGCGGGATTTCCTCAAAGCGGCGGCGGAGGTGTGGGGCGGCGCCTGGGGCGATGCGGATTGCATGGTGACCAAACCGGTCACGCTCAAGGCCCTATTGCGGGTCTGCGCGGATCTGGCTGCGGCGGATACGGAGCTGGCGGAGGGCCGCGTGGAGTGCTGGCGGCAACGGCTTTCGCCCTGGACGGAGCAGGCGCGCCAATTCCGCAAGGAAGGCTTTTACGAACGGTTCCCGGCCAAGGGCCAGGTGGAGCGCGTTTCGCGTATCCACCGGGAATTGTCCCGCCTGGCGGGCATCCCGTTGCGTTCCAAAAGCAAGGCTTGAGTTTATGGGCCATTCGCTATTTATTGAAGCCATCAATCGCCCCATGCGTCCAAGTTTCTAAATCGCTTATGAATGAATCAACAAATGTCTCCTCACGCCGTGACTTTATCAAAACAACGAGCCGTGTGGCCGCCGTTTCCGCTTTGGCGGGCATGGCGGTCCCTTATGTCCATGCCGAGGGCAATGAAACCCTTCAGGTGGCTTTGATTGGCTGCGGCGGGCGCGGCGGCGGAGCGGCCAAAAATGCCCTGATCGTCAAGAAAGGCCCCGTCAAACTGGTGGCGATGGCCGATGTTTTCAGCCAAAAGCTCAATGCCTGCTACGATGGTTTGAGCAACGACCACGAATGCGCCGCCGGCCTGGACGTGTCGCCGGAGCGCAAGTTCATCGGATTCGACGGCTACCAACACGCGATGGATTGCCTGAAACCGGGCGATATTGCGATTTTTACCACGCCGCTGGCCTTTCGATGGGTCCATTTTACTTATGCCATCCAAAAGGGCCTCAATGTTTTTATGGAAAAGCCTCTGACGGCGGACGGCCCGAGTTCCCGCCGGATGCTCAAGCTGGCGGAACAGGCGACGGCCAAGAACCTCAAGGTGGGTGTGGGCTTGATGTGCCGTCATCACCGGCCTCTTGAGGAACTGGCCCAACGCGTCCAGGACGGCCAACTCGGCGACATCATTCTGATGCGCGGCTACCGCATGGCGGCAGGAGAGCTGGCGGCGTGCTTCTCGGAAAAATGGCCTGGCGACCCCACGGAATTGCTCTGGCAGATTTCCCGCTTTCATAGTTTCATCTGGGCCAGCGGCGGTCTCTTTAGCGACTTTTACATTCACCACATTGATCATCTGTGCATGATCAAGAACGCCTGGCCGGTCAAGGCTCAGGCGCTGGGTGGACGCCATTATCGCACCGGCGCGAACGGCACGCCGCTAGTGGACCAGAATTTCGACTCCTACTCGGTGGAATACACGTTTGCCGACGGCACAAAGATGTACATGGACGGACGCAACGAGAGAGGTTGCAATGAAATTTACGCCAGCTACGTGCATGGCAGCAAAGGCCTGGCCATCGCCGCCTCCAACGGCGACTACGGGCCGCCATCTTCCATTTACACAGGCCAAAGCCCGTTGCGCCGCAATCTCGTCTGGACCTCCAAATCCATCCCTGGCCAGGATGACCCATACGACAACGAATGGAACGACTTGGTGGAGGCCATTCGCAACGACAAGCCTTACAACGAAGTCCCGCGCGGCATCGCGGCCAGCGTGACGACTTCCATGGGCCGCATGGCCGCCCATACCGGACAGGAAATCACGTATGAGGAGATGCTCAACCACGAGGACGTCTATGCTCCGGGCGTGGAAAACTTAACGATGGATTCACCGCCGCCGCTGCGCACGGGACCCGACGGCCGATATCCTGTGCCGATGCCCGGCCTCATCGGGCGCCATGAGTTTAAGATGAGTTAGGCATCATGGAGAATGTGTGTGAAAACACGAGGGACCATCTTTCTTGCGCCACTGATATTCGGTATGGGCCTTGCCGCCGCTGGTTTGAGTAACCTTGGCAGCGAGGGCTTTGGAATTTTACAGTGGTGCCTTGCCATCCTGGCAGTTTTGTTGATTGGTGTGATTATAGGATGCCTGCTGAATTTTACTGTGTTCGCTCCGGTTTATTGGTTGTTAGGCAGACGACAGCCGAAGAAGATTGAGACACAGGCAAAACATGATCCTGAAGCCTAACTTTCGATCCTGCGAACGCGCCGATTGTGCCTCGGTTTCAGTCCGAAGCCATTGGCAGCGCGTGCTGGGCGTCAGCTTTGTGAAGGCGCAGCGTCACTTCCGCAGGAAATTATATTTGAGAATGCACCGCAGGGCGCTGAAGCCGTCGCGCCAGCCGATCTTTTTGCCTTCGGCGTAAGTGCGCCCGTAGTAGGAGATGGGCACCTCGTAAATGCGCACGTTCAGGCGGCTGACCTTGGCCACGATCTCCGGTTCAAAGCCAAAGCGGTCCTCCTCGATGACGATGCTCTGGATGATTTCGCGGCGGAAGACTTTGTAGCCGGTTTCCATGTCGCTCAGGTTGAGGTCGGTGGCCATGTTGGAAAGCGTGGTCAGCAGCCGGTTGCCAACCGAATGCCAGTAGTAAAGCACGCGGTGCTCGCCCGCGCCCAGGAAACGCGAGCCAATGACCACGTCCGCCTTGCCCGTCAGAAGCGGCTTGCACAGCCTGACGTAATCCGCCGGGTCGTATTCCAAATCGGCGTCCTGCACGATGGCCAGCGGGGCGGTGACCTGTGCGAAGCCAGTGCGCAACGCGGCGCCTTTGCCCTGGTTGACCGCGTGCTGGAAAAGCCGCGCCGCCGGCGTTTCTTGGGCCAGCCGCTGCAACACTTCCCAGGTGCCGTCATGGGAGGCGTCATCAACAATAATAATCTCCCGCACCAACGGCTGGCCGGCCACCGCCTTGACGACCTCGGCGATGGTGGCCGCCTCGTTGAAAGCCGGAATGACCACGGCCAAACAAGGCTCGGCGCGTTTGACGAGAGTGGTGTCGGACTCGATCATTCGGGGGGTGGGGCAGTCTCCGAATGGACCGCCGCCAGTGCGGCCTCATAGACGGTCTTCAACGGCACGCTCTTTTCCTCGGCCAGCTTCCTGCACGACTCATATTCCGGCGCGGTCTGAATCACCTGGCCGTCGAGTTTGCCGATTTTGACCGACACCTCGCCGTAAGGGGTGCGCACGGCGCGGAATTCCCGGCGCAACTTGCGGCGTTCAGCCAGGGTGCGCCGCACGCCAAAGGCGCTGGTGTGACGCAATATCCATTCGCTGAATTTGTCCGCCTCACCCGGCGCGCACACCACAGTGAGCAGGACGCCGGGGCGGTTCTTTTTCATCTGGGCCGGCACCTGGCAGACGTCCAGGGCGCCCGCCGCCATGGCTTTGTCAACAAAATTTCCAAGCCATTCGGGATTGGCGTCGTCCAGATTGGTTTCCAGCACCGCCACCGTGTCAGTTTCCCAGTCGTGCGCCGTGGCCGCGGCGCTCCGGGCCAGGATGGCGCGCACCACGTTGGGCCGGGTTTTGTTCTCGCGCTGGCCGACGCCGAACCCGATGCGCTCCGGCGCCAATCCCTCCATAGGCCCGAACGATTCCGCGAATTCGGCCAACAAAGCCGCGCCGGTGGGAGTAATCAGTTCGTGTGGTTCCTCGCACTGGGAAACCGGCACGCCGCGCGCGGCCAGGATTTCCAAGGTCGCCGGAGCTGGAATCGGGAACCGCCCGTGGGCGCAATCTATCCATCCGGCGCCATCCACCACGGCGGAGGCCAGCATGCGCGGTTTGCCGAAAAACTCCAAAGCCACGCACGCGCCCACGATATCAACCATGGAATCCACCGCGCCCACTTCGTGAAAATGGACCTGCTCGGCGGGCAACCCGTGGATTTTGCCCTCCGCCACCGCCAGGCGGTGAAACACGGCCGTTGCTTTAGTCTTGACCCATTCCGAAAGGCCGCTCCCGGCGATCAACTGCCGGATGTCCGCATAGGCGCGACCGTGCTCGTGTTCGTGTTCATGTTCATGCTCATGTTGATGTCCGTGTTCATGTCCATGCTCGTGAGAGCGGTGGCGCTCCAGATGCACATCAAACTTCGTCCCCTCGATTTGGGAGCGCTTCGCGCGTGAGGCGTGCAAATGGTATCCCTCCAGGCGCAACTTGGCCAACTCTCGCTCCAGGTGATCCAGCTCCAGGCCAAGATCGAGCATCGCGCCGATAAACATATCGCCGCTCAGGCCGCTGAAAATATCCAGATAAAGCGTTTTCACTTGCAAAGAGCGCGTCTAAGGGCCGTCGGCGCCAAGGGCGTTGATCTGGCTGGCGGCGTAACCGGCGCCAAAGCCGTTGTCAATGTTTACGACCGTCACCCCGCTGCTGCAAGAGTTGAGCATGCTCAACAGCGGCGTCAATCCCGCAAAATTCGCCCCGTAGCCCACGCTGGTCGGCACGGCAATGACCGGACGGCTGACCAAGCCGGCCACGACACTGGGCAGAGCGCCCTCCATGCCCGCCACCACAATCACCACGCGCGCCTTTTGGATCAACGCCAGTTTGTTGAGCAGCCGGTGCAGACCCGCCACGCCAACGTCATAGATGCGCTCGACTTGGTTGCCCATGATGTCCGCGGTGACGGCGGCTTCCTCGGCCACCGGCAGGTCACTCGTGCCGGCGCAAACCACGGCGATGGCGCCCGGGCGTTTGGGCAGCGGTTTGGGGTCGATGGTGACGCAACGGGCGGCTTGGTGGTGGCGAGCGTCCTTGAACTTCCTTTTTACGGCCCGCGCCTGCCTCTGGTCTAGCCGCGTAATCAGAAGGCGTTCCTCGCGCTGGCAGATGTGGCGCGCGATTTCCACCACTTGCGCCGCCGTCTTGCCCCCGCCGTAAATCACCTCGGCGAATCCCTTGCGCAAAGCCCGGTGCGTGTCCACTTGCGCGAAGCCGAGATCCGCCACCGGCGGCGCCTGAAAGAGCCGGACCGCGTCGGTCAAACTAATTTGGCCGGCGCGAAACTTCTCCAAAAGTTGGATGGCATCCGCGGTTGTCACAATCCCCGCAAAATACACCAAGGGGCGGCCCGGTCACGCTGGAAATGGCGGGCTGGCGGCATGTGTAGGGTATGGCCTTACAAGAAATTAAATACTTTGCCCTACAGACAGAACCGAGAAATTTTCGTAAGTTGGTCAGCGCAGTAGAGTTAGTTTTCATGGGGCGCCCCGTGTGGGGCGCCTATTTTTTTCTCCCTCGATTCTGATTCTAATTTTAATCTTCATCTCTCAAGAGATTAGGAGGCAGAATCAGATTGAAGGCGCGGCGGCAGCAGGCGGCGGCCCATTTCCTCCAGCCGTCCCGCCACGCGGCTGATCAAGTCAAGACTAATGGCGTCGAGGTCCTCGCTGTCCTCCACGAAGCTGGACAAATACTCCGCCGACCGCGTGCGCAAGCCGGCCCGCTGACACACAATGTGGGCGACGGACTCCGCCTCAATCTCCGCCACCGCTTCGGACACGTTTATGCGGAAGGGCCACCATCCGTCGCGGTCGGCGCCGACGTGCCCGAGGTAAATGTGGGCCAATTCGTGGCATAGCACCGCGTAGGCGCCGGCCTCCTCCAAATCGGCGCGCAGGCTGACGCGCATCTTCCATCCCGGCTCCCGCGCGCGGCTGGTGGCGAAGCCCCCGCGCAATTCTCCCATCGGCAGGCATCGCACCTGGATTTGGTCGCGTTCGCAATTCTTGACGGTGCGGTCCAGCAGCGCGGGATTGAAACGTCCGCTGGTGCGCGCGAAAACGCGCATCTGCTCCGGCAGCGGCGGCCCATCCGTGTCCGCGACGTCATAGACCATCAGCACCGGGGTGCGCGGCGCCAGAATAAGCATGCCGCGCGCCTCTTCCTTGATGGAGCGGCCGAAGGCTTTGCGCCAATGGCTGGCGGTGGCGAAGTGCGTCGCCAGCGGGTTCTGCGCGTACACGAGCATGTTGTTATAGGCCGAATAATCGCGGAACCTGGCCACAAACTCGACGGCGGCGGCGAATTTTTTCGACCGCCGAAAACGCCGGCTGCGGACGAAGAGGTCGTCCATGGAAGATTGGTAGGGTTGGGCCGGATCGCCGCCCTCGGCCAGGGCTTGGGCGACCGCGCCGGCGTTGAGGGTGTAAATAAGAAATTTACGTTCCGCCTCCGGCAGGCCGAGCCGGGCGCGCAAATCGTCCAGGATGGCCGGCAGCATGAGGCGGCCGGGCCAGCCGGCCTCCTGCTCCAGCGCGCGCAGCAGATCGGCGGGGGAGCCTTGCCGCCGGCGGACCCATTGCAAAATGAATTCGGTCGTTTCAATCCGCGTCATTTTTTTGCATGGATTCAGGATTTGGCCAAGCTCGGCCAAAAGGCGTCACGCGTTGCAATGGAACCGGTCACATCCTTCTAGGTCCTATTTTGGCAGACCGCCGCCACGCACCGGCCGCATATCAACGGGTGTTCCGCGTCCACGCCGATGTCCGTTTCCCAATGCCAACAGCGATCGCATTTCTGACCGTCGGCATGGCGAGCTGCAAACCAGATAGCGGGATTATGGGCTTCAACCTCCTCAACTCGAAGTCGAGAAACATTCATAATTTCACGAAGCTCCTCAGGATTCTTTGCGATTTGCTGCAATGTTT
>Ga0302324_100028192_pt1 | contig 10677 bp, 10 predicted proteins | sample Palsa_T0_1_FD_201949 | JGI IMG/M metagenome (GOLD analysis project Ga0302324, IMG submission 201949) | Peat permafrost microbial communities from Stordalen Mire near Abisko, Sweden - Palsa_T0_1 | ecosystem: Environmental > Terrestrial > Soil > Palsa > Peat permafrost | place: Sweden: Abisko...
TGAGCCCCGCTTGGCCTGGCTGTTTTGGAGAGTTCCGCAACATATGTCGAGATGCGGATACGTTCGAATGTACGTTCGAATATACGTTGACGATAGAAGCACAAATGGTGCCAAACCCTGATGCTAATGCAGCCACTGGAGTTAGGAGTTACCGTACTGCCGGAGTTTGGTGCGGGAGTGTAAGTTTTTCCGCGTTGAAATCTACTCAACGGAGTGCGACTGGGACGCATTTCTCACCAGTGTTACCCAAGAAAAAGAGACGGCATTCATGCCGTCCCTGTAAAGGCAAAATCGTCGCCACCGGAAAGAGTCAGGCCGCAGTCGGCCCGGTGGGCGTCTTCGGCGGTTGCGGCGGGATCTCGATCTGTATCAGGTTATTCTTGATCGCGTATACGACGAGATCGCGAATAGAGTGGAAACTCAACTTCCGCATGATGTTGCTGCGATGCGTCTCAACGGTCTTCGTACTGAGATTCAGGAGGCAGGCGACTTCTTTGGAACTATTTCCTTCTGCCAGTAACTGCGTGATCTCACGCTCCCGAGCCGTCAACGTCGGCAGCTTTGGCGCCTCATTTCGCGAGACGGCATGTCCTTTTTCCAGAAACCCCGCCAATACCAGATCGTTCACCCGTGGAGTGAAAAACATGCGCTTGTTCTGCAGAGCTTCAACCGCGGAGACGAGATCACGGGCGGCGTCAGACTTCAAAACGAAACCGCGGGCTCCAGCATCCAGGGCTTCACGAATCACCTGATCCGAATCTGTAATCGTGAGCACGATCACTTTGAAATGAGGATCATGCTGCAGCAGTTGCCGGGTGGTATCGAGACCGTTCAGGTTCGGCATTCCAATGTCGACAATCACGACATCTGGCTTTAGCTGCAGGGCTTTCTCAACCGCTTCGCGGCCGTCACTGGCCTCGCCGCACACTTCCCATCCTTCACGTTTTTCGAGCAATGCGCGCAACCCGCGCCGGACGATTTCATGGTCGTCGGCTAGCAGAATTCTTAATTTCATGACTCACCCCACATCGCAAAGGTGACCGCAGTTTCAACTCTTGAAAAAGTCAACGTAGTCATCAGCGCAGGCCCGCAGCGTCCCGTCCATTAAGCGCTGTGAACACTCGGTGTTGGCTCACTGCTTCAACCGCCGCCAACAAATCCCGCGCGGCATTGGACTTCACCACATATCCACGCGCACCCGCGTCCATGGCCTCACGCATCATTTGTGGCGAATCATGCTGCGTGACAAAAAGAATCTCAAGCTGCGGCGCCTGCCTTCGCAGCACGCGACAAGCTTCCAGTCCATTCATCCTTGGCATCGTCACATCCAATACCATAACGTCAGGGTTTAAGTTTTTTGCCTTTTCCACCGCTTCCACGCCATCCGACGCTTCGCCGACAACTTCCCAGCCGGAACGCCCTTCCAGCAGGGTTTTCAACCCCTGCCTCACGATGGGATGGTCATCGACTAGTAGTATGCGAATTGTCATGCAGATGCGCTCCTCAGGGGAGACCGAGACGATTCGCTACATTGTAACTCAACCCGTGCGATGGGCCTGACCTGTACTTGTCAATTGGCATCACCAGCGAGAGTGCAGCGGATCCAGAACCTCCCCGAGGTTACCGGGGGGCTCAACTCCGTCCAATACAGAGAATCCTGTATTTGGCCGTTCTCCATTAGGCCGTTTCTAATATGTCACTTATCCCGCCGACAGCGCGGGGAAGTACGTTTGTTCGCGCAACAGCACTTCGACCGCTTCCACCACCGAGCCGATGTCCTGTTTGGCGCAAGCACCCCGAACACCCGCAGAACGTGCCGCATCCGCCAATTGTTTCGAGAGATGCAGCGTCACCATCAGAATAGGAATCTTGGGGAAGAGTTCACCGATCTGCCTGGCGATGTCAACTCCATTCAGATCGGGCATCTGGTAATCGAGCAGGATCAGGTCAGGAGGCGATTCAAGGACTTTCTTCAGGGCTTCCGCCCCAGTTCGAGCCTCGCCACATACCTTCCACAAATTCTGCTGCTCAAGAATGGCTCTCAAGTAGTGCCGCACCGAGGGATTGTCGTCGACCAGCAAGATACGCACCACAAGACATCTCCCCCCCGAAACGGATTCTCAAACCTTCCTTCGTGATGCTGGCCTTTATTTCATGACGGTAGTCAATGTGATCGTGCCACAGCCATCCAGCAAAGCCTGTAGAACCCGACACCTAACGGACATGTACCTCGGCACCTTGAAGTTGGCTGCGCGTTTAGACTGCGAGGTTCTTGTTAGTCTTCCGGCGCAGAATTCTGCGTTTCGGGAATAGCAGATCACGCATCTTGAGCTTTGCCTTATGCAGTTGCGATTTGGAGTTGCCGATGGAGCAGTCCAGCAACTGGGCGATCTCGTGGTGCTGATAGCCCTCGACTTCGTGCAGCGCGAAAATTCTGCGGCATCCTTCGGGCAGCTCGAGTAGCGCGCGGCGTAGCGCCAGGCGATCGACCAGACCAGCGAGATCAGGATCGTTCTTGCCGAAATCGCGGTGCAGCGAAGGGGACTCGGCGCTCACCGGCTCGTCCAGAGAAACTGTCGGCGGAGCCTTGCGGCGCCGCATCTTCATCAACACGGTGTTAACCGCCACGCGATAAAGCCACGTTGAAAACGCAGCATCCCCGCGGAACGAACCCACGGTGCGGAATACCTGAAGGAAAGCCTCCTGCGTGAGGTCCTCGGCTTCGGCTACGTCTTTCGTCATCAGTAGGCAGACGGAGTAGACGCGATTCTTGTGCTGCTGAAACAACGTGGCAAAGGCCTCTTCATCGCCCGCTTGAGCCCGGCGAACCAGGCTAAGCTGCCCTTCGTCACGGCCCTTCAACTGGGTCGCTGCAAGGTTCGCTGCCGGCGCGGCAGTGGGGATGATATTCGCTTCAGTCGCGGAGATCGCACAAGTTGCCATGGTGGTGGTCCTCTGGATGCTTCAAAGATATTGCTCTCGGGGAAACCCCGCGAACATAAATAGAGAATAGGGGACCCCGCTACAGTCTTCTATCGGGTCACACCTGTAAATGCATGAGGGGAGGGCTGTAAGCTTCCCAAATCGGAACAAGAAGCCCGTAATCATGCCCAAACGCCGAAAAACGCAAGCAAACCTGCGACCTTAGCGCAGGTTCACTTGCGTCTCCCAAATCAGGCCGCCAGCTTTAATAAAGCCGGAACCCCACTTCTACGCTGATTTGCACGTCTACCGGCTTCCCGTCTTTCATGGAAGGCTGGAAAGTCCACTGTCGGACTGCCTCCAGGGCTTTCGCGTCTAATCCGTAGCCTAAGCCGCGAACCACACGGACGTCGCGTGGATGCCCCGTAGAATCGACGATCAGCCACAGGATGCACGTTCCCTGGGTCTTCGCCTTGCGAGCTTCTTCTGTATATTCAGGATCAGGGGTTGAAAGGGCTTGCGGAGCAGAGATGCCACCACCAACGTGGTAAACCCCGCCGCCGATTCCTCCGCCGCTGCCCGCGCCCACTCCGGGGCCATGTCCCACGCCAACTCCACCGCCCGAACCTGATCCGATGCCACCACCTGAGCCGGTTCCATTCGAAGGCGGCGCCGAGGGCATCACTGGCGCAGATCCTACGCCGATGTTCGGCATGTGATTGTCAGCAAGATGCACTTGCGGAGGCACCACAACCGTGGGCTCAACCGCAAGGCGAGGCTTTTCATTTCGTACAACCATTGCGGGGGGTGTGATTTGCTCCACCGCGGCCTTGGGCATTCTTCCTTTAGGGGCAGGCAGCGGATCATGATCACCGCCTCCACCTCCCCCACTCACCAACTTCTTGGAAGTCGGCAGGGTATAAGTATCGGGAGAGGGCGCGATCAGCACCACGTTCTGCGGGGGCGCGATCCGCTGCACGATTTGATGGCTGAACAATACGCCAGTCAGGAGCAAGCCAATCAGCGCCACGTGTACCACAGCAGAAACTGCAACTCCGTTCGAGCGGTAATTATTGAACTGACCCCAGATCTCTTCCGGCGGACGAACAACCTGGGAGCGAACTTGAGGACGCACGGAGCGAACCGCAGGCTCGTAACGACTTCTAGGGACGGTGGGGGGAACCAGGTCCATTATTGAATCACTACTCAAGGCAGAATTTGAATGCGACGACATGGCCACTCCTCGACAACATTGTTCATAGATAGATGCGAAGCGGCGACTGCGGGCTTGCAAGAAAACTGGCGGTTTGCGCCCTTTTGAAACTGTCGCCACTCCTGTTGCACCGCAATCCCAACGCCTGAAGGCGATTGCGGTAAGTGTTTAAGAGAGACTACAAACGACCGACAAGCAGTAGAACGAGCACCACCACCACAATCAGCCCGAGCCCGCCGCTGGGGTAGTAGCCCCAACCGCGGCTGTAGGGCCAGGTCGGCAGCGCGCCCAGCAACAGCAACACTAGAATCACGAGAAGAATGGTTGACATCAAAATCCTCCTAAGTTCCGTCAGTTTTTTCGATCCACCGGACCCGGCGTCGCGGCGCCGGGCTCGTTTTCTTTGTTCCTGGTTCTTAAACTCTTTCGTCGATCAATTCATGGTGAACCCGTTCATGATCAACCTACGAGCTCAGTCAGTTCGAGGCTGGCGGCACGCCCGCATCGTTCCGGCTGGTCTCGCGGCTCTGTACGGAGTATTTACGCACCGCCGCCAGGAAAGGCTCGCTGGTCGCGGTCGGCTGCACCTTTCCGCTGAGAATGTCGCCGAAGGGAACAAAGTGTCCGTACAGCAAACGAGTTTCGTCCTTGTCCTGGTTGATCGCGGCGCCGTTTAAATCGATGCCAGCAAACAAGCCGCGCGCCCGTGAATAGGTCAGCACTTCGGCGCGCATTTTAATGTCAGTGTCCGCAGCCGCATCACGGCCTACCGGGCCTGCCGCAGCCGAAGCGTCACCGCCCAGCTTGAACTTGCTGGAGAGCAGATGCTGCATGCCGTTGTCGTTGGTGACGATCATGACGATATCCACCGCCTGCCCGCCCAGCTGCAATCCCCAGCTGCCGCCGGTAATGGTGATCGGTGCCGGAGCGCTCCAGCCCGTAGCGGTGCGGCAGGTAGCCACGCCCTTGCCGTGATTGCCGCCAAAGCCGACCGCAATCTTCACCATGGAGGGAATCACCGCCACGCACTTGGCGTCGCGCATCACCTTGTCAGGAATGGCCTTGTCCGGCGTTGCCATGATTTCGTTCAGCACTTTGCCGGCATTATCGATGCGCTTGGCGATATCGGACTGATCTTTGTCATCGTCGGCGCCCCAACACACGCTCATAAACACCGTGGCGAGGCTGAGCACCAGAAGGTATTTTGGCCATCGAGATGGCTTTCGAGAAGAACGAGAAGAAATTGGTTTCATAGGTCTGATCCTCTTCTGTGCTCGAAGCGAGCACCAGCATGTTCGTCTTACAGTCCTGCGACTACTAACTTAGCGGGTAGGCCTCGTTGCCTCCATCGGGCAGAGTCCGTACCCCGAGGCCGATCTTCCCTCAGATGGCCTACGCCAGGGCTCGGCCCCAAGATGGCGAACTGAAGCATCTTCCCGCGCGAATCTACAGCTTCCACCGTATGGCGGCCCAAAATAGGCAGGAATACTCTGCAAACCTACTCGACACAACGCCCCCAGCGGGTGCCGGTCCTCTGGGACGGATCGGCACCTGCTCCCTCCCCCAAATTCCTTTTTTTCCCAAGCTCTTTGTTATTCCGAGCGCCTGTTCCACAGCTTTGTCATTCCGAGCGCCTGTTTCCGGCACGAGGAACCTGCTTTTTCTCTTTGCCGGGAAAAGAGCAGATTCCTCCACTATGCCGTCGTTGTTGCTGCGACTCCGGTCGGAATGACAATAGAAATAGGCGCAGAAAGCTGTAAAGCATAAGAAGCAAAGCATTTATGCGAAAACATACGCGAATGTATGTACAATACCGTACATTTATATCGTGCGCGACGGGAGTCTCGTTATCATCCGAACCCATAAACCGACCCTTCGGCAGCCGCCCCGGGGCGGCGTCGCAGGATGCCCTTTGCCGGGCCGGAAACGGCCCTTAGAGCGACGATCGGGTGCGAGGGTAGGGGAGAGGCTGTCCGGCGAAAGATCGTGCGTCCTGGAGCCTTCTGGGCCCTTCTACGACTTTTCAACGACTTGCACGAAGGCTCAACGACTTAGCGATGCAGTGTGAATAGACGCGGTGGAAATAACCGGTACGGGGGGAGATAGGGGTTCCTCCGCCCGTCGCTTTCGCTCGGCGGTCGGAATGACAAAGCTTTTGAGTTTCGTAATGAACAAAACCTACGCCGCCGCATTCTTATCCTGGGCGCAGGCATCGATCGGAATCAGGGCCTCCACCACTGAGCCTCCGCTCGAGGACTCCACGCGAATTTCGCCGCCGAACTCGGCCAGCCTCTCCCGCATCCCCGCCAGGCCGATGCCAGAAGCAGCGCCATCGTGAAATCGAGACAGCACTTCAGGCGGAATGCCTTTCCCGTCATCCGCGACAACCAACGTGACATGCCCTGCGGGACACAGGATTCGAACGTCCACCGATTGCGCGGCAGCGTGCCGGTAAACATTGGTGAGCGCTTCCTGCAGAACGCGAAACAACGCAATCTCGACATCCCGCGGCAGACGCTTGATTGACTCGTCAACAAACAGAGCCACCTTGACCTGGCTGCGCTTTCCGTACTCGTCCACATACCAGCGGGCCGCGGGCAGGAATCCCAGTTCTTCCAGCAAGGGCGGATGCAACAGATGGGAAAGGGTTCGGACTTCCTGAATCGCGTAGTCGGTAAGCTCAAGGGTTTCGCGAATCATTTTCGGCGCATCGCCTCTTACGCCGGTCTGAAGCTGGCTAAGATTGATCTTGAGTCCGGCGAGATACTGTCCGACGCTATCGTGAAGTTCCCGGGCGATTCGCCGGCGTTCTGAATCCTGAAGCTCAAGAATCCGCGCACTCATCAGGCGATAAGACTTCGCGTTGTCACCGACGCGTTTCTCAGCCAGCCTGCCGCGCGCCACTTCAGTCATAAGGAGCCTGACGTTGTAGGCCAGCAGCAAGGTCACGATTACGAAGGCCAAGCCGAGCATAATGACATTTCTCTTGAACAGGTGGTCCCACGCCCTCAGCCGTTGATCGAGGAGCGATTCCTCTTCGTCCTGCATGCTTCTGACAACGGAGCCGATCTTTTTCTGGCGATCGCTGATTCCCTGCTCGCGGCGAAGTTCTGCAGCGGAAAATTGCGCTGCCGTTCCGCTGGGCTTTGGATTGGATCCGCTGGCGGAGACACGCTCTGCCAGGATTGTTCTCAATTGGCCCACGCGCTCCTGCTCTCGCGGGTTGTCCTGGGTGAGCTTGCCCAGTGCGTCGACGGTGTAGCCCGCGAGTTCGCACTCCTGACGAAGTTGCACGAGGTCGCCTGGATCCCGCATCAAGAAATAATGTCCTTCGTCAGCGTCCGCCCGGGTAACTTCCAACTGCAAGTCGTTCAGCAGGGATCGAACCTGGTAGGTGTGAACCACGCGATCCCGGCTGACAACAATTCCTCGCTCGGTGTAATACGCCACCGCCGCCAACGCGGCGATTGTCACAACCACCAGCACCAGCGAGACTACGCGCAAAGTGGTGGAGGGCGAAGACTCCGTTGCCGGTGCCGCGTGATTTGGGGCCCTGACCATTTCTGTAAATTCCTGTTCGACGCTTCCACCTCAGGCGCTCCCGCTCCCGAGAGAGCCGCGAGGCCAGGTTCGCGACTTCTCAGTTTCCAGCTTATAGCCATATTACTTCGACGAAGTAGCTCTCTGGTGCTTAACTTCGAGTTCGTTGACCACTTGCTTCACGTTGGGCACGCGTTCCGCCAACTTCTCGACGGAGGCGCGTTGAGTTTGCGAAGCGACGTCTCCCTTCAACGTGACTACGTCGTTAATTACGTCATAATTCACATCTCTTTTCAGGTTGTGCTGCAGCAGCATTGCTTCAAGATTCTTGTCGATGCCCGAATCAACATCTGAATCAATCTTTTTTGCGGTACCCTCCTCTCCGGCCGGTCTAACTCCGATTTCGTTGGATACAACCTGCGCCCCAGCGATCGAGCGGGCGATGGACTCGGCTCGACCTTTATCATCATCGGTCGCGACCTTGCCGGTAAGCGTTACGACGCTCTTCTCTCGATCTTGACTCACACTCACTTCGTTCAATCCGGCCTGGTCCAGAGCGTGGCGGATGTCGTTGGCAATATCGGGCGCTTTGGGTCTCTCCGAGCACGCCGTCGTCAACGAGATCGTCAACGAGATCGCTAATGAGATTGCGAAACTGACCAGTGCGACGAAAACGGATTTGTTCGGTTTCATGTGTTCCCTTTCTTAATTCTTATGTGTCAATGTGCCTGTCGTGGGCGGCCCTTAGCCATCGACTGGACTACGTATGGGCCCACAAAATACCTAGTAAGGAAGGGAACTGGAAGCAGGAGGGTGGACGCTCGGCGGCCAAGGACGGCTTCCATGTCGGTCAAACTGCAAAGGCCCGACTAGGGCCGCCGTGTGCAGTCACTCCGGAAATCGGACGTGGCCGCCAGCATCCTGCCGCTCATAACATTAACGTCAGATACGGGGAGCGAAAATCAGTGAAAGCAAGTAGAAGGAGAATCCGAATCTCTTAACCTTGCGCGTAAAAGTTGGTCGTGCGCGGACGCGCGTTGCTGGCGGAGAGGCGCGATGTTGCATCGTGACGTGTCCCGAGGATCGCAACGGGCGCCACCGGACATGCATCCAACCATTCCATGATCCCGCTACACCTGTCGATGATGCCGCTACACCTGCAATTCGCCTGGCTTCTGGTGTTGGGCATTCCGGTAGCGTGTGTTGCCTGGACCGTCACTCACGAAGAAGTGTTTCGCGAGCCCCGAGAGTACTGCCAGCGTGAATGTGGGCGTGCGCGGACTTTCGTGCGGCGTAAGTTCTTCTATTTATTCACGTGCGAGTACTGCTTCAGCCATTATGTGGCGGCAGGAGCTCTTCTGGTCGCGCGTTACAAGCTGCTCTTCCCGGATTGGCGGGGATACGTCACTGCATTTTTTGCTCTGGTCTGGGTTGCCAATCAGTACATGAGTATTTACAACCGGATTCGACTCGACATCAAACACGAGCAGGTGGAAATTAAGGCGGACGAACAAAAAGTCGCGAGTCGTAGGGCTGCCTAGAGAGGCATATTCGGCGGCACAAGCTTTATGCTGAGACCGTCACGCGATCCTGCCGGCGAGAAGGAACTACCACCTCCACAATCGTTCCAGGCTTGGCATTCGCCAATCGCAACCGGCCTCCCAGTTCGTTTACGCGTTGCCGCATTCCGCCGATACCCACACCCACGCTCTCGGGTCGCAATTGTTCAACCTCTTCATCGATTCCCTTGCCGTCGTCGCGCACGGTAACCGCGATGCATCCCTCGCTTTCCGTAAGGCTCACGACTCCGGTGCGCGCCCCGGAGTGCCGGAACATATTGGTGAGGGCCTCCTGGATGATGCGAAAGATGGCGGTTTCCAGTTCCGGCTTGAGGCGCACGAGGTCGGCTGGTTCAACCTGAAGTTCAAGATCAATTCCACTTCGTTCGGAGAGTCCATCGAGATACCAGCGCAGCGCCGAGACCAGTCCAACTTCGTCCAACAGCGGAGGGTGCAAGAGATGGGAGATGGTTCGGACTTGCTTGATGGCGCGGTCGACCATTTCGCTTGCGTCGACGGCCGCACCGCGTGTGGGGGACGAAGCATCGCGCGAAAGAATACCGTCCAGGATCATCTTCGCCGCAGCCAGTTCCTGCCCCAGACCATCGTGAATTTCGCGCGCGATTCTTCTCCGCTCCTCGTCTTGCAGCGTCATGAGGCGCGCTGAAAGGCGCCTCAGTTCCGACGTCCGTATGTCGACCATTTTTTCTAACTCAATCGCATTGTCACGAATCGATTTCTCGAGCAATTTGCTGTCGTGGATGTCGGAGCAGGTGCCGTACCACTTGAGGATGGAACCGTTAGGATCGCGAAGAGGAACGGCGCGAGCGCGAAACCAGCGGTAATTTCCATCGGCGCCGCGCAGCCGATATTCGGATTCGTAGTCATCGCCGGACTGGGCACAACGCAGCCAGTGCGCCAAACTATTTTCACGGTCGTCCGCATGCATGTATTCCAGCCAGCCTAATCCGACCGCCGAACCTGGTGGCGCTCCCGTATAGTCGTAGAATCGGCCGCTGATGTAATCGCGGGATCCATCCGACTGCCGGCTGAAGATGATATCGGGAGCGGTGTGCACGATTGCATCCAGTTCCTGATTCTTTCGGGCGAGGTCGACATTAAGTTGCTCGAGGGCGATCGCTTTCAGCTCCAACTCCCGGGTGCGCTCGACCACGCGTTGTTCAAGTTCGGCATTCAACCACGCCAGCTCTCTATTCTTTCGGTGCAACTCGGCGAATACTCTGACTTTCGCGCGCAGGAGTTCTGCCACCACCGGAACCGAAATGTAATCAACGGCGCCGTGTTCATATCCCTTGAGCTGGTCCAGGTCGGTCAGATGCACCGCCGACACAAAAATGATTGCGGTCCTCTGAAAACGCGGGTGCTGGCGAATCATCGCGGCCAATTGGAAACCGTCGAGCTCTGGCATGCTGACGTCCATCA
>Ga0302324_100028193_pt1 | contig 10677 bp, 8 predicted proteins | sample Palsa_T0_1_FD_201949 | JGI IMG/M metagenome (GOLD analysis project Ga0302324, IMG submission 201949) | Peat permafrost microbial communities from Stordalen Mire near Abisko, Sweden - Palsa_T0_1 | ecosystem: Environmental > Terrestrial > Soil > Palsa > Peat permafrost | place: Sweden: Abisko...
ACCCGCCGGCGTGCCTGCCTTCATCCCTCCGACGGCGGGAATGAGCTTGCGTCAGGACTATGAGCTTCTGACGTCGACCGGGCCATACGCCGGCAAGACCTCAGCTGGGCAAGCCGCGACCGGCATCCCCTGCCCGCAGTGCCACACGCGCATCGATCCGGTCGGGTTTCTATATGAGTCCTTCGACACGGTCGGCGAATTTCGCACCATCGACGATTACGGGCAGCCGGTCGACATGACCAACATCACGATTGCAGGGTTTACGGGTAGCGAAGCGTACCTCAACGTTGTCATGAACACTTCGACGCAGCTCGCGACGGCGCTCGCAAACTCGGACCTGCCCGACGCCTGCGTCACGCAAAACTTCTACAAATTCATGGCTCGACGCAACGACGCAGCTGCAGACTTTCCCGTCGAGGCCTGGCTCGATCAAACGTTCGTGGCGACGGGCGAGAACCTGAGCGCGGTGTTGGTCGGGACAACGCAGACCGACGTCTTTCTCCAACGGATGAATTCACAGTGAGGAACAACATGGTTAAGTCGACGATGTCCCGCAGACGTTTTCTCCGTGACCTTGGGGTCTCGGCGGGAGCCGTCCCCCTGCTGGCGGGGCTGGATACGCTCTACGCGAAGGCGCAAGTGCCGACGGTGCCGAAGAAGCGGCTCATCGTGATGTACACGCCCAACGGGCAGCTTTACTCGTCGTGGCGTGTCCCCATCGATCCGGCGACCGCCGGGCCGACGTCACCGTTCATCACGGACATCACCACGGGTCCCGGATTGGCGGCGCTCAGCAGCAATACGACGATTTGGGGCCGGACGGTGGCGTCCACGGCAGGTGCAGTAGCGCCCCCGCTTTACAACAGCGCGAGCAAGCTGCTCATTCTCGATCGCTTGTCGATGATCGCCGGGCGTCCGATCTACAACGACCCGACGGCGGGCACCCTCACGCTCAACGGGACGACCGTCAAGGCATCGAGCGTCGACGGCATTCCGCACCCCGGTGGGCACCAGAAGGGCATGGGCTCGCTTTTGACCGGTCAGGTTCTCAAAGGCGGCGACAACAACTTCGGCAATGCCGGGTTGGGCAACGGCATCTCGATTGATCAGGTCCTCGCGAACAATCTGTTCAAGGGCACGGTCAAGTTCCCGTCGTTGCAGCTCGCCGTCATGGGCACGAACGATCTCTACGCCTACGACGACCGTCAGGTCGACAAGGAGATGAGCTACACGGCCCCGATTTCGCCCATCGTCCCGGTGAGCGACCCGTTCGTCCTTTTCAATACGGTCTTCGGCGCGGGAGGCGGAACGGCGACGGCGACGTCGGGCCCCACGCCCCAGCAGCTCGTCGACAAGAGCGTGCTCGACGCCGTTCAGGCCGACTTCATGCGACTGCAGACGAAATTGAGCTCGGCCGACTGGCAGCTCCTGCAGCAGCATCAAACGGCTGTGCGCGACATCGAGACGCAGCTCACCTCCGTCTTCAAGCTGAGCTGCACCGCGCCGTCGGCGCCCGCCGCGCCCTCGGGCGTCAACATCACCGACGCCACCGCGACGCTCAACTGGACCGAGGTTCCCGGCATTACCCCCATTTCCGGCAAGATGCTGATGGACATCATGATCCAGGCGGTAGCCTGCGGTCTGACGAACATCGTCACCTTCCAGTGGACGCACAGCGAGGACAACCTGAGCTTCCCCTGGCTCACGCTGCCGCCTTCTCAGTGCAATCTCAACGGCGTCGGTCACCACAATATGTCGCACGAGCGCGACCCGAATCTCTTGATCGTCGACGGGTGGTACGCGTCGCAGTTCAACTACATGATCACGCAGCTCGACGGCATTCAGGAGTCGGGCATGCCGGGCACGACCGTGCTCGACAACTCGCTGCTCATGTACACGAGCTGCCTGTCGGACGGCTCGGCTCACATCAGCGACAACGCCTACTTCGCGCTTGCCGGCAGCAACGGCGGGTACTTCAAGACCGGCCAGCTCATTCGGTACAACGACGTCTATACCCCGCTCGGAGTCGGCGTCGACCCGCTCTCGAACGACTGGTACACGAAGACCGGCGCCGGCGGCGGCGTCCAGACGGCCCAGCAAGATCAGGGCAAGGTCGGCGACCCCGACTATTCCAACAACGACCTCTTCGCGTCGATCTTCGACAGCTTCGGCCTCGAGATGGCGACCGTCGCCCCAAGCATGGCCGACCCTCGGTTCTTCCACGGCAACTTGTTGCCCGGCGTCAAAGCCTAAGACAAGCGAGCCTAAGACAAGCGACACTGCGCGGGTGGGCGGGGGCGGCCTCTTTTGGGGCGCCCCCGTCGCCTTTTTGTGAGGCGGGTTTTACGAATGGAGGGTGGAGCCTTACGCTCGAGAGCACCCATGGTCGAGACCCCTGGCCCTTCCATTCAGGGATGCGGATGCGCGTCGCCTCCACGGCGCGTCTGTGATCTCTGCGCGACCCCTTTTCTCGCCTGCTCCGTTACTTGCCTACGTCGCCACCAAGCAGCAATGCACGGGGGTGGCGTCGCGCCGGACTCGCTGCCACGGGCAACCGATTACCACGTCAAGCTCAATCGCAATATCGACGGACACCGCGACCGCTATAGCGGGCATCGAGAGCACCTCATGCGCCTGCTCGCGACCGTAGGCGGAGCGCCAAGCATCGGCATCTTCGGGGCCGGTAACTGCACCGATTTGGACGCCCAACAGCTCGCTGCGGACTTCTCCGAAATCCATTTAATCGATGTCGATGCCGAAGCGCTCGAGCGTGGGCGCGAGAGCTTTCCGCCGGCCGCGCGTGACCGAGTGGTGACACACGCTGGAATCGATCTTTCAGGGTTCGAGGATCGAATCGACGAGTGGGGCGACCGCTTTCCCGACGCGACGGAGCTCGGCCGAGCGGCTGTGGCTTCGATCCGATCCATACTGAGCCAGATTGGTCGGACCTTTCATGTCGTCCTCTCGGACTGCATCCTCAGCCAGCTCCCCATTGCATACCGGAGGGCTTGGGTCACCTCGCGTACGAACTGGAGCAGTCTCTTCACCGCGATAACCGCGGTCCACCTGGGCTCACTCGTCGGCAGCCTCGAGCGCGGGGGGCGCGGCGCCATCGCGTGTGATGCGCTTGGCTCGAAGACCGCGCCCGAGCTGCGCGATCGAGTTGAAGCCACCCCGGAAGAGTTGCAGCAATTCGTCAAAGACGGCCTTGCGCAGGGCAAGTTCGCGCTCGATCCTGATCCGGCTTCCCTGCTGAACGGGCTGGCTGTGCCGGGCCTGCGCGCGCTGGTCGATTCCCCGCAGGTGACCGAGCCATGGCTCTGGGACACCGGCGACCTGCTTCTCGTCTACGGGCTGTTGTTTCGAAGGACTTGATCGTCAGACGCGATATCCAACGTCCGGGTTACGTTCCCGACGCTTCGCCCGGGGGACTCACTGCGTTTCGAGCAAGGGAGGCGGAAAGGCCGAATTCCGGTTCGGGGAGGTCTCACCTGCCCGATCGAGGGCCAGCTTGAACAGGATCGGGCCGAGCATTTCGTTCATCGCTACCGTGGCAATCGCCAGGGAGCGAAACTCAGCCCCGATAGCGGGAAATTCCCGAGCGACGACGAGACTCAGCCCAATCGTCAGGCCAGCTTGCGAGACCAGTCCCGCCCACGCCCAGTTGCGCAGCGTCGGAGGGTCTCGAGCCACAGAGGATGCCAATCGTGAGCTGACCCAGGTCGCGGATGCGCGAGCCGCTGCCAGAACGAGGGCAACCGGCCAAAGCGCGCGCAGAAGTGGGAGATCGAGATCGGCTCCCGCGATCGCGAAGAAAACGACGTATACGACCGTCCCCGTCTGCTCGATGTAGTGGACGAACTTTTGGCCCTGGTTCGAGAGATTCCGCACGACGAAGCCCGCCACCATGAAGGCCAGCAGCGCGTCGAACCGCAGATAGTCGAGCACCGTGCTCACGCCAAAGCCGAGCACGAGCAGCACGACGAGCATTTGCTTGTTCACGAGACGTAAATACGTCGCAATGACGAGACCGAGAGTTGTCCCAAGTGCAACGCTGCCGAAGAGCTCGTGTGCAAGCGATACGAATGCATCGAGCGAGAAGCGGGACGACGGGTCGATGAGGGGTCGAGCCACGCCGAGCACCGTCGCGACGAGCACGACGACCACCACATCGGATACCATCACGAACGCGAGCGTGAAGTTGGCGAGCGCTCCGTTGGCTCGCGTTTGCGACAGAATGCCCAGCGTGGCCGAGGGGCTCCGCGTGACGGCCAGCGCGCCCCAGCAAAGAGCGATACCAACCGCAGCCCATGGGCCAAGGGCGCGGGCGAATGGGATTAGAGGGCGCGCCAGGAGAAACGTCACGGTTGCCACGGCGAACACGCAGCCCGTTTGAATCGTTGTGGCGACGACGAGGCTCCTCGCCCATTTACGAACCGCGCCGAGCTCGAGCTCCGCGCCGCCCGCCAGCGCAATGAGCGACAAAGCGAGCGTGTTGACCGGAGAGAGGCTCTTGACCGTGTGCTCATCGACGATGCCCAGCACATGCGGCCCGGCAGCGATGCCGGCAAACAAATATCCGGTCAAGTGGGGGAGACCAAGCGGCGCGACGAGCTCGCTCGCGAGCGTGCCGGCCAGCAAAAGAAACCCGATCGCGGCGATGCTCCATAGGCGCCCCTGATCTTCGCGCACGATGTGGGTCGCGTAGAAAGCAAGCGCTCCGAATGCCACCAAAAGGGCAGCGTGCGACAGCCAGGCATTTGCCCCCTTGCGAGCCGAGCTGGCGGTCACGCCGTCACCTGCTCGGTCGAAGGCGAGGCTCTCTCCTCGAGCTCGCCGGCAGCCAGCAGGGCACGACGCATGCGCACCGGACCGATGAACTCTCCGACGATGGCCGAGATCACCGCAACGGCGAGCACGCTGTCGCCCACGATGCCGGGGAAGCGGAGAGCAAATGCGAGACCAATGCACATCGAGAGGGCGCCCGAAGAGCTCAGCGATAGACCCACGAGCGGGCCAGCAGACCTCGCTGGCTTTGACCCTACCGCGAGCGCCCATCCGACCACGACTTTGCTCGCGAGACGCGCTGCAACGGCGGCTGCAGCGATCCACGGCAACGCCGTCGAGACTCGAAAGTCGACACGAGCGCCAGCCAGAACGAGAGCAGGGAGAAGCACCGGGTGCTCCGTCGGGCCGACCATGGCTCGCAGTCGGGGGCCCCTGCGCGAAAGGGCAGACACGGCTAGCCCCATGACGAAGCTTGCTGTCAAGGTCGATAGGCTCAACCGCGCTGCGGTGCCTACTAGGAGAAGCGATGCTCCGAAGAGCGCGGCCCAGGTATCTTCGACGGGCATTTCGCTGCGCATCAGTAGGGCTGCACCCGCTCCCAGCACCAGCCCGAGACCCGCGGTAATGAGCGACCAGTCAAGGACGGGCATCGGGAGAGCGATGCCCGGGATCGGATCGAGAGCGAACAGAATCGCGACTGGAATGAGCGGAAAGAGATCGTCGGCGTGTACGACATCGTTGATCACATCGGCCAGGGGTCCCCACGTTTTTCTTGGGCCTATGACCCAGGCGACCGAATGTCGCGTCGTTTCGCAGCACACGGCCGCAACGCCGCCCGTTAAGAGGATGCGATCGGTCCGGCTCGCGCCGACTCCGAGCCGCTGCACGGCCCACCACGTCACAACCGCAACGGCGCTCCCCGTGAGAAGAGCACCAAAAAAACCGAACATGATGCGAGCGGCGCTCACTCGCTTCTCGTTGGCGAAGCCGAAGTCGAGCCCGAGCCCAAACGCGAGCCACCCCAACGCCACCTGAGCGACCGGCTCGAAGGCCGAGATATCCCTCGTCGCAACCAGGTCGAGCACGCGGGGGCCAAGCGCGAAGCCCAGGGTCACATATTCGATTCCCGAGGGCAGACCGACCCCGCCCACGGAGCGGCGCGATACCAAGAAGCTCCCAAGATAGGACAGCACGAGCAGCCCCATCAGTAGCCCTACCGTATTCACTTGCGCGCCCTCATTCGGCTCCCCGGCGCGCGCTCGAACGCCCGAGCGCTATCCCTGCGTCGGCGACCGCTTCCATCACCGCATCCATTAGGGCAGCGCCCTCGGTCGGCAGCGCAACTCCAGAAACGCGCCACCGAGCACCGTCCGCGTCGACAGCGATCAGCTCCACCCGAAAGCGATCGCACCGCGGTCCGAGGGCACCGGCGAGCGCGGCTTCGACGACGGCTGGCCGCGCGCGTGGGTCCAGCACGATTTCGACCGAGGTCGGGGGGGAGGTGCCGAGCACGCGCGTCGGATTCCAGAGCCCGAGAAGCTGGGGCACACGCACCTGGCACCCAAATGCATCTTCGAGCACGATCTCGAGGAGGTTCACCTCGCGAACTACGCCGGTCCGGCCTCCCGCCTCGACGTATTTACCAGGCGATACCTGCCTGCCAAACACGATGGGGACACCCGCAGCGGCGCACGCCAATACCGGAGTGCATGCCAGCCCAAGCGCTGCCAGGGCCACGACACCGGCTCGGGAGAGGGCACCGTCGTCGGTACCCGTGATCAATGGAGCAGCAAGAACGATCGACGAAAGGACGATGCCCGCGCGCACCAGCACGCTGGTCGGGCCCGCCAGTTCCCGCGGTAACCAGGCAACGTGCGTTTCGCCCCTCCCGACGCCTGCGAAGAACAAGTCGACGAAGCGGACGGCAACTCCCACCGCAACGGCTGCAATTGCCGCAACGACGACGAGAGGCAACGCGGACCCAAGCCTGCCTACGAGCGCAGAGAGCGGAGCGAGCACGAAGCCCGCAAGCCGATCGGTGTACGCGCGCGTAGCTTCGAATCGCGAGAGCGCAAAAATGAGCCAAAAATAAGCGATCGCGAACTCGGCCATCCGGTGCGCGAGAGCGAGTGCGACGGAGATGGCCCCGCGCACCGCGAGAGGTCGGACAACCTCGATCCGCCCAAGCTTGAGCGCTGGAATCCTGTCTGGATGAACCTTTACCCACAGTCGGGCTCGACGTGCGACATCGCCAACGCGGCGAAGGACCAAGAACGCAAGCAAGCCCGAGAAGACCAGGAGCGACAGCGAGAACACGTGCTCGGCGATCGCGCTGCGCTTGCGTTCGGCGCGAAGCGCGTCGTCGATCTTGGCGACGATACCCGCGGCATACACGTGCAACGTGACGTCTCCGCCGGCGTCCTGCGCGTCTTCCGCGCCAAGCGTTACGATAGGCGTCTTGCCGACGAATACGACTGCGCTCCCCGGCTGCTCCTCGACTCTGGCGCCTGGAGTATCTGGCTCTTCGAGCTCACTCTCGAGCGCTACGCTGGCGGCTCGCCCGCGTTCCAGCGCACTTTCCCCGGCACGTCCAGAGCGGAGCGTGAATACAACCCGCTCATGGACGCGAACCTCGATCGCGGGTGCAGGCGGCGAAGTCGCTTGCGCCGAAGCTCCTCCGAGCGCGATCCCGAAGAAGCACGCGAGCACAAATGCGATGAAGCGACGCCATAACCTGTTCACTCCCATAGCGTCTTCGCCCGAGGCCCGTTAGGTCAAGGGCCGAGAGACCGTTGCCCCTCGATCGTGAGCAGCCATCCGTGCGGCTCCCATTCCCCCTGGTTGGGATTGAAGGCGTGCTCGGTGCTTCCAAGGTTCTGAACGACTATCAAGAGATTGTCGACGCTATCCAGCTCCTCGATTGTCATCGAGGCCGCTGTCGCGTGCTCGGTCGAAGTTACCGCGAGCTCTGACAGCGTTCGGTCGGCTGCGTCGCGCTTCAAGACGACCCACCGCATTCGTGCATAGTCCTCCCACTGCGCCTCCAGACGAAGCTTGGCGCCTGGCAGTGCACCCTTGTGATCAACCCTCACGTAGCTGACCCCGGTGGGGGCGACCGGCGTTGCCGGAGTGACGCGACGCGCGAGAATCGGCCAGGGCACGCTCCAAGCGAGCTCGGGCCGAGGCACGATTGAAGCCCTCGTCACGGCAAATTTCAGCAGCACGTCGTCGAAGGTCGTCTCCGGCCCGAGCGCACCTTTGAGCGACATGTGCAAAACGTCGAACGTCGACGGAGACGCCGACCACCGCCACGCGCTCGGCTCGGTGCGCGTGGGAGCGAGTGCCCACGCCCCAAAAAGCACGGCGCCGGGCTCCGAGCCAAAGGTCGAATCGATCCATTCGACGAACAATGACGCGCCGCGGTCGAACGGTTCGGAGCTCGAATCAAACAAGCAGCGCCACGGCATGGCTTGAAACTCGGCGTCATCGTCGGGCGGAGCGCACGGAGTGGCGAGGCGCGCGACCGCCTCGCTCTGCGCTCGCACACTCGCAATATCGGTGGCCGGCACTTCACGTCGAAGCGAGCCCGCCGCGACCGCCCGGGCGAGGGCAAAATCGAGACCGCAGCCGGTAGGAGTGTCCCGATCGACTAGGGCGAAAGTCGACTCACGATCGAAGCGGGATCGCGGATCGCGTTCGTCCGATACGACCCTCGACCCCCCTTGCACGCCGTCGACCAAGTAGACTTCCCACGGATCCCCAAGCGCCCCCTCGGGAGGAGGCACTCGAAGCGCGCCCGTGATCGCCTCCCAGGCGCGATCGGCCGCAGCGACGGCGTCGAGCTGAAATCGGCGAGCGGTTCCGGGAGCCGCGCGGATGCAGAGGGGATGGTGGAGCGAGCACGGGCCGGTCCAGGCTCCGGCCCGGTCCGGTCGTAGCTCCATCGAAATGAATGGCCCGTCTACCTTTAGGGCGTTCGCCGCCTGCACCGAGAAAGAAAGACTGAATGCGAATGCGGTAAGCGCCGCAATAGCGCGCCGAGTGGGGTGCACGTTCATTGACACCGGTATTGTCGGATTCGTATAAGCTATATCGACGTTCTGTCATGGCGGCCCCCTTGTTCGACGCGACTCACGCGATTCAGTTCGACCTAAGTCGCGGCAACGTGCGTTCTGGTGAGGAGCAAGAGTGCGTACTGCTCGTACCAGCGGCCGCCCTTGCGCGCCTAACGGCTGCGGCGCCCGCAGAGGCGAGCGACGCCCTCGGTAGCGCGCTTGGCGATGCCATCGGGCGGCGCGCCCGGGCGCGACTGAAAGAACCAGGTAGCGACTCCAACGAAGCAGTCGTCACTCAGCTCGCGGGGGAAGCGGCGCTCGCGGGTATCGGTTCCGTCTCCATCGAGCGCTGGGGCCGAGCGGTCGTCGTTTTGGTCGAGGGCTCACCGCTGGCCAGCGCGTTGCTCGCCCCTCTCGTCGGCTCTGCCCTCGAGGCCATGTTCGAGCGCCGAGTCTGGTGCGCGTTGCTTTCGAGCGAGGGTCAGCTCGCACGGGTGCTCGTGGCAAGTGAGAGCGGCACCGAGCGCGTGCGAGATTGGATTGCTTCGGGGGTTCCGTGGGGAAGCGCGCTGACGCGGCTTCAAGGAGAGCCGGCGTGAGCAACGCCGAAACGGTGGCCAGGCTGCAGAAGCTCCTCGAGCGGGTGCGTACTCGCGCTGGGGCGCGCGATGGCTACCGCGCGGGCGCCATGGCTGCGCCCGTGGCAACCGCCGTGGATTCGGCGCCTGTCGAAGAGCCCGACCAGTTGTCGACGTGGACGCCACCACCGCCTGACGGCCCCGTTCCCGAAGTGGCAATCCCCGTAGATGTCGACCAGGTCGAAACGACGCAACTAGGGGTGGCCGAGCGCGAAGCCGAAGAAGACACCGCGGGCCACTTCGACAGCACCGAGCGGCTCGTCGCTGCGGGCACTACGGTTGCTTACGCCGGTGCGGATGAAGGCAGTGACAATCTCGAGCAATCTCCCGCCGAACCGGACGGAGGCTTAGAAGCTCCAGCCGAGGCGACGCGCTCCGTGGCCGACAGCGTCGGCGAAGAAGCAGCCGAACCTGCGCCCGCTTCGTCTCGTCGTCCCGTCATGCCCGAGGCGGAAGAGCGCCTGGCGAGAATGGCATTTGGCGCGGAGGAAGCGCCGCCGCCCTTGCACACCCCCCCCCCGGAATCGGGTCGGGTTCCGGCGTCGCCCGCAGACGATTTCGATTCGGATCCCCTAGACGCGCCGCGGCAGGTTCGGCGCCCGGATGAGCCCCTCATCGCCGAAGCAACGCGCGCGCTCCTCCTCGAATCGTCGGTTCCCGTCGCCAAGCTAGTGGGGGGTCCGACCCGCCCGGTAGCCATGACGTTCTCCGCGATACTCGACGAAACGCTCTCGCTCTAGACCCAGCTCACTTCGGCATGGCCGAGCCATGTGCGCTGCCGGCGCGCGAAGATGCGCGTGGCTCGAACGATGGCATCACTGAGCCCCTCGCGGGGGATGGTTCCGTCGAGAGCGGCTCGAACTTGCGCATAGCCGACGCTGCCCATGGCGCGCGCATCGCCGTATCCGCGATTGAGAAGTGACTCGACCTCTTCCGTCCAGCCTTGCGCGAGCCATTGGGTCACTCGGGCCTGAATCCGCGCTGCGTGCGCGGCCGGGTCGGCGGCGAGGGCCACGAGCTGCGCTCTGTGGACGGGCGTACTGAACCCGTGCTCGCGCTGCCACTCACTCATGGGCTTTCCTGTGAGCTCGCATACTTCGAGCGCGCGGCTGACTCGAACAAAGTCATTGGGGTGCAAGCGGGAGGCGCTTTCCGGGTCGACGACCGCTTGGCGGACGTGGAGCGCTGGGCGCCCT
>Ga0302324_100028194_pt1 | contig 10676 bp, 10 predicted proteins | sample Palsa_T0_1_FD_201949 | JGI IMG/M metagenome (GOLD analysis project Ga0302324, IMG submission 201949) | Peat permafrost microbial communities from Stordalen Mire near Abisko, Sweden - Palsa_T0_1 | ecosystem: Environmental > Terrestrial > Soil > Palsa > Peat permafrost | place: Sweden: Abisko...
GCAGCCTAGGAAGAACTCAATAAAGAAAATTGAGGGCAGCCACGTTTTATCTGTTGACACAACGCCCTAATGGGCGACCCTTTTGCGTTCCAGTTTATGTCCACTTTGCGATTGCAATGACAAGCCTTTGATGAAGTCGCAATTGCGGCTGAGCCAAGTCACTGACTATTCCACCTTAAAATGTGAGAAGGGTTCAAACTGAAAACTAAAGTGAAAATCGTTGCTGTGTTAATTTGCCTAGTCGGAGTCGTTGTGCCGTCGTGGCAAAGTGCGGGTGCGCCGACTAATCAATGGAACACGTTTGTGCTTTGGAGCAATCAAGTGCTTTCGGCGAGTATTAAATATATGCCGGAAGCTTCCTTGGCGGACGAAAATTATATGTTTGTTGAACTCGACAATCATACAGACCAAGCGCTTGACGTTACCCAAGCATGGCTTGGCTTGCCCGGAATCAAAATAGACAAGCAGACGCAAAGTTCTGGTTTCATGACTGGCATGGCCGGCGGAGTGATTTATATTGGGAAATTGCCACCGGGCATAACCAAGGCAGGTCAACGCGACGCGTTCGAGGCTGGTTTGGCAAATTTGGGCTTGCCGCCCAAAGAGGGGTTCCACGTCGAGATCACGCCAAAAGCGGATGTGCGGCTCGCGGATGGGACAACATTCTCAAGCCCTGATTCTAATCGGAAATTTCATTTTGAGTTTCACAATGCGAATTCCACAGAAGTGGAGTCGATGAAATCCCGGTTCAAGGAGCTTCTGGCACATCCAGATAATCAGTTCGCGTCGGGGTATTACTTGAGTGCCCTGTCCCTGGTTCCGGAGGTGGGGGACTCGGTAACACGAGATGAATTGCTCCCGGCACTCAAATCCCGCAGTTGGGTTGACGGCAAAGAAGCGATTATGAGAATCGTTGGAAGACGTTTTCCCAATGACCCCGAGGTTCTTTCCTATTTTGAGGATCAACTGTCGCGTGACAATGGGGATGCCTTCTTTTCCTTTCCAAGGGAGGTTTGGCAAAATCCTGTTTTTGTCGAACCATTGGTCAAGCGATATGAAAAGAACGGCAACGACGGCATGGAATTGCTGCAACTGCGACCTGAGTGGATTAGCAATCAGCAAATCGTTGCGAGACTTTCGAATGCGCTGTTGCAGAGAAATCCTTTGTTAAATCACAAAGTTGCAGAACTGTCCGGTGCCGAATTGTGTGACTGGCCATCGGCCGTTTCGGATGCAGGCATCATCGGCAATACGAATTTTTTGAAGTGGTTGGAACCAGCTTTGGACGACAAGAGGATCGTTCCAGACTGCCTCTCCAAGTATGATTCGCGGCCAAGAGCGCCTTGGAATCCACGCATTTGCGATTGTGCCTTGGGAGCAATTCTGATGATTGTGGATGGCGATTCATGGTCCGCCTTCAAGAAGGCAGGCATAGCGGGTTGGCGCACAAAAGAAGAAGATTATGCAGCGCATGATCGAATCATTACTGAATTGAAGAAGCGATTGTAAGTGCCATTCGTGTCAGTCCTCTTTTGCACTTTTTCAGGAATGGCGGCTGAAAAAGGGTCAACCCATAGTATGGCATGTTGGGGTAACCCCCCCGTTTTTGACAAATCGTCTGGTGCATCGTTTAATGTATGGAAATTCAGATGTCCCTGTGTGATTCATGCGTTGTGAGTGATAACTTTTCAGACGCCGCGCTCGTGCTGGTTGGCCACGGTTCGACGGTGAACGCCGATTCCGCTACGCCGGCTTGCCTGCATGCCGATGAATTGCGCCGGCGCGGCCTATTCGCGCAGGTGCGGGAAGCGTTTTGGAAGCAGGAGCCGTACGTTTGGCAGGTTTTGCGCGCGGTGTTTGCACCGCGCGTGTTCGTCGTCCCGCTCTTCATCAGCGAAGGGTATTTTACCGAGGAGGTTATCCCGCGCGAACTGGGTTTTTGCCGGGCGGGCGAAACGCACTTTTCCCGCGTGCAGCAACGCGGCGGGCAGACGTTGTATTATTGCGGCCCCGTCGGCACCCACACCAGCATGACGGAAGTCTTGCTGGCTCGTGCGCGTGACATTGTGGAGAAATTTCCTTTTCCGCGCGCGCCCAAGCCATCCGACACCGCCCTGTTCATCGCCGGGCACGGCACGGGCAACAACGAGAACTCGCGCAAAGCCATCGAGCAGCAAGTGGAATTGATCCGCGGCCGGCAGCTTTACCCGGAAGTCCACGCCGTTTTCATGGAGGAAGACCCGCGCATCGGCGATTGTTGCCGGCTCGCCACGGCGAAGAATATTGTGATGGTCCCGTTTTTCATCAGCGACGGATTGCACTCTTACGAGGACATTCCGGTCATGCTGGGAGCGCCGAAGCGCGTCGTGCGCGAGCGGATGCAGCAGGGCCAGCCGACCTGGCGCAATCCAACTGAGCGTGAAGGCAAGAGAATTTGGTACACGGCCAGCATCGGCAGCGAGCCTCATCTCCCCGACGTCATCCTGGAACGCGTCCGCGAAGCGGCGGGTGGAAGTTCCTGAAGATTCTTTGCCGGAACGCCGACCCCAAATCCTCGCCTAAGCAGGGCGCGAAGCTTTCAGGGGAGCACACGCGCCCTCCGTGTCGTGGCCGGCGCCTTCGCCGGCCACATCTTTGAATCTTATACACTTCCGATGGAATGTGGAGATGCAATCGGCGAGGGCGCCGATTGCGACACGCGAGGGCGCGTGTGCTCCCCGATCCGTGGATGTCCATTCGTTACGCGAGCATCAGGGCAGACAACGGCGCTTTGACTTCAAACCTGCGTCAGATTACACTGACTTCATTATGAAATTAAACTCCACCTTTCTGCCGCGCTTTTTCTGGCTGGCTGCTTTAATTATTTCGACGAGCGGCCTGCGCGCTGAAGAACATGCCACTTTCCCGGTCGGGGAATTCATTTTTACCCGCCCTGTGAAATGGGAATGGGTCGAGTCCACCTCGAAAATGCGCAAGGCGCAGTTGAAAGTGACGGATGCGGCGTCCAAGGCGAGCGCGGATGTGGCGTTCTATTATTTTGGGACGAATGGCGCCGGGGGCGTGCAGGCCAACGTGGACCGCTGGCTGGGCCAATTCGCTGAACCGAAAGACCAGATCAATGCCAAGGTTGAACACACGACCGTGGGCAAAACCAAGTTGACTTATGTCCAGGCGGAAGGCACCTACAATAGCGGCATGCCCGGAGGCGCTGTGACGCCCATGCCTGATTATGCGCTGGTCGGAGCCATCCTTGAATCCGATCAAGGCAATGTGTATGTCCGAATGACGGGACCAAAAGCATTTGTCAGGTCGGCGGTGGTGGATTTCAAGAAAATGATTGAAGACGGTCCAAAAAAAGACTGACAAATCAGCGGCTGCTCATCGGCCTGGGGTGGCAACGTGTTGTTATGATTGATTGTAGCCGGCATCGGTCAGCTTGAGAACGGCGGCGGCGGCGCGCTGCGCGGCGCCGGGACCGCCCAACGTTGAGATGACGCGAGCGAGCTTGGATTGGATTTCTTGGCGCCGGGCCGGATCACCGAGCAGTTCCAACGCGGCCCCGGCTATGTTGGCCGCTGTCGCCTGATGCTGGATGAATTCGGGATAGATCGGTTCGTTGGCCAGAAGGTTCGGCATCGCAAGATACTTGACGGTGACGACTCGGCGGCCGATCCAATAAGTCCACAGCGAGGTTTTATACAATGCGACGGTGAGGACTCCAAAATAGGCGCATTCCAACGTCACCGTGCCGGTGGAGGCGATGGCCACGGTGGCTTGGGACAAGGCTTCCTCCAACTGACCGATCTGAATTTCGATCTCCGGCCCGGCGCCGGCCTGGAACGCGCGCACGAGAGCGGCCATTTCCTCGCTGGGAGCCACGAGTTTGAATCGGGCCGGTTGTTTGGCCGCGATCATCCGTGCGGCTCCCAGAATGGCGGGCAGGTGCCGCTTAAGTTCGGCGCGGCGGCTGCCGGGAAGCAGGAGGACTACCGGGACCTGGCTCGGTTTGCAGACAGGCACGAGGCATCTGTCAAACATCGGATGGCCGACGAATTCGACGCGGAACGCGGGGAGGCGCCGCGCATACCATTCCTTTTCAAATGGAAACAGGCACAGCAGCAAGTCGAAGTCGCGCGCCAATTTGGCGGCGCGGCCGGGGCGCGAGGCCCAGACCTGCGGCGAGACATATTTCACGATTTTGGGCCGCCAGCCGGGCGGCGCCTGACTGCGGATCGCGCGGGCCAGAAAGCGGTTGAAGAATTCGAAATCGACGAGGATGATCCATTCCGGTTTTTGTTCGACGGCCAGTTGCGTGAGCCGGCGCTTGTGGCGGAAAAAGCGCGGGAGCTTATGCAGAACGTCGCTCACGCCGATCACGGCGTCAGCCGTCAAGTCGAAGGAATTGGCGACACCCGCCCCGGCCATGCGCGGGCCGCCGGCCCCGATGAAGCGCACCGAGGGCAGCGCCGCGGCCAGCGCGCGCACCAAGTCGGCGGCGATGGCGTCGCCGCTGGGATCGCCGGCGACCACCATAATGGTCTTGGCGTTCATTTCAATTCCGCCTTCACCACCTTGAGGAACTCGGCGATTTTGAAAGGGATGAAAGTCGCGGCCAAGCCGGTCAGAAAATTGGCCGCCGCGCCCAAAATGGGCAGAGGCGGGGGCGGCGTCGTGCGCGTCCACACTTTTTCGTCAAGATGAAAAAAAGCCACGGGGATGGGGAAGCCCTCTACGCGGAGCTTGGCTCCGCTGCTGTATTTGAGGAAAAAGGCGAACCAAGTCGCCAGCAACAAGCCGGCGGCGGCGGCCATGGTCAGATGCCGCCAGTTCTTTTGCTCCATCCATTCGGCGATTTGCCTCCGGCCGGTAGTGAAGGCGAGCCAGACGTCAAAGGCCACAATGGGCAGGATGAGAAACAGACCGCCCATAAGTTGCTAGAACGCTGTTTGAGTGACCTCTCTACAACGAACCCCTCTCCCGGCCTGCGGCCATCCTCTCCCCGCTTTGCGGGGAGAGGGCAGGGAGAGGGGTTCGTGCAAGGTCTTCATCGAGTCCCAATGTTAGACGGCTGCCTGGCCGGCTTGAATCTGGCGCGTGATTTCAAAAGCCAGGTCCAGGGCGCGCTGGGCCGACGCTCCACTGACTTTGGGCGTTTGCCGGGACTGGACGCACTCGATGAAATGGCGCAATTCCAACTTGAGCGGTTCGTCTTTCTCGATCGGCACCGGCTCGCGCACAATCTTGCGCCCGGCAAATTCGCTGACGATGGCGGAATCCTTGCCGCGCAGCAGCTTTTTCAACAGCGACGATTCTTCCTCACCCTCGCGCGCGACGCGGTAAATGAAACCTTCCTGGGCGCGGTAATCCAGCGACACATGGCTGGGGTTTTCCCCGCCGCTGAAGACGCGAATCTTGCGCATCCGTTGCGGGCTGATGCGGCTGGCGGTCAGATTGGCCACGCAGCCGTTGGCAAACTTCAGCCGCGCGTTGGCAATATCCTCGGTTTGGCTCAGGACCGGGATGCCGACGGCATCGACACTGGCCACCGGCGAGCGAACGAATCCGAGGACGACGTCCAGATCATGAATCATCAGATCGAGCACGACGCCGATGTCGGTGCTGCGACTGGGGTAGGGGGACAGGCGATGAGTCTCGATGAAGCGGGGATCGGTGGCGACTTTCTCCAGGTAGGCGAAGACGGGGTTGAAACGCTCGACGTGGCCGGTTTGGAGGATGGCCTTTTTCTCCTGGGCCAATTGCACCAGCTCGGCTGCCTGGGCAGCGTTGTTGGTCATCGGTTTTTCCACCAGCACGTGTTTGCCGGCGGCGAGGAAGCGGCGGGCCAACTCGAAATGCGTGTTCGTGGGAGTGACGATGCTGAAGGCCTCGGCGCCAGCCAGGGCGTCGTCCAGCGAGGCAAAGAGCGGGACGCGGAGTTTGTCGGCGATTTTTGCCGCTTGCGGAGCAGAAACGTCATAAATGCCGGCGAAGACGATCTGGCCGGCAGCGGCAAGGTCGGCGTAAAGGCGGGCGTGTTCCTTGCCCAAGGAACCAACTCCGATGACGGCGACGTTGAGTTTTGCGAACATGATGTCGAATTGCGATTGACGATTTACGCAGCGCGGCGGCGGGGCAAGTCAAAAGTTCGGGAACCGACAGCCCTCTTGCGCAAAGGCGGGGCATGGGTTAAACGTACATTATGAAAACGAATTTGAGTTTACTGCCTGTTTCGATGCAAGATTCCAGAAAATGGTCCGTATTGGGTAATGTGAAAACGATTTTATATTTGCTGCCTGTTTCACTGGCGCTGTGCCTTTGCGGTTGCGGCCCCGGTTACAACTTCTCGCCGTACGTCGGCCAACAGCAGAATTGGACCACCGGTCCTGGTGGTTACATCCGGCTGGTTGATCATGTGCCTCTGTTTTCGCAAGGACAGTTTCCGGAGAGGCCATATTTTGTGATGGGCGCAGTCACCACCGACAGCGAGAACAACCTGGCCAAGGCCGCCCGCGAGCAACATGCCGACGCGATTTTGCTGGTGGGCGAATCGAGTTATCGGACCGGTTCGATCGCATGGGCGGCGCCCGGAGTGTATGGGGTGACACCGCTTCACCACACGGTGATTACCGCCAATTTGATCAAGTATAGGTAAAGATCATCGTCCTCGGTCACCACCGGAGCGCCTTGCAGGGCGGCGGCGGACAAGCCGACAACCATGAATCGCACATGGTGGCGCAGCAAAGACTCCAAAAGCCGGAGTTCACCCTCTGAAAGCGGCAAAACCTCGGCCACGGCGCAAACTCCGGTTCAATCTTTCCAACGGGGGCGATTGCAGGGAAATCAATGTTAAACGCACGCCTTCAGGATCTGCGTCCGGATGCCGGGCGAGGACGAATTGCACGTCCGCCACCAGCCGCCGCCCCCAACGTCGCGTCCGTGCGTCCGCTCTTACGATGGGCTCGCGGCTCGCCCCGCGCTTCCTTATTGCCTTATTGCTCTTGCGGCTTCCATAAAAAGAACCCTAACGAATCGCTCTTGATTCGTCGAGCAGAACAAGAAGGAAGAAAATCTAATCACTGGGCCGAGGTTCGACCCGACTCCGCGCATAAGGCTATTGGTCCTCGGCTTCCAGCGTGCTCTTGAGGAAGGAATGGATGACCTCCTGCTCACCGCGTCCGAGCCATGCGCCAATCAGGACCACCCCGGCGCCCAAGATGGCCAGCAGCGCCAATCCCGCGAAGAACCAGCTCCGGCTGATGCCGCTGGCAGGGTGTGCCGCAGCGGGCACGATGAACGCCGCCACGCCGAAAAGAATGAGAAAGGAAAACCAAAAAACCAGAAAAAGCCTGACGAACGGATGCAGGCGGAAGCTTCCTTCCAGAAGGGCGCCTCCATCCACCGACGACAGACGCCCGTAGAAAAACGGGGCGAAGGAATTTTGGTAGTATTTCCTGGTGTGCAGCCGGAACACCGAGCCGCGGAATTCTCCCAGCACAGCACCCGGTCCGGCGGAATCCCACGCCAAGGCCATTCCCCCCAAGTCCGTGGCTGAACCCAGTCGCGCCCGGCATTCGGCAATGGACAGTTTGGTGCGTAATTTCATGACCCATAACAAAGCACAAAACCATAAGAATGCACAACTCAAAGATTGACTTCGCCTCGACGCCGGAGCACCACTGCCACGACTACGACTAAATAAAATGAAACGAGTGGTTCTTCTTGGTTCCACCGGCTCCATCGGCACGAGCACCCTCAAGGTGGCCGAGGATTTGCCGGACCAAATCCGCCTCATCGGGCTGGCGGCCGGCCACAACAGCGAATTGCTCCTGAAGCAGACGCTCCGGCACCGGCCCGAAGCCATCTCGGTTTGCGACCCGCGCAAGGCCCGCGAACTGGAAAACACGCTGGGCACTTCCACCCGTGTTTATGCGGGCGAGGAAGGTTTGCTCAAGCTGGCCACCCTTTCCGCGGCGGACATCGTGCTTATCGCCATCGTCGGCACCGCCGGGCTGCAACCCGCGCTGGCCGCCATCCGCGCCGGCAAAGACATCGCCGTCGCCTCCAAGGAAATTCTGGTCATGGCCGGTGAAATCGTCATGCGCGAGGCGCGCAAAAATGGCGTGCGCGTGCTGGCGGTGGACAGCGAGCATTCGGCCATTTTCCAATGCCTGGACGGCAAACCGCCTTCGTCGGTGCGCGCGTTATGGTTGACAGCATCCGGCGGCCCTTTTCGGACCACGCCGAAGGAGGAATTCGCCACCATTACCGTCGAGCGCGCCCTGCGGCATCCCTCCTGGGTGATGGGCCGGAAGATCACCATCGATTCCGCCACGCTCTTCAACAAGGGCCTGGAAATGATCGAGGCGCGCTGGTTATTTGACATCGAAATGGATCGGGTGCGCGTGGTGGTGCATCCGCAAAGCGTGGTGCATTCGATGGTGGAATTTGTGGACGGCTCGATGCTGGCCCAGCTTTCGACGCCGGACATGTGCCTGCCCATTCAATACGCGCTAACTTATCCGGCGCGCGCGGCCAGCGAACGCGTGCAAACCAACTTGGCGCGTCTTGGGCAATTGACCTTCGAAGAGCCGGACCGGGAGCGATTCCCGGCCTTGGACCTGGCGCGCAAGGCGGGGGAAATCGGCGGCACGCTGCCGGCGGTGCTCAACGCGGCTAATGAAGTGGCTGTCAACGCCTTTGTCCAACAGGGCATCAATTTTCCGCAAATCAGCGAGCGGGTGGCCCGCGTGATGGAGCGTCATGCAGTCATTGCCCACCCCCGCCTGGAGCAGATTCTGGAAGCCGATGCCTGGGCGCGCCATGAAGTCATGGCATAGTCCGTCGCGCCTTTGACATCCTTGGATGCGTGGCACGCGACGTTCCTCGCTTGGCGATGGACCGGCTGTGTGTTTCCTCTGGAAATTCCGGGAAAACTTGTTCGTCTTGCCACCGTAAACATCCAAGGCTTATACTTGGAGTCGTCATGAGTAAACAAATGCCTCATCGCCCAATTCACAGACGCCGCTTTCTGAAATTAACTGCGGGCGCGATCGGCGCCACCTCCGCTTTTTCGATTATCCACCCAACCATCTCCAAAGCGTTAAGCATCCCGGCCAACAATGCCACGGGCACGATCATGGATGTGGAGCATGTGGTCATCTTCATGCAGGAGAACCGTTCCTTTGATCACTATTTCGGCGCCCTTAACGGCGTGCGGGGTTTTGGGGACCCGCGAGCCATTCGTTTGCCCGGCGGTGGCTCGGTCTGGCGGCAGCCCAGCCAGGAACACCCCGCCGGTTATGTGATGCCTTTTCATGGGGATTCGACGGTCACAAATGCCTTTCGCGTGGATGGCTCAGACCAAGGCCACCAAGCCAGCTTGACGATTTTGAATGGCGGCAAGTTCGACCAATGGGGCCACAGCCGCCAACTTCACCAACGCATGGCGTATTATACGGCAAAGGATCTGCCCTTTTACTACGCGTTGGCGAGTTCGTTCACCATCTGCGATAATTTTCATTGCTCCACCTTGACCCAAACTTATCCGAACCGGATGCATCTTTGGACGGGCTGCAATGGCGGCGGAAAAGTAGGCGGCGATCCAGAGATGGATAACTATGGCGAGCATGAAACGCCGACTTCCGACATGGCCACCGACCAGCCACTGCCGCGCGGGCCGCTCACTTGGACAACCTACCCGGAACGGCTGCAAGAGAAGGGGATTAGTTGGAAAGTCTATCAGGAATACGACAACTTTCAGGACAATATCCTCTCCATTTTTAAGCCGTTTCGACCCGTGGCCAAGGATTCACCTTTGTATCGTTATGGCCGTTCGTGGGTCTCGGAGCATGAGACTGACCCGGCCAAACGAACTCGTTCTGACGGCCAGCCTCTGGTCGCCGCCTTTCGGAAAGATCTGGCCGCGGGCAATCTGCCCCAGGTTTCATGGATCGTGACTGCCGCCGACCTTTCGGAGCATCCCCAATACGAACCGGCGAAGGGGGAAAATGTTTGTGCCCGGTTGATCGAAGCGCTGGTGGATCACCCGGAGGTCTTCGCCAAGACCGTGTTTATAATCAATTACGACGAAACGGGCGGCTTCTTCGACCATTTGCCGCCGCCGCTGCCGCCGTTCCATCCAGCGCAGGGGCACAGCACCGTCTCCACGACCGGTGAAGGCAAGGATTATGTCAGTCACAAAGCAGCGAACCAGGGGGTTCATCCCATCGGTCTCGGAATGCGTGTGCCCGGAATCATGGTGTCGCCCTGGTCTCGCGGAGGCTGGGTCTGTTCGGAGGTTTTTGATCATACCTCCCCTCTGCGCTTTCTCGAAAAACGCTTTGGGATTCGAGAAGAGAACATCGGCGACTGGCGCAGGGCTGTCTGTGGCGATCTTACTTCCGCCTTTGATTTTCGAACACCCAATCAGGACTGGACGAATCTCACTTTGCCCAGCACGGCCGATTTCCTCCAACGAGTGGCAAAATCCCTCTATTCACCCAGTCTGACGATTCCCAAAGAGCAATTGCCGACTACGCAAGAAGGACCGCAACGATTGGCCCGTCCCCTGCCTTACGAGTTTCACGCCCATGGACGATTCGCGGAAGGCAAGTTCTGGATTGACCTTGTCAACAACGGCGCTGCCGGCGCCGTGTTTCAGGTTTATGACAACACCG
>Ga0302324_100028196_pt1 | contig 10675 bp, 9 predicted proteins | sample Palsa_T0_1_FD_201949 | JGI IMG/M metagenome (GOLD analysis project Ga0302324, IMG submission 201949) | Peat permafrost microbial communities from Stordalen Mire near Abisko, Sweden - Palsa_T0_1 | ecosystem: Environmental > Terrestrial > Soil > Palsa > Peat permafrost | place: Sweden: Abisko...
GGCGGCGAGCAGGCCGCCGAGCAGCAGGCCGATCAGCTGCCCGGAGATCGCGGAGATCTGGTTGATGCCCAGCGCCATGCCGCGCTGCCTGGCCGGGAACGCGTCGGTCAGGATGGCGGCCGCGTTGGCCATCAGCATCGCCCCGCCGAACGCCTGCACGATCCGCCAGCCGATCAGCCAGCGCGCGCCCGGGCTGCCGGTGAGCGGGTCGAGCGAGAGCGCGATCGAGGCGGCGGTGAAGACGACGAAGCCGAGGTTGTAGATCCGCACCCGGCCGTAGATGTCGCCGAGCCTGCCGAGCGTGACCACCAGGACCGCGGTCACCAGCAGGTAGCCGATGATCATCCACAGCAGGTAGCTGACGTTGCCTGGAGCGACCGGGTTCAGGTGGATGCCGCGGAAGATGGCGGGCATCGCGATGATCACTATCGACGCGTCGATCGTGGCCATCGTGATGCCGAGCGTGGTGTTCGACAGCGCTATCCACTTGTAGCGGTCGCTGGCCCGGTCGGGCATCGGCGGGTCGGGCATCGGCGGGTCAGGCATCCGCGGGTCTGGCATCGGCGGGCTCCTTCCGGGCGCCGGCCTGGCCGGGGGGCTTCCAGACGAACGGGGTCGTCGTGGCCACCGGCAGCAGTCCCAGTCCGGTGAGTACCCGCTCGCTGTCTCCGGATGCGTCCACCTGGATGTACCGGAAGCGGCGGGCCGCCGCGAGCCGCGCGCGGTAGGCGACGGTGCCGCGGTAGATGCCGCGGCGGCGCCAGCGGGGGAGCGTCGAGCCGCCCCACAACGACGCGAAGTCCGTGCCCCGGTGAAACCGGATCCAGCCGGCGCACACCACTTGCCGGCCGGCCTCCGCCGCCACCACCACGCACGGGTCATCGGGATCGGTCAGGTCGCGGCCGAGCATCGCGGGCAGCCAGTCGTGGTCGTCGCCCCAGATGGCCTGCTCCAGGTCCCCGATCCGCTCCAGGTCCGCCCGCTTCGTCACCTCGCGCAGCGTAAGGCCGGCCGGCAGGCCCGGATCCGCGGCGAGCCGGGCGCTCTCGCCGATCAGCAGCGTCTCGGTACCGGCCGGCAGGAACCCGGCAGCGATCAGCCGTTCCGGCAGGTCGCCCGGCCGGTCATGGCTGTGGTACTTCCACTCCGCCTGCTGCCCGAGCTGGCTGAAATGGTCACGCTGCCTGGCGATGAAGGCATCCAGCACCGTGCCGTCCAGGCCGCCGAGGTCACGATAAGTGATCAGGCCTCGTTCTCCCTCCCAGGTCTTCCTGATCACCGGGCCGTCCCTGTCGGCCCGGCCGCTGGCGACCTCGGCGGCAGTGATCCGGGCCCTGATTTGCTCGTCGTAGGCGGCCAGGTAGACCTCGCCCGGCGTCATGCGTCGCCACGTGCCGTCATGCGTTGCCACGTACCATCGCGATCAGCCGATCGAGTACGTGGCCGTTGCTGACCCGCAGTCCGTCGTGCTCGTACTCGTTTGTCACCCATGCCCGCAGTCCCCTGATGCTGGCGCCCGTCTGCACCGAGTACTCCCGCGGCACGTACATGTCGTCGTAGTAGATGGCGGCCGCGAAGGGCACGTCGTTGCCGCGCAGCCGGGCCACGTCGTACAGCGGCGGCCAGGAATCACGCTGGGCGAGCAGGCCAGCCGCCCGGCGGAGCGGCAGCAGCACCGGATCGTTCTCGAACATCCACGGGTAGATCATCTCGCCGGTGAACAGCAGCGGGTCGTCGCCGTTCAGCGCCGCTTCCGCACTGAACTCGGGGAACTCGGCCCTGATCCGCTCGGCAGCCCAGTCGGTCGGACCGTTCTGCGCGTAGCAGGCCTCGTGCAAGAGCGCGTACAGCGGCGCGGCCGCGAAGCTCAGCCGGGACTGCACCTGGTAGAGGAAGTCGTCGGAGAGCTCGTCCCCGGCGAACGGGTCCTCCAGCAGGTAGTGCAGCCGGTGGCGGCCGGCGCCCGAGCCCAGGCCCTGCCCGAGCGACTGGAACGCCTGCACCGTCAGCCGCGCCCCGCTGGGCAGCAGCGTCTCGTTGCCCGCGAGATGCCTGGCGACCTGCTTGGCCTGCTTGACGTCCTGCGGATAGTGGTCGTAGTACGCCAGGTTCTTCGCCGCCACCAGCGGATAGGTCGCCCGGTACACGTCGTCGGCCGTGGCTTCCAGGCCGGGCAGGCCGCCGGTCACGAACGCCTCCCTGATGCCCTGCGGCGCGAACGACAGGTAGGTCACCGTGCAGAAGCCGCCGAAGCTCTGGCCGAGCACGCTCCAGGGCCGGCCGCCGGTGAGCTGGTGCCTGACCAGCTCGGCGTCGGCGACGATCGAGTCGGCGCGAAAGTGCGCAAGATAGTCGGCCTGCTCCCGCACGGTGGGGTGCCGCGCTAGCGTCTGCCGGTTGGCCGGGGTGGACCTGGCCGTGCCGCGCTGGTCGAGCAGCAGCACCCGGTAGTCGTTCAGCGCCCGGTCCAGCCAGCCTTCCCGTCCGTTCGGCCTGTTCGCGCCGAACCCGGGGCCACCTTGCAGGAACAGCAGCCACGGCAGGTCCGACGCCTGCTTGTCGGCCGCGACGACCTCCCGGGCGAACAGCTCGATCTGCTCGCCTCCGGGTATGGCGTGATCAAGCGGAACGGTGAACGTGAGGTCCTTAAGAATGACGCCCGGCTGCCGGTACGAAAGCATGATGCAACCGTAGTGACCAGCGGCGCCCGGTGGTGACGAGGTGCTGGTCAGCTCACCTGGCGGGCTGGAAGTCGCCGTGGCTCAGGACGTGGGCGACCAGCCGGGCGGCAGGAGGGGGCAGCGGCCCAGGGTGCGCGATGAGGTACCAGTCGCGGCGCAGCGGCGTGCCCGGCACCGGCAGCTCGGCCAGCCGTCCTGCTGCCAGCTCCTGTGCGACGGCGTCCCGCGACATCAGCGTCAGGCCCAGGCCCACGCTTGCCGACTCACGGATCGCGCCGTTCGACCCGACCGTCAGGGTCAGCGGCGCGATGTCCAGTTCGGACAGCAGTGCCACCGTGCTGCTGCGAGTGCTGGATCCGGGCTCGCGCAGCAGCCATGTCTGGCTGGCAAGCCAGGGCAGCAGGCCGCCGCCGCCGCCGGCTCTGGCGACGAGATCCGGCGCGGCGACGACCGATAGCTCGTGCGCGCGGACGGCATGCACGCGCACGTCGCGGCCCGGCTCAGGCCGCCCGCCGACCACCACGTCGACCTGATGGCGGTCGAGCAGGTCACGCACCCGATCACGGTTTCCCGCCTCGAGCAGCACGCCGGTGTGCGGATAGTCGCGCCGGAACCCGCGGAGCAGCCCCGGCACCAGCTGCTCTGCGGCGGTCGTCACCGCCGCGATGCGGAGCTCGCCGCGGTCCGGGTCAGCGGCCGAGGCGGCTGCGCGGCCGGCTTGGTCAAGGAGGCCGAGGATGCGACGGACGAAGCCGACGTAAGCCTCGCCCGCGTCCGTCAGCGCCAGCCCGCGACCCTCGGGACGCATCAGCTGCAGGCCAAGCGACTTCTGCAGCGCGCCGAGCGAAGCGGACACCGCGGCCTGGGTCACCACAAGCTCCTCCGCGGCGGAGCGGACCGATCCCCGTTCGGCTACCGCGAGGAAGGTGCGCAGCTGGTTCAGCGTCACTGGTGGTTCAGGGTCATTGGTGGTTCAGGGGTCACTGGGCTATCCTCCCGGGCAGCGTGCTGACCCTCAATCATAAAGCAATCACTTACAGACAAGTATCAAGAGAAAAGTGGTAGCCATCGGCCGGCCTCGATCAGCCGCCGCCGGTCCGCGCGGCCCGCAGGCGGCGTGCACCGGGCGAGCCGCGCACGCCGGTGGTGGCAGCTCGCGGTCAGGCCCGGACGTAGAACGGGCTCGCGCAGGCCGATATCCACTCGTCAACCTGGTCGGGCTCACCTTCGCCCGGGAAGGTCACGTCGACGGGGAACCCCGCGTCCTGCGGTGCGGCGGCCACGGCCTGCTCGATCACGCCGACCACCGCGTCCTGTGCGGCCCGGTCGGCCGGATCGTCCAGCACGACCGAGATGACCAGTCCCTCTCCGGCGAAATCGACGGATAGCCACGCAGTCGCCGCGGCGCGGGCGGCTGGCACCGAACGCAGCAGCGACCGGATCGCGCCGAGCAGAGTTGCCGGCTCGGCCGGCGGATGCCCTACCCGGATCCGGCCGCGGGACTCGGGGAAGCGCGCCGACGCCAGGTAGGCGACGTCAGCCGGGTAAACGGGCACACTTTCGCTAGCGCCCGGATTGAGCGCGATGCCCAGGGTGCCAGGCAGCCTCCTGGCCAGTTCCGCGGCCGGAACGACGACGTGCGGCACGACCCGCGGCGGCCGCACCCTGGCCGGCTCCGCCCTTCCCGGCTCGGCCGCGCAGCCGGGGAGCCGGCCGGCCGAGGTGAACGCCGGGATGAAGTCGCGTCCCAGGTAGGTCACCGTCGGCAGCGTGATCGCGGAACCATCGGTGACCGGCCGGCCGTCGTCGGGCAGCGGTACCCAGAGCCTGCCGCGGCTCAGCTCCTCCAGCAGTTCGCCGACCCTGGCGCTGTCCTGCAACGCCGCTGTCAGGGCACGCTCGACGGCGCTAGCATCAGCGGCGCGGCCCACGGGAGTCGCGGCGTTGTCATCTGTGACGGTCGTCATCTGGGCATCCTCGCCATCATGGCTGCCGCGGCGGAGCTGCAGGCGGCCGCCCGTTGACGGCCGCCCGTTGGGCGGCCGGCCGATGGTGGCCGGCCGGACCCGCACCGCCCATGATCCATGTAACGGATAGTAAGCGCTCGGAGGCTTAGCGTAATGGGAAACGAAGGACCCGGCGGCGGGCGATGGATCGACGTGGCCCCCGAGCGGCTGACCGGCTGGCTGGAGACGTTCGCGCAGCGCCATGGCGGCGCCACCGCCGGGCAGGCCACTGGCACCGGGCAGGGCACTGGCACCGGGCAGGGCACTGGCACCGGGCAGGCCACCGGCACGGTGACCTTCCTGGCCGCGGACGGGGCGGTGGCGCAGTGCCATGTGCCGTTCCCGCCGCTGCCGGACAGCCTCCCGGAGGCCGGCGCCGAGCAGGCCGGTGCGCATCCGTGGACGCACCGCGCCGAGCAGATCGCCGCGCATGCCCGCGCGGAACGCACGGTCGCCGTGTTCCTGGTGCGGCTCGGCGGCTACGCGGCCGGGGTTTTCACCGGCCCGGCGCCCCAGCTTGCGGCCTCGAAGGTCGGCGCCAGGCTGGTACACGGGCGCAGCGCCGCCGGCGGCACCTCGCAGCACCGCTTCGCCAGGCGCAGGGAGAAGCAGGCTGCCGAGGCGCTCGCCGTGGCGGCAACCACGGCAGTCGCAGTCTTCGGGCCCTATGCGGGCAAGATCGATGCGGTAGTGCTCGGGGGAGACCGGCGGGCGATGGCCGTGCTCCGCGCCGACCCGCGGCTGGCTCCGTACCTCGCGCTGGCCGTCGAGCGGTTCCTCACGGTGCCCGATCCGCGGCTCACCGTGCTGCGCAGCACTCCGCGGCTCTTCCGGGCCGTCCGGATCAGGCTGACCGATCCCGCCTGATCGCCCGGCCGCTCGGATAAACTGGCCGTATGCAACCGCTCTTGTCGTGACGGACGCCCCGGTGCCCGGGGTGGCATGGACGATGTGATGTCCTTTTTGTTCCGTTATGGGAGTGGTCTTTTCATGATTTCGGCGACTGGGCTAGAACTGCGCGCAGGTGCGCGGCTACTGCTTGACGCTGCTACCTTCCAGGTCTCGGCTGGCGACAAAATAGGTCTCGTCGGCCGTAACGGCGCCGGCAAGACGACGCTGGCGCGGGTCCTGGCCGGAGAGTCAGCGCCGGCCGCCGGCAGCGTCCGGCGCAGCGGATCCGTCGGGCACCTGCCGCAGGACACCATGGTCGGCAACCTCGATGCCCTGGCCATGGACCGGGTGCTCTCCGCGCGCGGCCTGGATGAACTGATGGCGAGCCTGCGCGATGCCGAGCTGCAGATGGCCGACGCCGATCCGGGCAGGCGGGATGCCGCCGTCAGCAGGTACGGCCAGCTGGAGGAGCGGCTCGCCGTGCTTGGCGGGTACGCGGCCGAGTCCGAGGCCGCCTCGCTCGCCGCCAGTCTCGGACTGCCGCAGCGGGCGCTCAAGCAGCCGCTGCGCACCTTGTCAGGCGGCCAGCGGCGACGGGTGGAGCTCGCGCGCATCCTCTTCGGCGGCTCGGAGACGCTGCTGCTTGACGAGCCGACCAACCACCTCGACGCCGATTCGGTGTCGTGGCTCCGCGATCACCTGCGGGCCTTCCGCGGCGGGCTCGTGGTGATCAGCCACAACACCGAGCTGCTCGAGACGATCGTGAACAAGGTCTTCTACCTTGACGCCGACCGAGGCGTCCTGGACATCTACAACCTGAGCTGGAAGGCCTACCTGGACCAGCGGGAGACGGACGCACGGCGGCGCAGGCGGGAACGGGTCAACGCGGAACGGCAGGCTACCGCGCTGCAGTCGCAGGCGGACAAGATGCGGGCCAAGGCGACCAAGGCCAGGGCGGCGCAGAGCATGCAGCGCAGAGCGGAACGGCTGCTTGCCGGGGTCGCCGCCGACCGCCAGACCGAGCGGGTGGCCCGGCTGAGGTTCCCCCAGCCCGCCCACTGCGGCCGCACGCCGCTGACTGCCCAGGGCCTGACCAAGTCGTACGGGTCACTCGAGGTCTTCGCGGGCGTGGACATGGCGGTGGACCGCGGGTCCAGGGTGGTCGTGCTCGGGCTCAACGGAGCGGGCAAGACCACGCTGCTCAAGCTCCTGTCGGGGGTGGAGGAGCCGGATGCCGGCGTGGTCCTGCCAGGGCACGGCCTGCGGCTCGGCTACTACGCACAGGAGCACGAGACTCTGCAGAAGGCCAGGACCGTGCTGGAGAACATGCGCTCGGCCGCGCCCGACCTGAGCGACGCAGACCACCGGAGCATCCTCGGGTCCTTCCTGTTCTCCGGAGACGACGTGGCCAAGCCCGCCGGGGTGCTGTCCGGCGGGGAGAAGACCAGGCTGGCGCTCGCCCTGCTGGTGGTTTCCGGCGCGAACGTGCTGCTGCTCGACGAGCCGACCAACAACCTCGACCCCGGTAGCCGGGCCGAGATCCTGTCCGCGCTCCGGCGCTTCTCCGGCGCGATCGTCCTGGTCACACACGATGAGGGCGCCGTCGAAGCGCTCCAGCCGCAACGGGTCGTCCTGCTGCCGGACGGCGTCGAGGACGCGTGGAGCGACGAGCTCACTGACCTCGTGGCGCTCGCCTGAGAAACCGTCCCCGCGGGCGGCCAGTCGGGGCCTGGCGAAAAACAAAGGATCTTTTGCTGTCGTGTGGGTAGCCGATCACGATCTTATGCGTGATCATGGCGAGAGACGGTAACGCAGCGGTCACTTCAGCTCACCGGGAGGTACGCGTGACCGAAACCCTCAAGAAAGGCACCCGAGTGACCGGTGCCGATCGCACCAAGCTGGCGGCTGACCTCAAGAAGAGATACGACGCCGGCGAGAGCATTCGCTCACTGGCCGGATCGACCGGCAGGTCGTATGGCTTTGTGCACCGCATCCTGACCGAGACGGGGGTCTCCCTGCGTGGTCGCGGCGGAGCGACGCGGGGCAAGGGCAAGGCGAAACACTGAGTTTTCCGCTGACCTAGCAGCCCAGCCCCCTAGCCGCCCAGCCTGGAGGATGCTTGCCCATCGACCCGGCTGACCTCGATCGCGGCGGGCTCCGCCTCGACATCGACGACCGCCTCCCGGCAGGCTGCGTCGCGACCGTGACGCTGAACCGCCCGCAGCGCCGCAACGCGATGACCCCGGCGATGTGGCGCGGCCTCGCCGCGATCGGGGCCGGCCTGCCCGGCCGGGTGCGGGTGGTGGTCGTGCGCGGGGCAGGCACCTCCTTCTCCGCCGGGATCGACCTGCGCATGTTCTCCGCAGCGGGCGTTCCGGGCGAGGAACCGCTGCCAAGCGCGGACGACCCGGGCTTCGAGCAGTGGATCGCCACCTGCCAGGAGGGCTTCACCTGGCTACGCGACTCGCGGTTCGTGTCCGTCGCCGCGGTCCGCGGACACGCCATCGGCGCAGGCTGCCAGCTCGCGCTGTCGTGCGACCTGCGCCTGGTCGCGGACGACGCCCGGCTTTGCATCAAGGAGCCGGCCCTCGGCCTGGTGCCCGACCTCACCGGGACCAAGCCGCTCGTCGACATCCTCGGCCTGCCACGCGCGCTTGAGCTGTGCCTGACCGGGCGCAGCGTGGACGCGCAGGAGGCCGGGCGGCTCGGGCTCGCCGAGCTGGTGGTGCCTGCCGAGGAGCTCGACGGCGCGGTGGACGACCTGGTGGCCGGGCTGCTGACCGCTGACGCCGACGCGGCCCGCGCCACCAAGGAGCTGCTCACCCAGGCTCAGCGGCACACGCTGGAGCAGCAGGCCGCGGCGGAGCGCCAGTCCCAGGCGGCGCTGCAGCGAGCCCGGCTCCGCCGGTAGCTGATCCGGGGAAGATCCCTGGCCGGCCAGCGGTTCCTGCGAGCATGAATCCGGCTAGCTGGCAGGCCATGCACTCCTTTACCCGCGACAGCTCGGTCACCAGCCAGCGGCTGAAGCCCGGCACCGTCCGGCGCATCGCGTCCTACGCCAGGCCGTACCGGGGCGACCTCGTCCTCTTCATGATCGCCACCTCGCTGGACGCCGTCGTCACGGTGGCCGTGCCGCTGCTGCTCGGCCTCATCGTCGACAAGATCGAGGCGAAGGACACCAGGGCCGTGCTGACCATCGCCGGCGTCGTCGCGGGCGTAGCCCTGTTCGACGCCTTCCTGTCCATCGCCCAGCGCTGGTACTCGGCCCGGGTCGGCGAGGGCCTGATCTACGACCTGCGCACCGAGGTCTTCCGGCACGTCCAGCAGCAGCCGATCGCGTTCTTCACCAGGGCGCAGACCGGCTCCCTGGTGAGCAGGCTGAACAGCGACGTGATCGGCGCGCAGCAGGCGATCACGTCGACCCTGTCCGGAGTCGTGTCCAACGCCCTTTCGCTGATCCTGGTGCTGGCCGCGATGTTCTACCTGTCCCCGCTGGTCACGCTGGCCGCGCTGGTGCTGATCCCGGTGTTCATCCTGCCCGCGAGGGCGCTCGGCCGCAGGATGCAGCGGCTGACCAGGGAGTCGATGCAACTCGACGCGGCGATGGGCTCGACGATGACCGAGCGCTTCAACGTGGCCGGCGCGATGCTCGTCAAGCTCTTCGGCCGCCCGGCGGAGGAGGCCGACGTCTTCTCCGGCCGGGCCGCAAGGGTCCGCGACATCGGCGTGGTCACCGCCATGTACGGGCGGGTGTTCTTCATCGCGCTCGTGCTGCTCGCCTCGATGGCGACCGCGCTCGCCTACGGCCTCGGCGGAGCCCTGGTGATCGGCGGCAGCATCAGCCTCGGCGCGCTCGTCGCCCTGGCCAGCCTGCTCAGCCGGATGTACGGCCCGATCACCGCGCTGTCGAACGTGCAGGTGGACGTCATGACCGCGCTGGTCAGCTTCGACCGGGTGTTCGAGGTGCTCGACCTGAAGCCGCTGATCGGTGACCGGCCCGGCGCCACCGCGCTGCCGAGGACCGGCCCGGCCACGACCGCCTCGCTGGCCCCGCCGGGCGAACTGGCCCCACCGGACGCAATGTCCACACCGGACGTAATGTCCACACCGGACGCAATGTCCACACCGGACGCAATGTCCACACCGGACGCAATGTCCACACCGGACGCACTGGCCGCGCTCGCCCCCGACATCGAGTTCGACCACGTCTCGTTCCGCTACCCGGCGGCGTCCGAGGTCTCGCTCGCCTCGCTCGAGTCGATCGCGCTGCCCGCGCCCGAGCACACGGGCGCCAGCCAGCAGGTGCTCAGGGACGTGACGTTCCGCGCGCCGCTGGGCCGGCTCACGGCGCTGGTCGGGCCGTCGGGCGCCGGCAAGACCACGATCACGCACCTGGTGTCGCGGCTGTACGACCCGGGCCAGGGCGTGGTGCGGATCGGCGGCCACGACATCAGGGACGTCACCCAGGACTCGCTGCACGACGTGGTCGGCGTCGTCACCCAGGACGCGCACATGTTCCATGACACGATCCGGGCCAACCTGGCCTACGCGCGGCCCGGCGCGTCCGGTGCTGAGCTTGAGCAGGCCTGCCGGGCCGCCCAGATCTGGGACCTGATCGCCGCGCTGCCCGACGGGCTCGACACCGTCGTCGGCGACCGCGGCTACCGGCTGTCCGGCGGGGAGAAGCAGCGCATCGCGCTCGCCAGGCTGCTGCTCAAGGCGCCCTCGGTGGTCGTGCTCGACGAGGCGACCGCGCACCTCGACTCGGAGTCGGAACTGGCGGTCCAGCGGGCGCTGAAGACCGCGCTGGCCGGGCGGACCTCGCTGGTGATCGCGCACCGGCTGTCGACCATCCGCGAGGCGGACCAGATCCTGGTGATCGACGACGGCCAGGTCCGCGAGCGCGGCCGTCACGACGAGCTGCTCGCGGCCGGCGGCCTGTATGCGGAGCTCTACCGGACCCAGTTCGCCAGCCAGGAACCCCTCCCAGCCGCCTAGAGCGCCGGTCAAGTAGCGGGGCAGGTTCTGGGGTGGTTCCGGCGGGCGGTCATCGCATGTGGTAATCCCTGTTCGTAGCGGTGGTGGGGTTCCGTGTGC
>Ga0302324_100028199_pt1 | contig 10675 bp, 14 predicted proteins | sample Palsa_T0_1_FD_201949 | JGI IMG/M metagenome (GOLD analysis project Ga0302324, IMG submission 201949) | Peat permafrost microbial communities from Stordalen Mire near Abisko, Sweden - Palsa_T0_1 | ecosystem: Environmental > Terrestrial > Soil > Palsa > Peat permafrost | place: Sweden: Abisko...
TCTCCATTTCCTTGCGCATTTCTTCTTTTTTGGAGAGGTCGCCATTGACCGCTGCGACGGCGCTGTTGAGCAGCGAGACCGCGTCATAAGTCTGCGCCCCATAGAAAGACGGCCTTACCTTGTATTTGGCGATGTACTCAGCGACGAATTTCTTGTTGGCGTCGTTGGGAAGATCGTTGACCCATTCGGCGGCGCCGGGAATTCCAACCGCGAGGTCTTTGAGCCGGGGGATTGATAGCTCATCGAGCACAAACGCCGTGTAGAGCGGGATTTGTCCTTTGAGGCCCGATTGTGCGTATTGGGTGATGAACTGGACGCCGGCGCCGCCCGGATAAAACACGAAGATGGCGTCCGGCTGTGCCGCTCGCGCCTTGGAAAGCTCGGCCGAGAAGTCGAGCTGATCAGGCCAGCGGGTCATTTCCTGGCCGAGCACTTCGCCGGCAAAGGTGTTGCGCAGTCCCTGCATCATGTCCTTGCCGGCGGCATAATTGGGGCCCATCAGGAAGACTTTCTTGATGCCCTTTTGATTCATGTAGAGACCGACCGCCTGCGGCGTCTGGTCGTTGTTCCACGACGTCGAGAACACGTAGGGCGAGCACAGTTCGCCGGCAAGTTGCGATGCGCCGGCATTGGTCACAACCGTGATGGTCTTGCTGTCGACCAGCGACTTGAGCGACGCCAGCGCCACGTTGGACCAGATGTAGCCGGCGATGAAATCCACCTTGTCGGATTCGATCAGCTTCTGGGTCTTCTGCACGCCGATCTCGGGCTTTTGCTGGTCGTCCTCGTAGATGACCTCCACCGGGATACCGCCGAGCTTGCGGCCGAGATGGTCGAGGCCAAGTTCAAAGGCATTGCGCATGTCGGCGCCGATGGCGGCGGTCGGCCCGCTGAACGTGCTGATAAAGCCGATCTTGATCGTTTTCTGCTGGGCCATCGCCGGTGCCGTAGCCGGCCCCGCCGCAAGCGCAAGCGCGGCGGCCGCAGCCACAAGTCCTGTCCTGATCATCGCGTGCATCCTTCTGATTGCCACACCCGTCGGTGCAGAAGCGCTTACCGCTGTACTAAAGAGTGGCTGTCCCCCTGAACAGCTGATTTGACCGTGCTCACGCCCCCTAATCAAGCCGAACGTGCAAATTAGTAAATCGCAGGCCCCACGAAAGTGATAGCCCGCGTTTTGACGCGGGCTCAAGGACTTATAGTCGGCAACCGAGAGAACTTTTAGGCAACGATCGCGGCTTTGGACCCAAACCGGACCCAACCGGGTCTAGCTCAATATCCCCTTCGTCAACTCGCCGATCGTCACGGCTGCTTTCGCGTCGCTCTCGTTCGTTCGCTTCGCGTACGCGCGAAGCAGGATTGCCGGATCGTGCCCGCACCGCTTGGCTACGGTGTGAACCGGATGCCCCTTATCGAGCAGGTGTGTCTCGTGGGTGCCGCGCAGATCGTGGAACCGCAGGCCGGGAAAGCCAAGCTGAGCCGCCCGCTCCATGAAATGCTTCGTTACTGCGTCGGGGTGCCGCGGCATCATCAAGGCCGCACCGGGCTTTGGAAACACGAGCGCGTCATCGGGGACCCTGACAAGCGACAGGTCGACGGCGGCGCCTGACGGCACGCCAGGAACTATCCGCTGATACTTTTCACGCTCGGTGCGGCGCAGCCCGACCAGACCAATGGTTATCGTCCGCACGCCGTGGCTAGTCTTTGGCGACTTGTAGGCGATATGCTTGCGCGTGTATTCCAGGGCCCGCTCAACGCGCAGTGTCTTGTTCGCTTCCAGGGCCCGCTCAACGCGCAGTGTCTTGTTCGCCTCATTGAAGTCCGACCATCGCGATCCGAGTATCTCGTTGCGGCGCGCCCCCGTGAAGGCGGCAACACAAACGATTTCGTAAATGCTCGAACCTTTAAAGCCGTTGATCAGCGCCGTGAGCTGATTTTCGTCGAGAACCTGCCCGGCCTCACTGTCGCCTGGGCGTGGCGGGTCCGCGTCGGCCGCTGCGTTGCGGACGATCAGCCTATTGCGCACCGCCGCTGTGAGACAGCTTTTGAGGACTACATGAATGAAATGCCGCGTTCGTGGGGCGAGCGCCTCATCGAGCTTTAGATAGAGCGCATTGATCTCCCTCGTCTCAAGTTGCTGCAACGGCCGTGCACCAAGCTTCGGGATGACGTGAATTTTCAGCGACTCGCTATAGCTCGCTTGCCTCTGGCGCAATGGATCAAGCGCAAGCGCAAGCCGCGCAGCAACAGGCGGCCGCCGCAACAGACGACCGCGGCAGCAGATCTACTTCAAGGAACTGGCGATACTCTTGAGGCCACGTCCTACGGGCAAGCCTCGACGCTCGCAGAACAGAATGCGGCTTACACCACTGCGGCCACGAATATCAGCTTGGCGCAGGGTCAGCGGCAAATCTACCAGACGATCGGCGGGGTGAAGGCGGGCGCCGCCGGATCAGGGCTGACGACGGGCGGCACCGCGGGCGATATTCTTCGTATGAGCGCGCAGCAAGGCGCACTCAATCAAGCGGTGACACCTTCGCAGGGGCAGATACAGGTCGCTGAGCACCAGGAGCAGGCACAGTCTTATACGGCGATGCAGCAGTCCGCCGAGCTGGCATCGCAGGAGCAGACCTTTGCTGCACAGGGCGAGCAGGACGTAGCAGCCGGTTACGAAGATGTAGCGAGCGGCTTCACACAGGCGGCAAGCTATTCAACTATCGGCGCCGTGATCTCCGGCATTGGCGCGGTTGCGTCGTTGTTCGATCCCCTCGCCGGTGGCGCCACAAATCCAACCGGCCCGACTTCCGGCAGCTACTCCGGCATCGGTGGTTGGACAGCAGCAGCGCCGGGCTTATGAGGGCACCGAGAGTTTTATGGCGATAAAGATCAATCCCGGCAGTTCAGAAGCCGCGCCATTCATTTATTGCGATGGTTCGCGACATTCGGCGTTCATTCCAGCGTCGTTTTGTTGGAGCCGGCCGCGACTACGATTGTTCCCGTCGTGGTAGATACTAAATTCGAGAATGTGATTGTGGCCCATCTGCGAGCAAAGCTCATTCGCGATGCGATCGATAAGGCGCTCGCGCTGCCGAGCAGCGATGTCGCCATGATGCCGATGACGGCGGCGACTCGGCCGAATTGAGATTGCTGAGCGAAGTAATGGCCGATGAACAAAAAGCCATCGCGGGGAGGCTGGGTCGTTGCGCGTTGAGGTGCACCGCGCTAGGTATAATAGTTCAATGTTTCGTCGCCAGCGAAGCGCCAGCCGCCGCTTTCGAAATGATAGGCGCGACACCAACCGGATTCGTGACTTTCTCCAAAAACGTCTCGATACGCGACCTTCCCCCAAAAGAGGATATATCCTTTTCCCGTTCGTGCTCTTTCGATTTGCTCGGAGTGCAGAGGGAATTCAGTAGAATACCCGTCCTGCGTTTCTCCGGCGCTGATCATCCAGCCCTTTTGGATTTCCATTTTTATAGCTGTTACCATGGCTGGCCAGCCAGCTCCCCAGAAGTCAGCCATGACATGCAATTCGTGGATTGCGGCCGGTGTTTTGCCGTGGTTCTTCAGACCAAAACTGACTTTGGATTTTTTGCCGTTCACGGAGTTGATAGCGATTTCAGAAGTAACTTCCATGCCAAGGAACACATAGGCTCTTTCAACCCTCGGAATATGTTCGGCGGATTTTCTGGCGGCATTAGCGGAGCGGCGAGCGGCGATTGCTGCGCGACGTGCAGTAATCTCGGCGAGAGTCAGAAAGCGAATTTGAATGAACGAAACGCCAACGAGAACGGCGGTGAGGAGAGAAAGAATCGAAGTATAGAAAGCGACAGGATCGTCCGTGGTCCAGTTCCACCAGGCGCTAAATATGTTGTTGGCCTGATATTCATTGCGGGTTTGATTGGCACCGTAATGATGGGATGGCTGATGGGCGTTTTTCGTTCCTCTCCAAATTTCGTTGACGAAGAATAAGACCACACATGCGAGCAGCACGAGGGGTATTGCCTGTCGAGCGCGCCCAAGCATCCGCTGATCGCCGTTCCGACGATTGATTCGCAGGGTGCATTATACGCGCGCTCACACCTTGGGCCCCGGCCGCCAAACGTCGGGGCCCCTTTTAAGCTGACGTTCGCGTCGCGTTGTGTTCCATTGAAGCGCGTCCTTTAACGCCGTCAAAGTCCGCGCTAATTTTTTTGCTCCGAAAATGTACGTCACCCGTAAAATTCCGGCTTATCTCATTGCTGCTGAATCATTTTCGACTTTAACGCCGTTCTGTGGACAATGGCCCGCAAATCAGCGAGTCTAAGCGCCCCGACGCGCCGCTTTCAACGACGCGCCGGGACTTGCCACCGACCACCAGGGGGTAGTCGATGACCGATTCGAAAAATACCATGAATCTGCGCGGCTTATCCCCTTGGCGTGGCATAAACCCACATCAATGGAGATGAAGTCATGTCGCCTGAAAACTTATCACGTCGCGCCATCCTAGCCGGCGCAGACCTCAAAGTCGTCGGCGGCAAAGCCGATAGCCCGCCGGTCACGATTCGCGGGGGCGCTTGGGGTTTCTATCGGCCGGGCGAGCAGTGTGTGTCGGGGATGGGGACAACCGCCCGGCTCGATCTCACAAAAAATCTAAGGGCGGGAAATAAGCCGCTCTGCTGGACGTAGGTATCTGTACCGATACGAAGTTTTAGTGCGGGCCGGCTGGCTGATAACCCGGGGTAGTCTTCTTACTTTTGTTTTTGTCCTTGTTTTTGTCCTCTTGCTGAACCAAGGTAGGGTGCAGCCTGCGGTATCTTGCATTCTCGATAATTTTAATCGCCTCGTTAAATTCATCCTTGTCAGTCCGGGTATCGTCTGGGGAACTGCCAGAGGCTGATCTTGCATCGCGAAGTTCAACGGCACATGCGTCCAGGACCCGCTGAGCAATTTCGGAGAATGTTTTGTAGCGATTATCGTCATACTGATCAGCGGCTTTCCATTCACAAGTAATTACGCGTGTTTCAGCAGCAACTGCCTCATCGGATGGTGGCTTCTTTAGAAGATCGCTATTCTTTAGAAAATCGCTACAAGCCGCTGAGACTAGGCAGCATAGGCCCAAGCTGAGAATGACTACTGTACGCTTAGGCGAAAGCTGCATGCGGATGCAGACCAAAAGCTACGCGCCCTCCGGTCATTATTCGGCCGAATCCATCGCATTTTCACGTTACAGCTTAGCAATGTTGGCGCTACTTCCGCCCCAACAGCTCTGGCAGCTTGGCGAAGTTGACGGCCAGCCGCCGCGCCTTCAAAGCGCGATACGATCGATCAACGTCGAATCCTCAGCCGGCGCCTTCGAGCTATTCACGCGCTTCGATACCGGCCATCTCTGTAGAAGGTCGTTCGCCGCGGGTTTGAGCAATTCCAGGCCGGCGCCGCCGCTCAGCCAAGGCCCGAAATCCTTTTCGGCGAGTAGCACAGGCATCCGGTCGTGCACTTCGGTGACAAACTCGTTTGGCTCGGGTAACGATCATGCTGCAGGATTTGAGCGTTTCGCCGCTCGCCCTGTCGCGCCATTCGTCCCATAGGCCGGCGGTGGTCAGAGCAGGCGAGCCATCGCGCGCCGTAAAATACCAGGGCTGTTTGCAGTTCGGCGTGTCCTGCCATTCGTAGTAACCCGACACCGGAATGAGGCAGCGCCTACGCTTGAACGCCTCGCGAAAGAATATCTTCTCGGCGACCGTCTCCGCGCGCGCATTGAATGTCGCTTGCTTCAATTCCTTGGGGGCCTTCGACCACCACCGCGGGACCAAGCCCCAGCCCAAAAGGTAGAGCCCCGGCACGGGAATGATGCCGGGGCTCATGTCACAAACAGGGATGACCGTAACCTTGGGGGCTACGTTCGGGGATATTTTGCGTAACTAAGGTGACAATCGCAAGTCCCGGACCTCGAATTATTCACAAGCTCGACGTCGGCCGCCGCAGCAACGGCCCTGTCCTGCCAGCCGCCATCTACTGCAGGCCATCCCTGACCGAAGCTATATTGATCGGGCTAAAAGCACCGCATCAAGGGACGCAATGTCCCCACCGGTTGCGATGCCAGCCTCGGCCGCACCCTCCGGCGACATCGGTGACGTAACTCGAATGATCGGCGGTTTGGGAAATCGCGTGGCCGTTCGCAGGAACAGCGGAGGCCCCCGCTATCCCGATCAGCCCCACTGCTGCTGCGGCCACTATCGCGAACATTATATGACGCATGTCGTTTCCTCCCTGTTTTACGGCGCCAGAAATTTGACATTGAATTTGCGCGCCGTAAAGGCTGGCGACCGCCTCACTCCTTGCCGATCGTCCAAGGGCGGCGGGAAGCGGCGCGCAGTAGCTGAATTCGGCACTCGTCAATGCCACTCGACGTCGTAGCGCGCCTGTACCGTCTTGCGCGCCTTGTCGAGCGCCTCCGCCATCCGGCTTGACTGGCGTCCAGCACTGACATCCCAATTTGGCACGCCGCTGGACGGTCTGATTTTGATTTGCTGCCGCAGTAAATGCACGTCGCGCATATGGAGGGCGATCTCTGCAATCAGCAGGTCCAAAAGCTTATCTTGCGGAACTTTTTGCCGTTCCATGACGGCTCCGCCGCTAATCCACAGTCGATCCAGAGTTGAGCTATTTTGCTCAGACATACAAGAGTACTCGGCTCAAGGTCACGAGTGCAGGGCGCTTCCCAGGCCCCCCCGACCCCCAAAGCGCTCGTGCCTGTCGTTATGCGTACGCGTTCATGGAATCCTGTGGCCACGGGTTGGGGTTTTTTATTGACCGCGTGGCGTCAATTTGCCGACGGCTGACGAATCTCGTCGTCGGCCACCAGGTCGCCGACGGTCAGTGCACGTAAAAGGCGCGTCTGCCACGCGGCTTTCGCCGGTTCCCGCTTCACTTCCTCGCAATGGTGCGCATGAGATCGATCACCGCTTGGCGGAGCGGTTTTTGTTCGATCGCGAGATAACTCCGGACGAGCGTGGCGCCGTCACGTGTTGCGAGGAATGAGGTGATTTCGAGTTGCGAAAGCTCGCCTTCGTTCGGTGGCGCCGCTCTCTTCCCGTCGGTTGGCGCACCATTAAAAAAGTGAGACGGCGAAACGCCGAGCGCATCGCTTATTTGCTGCAATCGGCTCCCGCCGACGCGGTTGACGCCCTTTTCGTATTTTTGGACTTGCTGGAATGTGAGCCTGAGCGCGTCGGCGAGCTTCCCTTGACTCATCCCCAAATGCACGCGTCGGGCACGTATCTTTTGCCCGATATGCACGTCAATCGCATTTGGCGCCTTGCGCCCGGTCGACGTGGCAGACATATTTAGGGTCCCCTTTCCCGCGTTCTTTGGTCGCGCAAAAACGATATTGGAAACTACAGGGATTTGAAGACCAACTTGCGGGGTGTTCGCACCTCGGACAGTTGAAGCCGCGCGGGGACGAGCGGCCGTGCGCGGTGCCCGCCAACGGGCAGGCGCAGTCCGCGGTGCGTCCTACGGCATGTGCTTCGCGACGGCCGCCTAAACTCCCGGCTCAACGCGCATCACTACCCGGTCCGCCTGTCGCACCTCGATGATGTATCCCGTGAGGATTTGCTTTGCGTGCGCTATAGCCTCGGCGTCGCCACGGCAGTCAGCGATTTCCGGCGCCCCCCAAGAATGACCTTGCTGGTCGGTCCGGTAGAAGTGGTATCCGGTGGTTGGGGCGGCCGAGCTGGTTACGGGTATCACGCGAATGTTCATCGGACTAACTCCGCAATTTGCGAGCCCCTATTTCGGGTGGGGGCATTCAAAGGCAACGGGGCACCGTCAGAAGGCGACGCTCATCCAACCATACCTTCAAGCCGCCCTCGCGCGCCGCGGCATCAAACCGAGTTTTCCCCGCAACTCACAGGAAACCCGTGTCGCTAGATTTCGCTTGCGAATTGAAACAGTAGGCGGAGCGTTATCCAACGGCCGGTACCGCCCGGAACCGGCACCGGCCTCATCCCGGCGCTGTCATGCCGATCATGTCGGCCGCACGCGCCGGTCGCCGAGCTTGTGTGCCTCTCTGGCAAAAGCATCGCTGACGGACTGCGCGAAGAGCACACGCGGCGGATACTCGGGGAATGAACGGCGGCCCGCCTCGTGCTCCTCGATCGTCCAGGGCGGCGGGAAGTGGCGGGGCGGCATCGTGGGCCGGTGGGTTGGGCGGCGAAACCGGGGATTTACGGGGGTCATTTTTACCAAAGCTTTACGCGAATGGCTGACTCTGCGCCGATGTTCGCAAAGCTTCGCCAGTTCTTAGCCGACGAATCCGGCGCGACGGCGATCGAGTACAGCCTAATTGCCAGCGGCATCGCACTCGCCATTATTGCGACCGTGAAGGGCATAGGGCCGAAGCTCAATACGACCTTTTCGTCAATCTCGTCGCAACTGAAGTAAGTAGCCAGATGCGAAGCCTGCTTTTTTTGGCATGCATGACCGGTGTGCTCTTAGCCGTCGACGCTATCCGCTTTGATGGTCGCTACGGCACAGAGGTCTGGCGGGATGCGCAGTACAAGGGTCAATCATTTACCCGAGAAGTCGAGAATAAGCTCCGAAGGCATCTTTGGTGATCCTCACGGCGGCCCGCTCTCATTGCGGCCGGCATTCGATGCCCTCCATCGACAGCACCATACGAAGCGAGACGGAAACTTTCGTAGTGTCGCCATCAGCCGCAGCCTGTTTGAGCTGTAGAGCGACGTGACGCCACATCTGCCGTTGGAGCCGATCTTCCGGCAGATGGCCCATGAGCGTCCGCACGTCGTCGAGCGTCGTGAGCGTCATGACATCGGGGATGACCAGCGGCCGCGGCAACGCGCGTGACCAATCCGGGCGCGGCAACGGCTACTCCTTGCGGGACCCCAGTTTGGACCCAAACGCCACGGAATAGGATAGCACGGGGCGACACAAGACGCGCCTGCCAGCAGTGAAAAACGCCGGGAAATACTCACTCAACGGCACGCGCCGAGATTGGAAAGCACAAGCGTGATCGTTTTAGTAAATCGCATGATGCCGCAGGCTTAATCGAGCCTCTTTACGTGCCGATCCGCCCAAATTCCAGGCTCGACCCCGCGCCGCCCGGCGTTGCGCTAACGATTTGCGCGCCCTACCTGTCCCCCATTCTGGAGTGCGCCCTTAGAGACGGACAGGATTAGGCGGCAGTTTTGACCGTCTGCCGGGCGTGGTCGTCCTCGAACTGGGCCGGGCTCAGATAGCCGAGCGCGGAATGGAGTCTGCGAGAGTTGTAAACCTCGTCGATGAAGCGGGGAAGATCAGCAGTCACATCCTCGAAGGTTTCGTAGTCCATCAGATAGACGGCCTCGACCTTCAGTGTCTTCATGAAGCTCTCTGCCTTTGCATTGTCGTAGGGGTTGCCGCGGCGGCCCATCGAACCAACCAGACCGTGGTCGGTCAGCAGGTCACGGTAGACCTCAGAGGCATATTGCGAACCGCGATCCGAGTGGTGAATGCAGCCCTTCGGTGGCTGCCGGACTCGGATGGCCGCCTTCAGCGCAGCAACTGCCAAGCGCGCGTCCATCGAGCGGCTGATCGCATATCCGACCACCCGGCGTGACCAGGCATCGAGGATGGCCGCCATATAGACGAAGCCGGCGGCGATCGCGATGTAGGTGATGTCCGCCACCCAGACCTGGTTCGGGCCGTCGAGGGTCCTGTGGCGGGCGAGGTCGGGGCAGATCAGACCGTCGTGGTTGCTGTCGGTCGTGGCCACGAACCGCTTGCGGCGCTTTGGTTGCAGGTCGTTCTCGCGCATAAGACGGCGGATCTTCTTGGAATTGACGACTATGCCGCGATGGCGCAGTTCGGCGCCAACCCGGCGATAGCCATAGGCTTCGAACTCATCGCAGATTGCGATCATGGTCGCGACTAGCGCAGCAGCGTCAGTCGGCAATGACGGAACATCGTAGTAGGTGGAGCGAGATAGGCCCATCAGCCGGCACCCTTCGACGATGGAGAGGGCGCGGGGCCGCTGATGACGGATGTACTCGCGCTTCTCGGCCGCGGTGCGCTTTTCAGAGCCCCTTTTAGAAACTCAATTTCGAGGGCCTGCCGACCGACCATGCGCTCGAGTGCCGCGATCTTCGTCTCGTAGTCCTGAAGAAGATCAGCTGCTTGGGCGTCATCGTCGAACGCTCCAGCCTCAAACTTCCGTACCCAGATTCGGATGAGGTTGCGCGAGATGTCGTGTCGGCCCGCGAGAGCATGGAGCGTCTCGCCTGCAATGAAGTCCTGGGCAATCTGCCGTTTAAACTCGATGCTGTGGGAGCGGTGCTTGGCCATGGCTTCCATCCTCTGAAAGCCCAACAGCCCCGGTCAACTCCCAACCTTCAATCTGTCCACCGTCAGGGGCGCACTCCAAAGTGCGAAAAAGAAAGACCGCTTGACAGCGGTCTCTCCGGAAATCCGATCAAATGTCAGGCGGCCACCGCCTCTGCGTTACGCCTTCAGGAAGGCCAGCAGGTCGGCATTGATCGTTTCCGCCTGCGTGGTCGGCATGCCGTGCGGGAAATCCTTGTAGGTCTTCAGCGTCCCGTTCTTCAGCAGCTTTGCCGACAACGGTCCGGCAGCAACGTAGGGAACGATCTGATCGTCCTCGCTATGCATCACCAGCACCGGCACGGTGATCTTCTTG
>Ga0302324_100028200_pt1 | contig 10675 bp, 9 predicted proteins | sample Palsa_T0_1_FD_201949 | JGI IMG/M metagenome (GOLD analysis project Ga0302324, IMG submission 201949) | Peat permafrost microbial communities from Stordalen Mire near Abisko, Sweden - Palsa_T0_1 | ecosystem: Environmental > Terrestrial > Soil > Palsa > Peat permafrost | place: Sweden: Abisko...
TGCCGCGTGCCGGCAGCACAGCGAGGAGGCGAAACACTCGCCGCCAGGCTGCACGGGCTGCGGCATAGCCATGCCAGTCACATGCTGTCGGAAGGCGTGCACCCGAAAGTCGTGCAGGAGCGTCCCGGCCACGCCAGCATCGCGATCACGATGGACATTTACAGCCACGTCATGCCGAACATGCAATCCGATGCCGCGGCGAAGATCGATGCCCCCTTCAAGGCGGCGCGGAAGAACAGCTAGAGAATGGATTGGGTTGCAAAATGGTAGCAGAAGGGTGCTTTTGTCGCTAGAAAGTCCCTGATTTCGGCACTTACGCCCGGTCCTATAAACCGGGTGCGCTTCTTCCCGCCCCCGAACACCGCAAGGATCGGCCGATGAGCGAACGTATTCCGGGTTTCTCTACGCTCGCGATTCATGCCGGCGCGCAGCCCGATCCGACCACCGGCGCGCGCGCGACGCCGATCTACCAGACCACGTCATACGTCTTCGAAAGCGTCGATCACGCCGCTTCGCTGTTCGGCCTGCAGACCTTCGGTAATATCTATACGCGCATCGGCAATCCGACCACCGCGGTGCTGGAAGAGCGCGTCGCCGCGCTTGAAGGCGGCACCGCCGGGCTTGCCGCCGCGTCCGGACACGCGGCGCAGGTGCTGGCCTTTCACTGCCTGCTGCAACCGGGCGACGAGTTCGTCGCCTCGAAGAAGCTCTACGGGGGCTCGATCAACCAGTTCACCCACGCGTTCAAGAATTTCGGCTGGAACGTCGTGTGGGCCGACCCCGACGACGTCGCCTCGTTCGAGCGCGCCATCTCGCCGAAGACTAAGGCGATCTTTACCGAATCGATCGCCAATCCCGGCGGCGTCATCACCGACATGGCGGCGGTGGCGCAGATCGCGCGCCGCGCCGGCGTGCCCTACATCGTCGACAACACGCTCGCGACGCCCTATCTGTGCAAGCCGATCGATCACGGCGCCGACGTCGTCATTCATTCGCTGACCAAATTCCTCGGCGGCCATGGCAATTCGATCGGCGGCCTCATCGTGGACGCCGGCACCTTCAACTGGTCGCGCGAGCGCCGCTATCCGATGCTGTGCGAGCCGCGGCCGGAATATCACGGCATCGTGCTGCACGAGACGTTCGGCAATTTCGCCTTCGCCATCGCCTGCCGGGTGTTGGCGCTGCGCGATATCGGCGCGGCTTTGTCGCCGTTCAACGCATTTCTCATCCTCACCGGCATCGAGACGCTGCCGCTGCGGATGCGCCAACACTGCGACAACGCGGTCGCGGTCGCGGAATGGCTCGCGGCGCATCCAAAGGTCGAGTGGGTGAGCTATCCCGGGCTGCCCGGCGACCGCTATTACAACCTCGCCAAGAAATACTGCCCAAACGGCGCCGGCGCGGTGTTCACGTTCGGGCTCAAGGGCGGCCACGAAGCCGGCGTCAAGCTCGTCTCCAACGTGAACCTGTTTTCGCATCTCGCCAATATCGGCGACACGCGCTCGCTGATCATTCACCCGGCCTCGACCACGCACCGGCAACTCACCGATGCACAGAAAGTCCAGGCCGGCGCCGGACCCGACGTGGTGCGACTGTCGATCGGCATCGAGGACAAAGCCGACATCATCGCCGATCTCGAGCAAGCACTAGCGGACTGATTTGCGCGGCCCGCTGTTTCAGGTTCGCCGCGTGCACCGTCGCCGCGGTCAAGACCAGCATCGCGACCGCCTGATGCAAAAGCGCAATCGACATCGGCACGTGCAGCAACAATGTCGCGATGCCGAGCGCCGCTTGCAAGCTCACCGCAGCGAACAAGACGAAAGCTCCGACCCGCGCCGGTCCATTGTTCACCGGGCGCGCGACGTCAAACGCGTGCAACAACGCACCGACAAAAATCACATAAGCCAGCATGCGGTGATCGAATTGCACCGTCAGCGCGTTCTCGAAGAAATTGCGCCATAGCGGCGTGTCGAAGAAAAGCCGCGCCGCATCCGGCACGAAGGCGCCGTCGATCAGCGGCCAGGTGTTGTAGACGTAACCGGCGCGCAATCCCGCAACCAGAGCGCCGAGATAGATCTGCGCCAGCACGAGAACGAGGAGCACCATAGCGCTGGTTCGCGCGCGGCCCGTTGCCGGCGCGCCCTGCTGCTCCCCCATCCGCCGCGCGGTCCACAGCAGCGCGACGTAGATCGCGCCGGCGAGGACGAGATGCGTCGCGAGGCGATATTGCGAAACCTCGACGCGCTCGGTGAGGCCCGACGCCACCATCCACCAGCCGACCGCGCCTTGCAACGCGCCGAGCCCGAAAATAAACCAAAGCCGCGGCCGCAACGCGGGCGCAACCCGGCCGCGCCACAGGAACCACAAGAACGGCAACAGAAACGCCGCGCCGATCACCCGGCCGAGCAGGCGATGCGTCCATTCCCACCAATAGATCGCCTTGAACTCATCAAGACTCATGCCGCGATTGAGCGCGCGGTATTGCGGAATGGCCTGATACTTTTCGAACGTGCTTTGCCAGGCGCCCTCCCCGAGCGGCGGCACGACCCCCATCACCGGCTTCCACTCGGTGATCGAGAGCCCGGATTCGGTGAGCCGCGTCGCGCCGCCGACCAGAACCATCGCCAGCACCAAAGCGGCGACGGCATAAAGCCACAGCCGGATCGCGCGCGCGTGTATGTCGGAGGCAGTCGTGCTCATCCTTAAGTCGCTCAGGGTCGCTTGTCGCCGGCGCGCGGACCATATAGTGCTGCGCCCTCCTTTCGCAACGGACCTGATGTCGCCAACAAAATGCCGCTCCGCATGCGCAAATTCATCGGCGCCATCGCGCTGTTTGTCCTCGTCATCGTCTGGCCGCTGGTCGCCATGGCGCTGGCCCAGTTTCCCGCCATCCGCGACAACGCCGTTCTTTCCATTCTCTACTACGCGGTCGCCGGGATCGGCTGGGCCTTGCCGGCGATGCCGATCATCGCGTGGATGAGCCCGGCCAGGGGACAGTAATCAGTATTCAGTAATCAGATCCGGAGCGCATTCTGTCTGATCACTGACTATTGATTACTGTCCCCTGGCTCACGCCGCCTCTTGGCCGCGAAAGCCGTTCCACATCGCCGTCGCCGAGCCCGACAGCAGCACGTGCACGTAGCGCAGTTGCTGATACTCGCCGTTGAGCGAGATGCGCGGCAGCGCCGTCATGTGTTCGCCGTCGGCGCGGAACAGCACGCCCGGCCGCGTCGTCACCGCGGTCGCAAAACCAAGCTCGGCGGCGATGGCGAATTCGCGCGGCCCCGCCGAGCCCGGATCGCCATACGGATACGACAGATGCGCCGGCCGCATTCCGAGCGCCGCCTCGATCACCGTGCGGCTCAGATCCATTTCCGCGCGCACGGTTTTTTCCGGCAGCTTCGCCAGCATCTGGTGATTGACGGTGTGCGCGCCGATGGTGACCAGCGGATCGGCGGCAAGCTCCGCGATCTCGCGCCAGTCCATACACAGCGCGGCGCAGAACGCCGCGACATCGACCTGATAACGCGCCGCGAGATCGCGCACGATCGCACGCATCTCGGCCTCGCTCGCCTGGCGGCGCAGCCACCAGTAAAGCTCGTCGTAGAGCGCGCGCTTTTCCGCAACGCTGCCGCAATCGAAGGTGCGGCTGTCGCCGTCGATCACCAGCCCGATGCGCGCGTTCTTCGCGATCACCGCTTCCAGCACCAGCCACCACAATTCGCCGAGCCGGTCGGGAAAGCTGGTCGGCACGTAGAGCGCGAACGGCACGCCGGCGTCTTTGAGGATCGGCCAGGCGTGCTGCAAATTGTCGCGATAGCCGTCGTCGAAGGTGAGGCAGACGAAGCGCCGGGCGAAATCGCTTTCGGTCATGCGGCGGTGCATTTCGTCGAGTGAGACGATATCGATATGCGAGCGGCGCAACAGCCTGATCACGCGGGTGAGAAACCGCGGCGTCACTTCGAGCAGGCGGTTGGGCTGAAAGCGATCGGGCCGCGGCGGCCGCACGTGGTGCATCGTCAGAATGACGCCGACCCCGCCGAGGAAGGGCTTGAGCGCCGCGTGCGCGCCGGAGAAATAAAGCCCCTCCAACCCGCCGCGGATGATCGTCTGCTTGAGCCCGGCCACGGATGTTTCCTGAGTTTGCGGTTCACTATCCCAAGGCTTGGTTGATTATTCCTTTGCTACTTCATCTTCATCCTGCCCCGCGCAGCGGGGAAGGGGGACCACCCGAAGGGTGGTGGAAGGGGCAACGGCAGAGAGGTTTGCTTCATCGTTTGACATTCGCATCAGCTCAGCACGCCCCCTCCCGCGCAAGTGCGCGGTCCCCCTCCCCCGCTTCGTTTCACTACGCGGGGGCGGACGCCTCCGGTCGTCATTGGGAGCGGGCGCGGCTTCGCCTTTCCTGACTCCGTCGCCGCGGGATCGGTGAGGAAGCCGAGCGGCAAAGCGGCGAGGAGCGGCGCCAAGAGGAGGCCGCGGCGGGTGGCGGCGAGGTTGGTCGCGGCGAGATCGGTCGAGGCGAGATTGTGGAGGTGCGGCAAGATCACCGCGAGGGGGTCCGTCGTTGACGCGGGCGGTGGTGCGAGGAGTATGGTCATGTCCGGTCTTCGTGTTTGGTCGCCATTATGACGATGACGCGGAGCGTGGGAAATCGTTGCGGGGGTGCCGGCAAATATGCGGCTTATTCTGCCGCCTCAATAAGCTCGATATCTTTCCTCAGCAGCGCGTTGACAAGATCATTCAGGGACATTCCGCGCGCCTCTGCGCGCGCGGTCAAGAATTCGAGGACCTCCGGATCAAGATGCACCGCCGGCGCGAGGACAGCGTTCTGGCGAAAAAAGCGCCCGCGTTCGGCTTTCGAAAAATCGTATTCGTCCTTCATGGTGTCGTATCCTCGCGATACTGACGCGCTTCATTCGACGCCGGCCGGCGGGCCGAGATGATACGCACCGCGCTACGATCAGAGTCGATGTCCGCTCAAGTGTGCACAACTACGAGCAAATTGCCAGTAGATGCCGCGCCCAGCGTAACCCAGCGTCCTTCGTCGGCGCCGTGATCGCGATCCAGGATCGAGCGCGCAAGCTGATCGCAAAAACCGTCATCGCATCCTTGAAGCTGACACCGTGTTTGGCCGCGTTGCTCGCCGCTTTGGCCGGGTCCCAGTCGAATTCGATGCGCACGGACCACCGCTCGCAGACTGGCGGTGCAGCTACGCCGCGGCGGCGGAGAAACCCGGGGCGGCGCGACCTCCGGCATCGCCCTGGCCGGCGACGAGGAGCGTGACGTTGTCGAAGCCTGCATCCATCAGGCTGTCGCGCGCTTTGCTGGCGGCGGGGCTCGACACCGCGTCGACTACGAGCACCGCGTGCGGGGCAACGCGGGCGACGGCTTCCATGTCGCGGCCGCGCAGGTCGCCGGCGTCGATGACGACGTGGGCATAGGAATAAGCGAGCGCTTCGAAGTTTTTGCTCATGCCGAGCGCGGACATGAACCCGCTGCGCGCGGCGCCGTCGCGGCCGGCGACGATGAGGTTGAGGCCCGAGGCGCGGTCCCTGGTGATGATGTCGGCGAAGGAAGCCGCGCCCGCGGCAAGCTCGGCAAGGCCCGGGGCGTGCGGATCGCTGGAAATGTCCCGGATCGCCGCATCGCCTGCGCCCAAGCCCACCAGCACGACGCGGGCGTCGCGCGCCAGCGCGCGCGCGAACCGCACGGCGATCGCGCCGGTATCGAGATCGGGCGCCGCGCCGCAGAACGCCATCTGGCTGCCGGCGACGCCGACCTGATGCAGGTTGTGGGCGAATTCCTCGATCGCGCTGACCGGCACGCCGACCGGCGGCGGCTCCTTGCCCTTCATCACGGAGCGCAGCCGCGCCGCGAGTGAATCCGGCCCGATGGGGCGCTGCGCTGCCCGCTCGGCGGCGGCATCGATATCGGTGCCGCCGGCCGGCTCGTGGCGGACGCGGCGCACCGGCACACCCATCGCACCGCTCGCCGAGCCGCCCAGCAGCTCCCGAGTAAGGACTAGCCCGGAGGTGAGGACGAGCGTCGCGAGCGTCGCGATCAGCACGGTCGGCAGCTTCTTCGGATAGGCTGGCACGTTCGACACCGTGGCGCGCGAAATCACGCGGGCATCGGGCGGCGCCGACGCGATGGTATCGCGCGCGCTCGCCTCGCGGTATTTGGCCAGATACGACTCGAGAAGATCGCGCTGCGATTTGGCGTCGCGCTCGAGCGCGCGCAATTGCACGTCGTCTTCGTTCGAGGTCGCGGCCTGGCCCTTGAGCTGGTCGAAGGTCGCAAGCTGCGCCGCGACGCGGGCATCGGCGAGCTTGGAATCGTTTTCCAGCGACCGCGCCATCAGTTCGGCTTCTTTCCTGATCTGTTGGTCGAGGTCGCTGATCTGCGCCCGCAATTCCTTGATGCGCGGATGGTTGCCAAGGAGCGACGAGGATTGCTCGGCAAGCTGCGCGCGCAACGTCACGCGCTGCTCGGACAGCCGGCGGATCAGCTCGGAATTGAGGATGTCGGAGGATTCGATCGGCTCGCCGGACTTGAGCATTTCACGGATCAGCTTGGCCTTCGCCTGCGCGTCGGATTTTTGCGCTCGGGCGGCGGCGAGTTGCGCATTAAGGTCGCCGAGCTGCTGGGTCGAAAGCGTGGTGTTGTTGGGGCCGACGAGCAGATTGGACTTGGTGCGGAACGCTTCGACCTTAGCCTCGGCGTCGGCCACTTTCTTGCGGAGCTGGTCGATCTGGCCGGACAGCCACGCGCCGGCGCTGCGCGCCTGGTCCTGCTTGGCCTCCTGCTGGCGCTGCAAATAGGCGTCGGCGATGGCGTTGGCGACGCTGGCGGCGAGCTTCGGATTTTCCGAAAGGAAATCGATGACGATGACGCGCGATTTCTCCACCGGGAACACGGTGAGCCGGTCGTAATAGGCTTCCAGCACGCGCTCTTCCGGCGTCATGTTCATCGGATTCTTGATGATGCCGACGAAGCCGAGCAGCGACTTGATCAGCGACACACCGCCGAGCGCGGGGTCGAATTCGGGCAACTCGTTGAGCTTGAGCTTGGCGATCACTTCAGAGGCGAGGTCGCGCGACAGGATCAGCTGCGCCTGGCTGGTCACCGCCTCCGGGTCGACGACGCCGCGGTCAATGACGTCCTTGTCGGCGTCGGGGCGGAGAAACACGTTGTCGCGGCCGATGACGAGGACGCGCGACTCGGACTGATATTTTGGCGGTATCAGCATGACCACGGCAAACGCGATCAGCGCCACGATGACGGTCGGGCGCAGGATCGCATAGCGCTTGCGCCAGAGTGCCGCGCCGAGCCCCGACAGATCAAAGTCGGCGTCGATGAGTTGCCCGCGCAAGAACGGCCGGGGCGACGGTGACGCCAAACTCATTTCGCGGCTCCTGCACTGATTAAGCGACTCAACGAGCCTAAGGGACTCAGCGGGCGAGCTAAAATGCCCAGCCCAATAACAAACAATTATGGTTGCTATCCGGTTAAGCACCCTCCCCGCGCTACTCGGCGCAGCATGATTTGCGGGAATGCAAGGGTTTCTTAACTCCGGCACGGCTCTATCCGCTTAATGGTCTTCTGCAACTTTTAGGGATTTGCGGCTTTTAGGGATTTGCGCGTCATGGGCGACGGGCGGGCAACCGCATCGATTAAACTCGCCACAGCCGTCGCGGCGAATGCCTCGATGGACACGGAAGCGCTGGGCGTTGTGGACGCTCGGCCGGCGCGGTCGCTGAAGATCCTGCACATCCTACGCGCGCCGCTCGGTGGACTATTCCGTCATGTGGTCGACATCGCCCACGGCCAGACTGAGCGCGGCCATCGCGTAGGCCTCATCGTCGATTCGACCACCGGTGGACCGCAGGCCGATGCCGCCCTGGCCGAGCTTGCACCGCATCTGGCGCTCGGGCTGCAGCGCGTCGCCGTCGCCCGGGAACTTGGGCCGTCCGATATCCGCGCGCTGCGCTTTGTCGCACGGCAGATCGAGCGGGCCGCGCCCGACGTGGTGCACGGCCACGGCGCCAAGGGCGCGGCGCTATCGCGGCTGACGCTGAGCGCGCCGAACGCCATCCGCGTCTACACGCCCCACGGCGGCTCGCTGGTGTACCGGCCCGGCACGATGGCCGGCGGCTTCTATCGCACGCTGGAGTGGCTCTTGAAGTGGCGCACCGATCTGTTTCTGTTTGAAAGCACCTACGTGGCCGGGTTGTTCCGCGCCGAGATCGGCCGGCCGCCGGCGATGGTGCGGGTCGTGCATAACGGCGTCAGCGACGCCGAATTCGCGCCGATCGCGACCAACGCCGATGCGACGGATCTTGTCTGCCTCGGCGAATTGCGGCCGGTCAAAGCATTCGACGTGCTCATCGAAGCGCTGGCGCGGATGAAAGCTTCCGGCCGGCGGGTCAGCGCGACCATCGCCGGCGAAGGACCGCAAAGCGCCGATCTTAAGGCGCTTGCGCAGCGCCTCGATATCGCCGACCTAGTCCGTTTCGTCGGCTACCGGCCGGCGCGCGAAGCCTTTGCAATGGGGCGCATGCTCGTCATCCCCTCGCGCGCCGAATCGCTGCCCTATGTGGTGCTGGAGGCCATCGCGGCCGGCCTGCCGGTCATCGCCACGCGCGTCGGCGGGGTGCCTGAAATATTCGGCCCGCAGACCAAGCACCTCATCGCACCCGACAATATCGGCGTGCTGGTCAGCGCGATCACCGCGGCGATCGAAGCTCCGGGCGAAGTCAGGCGCGTTATGCAACAGGTCAAGTCGCGCGTACACCGGGAGTTTTCAATGACCGCGATGGTGGACGGCGGGCTCGCCGCCTATCGCGAAGCGATCGCGCTGCGAAAACTCGCGCAATTCACATAACTAATTTTTGAACTTTATTTACTACCTTGGCGCTCAGATGCCTGGGGAAGCATTTTGCGGCCCGGATAGGGGCAGCGAGAGCCATAGCGCCGTGTCCAAACCCGAACCCAGCACCGTTTTCGACTCCGCTGCCGCTGCCCGTTCGGCCGTAACTGCGCAGCCGAGGAGCGGACGGACGGCCAAGCCGCACCAGCTTTCCCCTGCGGCGCTGGCGCTCTCAGAAAAGCCCTACGAACCCGCATACTCGCCGATCGTACTGGCCGGCCTCGTCCGCGCGATCGAAGCCGGTCTTGTCATCGCCGTCGGCTTTGCCGTCTATGTCTGCTACGTCGTGCCCGGCCACGGTTTCGCCTGGTATTACTTTGTCGCCATCCTCGGCATCGCGCTGGTCGCCATGCTGGCGTTCCAGGTGGCCGACATCTACCAGGTCCAGGCCTTCCGCGGCCATGAGAAGCAATACATGCGGCTCGCCTCGGCGTGGTCGGTGGTGTTTCTGATCGCCATCGGCGTGTCGTTCTTCGCCAAGGCCGGCGGCCAATTCTCCCGCGCCTGGCTCGGCGCGTTCTATGTGCTCGGATTGTTCACGCTGATTGCCTTCCGTCGTTGTCTGTTTCTTTTGGTCCGCCGCTGGACCGCGGAGGGCAGGCTCGATCGCCGCACCGTCATTGTCGGCTGCGACAGCAACGGCGAGTCGCTCGTTGAATCGCTCGCAAGGCAGCGCTATTCTGACGTGCGCGTCATCGGCGCGTTCGACGATCGCAGCGACCAACGCAGCCCGGCAAGCATCGCCGGCGTGCCCAACCTGGGTTCGATCGACGATCTGGTCGAGTTCGCCCGCCATACCCGCGTCGATCTCGTGATCTTCTCGCTGCCGATTTCGGCGGAAAGCCGCATCCTGCAGATGCTCAAGAAGCTCTGGGTGCTGCCGGTCGATATCCGCCTCTCCGCGCATACCAACAAGCTGCGCTACCGCCCGCGCTCCTACTCCTACGTCGGCAACGTCCCGGTGCTCGATATTTTCGACAAGCCGATCGCCGACTGGGATGTCGTGATGAAATGGCTGTTCGACAAGATCGTCGGCTCGCTGGCGCTCGTCTGCGCGCTGCCAATCATGGCGATCGTCGCCATCGTCATCAAGCTCGACAGCCGCGGCCCGGTATTCTTCAAGCAGAAGCGCTACGGCTTCAACAACGAGCTGATCGAAATCTACAAATTCCGCTCCATGTATGTCGACCAAGCGGACGCGGCCGCCAGTAAGCTCGTCACCGTCGGCGATCCGCGGGTGACACGGGTCGGCCGTTTCATCCGCAAGACCAGCCTCGACGAGCTGCCGCAGCTGTTCAACGTCGTGTTCGTCGGCAATCTGTCGCTGGTCGGGCCGCGTCCGCATGCCTTGCAGGCCAAGGCCGAGGACCGACTCTATGACGAGGCGGTGGACGGCTATTTCGCCCGCCATCGCGTCAAGCCGGGCCTGACCGGCTGGGCGCAGATCCACGGCTGGCGCGGCGAAACCAACAGCCAGGAGAAAATCCAACAACGCGTCGACCACGACCTTTACTACATCGAGAACTGGTCGCTCCTGCTCGACTTCTACATCGTCGCCCAGACGCCGTTCGCGCTCATTCGCACGGAGAATGCGTATTGAGCGAGATCGCGGACCCGGCGGCCTTTGGCTATAGGGAAGATTTCGCCGCGACCGCGGCGTTGCCGCAACGGCTCCTGAACCTCGTCCTGTTCGTCACGGTGCTCACCAGCTCGATCGCGTTTATCGAGCCGTCGCCCCACGAC
>Ga0302324_100028201_pt1 | contig 10675 bp, 6 predicted proteins | sample Palsa_T0_1_FD_201949 | JGI IMG/M metagenome (GOLD analysis project Ga0302324, IMG submission 201949) | Peat permafrost microbial communities from Stordalen Mire near Abisko, Sweden - Palsa_T0_1 | ecosystem: Environmental > Terrestrial > Soil > Palsa > Peat permafrost | place: Sweden: Abisko...
GAGCAACACGGTGCGCGACGCCGGCGGGTTGTAGCAGATCGGCCCGCGCATCCGCGAATTCCAGAACTCGGGCGAGTCGAACGGCGACATCCACGATCGTTCGACGAGACAGGTAAACCCGTTGGTGCCCCGCTTCGCGATCTCGTAGCCGCGAGAGCTGAGCACGAGGGTAGTCGCGTGGAGTGAAATTGCCGGAGGCGCCGCGCTGCGCGCGAGGTCGATCTCCGCGTGACGATTCTCCATAAGGTAGTCGCTCAGCGGGGCCATCTGTTCGTACGCAATATTCTGAGCCCCCGCCGGCTCCGGCCGGACGAATGCCGCTACCAGAGCCAGCGTTCCCGCCAAAAGGAAATGCTTTGCCAACCTACAGAGCACGCTGGTAGTACACCTGGATGTTGAACGGCGTCAGCGGAGCGAGCCCCGGCGTCGCGGTGAAGTCACCGTTCGAGAGCAGGTACCCGCCGTTTTGGAACGCGTACGTTTCCTTCGAGAAGTTCGCGCAGCCGCGCGTCGACCCGAAGACCGATTGACACGTGTTGACGTTGTTCAGAGGCCCCGAAAGCCCCGTCGCCACCGGTTGGTAGAACGGGTTCAGCGCGGGGATCGAGCCGTTGTATGCGTTGCCGAACAGGTTCGCCATCTGGATGCCGAACGTGTTGCCGCTCCGCTTGTACTGCAGCGTGAGATTGGCTTGCAGATTGTAGGGGGAGAGGTAACCCCCGCTCGCAGCTGTCGCCGGCGTCCCCCGAGTGAACGCGATGTTCGGGTTCGATGACGTTCCCGGATTTGCCGGATCGAAATAGTTCGTCGACAGCTGGGCTCCCGTCGCGTTCTGAATTTGGGTCAGAGGCGTCAATCCCGGGCCGAAGTTCACTTGTGGGACGTTCGCGTACTGGTTCGGCCCCAGCTGCGCCGCGATCAGGTTTCCGAGGCTGTACGGGTAACCGACATCGAACTGCAGGATCGGTGTTACGCTGAAACCACTCTTCGTATTGAACGTGCCGCCGATCCGCATCGACATCGGCGAGACGTACCCAGCCCGGTAGATATCGCCGAGCGCCAGTGTCGCCGGCGCGAGCAGCGGGACGGTCGTCTCCGCGACCGAGAGCGGCGGGGTCGTGCTCAGAACGTTCTGATACGTCGCGGAAAAGAATCCGTTGAAGCCCGTCCGATGCTCGGGCGTCGTGAGATTGAACTCGACGCCGGTCGTCCGGTTAAAGCCCTGGTTCGACGAACCGAAGATGTCGACGCCGCCCGGCAGCACCGTAATCAACGAGTACGACGGGAGATCGGTCCCGAGTTTGTAGAACGGCGTCAGCCGCACGCCGTAGCCGTTCTTGAACTGATGCGCGATCGAGAAGTCGTAGTTCGAGTACAGCGCAGGCTGCGTGAGCCCGGCATCCGGAGCTTCGACGTTGTCGCCGGCCCAGAAAAGCGCTGCACCGTAACTCTTGCACGGGAACGTCGCATAGCCGGGGCCGCGGTTGAAGATGCCACACGTGAACGCGGGGTTCGGATTCGCCGCCGTGCCGCTCAGGAACGTGAACGTCGACGGCGCAATCGCGTTGAGCGCCGTATCCACGCTCGGGAGCGGCACGGAAAGGTACGGTCCCAGGCCGTTCGCCTGGAACGGCGTCCCGCCGTTCTGTCCGACCGAGAACACGGCCGAACGACCGTAGCCGAGGCGAACGGACGTGCTCGGATTCACTTCCCACGAGAGGCCGGCGCGGGGTTCAAACTCGGTCGGATGAAGGAAGTTGTTGTTGAAGTACGAGTTCGGCACGGCGAACGGGTTGTCCACGGTGCTGGTCGGAACGCCTTGACCGTACTGGTCGAGTTCGCCCGTCCAGTGCTCGTTTTGTCCTTCATAGCGGACTCCGGCGTCGAGCCGCACCGCATTGGCCGGAGCGTATTGGAAGCGCAGCCCCGTGCCGTAGTTCTGCCACCGATCGCCGTGGTAGTCGATGCCCCAGTTTGGCAGACGGGGTAGGCAACTCGGCCGCGGCGCGCCCGCTGCCCACGGCGTTGCGCCGCAGAAGTACGTGTAGATGTAGCCCGGCTTGCCCGTCAGCGGGTTCGTCGGGAGCCAATCGTACGTCGACGGTCCCTGCGCGGAGGAACCGCCGATACCGAAGATCGTGAGGCCCGGTTGCGGAAAGTTGAAGATCGGTTCGACGACGTTGTACAGGCCGTCCGCCGTCACCGTGAGCTGGGAGCCGAATTGGTGGGTCAGGTCGAGTGCGACGCCGGTCGTGGGCCCGCCGACCTGCTCCCATCCAGCGAGCGAGTCCCCGCCGACGCCCGGTACGTACCCCTGGGACGGCCCCTCGCTAAAGTTGTCGCTGTTCGTTTGGAGCTGCTCCCAGTTGTAGTATTTGAGGGCGAGATACGTCGTCGAGTTGAGGTTGTTGTCGTACTCGAACTTCAAGAACCGCGTCTGCAGGGCGGTCGTAACTTGTGGGCTCGAAATTGCGAGGTTCTGCGTCGGCGTGTCCGGGTTGAGCGCGATCAGCTGCGAGTACTGCGCAGGCGTGTAACCGGCAACCAGCTGCAACAGCCCTTGTGACGTCGTGTCGAACGGGTAGTACGGCAGCGCATTGGGATTCGCCGGGAACGTTCCGCTCGGAATACCGCCGTAGTTGCCGTATTGGTCGGATTCCAGGTTCGAATAGAGCGCCTGCAGCGACTGGTTGTGGTTCTTACCGAACTTGAAGACGAAATTGTTGACGAACTGATCGTTCACGCGATACTGCGTCGAAAAATAGTTGCCGAACTCCGCGGCGTTCTGATTGGAATACCCCTGATACGGAGCGTAGCGCTGACCGGTGTACGCGACGTAGTCCGAGATCGTATCGTTGCGGGTTGCGAAGCCGTACTCGAAGGCGAATTGGTGGAAGAAGTTCGGGCCGCCGATTTCGGTGTCGACGTAGCCGAACGACGGATACGAGCCACGCTTCGGAACGAGGTTGATGACGCCCGAACCGACGTTGCCTTGGGTCGCATCGCCCGCGCCTTCGACGACCTGGACGTTCCCGATGCCGTTGAAGAGGCCGGAACCGGTCGCCCCGCCGCTACCGTTGTTCGCGAGGAACGGCTCGGTGAAGGTGACGCCGTCATACTGGTAGCCAACCTCGTGCGCGCTGCCGCCGCGGATCGTCGGCGAGCCTGAGTCCGTCAACGTGACGCCCGGGACGGCGAGAAGCACGTTGTTCTCGTTGCTCGTCGCAACCTTACCGGTCGTTTCGGTGATCCGGGCGCTATTGATCGTGTAGGAATCGATCGTCTGCGTCGGCTGGAAAGCACCCGCGAGCGAACGGCTCGTCGTTCGAACGATCGTGCGCGGCGTCTTCACGATCGGGACGTTGCCCAGGCTCAGCGTCTGGTCACCGGTGACCGTGATCCCGGACTGCTGGATCGAGTCGTAGCCTCGATACTCGATCGACAGGGTGTACGTGTCGACGGTCACGCCGAGGAAGCTAAAAAACCCCGAGCCGTTGGTCGTCGTGCTGTAGTTGCCCGTCGGCGCGGCGATGGCGACCGCGGCTCCCTGGATCGGTGCCTTCGTCGCGGAATCGAGGACCGTGCCTTGGATGCTGCCAACCTGACCGCCGGCCGCGTCGACCGGCGTCGCCACGGTCGAAAGCATCGACATGATGAGCGCCGCACAGACGGCAAAACGCGCGACCGTACGCCGGCCTCTCGGCCCATCGATAAGCGTTGACATCGTGGATCTCCTAAGCGAGAGTGAACGTCGCCGGGAGAACCTCCGCGCGGGATCCGAAACCTATTCTGTAATAGCAGCCTGGAGCCCGAATGGAATTCAGCCAGCGTACGCGCCATACTACCTCGCTCGCGCGCACGAGTCGCCCACGATCCTCCGATCGTGAACACGTTTTGCTTTGACGACGCGCGTTTCGCGCGGATCACCGTCTATCGGCCGGCGCGACGGACGTCGCTCGGTGTGATGCCGGCCACGCGCCGCATGCAGCGCGCCAGGTGACTCTGGTTCGCGAATCCCGCTTCCAAAGCGAGTTCGCTCACCGAAAGCGTTCCGATTCGGAGCAACGCGATCGCGCGATCGACGCGTCGATGGATGATGTACCGGTGGACGGGAAGGCCGAGTGACTGCTTGAAGAGCAGTTGAAAGTGCGAGGGGCTCACTCCGGCGATGGCCGCCAGTTCGGCGAGCGAAAGATCCGAGGTGATGTTGTCCTGGATGTAGTCGGTAACCCGTCGCAAGCACCGCTGCGGAAGTCCAACGCTCGGCGGCAGCGGCACCGGGGGGCCGCCGTCACGGAGCAGGTATGCGGCAAGCGCCAGTCCCAGGCCGTCAACGTACGCGCGCCCGCCGTGCTCGTCGCTCTCGAGCTCAGCTTTGATCGCCCACAGGATATGCTCGGCCCGTGGATCGCGCACGCCGAGTTGCGGCTGGATCGTTCGCAGATCGGGATCGAGACCCATCGCACGTGCCGCATCGCAAACGAGCGTCCTCTCGAGGAGCACATCGAGATACGTCGACGAGCCGCTGCTTTCGTAGCTGACGCCGAAGCCGGCCGGTATGACGTCGAACTCGCCGGGAAGGTGGAAGCGTCGCGAGACGATACCAGCGCAGCGAGCGATGTCGATCTGCGGACGGCCGACGAGCGTCGTGACGCAGTGGCGTTCGAGCGGCAGCTTCTGCGAGCAACCGCTCGAAACGTCCGCAATGCGCGCCGAGACGCCGGACCAACCACGGGCTTCGCTCGTGTGCCGCTCCCACGCATGTCCGCTCGGCTCAGCCTCGAGCCGAGCCGGCGTGGGCGCAACCGAATACGACCGCAAACGAATCGTGGGCCTCCGTTTTCATCCATTGACCGTACCGCTATGATAGCAAGTGGAGGTGGAAGGCGTTGCAGCTCATCGATATCAAGAGCACATTTCGCGGTGAACCGAAGGTTCTCGACGCCAGAGCGGGCCACGAAAACGACGCATTCCCAACGTTTTGGCAAGTTCAGCTTGTCGCGTGGACCGGCATATATCTCTCCGGGATGGTCGTCAACCTGCCCGACCTGAAGGCGGCGGCCCTGTGGCAGACCACCGCCTTCACGCTCGCCACGTTTGTCATGAGCTGTTTGCTGCGTCCCGTGTGCCGGTCGCTCATGCGCCGGTCGTTGTCCTGGGTCGCACTAGAGTTCAGAGCGTTTGCATGGTGCGTGCCGGCCGGCGTCCCTGTAGGCTTCGCTAGCGAACTCTCGATCGATCCGCATCCGTTCAATTGGGGCGACTGGATCGGCTACTGCGTCCAAGCGTCCTTTACGCTGTTCGTGTGGTGCAGTCTGTACTACAGCATCAAGCTCTGGCAACAATCGATCCGCGAGCAGGCGCGCCTCTTGCGAGCGGAATCCGAAGTGCGGGAGGCGCGACTGAGCGCGCTGCGGTTTCAACTCAATCCACATTTTCTCTTCAATTCGCTCAATGCGGCCTCGACGCTCGTGCTCGATGGAGATTCGCTCGCAGCGACGCGAATGCTATCGCAAATCGCCGACTTTCTGCGAACCATCCTCGACGATGAAGCGCTGCCCGAGACGCCGCTCGCGAAAGAGATCGCATGGACCGAGAAGTACCTTGCCATCGAGCAGACTCGGCTCGGGAACCGCTTGCGGGTCGAAACGTCGTTCGCTCCGGATACCCTCGGCGCGTTCGTCCCGACGATGCTCTTGCAACCGCTCGTGGAAAATGCCGTGCGGCATGGCATCGCGCCGCTCGTCGACGGAGGAACGATCCGCATCTCGAGTGAGATCCGTAACTCCAGGCTGCGGATCAGCATCTGGAACACATTCGACGGGCAAGCGCCGACGCGTTCGAGCGCAACGAACGGTGGCATCGGAATCAGCAACACCGCCGCCCGTTTAAAGACGCTGTACGGCGACGATTGCGCGCTCACCCTCGACCGCGATGGGGCGGCCGGCTGTCAAACGAGCGTCGAGATTCCGTTTCGCTCCGTCTCGACCGAACCCGAGCGGGTTTGAGTGCGCGTCCTGATCGTCGACGACGAACCGCTCGCCAGGCGCGGCGTCTCCCTGCGACTTCGTGAGTTTGCGGACATCGAGATCGTCGGCGAGTGTGCCGATGGAACGACGGCCGTACGCAAGATTCACGAACTGTCACCCGACGTCGTGTTCCTCGACGTACAGATGCCCGGTATGGACGGGTTCGAGGTTCTCCGTTCGTTGTCGAGCGCCGATCTGCCCGACGTGATCTTTCTCACCGCGTACGAGGAGCACGCGCTGCGCGCATTCGAAGTTCATGCCCTGGACTACTTGCTGAAGCCCGTGGACGACGAGCGATTTTCGGCTGCCGTCAATCGCGCGAAGAAGCGACTGGACTCTACCTCGAAAATGCGAATGGCGGAGCGTGTCCTCGAAATGTTGGGATCGAACTCCCACCAGTACCTCTCGCGATTCGTGCTGCGGACCGGATCACGGGTCCAGGTGGTGCTGGTCGAGGATACCGAGTGGATCGCCGCCGCCGGCGACTATGCGGAGATTCACGCGGGCGGCCGGCCGCATTTATTGCGGGAGACCTTGAACTCGCTCGAACGCAAGCTCGATCCCGCGAAGTTCCTGCGGATTCACCGCTCGCGGATCGTCCGAGCCGAGCGCATCGTCGAATTGCGTAGCATCGAAAACCGCGAGTTCATCATAAAACTCTCCGACGGATCGGAGCACCGGTCCAGCCGCACGTACGCCGACACTATCGATGACTGGCTTCATCCCCGCTCGTGACGCGCGCGGCGCCGATCGAGACGCGCTGCAGCGGGGGAAGTCCCGAGCGCATCGGCCGGTAGCGTTCGTTGGCTTCGCGTGCGCCGAGAAACTCGACCTGCCCGAAGCCGTGCGCACGCAGGCGCGCCTCTAAATCGTCCGGCGTAAAACGCGACTTCCATGGTTCCCCGACGGCCGCTGCCGCCATCGCGATGGGCGATTCGATCGCGAACCAGCGCCCGGGGCGCGCATAGCTGAACGCGATCTCGCTTCCGGGCGGGAGGCTCGCGACGTACTCGAACACGCCGTCGATCGCGGCCAGGTCGAGGTACATCATGACGCCGAGCCAGCTGAAGAAGGCGGGCTGTGCCGTATCGAAGCCCGCGGCGCGCAAGCCCTCGGAGAGCACGGTCCGCTCGAAATCGATCGGCGCGAAGATCAGGTTCGGCGGCAACGCGACGTGCGCGCGCTCGAGGCGCCTGCGCTTGGCGTCTTGACTTGCCGGGTGGTCGACTTCGAAGATGCGCAGGTCGCTCGCCCACGCCGGCTGCCGGTAGGCGAAGGTATCGTAACCCGCGCCGAGGCTGACGAATTGCCGCACGCCTCTCTGCACGGCGTCAGCGAGGCGGTCCTCAGCGTACCGGCTGCGTACGAGGACGTGGAGGCGTAACGCTTCGGTCCATGGATTGCGGGCGGCACCGACGCGAGCGATGCTCGCTGCGTCGACGATGCGGGGCGCGATCGGGTCGTCTAGAATCTTCGGAACCCCATCGAGGGTCTGGTGGAACGCCCGCATCGCCGCGACCGACAGGGCCGTGCGGCTCGCGCTGCGTTCGCTCATTGTGCTAGACGAGTCGCTCGAGAGGGCGGCGTTTCCATACGAGTTTATAGTAGGCCAGTTGGGCCAGCAATCCCGCTGCGTACGCCGCCGGATACCCGTACCAGACCCCGTCGAGGCCGATATGCTGCATCAGGACGTAGGCGACCGGAACTTCGACGGCCCAAATGGAGAGGATGTTGATCAGGGTCGGCGCGACGACCGTGCCGGTGGACACCATGATCGCCGAGAGAATCCGCGCGTTGCCGAACAGCGCGTAGCTCCAGAGCGTGATCGCGAGCAGGTGATGGGCGATCGCGATCGTGCTGGGCGCCGTCATGAAGAGCGAGATCAGCGACCGGCTCGCCAAATACGCCGCCAAGATGAGTCCGCCCTCGATCGCATAGTTGAGCGCGACGGCCGAGCGGACGATCGGTCCCATGCGCTCCGGCCGTCCGGCGCCGATCGATTGTGCCCCGAAGATCGAGGCGGCGATGGCGATCGAGACTGCCGGGAATTGCACGTAGCTCACCACCTGGTTCACCGCGCCGTACGCGGCGAGCGCCGTCGAACCGAAGCGATTGACGAACGACAGCACGGCGATTTCCGATAGCGAGACCATCACCAAATTGATGCTCGTCGGAATGCCGATTTTGGCGATCGTTCGGACGAGTTCGGGGCGCAGGCGGAGATTCGCGAGCATCTCACGATCGAACGCGAGCGGGTTGCGCTTGATCCCAAGGTACGCGAGCAATCCCCCGAGCGAGAGCGCGTTCGCGAGGGCGTTGCCGATCGCCGCGCCGTTGGTTCCGAGGGCCGGCGCGCCGAACCAGCCGCGAATGAAGAGCGGCGTCAAGACGAAGGTCAGCGCAGTCCCCACCACGAGGACGAAGAACGGGGTCCGGGTGTCGCCGGTCCCGCGCAAGAACGTCGTGTACAGCAAATACGGAAAGAACAGCGGCATCGAAAAGAACGTAATCCGCGCGTACCCCGTCGAGATGTCGATCACGTCGGCCGGCGTGCCGAGTGCGGCGAGCAAACGGTGCGAGAACAGGCCACCCACAGCTCCGACCGCGATGCCGAGGACGAGCACCATCGCGAGCGCCGTGCCGGCGACCTCCTTGACTTTGCGCTGATCCCCGGCGCCGAAGGCTTGTCCGATCAGCACGGTGCTCCCGGTGCCGAGGCCGATGAGAAAGGACACGAGTAAGAAGACGATCGGAAAAATTGCGGAGACTGCTGCGAGCGCCTCGACGCCGACGAGCCGGCCGAGGTAGATGCTGTTGGCCGTCTGCGAGAGCGATTGCAGCACGTTGCTCAGCATGAGGGGGACGAGAAAGATCGCCATCGACTGCCAGATCGGGCGCGCGTCGTCCAGCGCAATCGAGCGCGAGGTGGCGGCGCTCACGTCGGCAAGGCGAGGTTTGGCTCCGCCGCGGGCGCGACCGTGATCGTGCGCGCATTCGTGTACCAGACCAGACCCGGCGGCGCGTCCGGCCGGCGCCGCACGTGCTTGCGCTCGGTATAATCGACGGCGACCTTCTGCGCGGCGCGTGCCTTCGAGTGATGCGCCGCGAGCGCCGCCGCGCGCTCGAGTTCGGTGGCGCTCGGAGGGCGGTCGCTATCGAGATGCAGCACGACGTGCGCGCCCGGCGTGCCGCGGGCGTGAAACCAGAGATCGCGCGGTCGCGCGAGGCGAAACGTAAGGTCTGCATTGCCGCGCGGCGAGCGGCCGACGTACACGCGCGCATCGCCTGAGAGACGAACTTCGAGCGGGAGCGAGCGACGGGGCTTCGCACGGGCGGTACCAGGACGCCGCCGTTCGAGCCGTTCGACTGCCTCGCCGATCTCCGCCAGCATGTCGGGATCGCCGCGTTCGAGTTCCCACGCGAGGTCGTCGGCGAATCGCTCGTCGCGCTCGAGTTCCGTCAAACGCGACTCGGCATACGCGGCTTTCGCGACGGCCTTGCGATACCGCTTGAAGTATGCCGCCGCGTTGGCCTTCGCGTCGAGTTCGGGGTCGAGGGCGAGCGTGGTCCCGGGGTCGCTCGGAGGAGAGAAACTCACGGCACCGCGCGGAATGTCGTCGTGGTTTGCGTAGAGCAGGTCGCCGGCCCGGCGTAAGGCGTCTCGGCCCCGCACGTCGGCACGTTCGCGCTCGAGTTCAGCGCGCTCGGCCGCGAGCGCCGCGCGACGTTTCGCGAAGCGCTGCCGAAGGGCGCCGCGGCGGGATTCAAACGCATCCTGCGCGCGCGTTCGCGCGGCGCCCGCAGCGACGCGCGAGAAGAGCGGTAAGAGCGCCGGCTCGCGCGTCATCCGGGCGCTCGCGTACTGGGCGAGCGGCACCACGTGAGCGGCGACGAGATGCTCGCCCTCCCAATACGCGTACACGTCACCGAGCGCCGCCGGTTCGCCGTCGGCCGCATCGGTCAAAGCCTGCGCTTTCGCAATCCCGCGCTGCGCGAGTACCGCGAGCGAGATGCCGGCGCCGGCGGCTTGCTGAGCCTCCGCCGCAAGCGAAACCGCGACGAGGCGCGGTACGAGCGGGACCGCGGCCCGCATGACGTCGACCAGGGAATCGGCGCGTTCGGGCGGCGCCGGCAGCGGCGGCGGTTCGTACGTTTCGCCCACGTGCACCGCGCGCCGTGCGTTCTGCGCGCGCGAAAACTCGTGCGCCGCACTGACGATCGTGTCGTCCTTGAGCAAGACGACGTTTCCGAAGCGCGGCACGAGTTCGACCACGAGGCGATAGCGGCTCGAGACGCCGAAGCGCGACTGCGCGGCGCACTCGAAGGCGATCAAGCGATCGCCGCGGCGGGCGCGCACGCGTTCGATGCGGAGGCCTTCGAGGGTATCGGCCATCGTGCGCACCCAGCCTGCGGCACGTTCGAGTTCGCATTCGCCCTCGAGCGTGATCGCCGGCACCGGCCCAAATGCGTCGACCACGATCGTCCCCGCCGCGACGCGCAGGCCGAACCGTCCGCCTGCACACAGGCCGGCGCTGCGGATCCGAGCACCTCGGACGGCGCGCTCCAACTCCGCGGCGAGGCGGCGAACGATCAACCAGTCGGTTTGCACTCGCCCAGATTGGGCGCGGTTACGGAAACCTCCGCTG
>Ga0302324_100028204_pt1 | contig 10673 bp, 10 predicted proteins | sample Palsa_T0_1_FD_201949 | JGI IMG/M metagenome (GOLD analysis project Ga0302324, IMG submission 201949) | Peat permafrost microbial communities from Stordalen Mire near Abisko, Sweden - Palsa_T0_1 | ecosystem: Environmental > Terrestrial > Soil > Palsa > Peat permafrost | place: Sweden: Abisko...
CCCGAGGTAGCCGTTGTTCATGATGAACACCTTGATCGCGATGCCTTCCTGGGAGCACGTCGCGAGCTCCTGCATGTTCATCTGAACCGATCCGTCGCCGGCCACGCAGACGACGGTCTGATCGGGGCACCCGATCTTGGCCCCCATCGCCGCCGGCAGGCCGAAGCCCATCGTCCCGAGGCCGCCCGAGTTGATCCACCGGCGTGGCTTGGCGAAGTCGTAGTACTGCGCCGTCCACATCTGGTGCTGCCCGACATCGCTGGTGACGATCGCGTCGCCGCCGGTCGCCTCGTAGAGGGCCTGGATCATGTGCTGGGGCTTGATCTCGGCGTCAGTCGACGGCTCGTAGCCGAGTGGGTGGCGTTCGCGCCACGCGTGGATCCGCGACCACCACTCGTCGAGCCGCGCCGGATCTGGCGCCAGGGCCCGGTACTCGGCGGTCAGCCGCGGCAGGATGTTCTTCGCGTCGCCGACGATCGGAATGTGCGCGGGAACGTTCTTCGAGATCTCTGCCGGGTCGACGTCGATGTGGATGAACTTCGCACGCGGCGCGAACTCCGACAGCTTTCCCGTGATCCGGTCGTCGAAGCGGGCGCCGATCGCGCAGATCAGGTCGGCCTCGTCCATCGCGTAGTTGGCCGACCGGGTTCCGTGCATCCCGAGCATCCCGAGCCACTGCTCGTGCGGGGCCGGGAAGCCGCCCAGCCCCATCACCGTACAGGTGACCGGGAACCGGTCGGACAGCACGAGCTCGGTCAGGTCGGCCGCCGCGTTCGCGTTGATGACGCCGCCGCCGGCGTAGATCACCGGGCGCCGCGAGTTGGCCAGCGCCTTCGCCGCGAGGCGGATCTGCTTCTGGTTGCCGTCGATGGTCGGCTGGTATCCGGGCAGGTGGACGTCGGTCACCGGCTCGTAGGGGATGTCGCCACGGCTCAGGTCCTGGGGAATGTCGACCACGACCGGGCCAGGGCGTCCGGTGCGCGCGACGTGGAACGCCTCGTGAATGAAGCGCGGGATCTCGAGCGGGTTCTGGACCATGAAGCTGTGCTTGACGATCGGCATCGTGATCCCGATCGTGTCGGCCTCCTGGAAGCCGTCGGTACCGAGCAGGTCGGTCCGCACCTGGCCGGTGATGAAGACCACCGGGACCGAGTCCATCATCGCGTCGCAGATCGGCGTCACCAGGTTGGTCGCCCCCGGCCCGCTGGTCCCGAGCGACACGCCGACCTTGCCTGTCGCCTTGGCGTAACCCTCGGCGGCGTGACCGCCGCCAGCCTCGTGGCGCACGAGGATGTGCCGGATGCCGGCGTCGTAGAAAGCGTCGTAGGTCGGAAGGTTGGCGCCGCCGGGTAAACCGAATACGACGTCGACACCCTCTGCCTTCAAACATTCCATCAGCGCGTCAACTGCACGCATATAGCGCTCGCCTCCTTCCCTCAAATATGAGCGCACGCAGCCAGTCCGCGCGCGGCGGGCAGAAAAGTTTACGCGATTACACTCGCTGGCGGACGGCCGCCTCGGACAGGATCGCGACGTCGGGAAAGTCGAGCTCAGTGCCGCAGCGCGTGCACAGCGCATCGTGAAGCATCACGACCTTTCCGCAGCCAGGGCACTGGCGGCGAAGCTCGCGGTTCTCAGGTCGCGAGCAGATCGCCGTCAGCAGGCCGATCAGCGGCACGCAGAACGAGACCAGAAACCAGAGCCAGTACGAGCCGCCCTTGCGCCTGCCGACATACCCTCCGGCTAAGCCGAACCAGAACAGGATGACGATGAACTGCCAACCCGCCACAGGGTCTTGCTACCAGGCGATGGTTTTCACGGCCCAGAGAACCGCCGCGACGACCGCGATCACAAGCGCGAACACGAAGATCGTCTCGATCACGTGAATCAGCAGGTAGAGCCCGATCCCGACCACTCCAGCGAGGACCAGGCCCGCTGCAGCGCGACGCATGAGCGGCGGGCGGGCGGGTACGTCAGATTTAGAACGTTCGAGCGATGCCATGCCGTATAGCGTAGCGCTGCGGCGGCCCCGGCTCGAAAGATCGGTGTTTCGGCGCCGGTGGATGCCGGACCGCAGCCTGCAGCGGCGTCAGTCGCTCGCGTGCTTGACGAGCGTTTCGCGAGCCGGGACGTCCCGACCATCGAGACGCAGGCGTGCGAGGCGGTAACGCCGCAAGGGCGCGGATCTCGCGCCGGAGGGCTCGCGCCGATCGGCTACGAGGAGCACCCGGGACGCAGTAAGTGGACGGACCATGGTGGCAATGATGGCCGCCTGTGCCCGGTTGCGCATTGGCCGCGCGTACAAACTTCGGCTCTGCGAGATGCGCCGCCAGGCGCGCGAACGCACGTTCTCACCACAGCGAGTCCTCACCTCATCGCCCGCGCGGCGGCGGTCGCGACTTCGAGGCCGGGCCGGTTGCGCTTGGGCAGCCGCCGCCGCAGGCGCCAGCGCGCGCCGGAGAACGCGAGATTGGCCACGGTCGCAAACCCGCTTTCGTCAGCCCTGAGGGCGAGCAGCAGGTGAGCGATCCGGTCGCTCGAAGGCAGCTCAGGATCGGTCGCCTTGACGCAATAGCAGTGCACACGCCGGCCGCCGGGGCGAACGAGCACGGCGCCCGCTTCCGCTACGAGCCAGACGCCCAGCTCTCCTCGTTCGAGCACAAGCCCGGTACGCGCATGCAGGTCACGCGCGTCGTGCGCGACCAGGTCGCCGAGGAGACCGAGCGCGACGAGCTCGGCGTCGGGCCGCTCTGCCGGAGCTCGGGGGCGGACGACGTTCGCGCCGCGAGCGGCGTAGAGCTCGGGGATCAGCCACGCTTGCGCAAGCGCGATCAGCGCCACCGGGAGCGTCACCGGATTCAGCAGCGGCAGCACTACCGTCGCGCCTACGAAGGGGACCGTATGCCCCACCGTCGACAGCGTCCACACGCGACCAGCTCGAGTGAGCGTCAGCTCGGTCGCTCGCGGGCGCCAGTAGACGCTCGCCAGCTCCGGAAGCTCCCCCGAGCCCGCCGCATCGGTCGTGGTCGCCGTGGCTATCCCCCGGCGATCGGGCGGCGGAGGATCACCAGCGACGCGTCGGGCGGCAGCTCGCGCACCTGCGCGGCGTGGCCCTCGCCCTCGGAGACGACCGCGTAGTAGCCACGATCGAGCTCGGCGCGGAAGGCCTCGACCGCCGCCTGCACGGACGCCTGGTCCTCGGCGCTCCACTCCGCCAGCGTCGTGTGGCCGGTCTGATCCATCCTGATAAGTCGCGACACTGCGTGGCCTCCTGACGGCGGGAAGAAGGTTCAATGGTACGCCCGCGCCGCCACGCGCGCGAGCTCCAAGCCACGCAGGACCAGGGGCGCCGGGTCGGAATAGCGCAGGTACGCGTGGGTGACGTCGGCCTGCGGCGCGAGCACGCCGGCGGCTCGCTTGACGGCGCCGCGGCGGAGCTGCCATGCGGCGTGGCGCAGATCTGCGTCCTCCCAGCGGTACCGAAGACCGACGCGGGCCATTGCAGGGATGACCGGCTGCTCGCCCAGGAGCCGGCGGCACCAGATCGAGGGAAGGGGAACACCCGCGGCGCAGGCCAGGCTCAACGAGCCGTACGCGCGCGGATTGAAGTCGATCGCGGCCATGCTGCCGTCTGAGCGCTCGATCAACTCGAGCTCGAAGATCCCTCTCCAACCGATTGCGCCGATCAGCGCCTCGACGCGCTCGGCGAGGTGGGCCGGAGCGGGGATCGTCTCTGAGAAGCACGCGTTGCCTCCCTCCGGTGGCCACGTACGGCGGTACCTCGAGACGACCGAACCGAGCATCCCGGAATCCGTCGCCACGCCGGCAAAGGAAACGACCTGGCCCGTCTCCCGGCGCTGCACGATGCACCTACCGAGCTGCCGATGCAGATCTCGTACCACCTGCTCGTCCGGCGCGAGCCGGCTCGAGTTCCGGACCAGCTTGCCGCCGTCCTCCGAAACGGTTCGCACGGGCTTCACGAGCACGGGAAACCCAAAAGCGCTCGCCGCTGCGAGCGCATCCTCAACGCGCTCGCAGACGCGACAGTCGGGCGGGGTCAGGCCCGCGGCGGCGGAGTAGCGGCCCAGGCATTCCCGGTCGAGCGCCTGCATCACGCTGTCGTGATCGGGCAACCCGATCTTGACGTACCGGCTCAGGCGGTCGCGATAACGCGAGACGGCGTAGAGCGCGGCATCGGTGCCGGGGATCAGTACCTGGCTGCGCCCGATGCGCAGGAGCGTTTCGAGCCGGGCGACGAAGCCCTCGATGTCTGCGCCCGCAGCGGGAAGGATCCTTCGCTCCGTGCTCGCGCGCGACCACAGTCCGGGAGCGAGCCGCGTGCTCGCGGTCGCGGCGACCTCGAATCCGGAGTCGTCGAGGCAGCGGATCACCGCGAGCACGGACCGTTCCTGGGCATCTGTGACGATGATCCGTCGATCGCTACGTGTCATATTGTTGCCAGGATGGCATCGTCCCCGGCATCGGCGAGCGGCGAATCGGGTTTGTCGCTCGGGCATGCGGCGCGCCTTCGCGACGCTCCGCGCCGGACGTGAGCGCACTTCTCGAACGGACGCGCCTTGTGCCGACGGTGTGGCTGGCGGGCATCGCGGCTCTCTGCGCGGCCGTCGGAGTCACGGCCGGGGTCAGCCCGAAGTACGGGATCGCGTTAGCCCTGGCGCTGGCGTTCACCGTGTCGGTGTTCGCCGACCTGACCGTCGGCGTAACGCTGTTCGCCGTCCTCTCATTCCTCGACGTGCTCCAGGTCGGCGGGGCCGCCGTGAGCTTCACCAAGGTTGCCGGCCTGTTGCTGTTCCTGTCGTGGTTCGCACGCGCCTCGACCGAGCGACGCGCGACCACCGGCCGGCTCGTCTCCTCGCATCCGGCGCTGATCTCGTGCATGGTCGGCTACATCGGTTGGTCGGCCCTGAGCGCGGCGTGGGCGTTCAGCCCGGGCGATGCGCTGGCAACGACCTACCGTTACGCGCTCGATTTCCTCCTCGTTCCGATCGTGTTCAGCGCGGTGCGGAACCGCGAGCAGGCGAAGGCCGTGATTGCGGGATTCATCATCGGCGCCGTCGGCTCGGGCGCCTACGGAATCATTCATGCGACCCCGTCCAGCGCTCTCCAGGTGGGCCGTCTGACGGGAGCGCTCGGGGAGGCGAACCAGCAGGCCACCGTCCTCGTTGCGGCGATCGCGCTGTCGGTCGGTATGTTCGGCGTGGTCCGGCGCTCGCCCGCGCTGAAGCTGGCGGCGTTGGTCGCCGGCGCTGTCGCCTTCGCGAGCCTGGTCCAAACCGAGTCGCGCGCGGGGCTGTTGTCCTTCGGCTGCGTGCTGCTGGCCGGCTTGGTGTTCGGGGGACGCTGGCGACGCCAAGCCGCATTCCTCGTGGTCCTCGGCGCGCTGGCAGTCGGGGGGTACTTCTTCGTGATCGCGTCCAACTCGGCGTTGAATCGAGTGACGTCCTCGGACACCAGCGGGCGAAGCAGCCTGTGGACCGTCGCGTGGCGGGCTGTCGAGGCACATCCCTTGCTCGGCGTCGGGGCCGGCAACTTCCAGGACGTGTCGGCGCATTACCTGCAGACGCCTGGGTTGATCACCGCCGCGATCTACATCGTCGACATCCCCAAGGTCGTACACAACATCTATCTTGAAGCCCTCGCCGACACCGGGATCCCAGGGCTCGTGTTCGTGCTCGGCATCTTCACCGCGACGATCGCCGCCGCGCTCAAGGCGGCACACATCTTCGAGCGCCTCGGCGACCGTGACATGGAGCTGCTGTCTCGATGCCTGATCCTGGCGATGGTCGCGTTCATGAGCGCCGATTTCTTCGCTTCGGAGCTGGTCGAGAAGTACCTCTGGATCGTCATCGGTCTCTGTCCTGCGATGCTGAGCGTTGCCCGTAGCCAGGCGCAAGAGCTCGCCGGGTGACCATGGCGGAGCCACTGCGAGTCCTGTTTCTGATCAACAACGCGGTCGACTACGGCGGTGCGGAGCGGTTCGCCGTCGGACTCGCGACGCATCTTCCGAGCTCGCGCTTCAAGGTCTGGATGTGCACAACCCGCGACACGGACCCGGTCGCGCTCCGCGCCCTCACGGCAGCGGGCGTAACCCACGTCCATCTCGGGCGCCGAACGAAGTGGGACATTCACCGTTTCGCCCCGCTCGTCTCACTGTTGCGCCGCGAGCGAATCGAGATCCTCCACGCCCATATGTTCGGGTCGAACTTGTGGGGCTGTCTGCTTGGGCGCCCGTGTCGGGTTCCCGTCATCATCGCCCACGAGCAGACCTGGTCCTATCAGGGCCAGCCCCTGCGGCGCTGGATCGACGGACATGTGATCGGGCGGATGGCTACCCGCTTCGTCGCCGTGTCGACGGCGGACGCCGCGCGCATGGTCTCGGTCGAGGGCGTGCCTGCCGAGAAGGTGGTGATGATCCCGAACGCGTATGTGCCACGGCCTGAGGCCCCAAGTGGCAACCTCCGTGACGAGCTCGGGATCGGCGCGGGAATCCCGCTGACCACGGTGGTCTCGGTGCTGCGGCCTCAGAAAGCTCTCGGCGTCATGTTGGAGGCGCACGCGCGGGTGCTCGATACCCTCCCGGACGCCCATCTGGCGATCGCGGGCGACGGACCGAGCCGGGACTTCCTCGAGCACCGAGCGCGCGAGCTCGGCCTCGACGGGAGCGTCCACTTCCTGGGCCACCGGCGCGACATCGACTCGATCCTCCGCGCCGGCGACGTCGCGGCGATGTCCTCCGATTACGAAGGCACGCCACTGGTGGCGTTCGAGTGCATGGCCAACCTCACGCCCCTGGTGGCCACCGCGGTCGGAGGACTCCCCGACATCGTCGACAACGGGCGCACAGGATTGCTCGTATCACCTCGTCAGCCCGGAGCGCTGGCCGATGCACTGCTCAGCGTGCTCGAGGACCGCAAACTTGGTGAGCAGCTCGCTGCCGCGGCGGCGGCCCGCGCAAGCGAGTTCACGATCCAGGCGATCACGGCCCGATTCGCGGCGCTCTACGAGCAGCTCGCCACTGAGTCGAACCTGCCTCGGGGCACGTGATCCAGGCGCCCGATGGACGACATCCTCGTGCTCTGCTACCACGCCCTGAGCCCTAACTGGGAGGCGTCGCTGTCGGTGACGCCAGACGCCTTCGAGCGTCAGCTCACCCACTTGCTCGGACGCGGATGGCAGGCGACTACGTTCACTGACGCGATCCTGAACCCAGGCGCGGGCCGGAGACTGGCCGTCACCTTCGATGACGCCTTCGCCTCGGTGAAGGTCCATGCGGCGCCGATCCTCAAACGGCTAGGGGCGCCCGCGACCGTTTTTGCCCCGACCGCCTATTTGTCAGGCGGCAAGCTGCTGAGCTGGCCTGGCGTCGACCGCTGGGCCGCCACGCCCGACGCGGGCGAGCTGGCGGCGATGGATTGGGACGACATCGGCGAGCTGGCGGAGATCGGCTGGGAGATCGGCTCGCACACGCGGACCCACCCTCACCTCACGCGGCTCGACGACGACCAGCTCGAGCTCGAGCTAGCCGGATCTCGCGAGGAGTGCAAACGCCGCATCGGCGCCGACTGCACCGCGATCGCGTATCCGTACGGCGATGTCGACGACCGCGTGGCGGCTGCTACGCAACGAGCCGGGTACATGTCCGGCGCCGCGCTGTCGCGAGGATTGCAATATGTGGGCCCCTACCATCACCCGCGCGTCGGGATCTACCACCGTGACGTCTGGTGGCGATTCCGCGTCAAAGCCGCTCGTCAGGTCCGGGATCTGCGCGGATCCAAGCACTGGTCGCCCGGGCCTTCGTAGCGGCAAGGCGTGACTGGCCAGATGCGCCTCGCGGTTTACTGCGACTACTCGTATCGCGTGCAAGACGGCACCGTTTCCGCGCAACTGCCGTTCGCATCCTTTCTACGGGGATTGGCGCCGCATTGTGAGCGGCTCGTGCTGAGCGGCCGGCTGGATCCCTCACCTGGACGCTATCCGTATCTGATGACCGGGATCGAGTACGTGCCGCTTCCTCACTATGCGAGCGGCGCGCAGATAATCAGCGTTCTCCGCACGATCCCGGCCGGGATCACACGGTTCTGGCGGCTGCTGGACGATGTCGACGTCGCATGGATCCTGGGGCCCAACCCCCCTCAGGCGGTTCTGTTTGCTTTGCTTACGCTGATACGCCGGCGGCGCCTCGTGCTGGGGGTTCGACAGAACCTGCCGCAGCTGATCCGCCACCGCCATCCTGACAAGCCGCTCGTCCGCTTTGCCGCGGTCGCACTGGAGAGCGCGTTCCGGCTGCTCGCGCGGATCGCGCCAGTGGTGGTCGTCGGGCCCGACCTCGCGCGCCGCTACGGCTCATCGCCGGCGCTGCACGTGGCCTACGTGTCACTGATTGACGAGGAGGACATTCTCGACGCGGGCGATGACCAGCGCGATTACGACGGTGACGAGTTACGGATGCTCAGCGTCGGGCGTCTGGACCCCGAGAAGAACCCCCTGCTGCTCGCCGACATCCTCCGACTGGCCCTCGTGTCCGATCGGCGCTGGCGCCTGGAGGTCTGCGGCCAGGGCCCACTGATGGTTCCGCTTGCGGAGCGGCTGAAGGAACTCGGGATCGACGATCGCGCGACTCTGCACGGCTACGTATCGATCGACGACGGCCTGTGGGGTATCTATCGCCGCAGCCATGTGCTGCTGCACACCTCGCTGACGGAGGGCATGCCGCAGGTACTGCTCGAGGCGTTCGCCGCTCGCCTTCCCGTCGTCGCGACGGCCGTGGGTGGCGTTCCGGATGTGGTTCGCGGTCGCGGTCTGCTGATCGCGCCCGGTGACGCCGATGCGGCAGTGCGTGCGCTCGGACGGCTGGTTTCAGATTCGGGGCTGCGGGCGGAGCTCGGCGAGAGCGCGGTCGCCGAGGTCCGGGAGCACACGCACAAGGCTGAGTGCGAACGCCTGGCTTCGTTTCTCGCTGGGTAAGGGCTCGCCCTAACCCGGATCGTGCAGTAAGGCCCGCGCCCCCGGGTTGAGCGGGGGCGCGGAGTCGTCCGGCTGAGCAGGGATTCTTGGGATTGCGAGTTCCTGGATCCCGAGCTTTTGGAGGTTCACCTTGAGGGTGATGCGCGATGGACGCTCTGTAACGGTAGAAGTCACGGCGGACGGAGCGGGTTTGGTGTCGCACGCTGGGAGTGCGCTGCTTGGTCAGGTTGCCGACAAGGTCGGGCTCACGCGTGCGTTGTCGCTGCGCCTGGCGGGGTTGAAGGCGCGGCGTCGTGGTCATGACCCGGGCCGGGTCGTGCGTGATCTAGCGGTGATGCTCGCTGACGGCGGCGAGTGCGTGTCGGATCTCGGGGCGGTCCGTGAGCAGGACGCGCTGTTTGGGAAGGTGGCGTCGGACTCGACTGCGTTTCGGATGGTCGAGAAGATCGCGTTGACGCCGGGGTTGTTGGACGCGGTTCGGGGCGCTCACGCGCGGGCACGCGAGCGGTTCTGGGAGCTTGACGGCGCCCCGGAGCGGTTGACGCTCGACGTGGACGCGACGTTGATCACGGCGCATTCGGAGAAGGAGAAGGCGGCCGGGAACTACAAGGGCGGCTACGGGTTTCACCCGTTGCAGGTCTATCTGGATGAGACGCGCGAGGCGATGGGTGGGCTGCTCAGACCGGGGAACGCCGGCTCGAACACGGCCGATGATCATGTCGCGGTGCTGGACCGGGCGCTTGAGCAGATCCCGGTTGGGTACGTCGAGTCGCTGGAGATCTTGGTGCGCTCCGATTCCGCCGGCGCGACGCACGGTCTGGTCGACTACTGCCGCGAGGCGAGCATGCGGTTCTCGGTCGGCTACGAGCTGACCGAGCGGGTCTGCGCCGCGATCGTGAAAATCCCCGCGGACGGTTGGGTCCGAGCGCTCGACCCGGACGGCAGCGAGCGCAGCAACGGCGAGGTCTGTGAGATCACCGACGAGGTCGATCTGTCCGCCTGGCCGGAGCGCAGCAGGCTGATCGTGCGGCGTGAGCGTCCGCATCCCGGGGCGCAGCTGTCGTTCACCGACCAAGACGGCTATCGCTTCCAGGCGATCCTCACCGACCAACACGACGCGCAGATCGGGGTGCTCGAGTGCCGCCACCGCCAGCACGCGCACGTCGAGGACCGGATCCGTGACGACAAGGACACCGGCCTGTCGAAGTTCCCGTTCAAGGCGTTTGCGCTCAACGAAGTGTGGTTGGAGATCGTGATGCTCGCGCACGACCTGATCGTCTGGACCCAAGCACTCGTCCTCGATGGCGAGCTGGCGAAGGCCGAGCCCAAGCGGCTGCGCTACCGGCTGCTGCACGTCGCCGCCCGGCTCGCGTTCTCCGGCCGCCGCGCGAGACTCCACCTCCAAGACACGTGGCCGTGGGCGGCCGACCTCGTCGCCGCCTTCGCGAAGCTCAAAACGCTCGCCGCCGCCAGCGGCTGACAGCCGCAACCGGCCCACACACAGCCCAGCAGGCACCTCCGGCCACGGCCGCGATGACCGCTGCCCCCACACCGGCCACACAAGCGTCGCGGCCCCGCGAAACCGCTCGCCCGACCACCATCACGCCCGACAACGTCACCCTCACCACCCACGGACCGCCGCACACGGGCCACTCCGTCACTCCCGCGCGCTTACTGCACGATCCGGG
>Ga0302324_100028206_pt1 | contig 10673 bp, 10 predicted proteins | sample Palsa_T0_1_FD_201949 | JGI IMG/M metagenome (GOLD analysis project Ga0302324, IMG submission 201949) | Peat permafrost microbial communities from Stordalen Mire near Abisko, Sweden - Palsa_T0_1 | ecosystem: Environmental > Terrestrial > Soil > Palsa > Peat permafrost | place: Sweden: Abisko...
AACCTTGGCATGCTCGCGCGCGTCGGGCAACAGTTCCGGGATAACCAGGGCGCGCTCCAAGTCTTTGCAATCGAATGTCATGCGCGGCTCTCCGTCAACAATCGCTTCAGCTCTCTTTTGGCCTCAAACAGCCATTTCTTGGAGGTGCCTTCCGGAACTTCCAAAATCGCGGCCACCTCGGAATGGCGAAAGCCCTCCACTTCAAACAGCCAGAACACCATCCGGTACTGTGGATGGATGCGGTCGAGCGCGCGCCGGATAGCCAGTTGCAGCGGCACGTTGTTCGGTATGGCCGGCGGCTCGGCCGCCAGCGGCGACTCGGCCTGGCGCTTACGCTTGCGGCCCGTGTCGTAACAGCAATTCAGCAGGATGCGGTAGATCCAGGGCCCCAGGCCGGAATCGAACTGGATGGCGCCCGCCGCCTTATAAATTTTCAAGAACGCTTCCTGCACCGCATCCTCGGCGTCCGCGCGATCCGCAAGCAAATGAAACGCGATGCTCTTCATGCGCCCGGCATGCGCGGCGTAGATCTCCTCGAACGCGGATAGATCGCCGCGTTTGGATGCCTGAATCAGGTCGGCGTCGCTGCGCGCGGTCAACCGGCCGGCGGCCATTGCCAGGGGCATTCTGATTGGTATAACGCTGGGGAGGGGGGAAACGTTCTAAAGATTTTCAGGGCCGACGGCGGCGGTACGGTTTGCGCAAGCTAACTCAGGGCGGTGGTAAAGAGTCTCCGAAATAACTCCTCGTAGACTATCCAGAGCGGCGAGAACACGTCAAGTTTTTCCGAGGGATCCATCTCCTCATGTGGCAGCACGAAAAACGTCGGATTGGCGTGACCCGCGTCTCTTATGGACTCCTTGACGAGGTCCGTAACCCGGCTGTGAGGGACATTCATCCGGGATAGGACCCAAACCAGCCGAATCGGCTTTTGGCCAGTCAGCCGCGGAGCGCTCTCAAGCGCCTCAACAACCTTGAGTGTTCCATCGAGGGACTCCTGGTTTGCTGCGAACATGCACACCACTGTGTCGGCAAGCAGCGTTGTGGCTAGGCCTCCGAGCTCTGTCACCCCGGTTCGAGCGTCGATCAACAGATAGTCTGGTTTTAGCTCATCCGCAATTCGCGCCTGCATGTCGAGCAGAGCCATCAAGCCTTGGCCGCTCGGATCGCCCAGCCGAAGGGTGTCGCCGAGCTTCTTGAGAGCCACCCAGTATGTTTTGTCCGGCGCAGGACCGGCGGGCATCAACCAGAGCCAACCCTGCCCGCCCGCGCCGTGCCCCAGGACAATCATATGGTCGCTGAGCGGCGGCGGAGATTCAGCACCCTTTGCCGTCGCGATCAGATAAGGAACCGCGCCGCCAACAAATGCGGGGGAACCGGGACCTTGATCTGCGCCGAGCTTGTAGTGAAGCCCAGGAGCCTCAAAATCGAAGTCGAGTGCCACCACGCCTTTGCCGAGCTTAGCCAAGAACCGCGCGGCATAAGCGAGTAGCATGGAGCGGCCCACGCCGCCCTTGTAGGAGTAAAAGGCAACCGTCTCCACGTCGCTCAGGCCGCCAGACCGAACGGGCCCGCCTCGCGAGATCGACGTTCGATGTCTCTCGCCTCACGCGGAGTAACGTGCTTTGCCGCGTGTTGAAAACGGCCTACAAGCGCTTGATCAGCCTCCTCCAGGATCTCACGCAGGGCGTTCTTGAGAGAGACGGGGGCTGCTTCCTCGGCGATGTAGGCGTCAGCCAGCGCCTGTGCGCGATCATAGTCGCCGGCTTTCAGGGCCGCGTCGACCGCACCGCGCCGCGCGATTCGTCCTTGGGCTTCCGACACCGGGAGCGCTGTCGCCAATTGCTCCTCAATCCTTGAAACGTCTTTCCACGCCGATGAGGCAGGGCGGATGCCGATCGCCTCGAGTTCCTCGGCCCGCCAAATCGCCTCGGTCACAAGCGTATTCAGGAGGTCAGTTTCCACTCTAGTGTCCCCCGATAGAGCGAAGAGCTACGGCGGGTTCCTCGAAGCCTACGACGCTGGCCCACCGTTGGTCGATGTCCGCGTTCTTGGCGACTTGCTTCAGCTTCTCGGAAAGCCGTCCCGCGATGTTGCCACGGTCGACGCCACTAACCTCAAGAGCAATCTCATTTCCTCGCGCATCTTCAAGCAGCCAGTCCGCCCTTTCGCGACGCTGCATCCGGCGAACGATGCGCCATGCCCGGTGTCGATGGGCGAGAGTTAGCGCCACCGCCTCGGCGCCGTCCTCGGTGATTCGGTTATGGTCATGCTGATCGATCTTGCTCATGTCGACCCGCGGCCATGAAAGGGACCCATTGCTCAAGACTTGTTCCAGGTCCAGGGATACCCGCACGCCAGGCGCGTGGCCGTTCCTTTCCAGCGCCATCGCAGCCTGCCCGACCATGCTCAGCCGCCAGCTTCGGGTGCATCTCTCGCAACTGGTTCAGATCAATGTCCACATTCGCGATTCTATCGGAGTGAACAGGCACAATGCAAGGCAGTTATTCCGCAATAGCGAACAAATGCTTCGCCCCCCGCACCAATAGCAAATCCCCTGCCAGCGCCGGAGTCGCCAGGATCGGCTCGCCGATCGGATTCTTCGACAGCAGCTCATATTGCGCGCCGGCCTTCACCACGTACACGTCGCCATCTTCGCTGCTGATATAGAGCTTGCCGGCCGCGAGCACCGGCGAGGCCACGAAGGAGCCGCCATCGCCGACGCGCTGCTGATAGATGCGCGTTCCGGATTTGGCGTCGTACACGCTCAAGATGCCGTTGTTGCCCACCGTATAGAGATGCTCGCCATAGACCAGCGGCGAGGGCAGATACACACCGCCGCGCTGCTTGCTCCAGGCAATGGCGTCGCTCGATTCCTTGCCATCCTTCAGCGTCAGGTCGCCGCTCGATCCCACCTTGATCGCATAGATCGGCTGCACTGGTGGATAGCCCGCGGTCACATAAATCAGGCCTTGCGCGGAGACTGGCGTGGTGCAAGTCACTTCGGAATTCGGTCCCAGCGTCCACAGTTGTTTGCCCGTATCGGCATCGTAACCCCGAATGGCTTTGGAGCCGTTGGTGGCGACTTCGGCGCCGGCCTTGGCCGGCACGACGGTGGGCGTGCCCCAGGACGGAATCTCGGCGCGGGCCGTGCGCCACAATTCGCTGCCGTCTTTCAGATCGAAGGCGGCGATGAACGAGTCCTTTTGCCGGTCGCACTGCAAGATCACCATGTTCTTATAGATGACCGGCGAACTGGCCGCTCCCCATTCCGAATCCGGATCGAAGAACCACCCGGCGTTCTGCAGGCCAAGGTCCTTCTTCCACAGCAACTCGCCGGCCGTGGAATAGGCGTAGAGTCCTTCCGAGCCGAAGTAAGCGACGACTACTTTTCCGTTGGTCACAGGCGACGGTGAAGCCTGCGACGATTTGGGGTGCCGCTTGGTCTTCGGCACGCCTTCGTGGGCAGTCTGTTGCCACAGTATTTTACCGGTCTTCTTGTCGATGGCCAAGACCTCCCACTTATGCGGCGAGCTGTCGTTGACCGGGTCGGTATCGCCGTAGGCACCGATGCGAAACGTTTGTTTTGGATCGCTGGAGACGGCCGTGGTGACGAAGACCATGTCACCCCAGACGATGGGCGACGAGTCCGCGAGTCCTGGAATTTCCACGCTCCACACGATGTTGGTGCCCTTGGTTGCATCCCATTTCACAGGCGGTTTCGCGCCATCGCCTACGCCGGAAGCCGATGGACCGCGGAACTGCGGCCAATCGCCCGCGAATGCCGCGCCCGTAGCGGCCATCAACAGGCACGAACAAATGGACCAACTTCGTCTCATTGCGTCACCGCCTTCTTGAATTTGAATGTCTGACCGCCCTGCTTCAGCGTGAAAGTGTTTGCCGAATCGAATTCGACCTCCAGATTGTATGACGCCATCACGAATTGGGTGGGGCTTTTGGGCTTGGGTGCGAACTCGGACTGACCGGTGGCCTGCAAATACAGCTTTCCCTCTTTGACGAATACCTTGATATCCAGCGGAATTGCTTCCGTCTTGAAGGTACCCACGTAGGATTCGAGGACTTTCGCATCCACTACCACGGGAGGCGGCGGCTCGTGCGCGCCCGCCTTCTTCAGCAGGTCGGCGACATCCTTCTTGTTGTCCGCGAGCGCGCCTTCGTAGGCGCTATCCAAAGCCGGCTGGCTTGGCTTACCCTTTTCCAGGACCAGTTGCACCAAGTCCGCCTGGTTCGCCACGGCCTTCAATTGCTCGTCGGCATTACCGTTTCCCTTGACGATGATGAGCTTGGCCACCGCGTAATGCTTCCGTTCCAGGACGAAGTCGAGCATGGAGGCCTTATAAAACGTATCGGTGACATCGGTTTTGGCGCCCTTATCCAGCAGGAACTGGACCACGGCTTCGTGGCCGCTCATGGCCGCCAGATACAGAGGCGTCTGGCCGTATGGCGTCTTGGCTTCCAGGGGCGCGCCTTTCTCAATGAGCGCCTTGACCGTGTCGAGGTTCCCTTGGCGCGCCGCGTTGAGTAGGTCTTCGTTAACGTCCCAGGCAAGCAACGCGACGGCCGTCGCGAGCAGCAGGCAGGCTAGTCGATGCATAACAGCTCCCTTGATTTAGTGTACGACAGGGAAGGGATTTGGTTAGGACGATTTCTTGGGCAACGTTTGTTCACCGGAAGGATCCCTCTCCTTCAGCCCGGTCACGCGGCCGTTTTCCATGACGAATTCGATCACCAGGTCGGAGAACTGGAGCGTACTGAATTTGAGGCCTTTGGTAAGATTCAGCTTGATTGGCGGGGCACCGGGCGCCACCAGCGACAGGCCGGTGGCCTCGTTGAACACCACTTGCAGTTTGATCCCGTCGGGTGTTTCGTAAGTGCCGGCTAGTTGCGCCAGCAGCTTGGGATCCGCGGTTTCGGGCTTGCGCGTGAACACTGCTTCGGCTTCGTCCAGCGACATGACGGCTTGATCCACATCGCCCTGCGGATTCGTCCGAAAGTTTACCGACCATTTGCCGTAGCGCTCGTCATCGGGCGTGTCGAAGCGGTCGTAGTGGAATTGAGTCAGCGGAAATTGCATTTGATGAAAGTCAAACCGCAGTTGGTTATCGTTCAAGGCGATTTGCAGAATGCCGTAAGCCGGATTTTCGTAGGCTCCTGCGTAATCGGCCGGCGGGTGCGACGGCTTGGTGCCTTTCACCTGATCCGCGCCGGCCTTGCTGCGAGCCTCCTTGGCCGCCGCCTTGTCTTTCAGGCGCATGTCCAGGCGTCGCTCGCTCCACGGTGTAAGTTCGATGCCCAGCAGGCGATCATACACGTTGTAACTGACGATGTTATACAGGGGCGCGCAATGGTCTCCGATGACGAAGACAATCACACCGATGTGGTCGTTGGGAAGGAACGAAACCTGCGAGTGGAAGCCGTCGATATCGCCACCGTGGAAGGCTATCAGATGTCCCCGGTAGGCGGCGGTTTCGCGCGCCATGCCGTAGGCCGCGTTCAAAATTTCCCAATAGCCCTTCGATTCGCCCAGGGTGTTGGGCAGGGCGATGGACGGCTCCAAGGTAGCCTTGAGCACGGCAGCCGGCAGCACCTGGCGGCCCTTGTACTTGCCGTCATTCATCAAGGCGGTCAACCAATGCGACATATTTTCAATATTCGAAACGATGGCGCCGGCAGGAGCGATTCCTTCTACTTCTTCATAATAAGGAATGCGGTAAATTTTGAATGAGTCGCGCTTCTCGGTGAAGGGTACGCCGTGATCGGAGCCTTTGATCATGTCCGGGATGGAGTACACCGTGGAGTCCATGCCCAGGGGAGTCAAGATACGTTCGCGCACGAACTGTTCCCATGGCTTGCCGGACTGCAGCTCGATGACGTATCCGGCGGCCATGTACATCATATTGTTATAGAGAAACATTTGCCGGATGGGCTGCTGCGGTTCCAGGTACTTCAGGCGGTCGAACAGTTCCTTGCGCGTGAATTCGGACTTATACCAGATAGTGTCATGCCGGGTGATGCCAGTGCGGTGCGAAAGCATGTCATGCAGGGTGACGGTGTTGTTCAGCTCGTCGTTATAGAACTGGATGGACGGTACGGACTGGCGGATGGGCTTGTCCCAGCTAAGCTTGCCTTCCTCGACGAGCATGCCGGCGGAGACAGCGGTGAACAGCTTGGTATTGGAGGCGATGGGGCAGAGGGTAGTGGGAGTGAAAGGCAGTTTCTTTTCGTAGTCGCGGTAGCCGTAGCCTTTGGCGAAGACAAGTTGGTCGTTAACCACGATGCCCACGCCGATGCCGGGCGCGTTCCAATCCTTCAACGTCTTCTCCATGTAGGCATCGAAGCCGGTCAACTTTTGGGCGATTTCGGGGTTCTGGGCGTGAATGCCCTGGGCCAAGGCCACGGCGAAAAGGGCGATTGCGACGATCCTGCGCATGAGGATTTCTCCTTGGAATGAACCAGTATACTGCACGTGGTGGAGTCTTCGGAGCTCGTGTTGCCTGCTGAATGGTCAGTAGTACACCGGCCGGGCGCCGGGGCCGGATCGAGAGCGCGTTCTGCAAGCCTGGGTCGCTGCTTCAGGACCATCGTATCGACATGCCTTTTCCTTCTTTACTGTTTAGGGATAGGGCTATTTATGGATGCCGTCTTGTCGCTCATTGTCACAATCAGAGTGTAAGGGACTTCCTTTGCCTGCCGTCTTTTCTTAAGTTTCCTAAGACGTTTTTTGGGGCCCCGCCATACACGTCCAGGGTGGCCGCCAACGTAGTGGTTCCGATGCCCACTTTGCCGCCGGTTTCGAAGATAGCGGAAGGCTCCAGGTTGCAGGGCGAGGTGAACTTGGTGACTTGGTTGGCCACCGCCGTGCCGTCGCTGGTGAGGCTGGCGCAAGCGGTATCCGGCAAGGCGGCCGTGACGGCTTGCGGCTTCGTTCCCGAAACGGCGGCCGGGCCAGCCTGAGCAGGCGTGGTCAAGGCCGCCTGCAGGAAGGCCGATGCGGGCAGGCCGCCCAGGGTATCGGCATCCGCCGCTTTCAGGGCGTACGGAACTCCCACCAGCAGAATGCGCGGCTGCTCGGCCGCGCCGGGCGCTTGCGGCGTTACGCCCAGCCAGCGCCTTGCCGCTCGAGAACAGATCCAGGGGCAGGCCGTCGGGCTGCATGGATCCCAGCAGCACCGTGAACGCCCCTGGTCGTCCAGCGGCACGTTTTGGATCTCCGTCCAAAGGGCGGCTCCGCCCTGTTGCTCTTCGTATAAGGAGCAGGTGATTCCGACGATGCCGGTCTGCGGCGCGCCCGCGGCGTCCTTTACCACGCCGCTGAACCAGGTCACGCGCGGGACGTGCGCGGGTTGCTGCGCCACGGCGGCGACGGCGAAGCAGAAACTCAAACAGGCTGCGCGAATCTTCATAGATCCTCCGGGCCGGTAATCGGCCTCTAACATATACGCAGGAAACCGCGCGAAATTGGATCACGCCTTCTTTCAAAGCGCCGGGACCGCTATGGCGCGGAGGCCCCGGCTCAACCGCGCATTGCGCGCCTCCGCGGAAGCTCAGTCCGAAACTCAAGCGCCATACCGTAGCCCGATCACAACGGCCCGAATACATCGTGCGGCCAGTACCCAATAGCCACAGAAGTTGACGCCAGTTCCACCGTGGTAAGCAACTCGCTAGCGGCTGGATAATCGGCGGACTGGTAGAGGCGATGTCCATTGACAGGATCGTAGACAGTGCCCCTGAGGCTTTTCGCAGTGGCCTTCAGGAAGCTAAACGGAGTGAACGCTGCCAGAGGAGCTTGAACCGTCTCTTCTTTGAAGTTTGAGTCGAGAAAGGTGTATGAGGGCGCTTCCATGATCCACTCTACGGTTTGACCGTTCCCTGCTCCAGGGGGCGGCAGTAGAAAGAGATCTAGGACGTCCCCGGTGTCCGAATTCTCAAAGTATACCCACCCTCCATAAGAACCAGGGTCTCCTTCGATTCCAATTTGGTACATTACTCGGGCGTAGACCGATTGTCCGGGTGACACCGGCATGTTCGTTATGTTGGTTGACACCACGTATGGAAATTGGCCCGACGGATCTCCTTCGGGAGTGTACCACTCGTACCAGGCGGCATAACTTACTCCGCCATAAGGGTCTACGTTTTGCGATACGCCGGCCTGCAGTACGCTGGTGGATTGAGCAGAAGCAGGGTCGGTGTAGAACCCATCGATTCCCACCCAGGAGGCAGACTCCCATCCGACTATCGGATCCGGCGGTTGGGATGGTTGGGTCACCGTGGGAATCATCCAGGTGGCCTCTACGCTCCACCAACTGTCCCCGGATGGGAGACCAAGTTGATCGAATGCGCATCCGCTCCAATTGGGAGTATAGAAAACCTCGGGGCCAGGAGGCCGCCGATGCTTTTCTGCGCGTCTGGGCGCATGGATCCTGCCGGGCTGCGGTTCCAGGTACGGCGTAATTCGGTTGCCAGCCTTCGTCCCGCGAGATTCGCCATCCGAGTGGGCTGGCCTGGGGAAACCGATGTCTGCTGCGGGCATGGTGAAGGCGCCCGGGATATTTGTGGGGACCAAGCCCCTGTCAATCAGTATCTTGAGCGTTTCGGGTTGCATGGTTCTTCTCCAAATTGTTTTACGTAGACTCTTGGACCAAGAGTCCGGACCCTATGGCACCACCAGGAAGGGCACGTTGCTCGAAAGCGTGCCACTGGGCGTTACCACCTTGACCCTTCCGATAGTGGCCCCGGTTGGTACGGTGGCCGTGACCTCGGTTTTCGAGACGACGGTGAATGCAGCCGCAGTGCCGTTGAAAGTGACGCTGGTCGTGCCGGTCAGACCTTGCCCCAGAATCTCGATGACCTTTCCCACCTTCCCGGAGGTAGGCCGTGCTTCCACAAACGGGCCCAGACCTGTGGATAGGCTGAAGACCGTGCCACTGCCGGTAGCCCCGCCACCCGTGGTTGTCCCGTAGAAGTCCCCGTTGGTGGCTTGGACCAGCCCGGCTTGGGGGCGCTCGCCATCCGTGCAACCGGCGCCGCCTTGGGAGCAGAAGGTGTATAGCGCCGTCAGCGTGCCCCTCGGGGTCATTTTGAACACCGTCCCACCGCCGGTGGCGCCGCCGCCTTCCCAGGTTGTTCCGTAGAGGTTGCCGTCGGTGGCCTGGACCAGTCCCGCATAGGGGAAAGCGCCGTCCGTGCACTCTTCGGAGCAGAAGCTATGTAACGTCGCCAGCGAGCCACTCTGGGTGATGGCGAAGACCGTCCCCTGGCTGTTGGCCCCGCCCGCATAAGTGGTCCCATAGAGGTCCCCGTTGGTGGCCTGGACCAGCCCCGCATATGGGAGGGCTCCATCTGTGCAATTCGTTTGGGGGCAGAAGGTGTAAAGCGTCGTCAGCGTCCCACTCGGGGTGATTTTGAATACCGTGCCAGAGGGTCTGACAACGTCGCCGCCACTGCCCGTTGTCCCGTAGAGGTCCCCATTGGTGGCCTGGACCAGTCCCGCATAGGGGAAGGCTCCATCCGTGCAATTGGTTTGGGAGCAGAAGCTGTACAGCGTCGTGAGCGCGCCGCTCGGCGTCATAGTGAAGACCGTGCCATAGCCGTTGGTCCCGCCATACTGGGTTATCCCGTAGAAGTCCCCATTGAAAGCCTGGACTAGCGCCGCGTTGGAATTGAGGCCGGCCGGGAAGCGGTAAAGCGTCGTCAGCGTGCCGCTCGGAGTGATTCTGAAAAGCGTCCCACCCCCACTGGCCTCGCTGGTCTGGGTTGTTCCGTAGAAATCCCCGGTCCCGTAGTACTCCCCATGGATGGCCTGCACCAGCCCGGCGCCGGGAAAGGCACCGTCCGCGCACCCGCTTTGGGAACAGAAGGTGTAGAGCGTCGTCAGCGTGCCCCCCGGGGTTATTTTAAAGACCGTCCCACCGCCGGTGGCGCCGCCATTGTTTGTTGTCCCGTACAAGTTCCCGTCGGTGCCCTGGACCAGCCCGGCTTGGGGGGATGAGCCGTCCGTCACATAAAAACTGTGCAGCGTGGTCAGCGTCTGCGCGGGTAGAGAAAGCGCCGCCGTTGCGCACAGCACCAAAACCGCGTACGCCCGCTTCCCCAAGCTCACTTTGCCAAACGTACTAACGATTCGTTTCATCGATGTGCTCCTTTGTTCCTTCTTCACTCAGTCGGGATTTCCATTGGACCTAGCCGAGATCTAGCCGATAGTCAGCCTCTAATCCACGCAGGAAACGGCGCGAAATGGGATCGCTCTTTTTTCAAAACAAACGGGGCCGCTTGATGCGCCGCTCGTGCGGGCAACCGCTTACCGTTGGCCGAACGCGTCCGGATGCAGGTAGTGGCCGCGCTCCGCCACAGGCTTCTCCTCTTCCACCGGAATGCGATGCGCGTTCGCATAGGCGTCCTGGCGGATGCCGGTCACCTGCCAGGATACTTCCAGCCCCGGCTTGCCTCCGCCGATCCGGAACTGGCCGCCGGAGATCTTGGATGCGACATAGACCGGCGCGAAACCGCCGATGCAGGTCAATTGGTAGCGAAAGTCGCGGTTCAATGCCTCGAACCAATCCGGGAGCTGGATGACGGCTTCGCCGCGCGCGTCCAGAACCGCGTTGCCGTTGTAAATATTCATCATGTCCGGCGATTCGACGAACGAGTGCGAG
>Ga0302324_100028207_pt1 | contig 10673 bp, 7 predicted proteins | sample Palsa_T0_1_FD_201949 | JGI IMG/M metagenome (GOLD analysis project Ga0302324, IMG submission 201949) | Peat permafrost microbial communities from Stordalen Mire near Abisko, Sweden - Palsa_T0_1 | ecosystem: Environmental > Terrestrial > Soil > Palsa > Peat permafrost | place: Sweden: Abisko...
CGACCTGAAGACTCAACTCAGGATCCCCTGCTGCAGATGAAGAGTTTTTTGCTCGGTCGTAAAGTCTGCACCGAAGCCTGGATGAAAAATGCCGGAGAGCGGCTTCGCAAACGCATTTCATCCACTGAACAATGAACTCCGCCGTCATCAGTTGGTAAACCTGATCCGGATGGCTTACGCGGTTACACTGGTGTCGGCGTTTCAAAGCCCCGGATTGAGGTGTAAGTGCGGACCAAAGCTTCTCTTTGTTTTGCGGTGCTGAGTCTATGCACCGCATCGGCAGCGATCGCGCAGACGCCTACGCCCTCTCCCGCTCCACCACCAACGGCTGTACCCGTTCCAACTCCGGTTCAAAGCGTCCCGAGCGATCCACCGTATGCCGTGCAACCACAGTCTCCTACAGCCCCAGCAACGGCCCCGCAACAGACGCCCACCTCGGTAGCTCCTCCCAAGCCAACACCTCCGCCGGTCGTTCCACCCGAGCAGACAACCCCGGAGAAGCCTTACATCGCTTATCCCGGCTACGCTCCCGAGGACCTCAAGCCCCCGCCGGACCGCCTTGGGTCAACATATATCCCTGTGGACAGTTGGATGTACCCAGCCTTGTCGCGGCTTTATTCCATGGGATTCGTCAACACCATGTTTCTGAGCATGCGTCCTTACACGCGAAGAAGCATGTTGCATATGCTTGAGGCGTCGCGGAGCGACATTATCAACAGCGACAATGAAGAAGCCCAGTCGATTCTGGCGAAGCTGTTGCACGAGATTAGCGAAGAAAACCCTGATGGGGGCCTCGTCGATCGCAACATCGTCTACGGCCTCGACTCGTCCTACACCCGCCTTCTCGGGATCGACGGGCCGATCCTACGGGACAGTTACCACCTCGGCCAGACGATCAATAATGACTACGGGCGGCCGTACCAAAGCGGTTTCAACAGCATTGTTGGGGCTTCCACCGTCGAAGAGTGGGGGCCGTTGTCGCTGTATGTGCGCGGAGAGTACCAGCACGCGCCCTCGGCCACGGGATACTCCTTCGACTTGGCGAATCTTCTTTCAACGATCGACCAGATCTCTCCCTTCCCGGGTCCCCAGACCACCATTCCCCTCGGTCCGATTCCAGAGGAGAACCCGTTTCGCTTGGTAGAAGCATATGCCTCGGTGCATGTGCTGGGCCATGAAGTCTCAGGCGGCAAGAGCGACGCGTGGCTGGGGCCCGCCGCCGGAAGTTCGATGGCATGGTCCAACAATGCGGAGAACATCTACTCCTTTCGCATCAACCGCGTTGAGCCTCTGTATATCCCTCTCGTCTCAAAGATTCTGGGACCGGTTCGTTATGACTTTTTCTACGGCGATCTGAAAGGGCATACTGTTCCACGAGATCCCTGGGTGCACTCGGAGATGTTTTCGTTCCGCCCGACCGACAACTTCGAGTTCGCGTTTTCACGAACGATCATCTTTGGAGGAGAAGGCCACGCGCCGGTCACGTTGCATACCTTTCTGCGTGGCTTCTTCGACCCGAACGATACCGTCGGGGCTGAGAAACAGGGTCGAGACGATCCTGGGGCAAGGTTCAGCGACTTCAACGCCTCCTACCGCCTTCCCTTCCTGCGCAAGTATGTAACCTTCGTCGTGGATTCGATCTGTCACGACGATGTGACACCCATCAGCGCTCCTCGCCGGGCATCGTACAGAACGGGGCTGTATCTTTCGCAGATTCCCGGGATCAGGAAATTGGATTTCAGGGTGGAGGCCGTATCGACGGATCCTGGCGTTTCCGTGGCTGCAAAAGGCGAGTTTGCCTATTGGGAGACCATTCAGAGACAGGGATACACCAACAATGGATTCATCATGGGGGACTGGATTGGGCGTGAGGCGAAGGGTGGCCAGGCATGGTTGACCTATCATCTGTCGGGAAATGAGTGGCTGCAACTGGAGTATCTGAATAAGAAGACGCCTTTCAACTTCGTTCCCGGTGGAACGACGCAGAACCAGTTCAAGGCGAGTGCCTTGAAGAGGCTCGGAAGAGACGTCGAGCTGAACGCGTGGGTTCAGTATGAGGGCTGGAAGGCTCCGGTTTACAAGCCGGGGCTGCAGAAGGATACTTCAATCGCTGTGCAGCTTACCTGGTACCCGAAGTTACATACGTACCCGTCGTTTCACTAGTCGCCGCTCCTCGACGCCGGAGGGACACGTAATTCCAGTTCGATTCGCTTGCGAACTGATAATGTTGGGGTTCTCGTCAAGGGGATAAAAAATGAAGAGTGTCACGGAGCCAGTAACACTTTTGGAGCATAAGGGCTCCGAGTTTCATCTAATCCGCCTTCCCAAAGGTCCTGTCGGGTAGACTAGGAGAAATGGGTTCTACAAATACGCAGCAGCCGCATGTGGGTGTTCCGGAGACGAACCAGGCAGGGTTCAGTACAACGGTTACAGATACTACGCTCTCTGAAGCCCTTATTGTGCTGCGGAAACGCAAGCTGGTCCTGATTATCGCTGTTCTCCTGGGCCTGGCATACGGAATCTTCAGGGCTGAGTCGCAACCGAAGCTGTTTGAGGCGTATGGAAGAATTCAGGTAAGGTCGGGCTCGTCGAACGAATACCGGGTCAACTCGATTCAGGAGTACAGCGGCGACGCCAATTCGAAGATGTTGAGCGAGATCGAGATTCTCAAAAGCGATTCGCTAATGTTGACTGTTTGTCGAGAGCTGGATCTTGCGAACAATGCAGATTTCCTTGAAAAGAAGAAAGCGCCAGATCCGCGTGCAAATCTGGCGGACGGCGAAACCAGGCAGGATACCGTTCATCGCCTGCAGAGTAACCTTCACGTCACTATAGTTCCGAAGACCGATATTATCCGGATCAGCTACAGCAGCCTCAACCCAAAACTATCTGCCGATATCGTCAACAAGGTCATCTCCGACTATGTTCAGAGAAGCTATCAGACACGCTTCGAATCGTCGAAGCGAGCCTCTGTCTGGCTCTCCGGCACTCTCGAAGACTTGAAGCACGAAGTTGAGACATCGCAGGAACAGATGATGGACATGCAACGTCGTCTGGGCATCCTGGGATTCGACCCAACGCATAACCAGATCAGCGCATCACTTGATGATCTGGCCAGAGCAGCAGGCGCGGCCAAGCTGGCCCGCATCATCGCCGAAGCACGCTTCCGCGTTATCAGCGGAATGGATCCTAATACGATCGAAGGCGCGATTGAGATGACGCCGGGAACCTCAGCGGGCGAACTCAGTTCGCTGCGCAGTCAGCTAGCGACCACGCGGGCGAGCTATGCAATGCTCGAGTCTTCGCTTGGGCCCAAACATCCTCAATCGTTGGCAATGAAAGCTCAGATCGACGAGTTGACGAAAGAGATCGATAACGAACAGAATCGCCTCATTGTTCAGGCGAAGCAGAACTACGTGGTTGCGAAGGCGAATGAAGATCAGACAACCGCGGCGCTTGAGTCACAGAAGACCGATGCTTACAAGCTGCGAGACCAGCTGGTAGAGTACACTCTGCGCGAGCGCGAGTACGAGGCCAACCGGACACTCTATGACAGCCTCCAACAGCGTCTGCGAACCGCGAGCGTGCAGTCCGGCCTGGAGTCGCTGGAGGTCGATGTCGTCGACCAGGCGTTGCCTCCGGCTCAGCCCGTCTTGCGGCCACAGTCGACCGTCATCCTCACGGCCCTGGCTTTCAGCCTCCTGGCGGGCATCGTAGCCGCCTTCCTGATGGAAAGCCTCGACACCGGCCTGCGAAGCATCGCAGAGATCGAAAGCATCACGGAGCTGCCGTCGCTGGCCATCATTCCGCGAGCGCGCAGATCGTCAGTCGATCAGGCCGCAACCCTGACTACTGCGCAACGAAATATCGGAATTCTGACGCAACCGAAGTCGCAGTTTGCAGAAGCATTCCGTTCGCTCCGCACGTCGCTGTTGCTCTCGAGCACGGGCAAGCCACCGAAGTTCATTGTGCTGACCAGTGCCACGCCGTCGGAAGGAAAGACAACGGCAGCGAGCAATCTCGCAGCGATTCTGGCACAACGAGATACACGGGTTCTGCTGATCGACGGCGACCTTCGCCGACCCAACATCCATCACCGCTTCGGGCTGAACGGCAAGATCGGCCTGACGACAGTGCTGACCGGTGCCACCAGGCTCGAAGACACCGTGCAGCGTATTCCCGAGATTCCTAACCTGGACATCCTGCCGAGCGGACCGGTGCCACCCTTCCCCACGGAGATGTTAAGTTCAGATGCCATGAATACCATCCTCAGGCGCTGTGGAGAGATGTACGACTATATCGTGATCGATTCGCCGCCAATCCTGTCGGTAACCGACGGCGTCATTCTGGCACGCGAAGCCGACGCCGTGGTGCTGGTGGTCCGTCATGGCAAATCGAGCAAGCATGTGGTGCGCCGGGCCAGAGATCTGCTGCTCCGCTCCGGCGCGGCCATTACCGGAATTGTGCTGAACGCGGTCGATCTGAATTCGCCGGAGTACTACGGCTACTACGGTTATTCGGGCTACTCCTACGCAAGCGTGGACTCCGACAGCTGGGAGTCGCAGCCGGCTGCCGCAGACGAGCACACCAACGCCGGGGAGACGAAGCGATGAATCAGAAACACCACGGTCTCCGAACTGACGCAACATGGCAGAGGGATCAATTTGGCCAGCGCACGGTCGCGTTTGTTTCAGCTTTCCTTCTTCTGATGGCTCTTTGCGGCCGTGTCTCGCAGGCGCAGTTCAGCGGCCCGGCACTCGGGATCAACACGGAAGAGAATCCCCCCGTCACGCTCACTACCGATCCGGCGATTCTCTTTCCGGCCAGCAGAGACGTCTATCTCGGCAACGGGGATGTGTTTACGGTCCGGATCTTTGGCAACATAGACTACGCGCCTGTAGTCCGTGTCGGCCTTGACGGAACCGTCGATCTCCCCCTTATCGGGAACGTAGCCGTCAACGATCTCACCGTACGTCAGGCCCAGGATGTAATTGCACAGAAGCTGAAGGCAGGCGGTATGTTTCGTGATCCGCAGGTGTCGATTCAGATCACGGACTCTCCCAATCAGATCGTCACGGTCATAGGAGAGCTGCACGGAATTGTGCCAATAGTTGGTGGACAACGGCGATTGTTCGATATCCTCGCAGCCGTCGGCTCTGGAGGTGGAGGGACAGGCATCGGTGCCACGACGGTCATCGTTGGAGGTGGTGGGTTGCCGCCAACGGCGAGCCACGTTCTTACGATCAATCGTTATGGCATGGCACAGCCGATCGTCGTCGACCTCGGAACCGATCCCGCAAAGAGCGCGTTGATCAATATCCCCATCTTTCCTCGCGACACGATCGTTGTTCCAAGAGTCGGCGTCGTTTATGTGCTGGGCGCCTTCAAGACTCAGGGTGCAATCCCCCTGCAGCAAAACTCGCCCATCACTTTGATGAAGGTAGCTGCGCTGGCAGGCGGTCCAGGCTACGAAGGCAAATTTAACGACCTCAGGATTATTCGCACCATCGGCACGACCCGTCAGGTGGTTCGCGTCGACATCACGAAGGTGATCAACGGCAAAGTACCCGACCCCGTGCTCCAGGCTGAAGACATCGTATTCTTGCCGACCAGTCCGATGAAAGCTGCGATCAAATCCGGAGGCCTTTCGACGTTGCTCGGTATCGCTTCGGTTTTGGTTGTTGCTATTAACCAGTAGCCTTCGGTACATCGGGCCACGCATTGTTAGAGATTCAAAAAAATATGGCCTTACCCCCATTGGACGTTGGCGGCACGCTAAAGAAAAAGGTGAGGCTGGCTTATCTGGTAAGCCATCCGATCCAATATCAGGCTCCGCTGTTGCGGCGAATCGCGCAGGAGCCCGACATCGACCTGACCGTATTCTTCGGCTCTGACTTTTCGCTCCGCAGCTACCAGGATGAAGGCTTCGGCGTCGACGTCAAGTGGGATGTGCCGCTGCTCGACGGTTATCGCCATAAGTTCCTTCCGGCGATTCGCGACAACGGCACGCAAACCGTGACAACTCCCTTGAACTACGGCATCTTCAGCGAGCTTCGCGGCCGCAACGGCGAGCCCGGCTTCGATCTGCTGTGGACCCACGGCTACAACATGATCAACGCGCTGCATGGAATGCTTGCCGCCAAAGCACTCGGAATTCCGGTGCTGGTGCGGGCCGACGTGTGGCTCCGCGACCGTTCGCGAAGTGGGCCGAAGCTCCTTCTCAAAAAGCTGTTCTTTCAATCGCTGAAGAACATGGTCGCAGGTGTTCTCCCGGTTGGGACCCTGAACGCAGAGTACTGGCAGCACTACCTCAGCGAGGAGTTGCCTCTCTTCCTGATGCCCTACGCAGTCGACAATAGCTACTTCCAACGACGAAGCCGCGAGGCCGCCACGACTCGCGAAGAACTGCGAAAGGAGCTTCGTCTCGACGCCGGAAGGCCAGTCATTCTGTTTGCTTCGAAGCTTCAGCACCGTAAACACTGCTCCGATCTGCTGGACGCTTACGCGCACCTGCTCAACGACGAGACAGACCAGCCACGCCCCTATCTCCTCATCGTTGGAGATGGTGAGGAGCGAGCCGCGCTCGAAGAGAAGGCCAGATCGAGCGGTCTAGCCGACATTCGATTCTGTGGGTTTCGCAATCAGTCAGAGCTTCCAAGGTTCTTCGATCTTTCGAGCGTCTTCGTGTTGCCCGCTCGTCATGAACCCTGGGGGCTCGTGGTGAATGAAGCAATGAACGCAGCACGGCCAGTGGTCCTCTCTGACGATATAGGCTGCCAGCCCGATCTCATCACCGATGGCATTGAGGGATTTGTCTTCCCAGTGGGCGACGTTACTGCGCTCACCGAAGCGCTACGGCGTGTGCTCGCAACCCCGGAGACTGCGACGCAGATGGGCCAGCGCGCACTCGACCGAATCAACCACTGGAGCTTCGAAGAAGACATTCTGGCGCTACGCCAGGCCATCGCGCAGCTGACACGTAAGATCATCGCTTAGAACAGTCCATTTCCACTTCAATGAACCCTTCCGACCCAAGCCGAGAAGTCACTACGAAGAAGGTAAAGGTAGCCTACCTGGTGAGCCATCCCATCCAGTACCAGGCTCCTTTGCTGCGGCGGATCGCGCAAGAACCTGACATCGATCTGACAGTGTTCTTTGCGTCAGACTTTTCCGTGCGGGAGTATGTCGACAGAGGCTTTGGCATAGATGTGAAGTGGGATGTGCCGTTGCTCGATGGATACCATCACGAGTTTCTTCCCGCCCTCTGGGATAAACGCAGGACAGGGCCGACGAGTCAGTTGAGCTATGGCATCTTCCGTCGCCTCCGCGGAACCAAAGCATCAGGTGGCTTCGACGTACTTTGGGTGCACGGCTACTCCACCTTGAACGCACTGCAGGCGATGGTGATCGCAAAGGCACTTGGAACTCCGGTGCTTCTTCGCGCAGAGTCGCGCCTTGGCAGGAAGCGGACCGGCCCCCTGAAACGCGCTGCGAAGAGCCTCTTCTTTAGCGGCCTGAAGCTGCTTGTCGGCGGAGTGCTACCCATCGGGAGTTCAAACGCTGCCTACTGGCGTCACTACCTGGGTGAGGACCTTCCGCACTTCCCCATGCCATATGCAGTGGACAACAAATACTTTCAAAGCCGCAGCCAGGAGGCATCCGCTCGACGCGATGAATTGCTGCGCGAACTGGACATCGATGCGTCCCGTCCCGTCATTCTCTTCGCTTCCAAGCTCCAAAGAAGAAAGCGTTGCACAGATCTGCTGGAGGCGTATCTCAGCCTTTGTTCTCAAATCAGCAGCGAATCAGCTCCCTACCTCGTAATCGTTGGCGATGGGGAAGAGCGCACTACGCTGGAAAAACACGCAAGAGACAGCGGAGTCGAAGGAGTTCGTTTCTGTGGCTTTCGCAACCAGTCGGAGTTGCCGCGCTACTTCGATCTCGCAACGGTCTTCGTGTTGCCCTCCGAGGACGAACCTTGGGGATTGGTCGTGAATGAGGTGATGAACTCACAGCGAGCCGTCATCCTCTCCGACGACGTAGGCTGCCAGCTCGACCTCCTGACCGACGGCGTCGAAGGATGCGTCTTCCCTGTAGGAGACGTCAGCGCTCTTACCGAAGCCCTGCGTAGAGTACTGGCCAGCCCGGAGACCGCAAGCGCCATGGGGAGACGCGGCCTCGAAACCATTTCAAAGTGGGGATACGAAGAGGATATGATCGGGCTTCGACGAGCAATCACAGCCGTCACAAGGAGATTGCCGACGTAATTACAACTTAAGTCCGTGCAGCTTGTAAAGACAAACTCTGCTGCTATGCTTAAAAGTTGATAGTCGAAGACTTATGCGTATTTTGCACATCATTGGAACACTGAACCCTGAGGCTGGTGGCCCTACAGAGTCGGTGCGGGTCCTGCTCAGCTACGGCCCTATCGGTTACACCGGCGAAGTCGTCACACTGGACGACCCGTCAGCCCCGTATCTGAGCGATGTGGGCTTTCCGGTCCACGCTCTTGGCCCCACAAGCACCACCTACGGATTCAACTCGAAGCTGCTGCCGTGGCTGCGCGATAACCGTCATCGCTTCGACGGCGTGGTTGTCAACGGGCTTTGGCAGTACTGTGGCTATGCTGCATGGCGAACGCTGGCCGGCAATACGCCCTATGTCGTGTTCACCCATGGCATGCTCGACCCATACTTCAAATATGCTTTTCCGTTGAAGCACATCAAGAAGTGGCTGTACTGGATTCCAGCGGAGTACTGGATCCTGCGCGGAGCCTACCGCGTCCTCTTCACCTCGAAAGCCGAAAAGCGGCTGGCGGAGCAGAGCTTCTGGCTGCACAAATGGAATGCATATGTGGTGCCCTATGGTGCCAGCGGTCCGTTAGGCGATCCTGAGGTTCAAAAGCGCGCCTTCTTCGCCAAGTGCCCCGAAGCAAAAGATAAGAGGTATCTCGTCTTTCTCGGACGAATTCATCGCAAAAAAGGCTGCGATATGCTGATCGACGCCTTCGCAAAGGTCGCAGCTGACGATCCTGATCTCTACCTGGTAATGGCTGGCCCCGACCAGCAGCAGTGGAGCGCCAAGTTGAAGCAGACAGCGGCCAGCCTGGGAATTATGGACCGGGTCTTCTGGCCAGGGATGGTCACAGGCGATGCGAAGTGGGGCGCATTCTATGGCTCGGAAGCCTTCATTCTGCCTTCGCATCAGGAGAACTTTGGAATCGCCGTCGCCGAGGCGCTCGCCTGCGGAAAACCCGTGCTGCTCGCCGACAAAGTGAACATCGCCGAAGAGATCGCCGAAGACGGTGCAGGGCTGATGGAGTTGGACACTCCCGATGGCACGCTAAAACTCCTGAAGGGATGGATTGGGATGACCGTCGCCCAGCGGCAGCATATGGCCGAGTTAGCGTACCAGTGCTTCCATCGCCGCTACGATATGCGCGAAAATGCAAAGGCGATCATCCGCCTGTTTGGAACAGCTACAGTCCTCACTCCCGTCGCTGTGGAGTCGGAGTAATCAGGAGCGCCGATGCCCAAGCAGATTCACTACAACGCGGCGGACCACATCTCGGCGGAGACAGCAGCAGACCCCTACCTCCGCCCCGCATTTTCGTTGCAGGACAGGCTACGGCGCCTGAATTGGAACCTCTGCTGGGCCATCTTTTATAGAACGTCACCCAGACCGTTACATTCCTGGCGAGCGTTTTTACTCCGTCTTTTTGGAGCAAAGATGGGGCCGGACTGCCACTTCTATCCGCGTTCAAAGGTCTGGGCGCCGTGGAATCTCATCTGTGCCAACCAGGTAACGGCCGGAGATGGTGTCGAGATCTATAACCCAGCTCCGGTGACGCTGGGCTCCCACGCTATTCTTTCTCAGGAAGCCTATCTCTGCGGGGCAACCCATGACTACGACGACCCTGCATTCCCGCTGATCGCATATGCAACCACCATCGGAGCATATGCCTGGGTCTGTGCGCGAGCCTCGGTCGCTCCCGGAGTCAATATTGGCGAAGGTGCCGTGCTTGGGCTCGGTTCGGTGGCTACACGGAACCTCGACCCCTGGACGGTTTACGCCGGCGTTCCCGCAGTCAAAGTGAAAGAGCGACGCCAGTTCCCCGTCGACTCCGAAAAACATAAATAATTAGCAATTTTCCCATAGAGCAAAGAAAAGCAGGACCGAAGTCCCGCCGTTTTGCCGTTCTTATAGAAGCGGTTGAACATTATCCGCGCAACTTTGCCAGAAGATCGGTAGGGTGAACGGGTTTCGCGAGAATCTCGAACTCGTGACCTTGCGCGCGAGCTTTTTCGAGCAGATCCGCAGTAGCTGCCTGGCCGGAAAAGAGAAGGATCTTACACTTTGGCAGCTTGCTGCGAGTGATAATAGCTGCTTCAATCCCGGTCATGCCGGTCATGATGACGTCGCTGATCAGCATATCCGGCTCAAAGCTGTCGAGTAACTCGACGGCCTTTTCGCCGCTGAAGACTGCACGTGTGTCAAAGCCATGCTGATTGAGAATTATTGCCAGAGTATTCGCAATCACCTGCTCGTCGTCAGCGACCAGCACCTTGGGCTTTGGTGTTGCGGTAGAGGTTAAATCTGCCATTGCTAAGTTTCCCCAAAAGTAGAAGGTTCAAAGTTCAGTTTTTTAAATGACGTACGCAGGCGGCGGATTG
>Ga0302324_100028212_pt1 | contig 10671 bp, 8 predicted proteins | sample Palsa_T0_1_FD_201949 | JGI IMG/M metagenome (GOLD analysis project Ga0302324, IMG submission 201949) | Peat permafrost microbial communities from Stordalen Mire near Abisko, Sweden - Palsa_T0_1 | ecosystem: Environmental > Terrestrial > Soil > Palsa > Peat permafrost | place: Sweden: Abisko...
ACGGCCACGACACGCGCGCGCGATGCGGCGCGTTACGACCTCATTGCAGCCCGTACGAAGTCGGCCTCCGATGGGAAGATCGCTTTCTACAACTGGCTCGGCGCGAAAGGTGCCCTCATCGTGGCCAAGCTCGCGCTCGAGGACCAAAAGACGCACCTCACGGACACGCGCAATCTGTTTCAGGTCGGCAACACGTCGCAGGTCGACGTGCTGCGCGGCGAGACAGCGGTGTCGGCGGCGGAGCTGACGGTCGTGCAAACGCAGAACCTCGTCGATCTCAGCGAGAAGCAACTGCGCATCGCGATGCACCTCGACGATCAAGCGGCCGTCACATCGGCTGTTTCATTGGACGGGGCCGAGCTACCGCCCGTGGTCGGAACACTCGCCGCGCTCATCGCCGAGGGGCAGTCGCAGCGCTACGAGGTGCGCAGCATCGACGCCAACGCCGAGGTCGCTCGCGCGCAGGCCAAGGTCTCGCGGGCCGGTGCGTATCCCGTCGTCACGGGCTTCGGTGATGCCATATACGCGAACCCGAATCAGCGCATCTTCCCCCAGACCAACGAGTGGTTCCCGACGTGGGACCTCGGGGCTCGCATCACGTGGAGCCCGAACGACGTCCCCGTCGCGCTCTCGCAGGCCGCCGACGCGCAGAGCCGCGCGGCCAATCTCGTGGCGCAGCGGCAGGTCCTCCGTGATGGGATCGCCATCGAAGTGACGCAAGCCTTTCAAGCGGTGCAAGAGGCCGACTTCTCGCTCGGGAGCACGGCCAAGCAGCTGACGTCGGCGCGCGAGGCGGTGCGTGTCGCGCGCGAGCTCTTCAAAGCCGGTCGCGTGAACTCGACCACGCTGACCGACGCGGAGACCGAGCTCACGCGTGCGCGTCTCGCGGTGCTCAACGCCCGCATCAGCACCCGCACGTCACGGGTTCGGCTCGAGCACGCACTCGCGCGCGACAACCGCCTCGTGACGATGACGCCCTGAACGGAGGGGTGATATGCCCACCCCATGACGGCCGAGCAGCGTAGCCAAGTATCCGTCGTTGGTGCGGGCGAGTGGGGGCTTGCGCTCGCGGCAGCTGCTGCACGCGCGGGGAGCGAAACGCTCCTCTTCTCGCGACGCGGTGAAGTCAGGCCACCCAAAGGTGTGACGCTCACGAAGGACCTCGGCGTCGCGGCCCGCCACGCGCGGCTCATCGTGCTCACCGTGCCGTCGAATGTCGCGCGCGACGTGGCCCACGCGCTCGGTGACCACATCAGCGGGCGACACCTCATCGTGCATGGAGTCCGCGGGCTGGCCAGCGTCTCATCGGGCGACCAGGCGAACGCGGAGCTCGTCACGATCGCCGACGTCGTGCGCTCGGAGACTCCCGCGAAGAGGCTCGGCGCCCTCGGAGGCCCAGCGCTCACCGCGGACTTGCTCACGGGCAAGCCGAGCGTCCTCGTCTGCGGGTCCGCGTACGAAGAGGTCAATCGCGCCCTCCGCGCGGCATTCGAGAGCCGCACGCTTCGCCTTTATCCAACCCTCGATTTGCGCGGGCTCGAATGGGCGAGCGCGCTCGTCGGGTGCCTCGCCCTCGGCATCGGATACGCGCAAGCCCTCGACGTCAGCCCTGGGCTCGTCGCGGCGGTCATCTCGCGAAGCATGGAGGAAGCGTCCCGTATCGCTGCAGCCGCGGGTGGCGAAGCGCGCACCCTGCTCGGGCTTGCGGGCTATGGCGACCTCCTCGCGTGCATCGCTCAAAAAGAGCGGCCCGAGGTAAGGGTCGGTGCGGCGCTCGCTCAGGGCGCACCGATCGCGAAGGCACTCGCGATGGCGGGAGCGAGGGTCGAAGCCGTCAAGCTCATTCCCCGCATCGTTGCGTGGAACGAGCACAATGCGGTTCGTGCACCCATCTTTGCATCCCTCCAGCGGCTCGTACGTGGCGAGACGTCGCGCGACGAAATCATCGACAACCTGATGATGTTCGAGCGCTAACCACAAACGGGCCGAAACCACGCAACTGCTCGGCGCTTGGTGCCGATGGGTGCCGTGGCGCTTCGCACGTGGTCCCCTGGAACCCTCGTTTGTGGCAAGCGGTACCGCGTTTTGCGGGTGCTCGCCATCGGCGGGATGGGCGACGTCTACGACGTCGAGGACGTGTCGCTTGGCCGACACTTCGTGCTCAAGACGTTGCATCGTGAGCTCGCTGCCGAAGGCGATCTGCGCCGCCAGATGCGACGCGAGGCGCGTGTGCTCGGCCGCATCGACCACGTCAACGTCGTGCGCGTGTTCACGGCGGGCGTCACCGATGACGACGTTCCGTTCTTCGTGATGGAGAAGCTCGTGGGCGCGTCGCTCCGCGAAGTGCTTCGATCGGGTGCGAAGATCCCGATGCGCGGGGCCGTGCGCACGGTCATCGATCTGCTGCTCGCGCTCGACCACGTGCACGAGATGGGCATCGTGCACTGCGACCTCAAACCCGAGAACATCTTCTTGCACGACGAGCGAGGGTCGGTGGTCCCGAAGCTGCTCGACTTCGGCGTCGTGCGCCTCCTCGTCCACGGTGAAGCCACGATGTGCAGGGGCGGGACGCTACGGTACTCGAGCCCGGAGCAAGTCCGGGGTGAAGCGGTTGGCCCACGGAGCGACGTTTATGCGATGGGCCTCGTGCTCTACGAGATGCTTGCGGGCCGGAGCCCGTTTCGCGATCTCGAAGGCGCCTCGGAGATCGCGGAGGCGCAACTCTCGCAATTGCCCCCACCCATCGCTGGCGTGCCGTCGGGGCTGCGGAGCATCATCTGCCATGCGCTCGCGAAAGACCCAGTGGACCGGCCACGCGGGGCGTTCGAGTTTGCGCGAGAGCTGAAGAGCATCGAGGGCTTTCTCGACGGGGAGCTGACTCTGGACCACCCCGTGCTCGTGACCCGCGCGATGTGCGAGGAAATCACGCGCGAGATCGACATCGCGAACGTCGACACCGTGCGCGACATGCCCGTGTGCGTGTCGAACTGCGATCTCTTGACCGGTCGAAGCGGGCGTCACGCAACAGGCGACGTCGATGGCGGCGGTGGGCGTTGCGATGGGGTCTTGCCGTAGAGCCGTTGGCGCAAGTCCGCGTGGCCCGCTGCCGCCAGGTACCCGACGAGATCGAGCCGACGGTCCTCGGCGGTCACATCCGCGATGTTGCGCTTCTCGCTTTTGATGCGCTTCATCGCCGCGTGGAAGTCGCCGGATAGCACGAGCGCCGCGCGGTTCGCAGTGACCTCGACGCTCTTGATCCACGCTCCGAGGTCGACACGACCGCCGGCCTCGTCGAACTGCTTCGCGGCCTTCACGAGCTCGCCGCGCTCCGCAGGGTTGATGTACGCGCTGAGCCGCTTGCGTAGCTTCCCGACGGCATCGCCGCCGGGGATGGGCACCTCGGGGAGCGCGATCTTGAGGGAGGCGAAGAACAGCGTCGTCAGCTCTGGGAGGGTCGAATAGAAGATGAGCGGGTAGTGCTCGGGCCGGTAGTACGCGAGGTGCCGCGCGACGACGAAGACGAGGTCCGCGAGCGACAGCCCCTTCAGCACCTCGGGGCCGACGGCGGTGGCTGGTGACGCGAGCTGCAGCGCGCCGACGCCTCCCGGCACGTCACGAAGAACGTAGATGTCGGGCGTCGTGATGCCGAGCACCGTGCTCGCCCACACGAAGGCGCGCACGATGGTGACCGTGCTCGTCTTGTCCTGTTTGGCGCGCGGGTCGATTTCGACGAGCTTGCGCGCGGCCGCCAGGTCGTCGATCTTCGCCTTCACCGCGGCCGGCCCAATCGCGGCCATCATCGCTTCGAGCACGGGATCGTGGCCGGGCGCACGAAGGCGCACATCCCACGAGGAGTCATCGAGCGCGGAGACGGGCTTGAGCGCGCCCTCGGGGCGGAGCTGGTCGATGAGGAGCTGATGGTCCATGTCGGCCGAACCGAGCTCTTCCAGCGCGAGGGCGGCGAGGAACGCGCGGTCTTGATTGCCGCGTTTGGTGTGGACCTCGAAGAGGCGCCTGAACGTTTGTGCGCGCGCTGGAGCCAACGTAGCGGTTTGCTCGAGCTCGATGATCGCGGCAGGCACGTCACCCTTGGCGATGAGCAGCTCTGCCAGGGCGCCGCGCGTGTCACCATCGTTGGGCTTCAGCTTCGCTGCGCCCGTGAAGGCATCGACGGCGCCTGGGCCGTCACCGAGCTTGTCACGGCGGAGCGTGCCGAGTCGTTTGCACAAGTCGAAGGCGCGCTCGATGTCGCCCCGCTCGGCGTGACGATCGATGAGCCGCGCGTAGACGCGCTCGAGCTCGTTCCACTGCGAGAGCCGCGTGCGGACGGCGACGAGCGCGACGAGGGCCTTCTCGTGCGTGGGGTCCTCCTCGAGCGCGGCTTCGAGAAACCCGAGACCGCGGGCTTCGTCGCGAAGGCGGCCGAGCGCGATGTCGGCTTGGGCAAAGCGCAGAAGGCCGCGCTCGCGTGAGTCTTCGGTCTCGGTGCAGATCGACCCGAGCGTCTCGACGACCTTCGGCCAGCGATGGATGTTTTCGTAGAGCTGCCTCAGCGAGCGGAGCACGTCGATGTCGTCCACGCGGATGCTGTGCGCGCTCTCGAGCGACTCGATGGCCGCCCGCGCGTCAGCGAGCTCGACGCGCTGAAGCTCGGCGAGGCGCTTGAGCTCGCGGAGCTTGGTGTCGTCGTCGGTCGCGGCGTCGACCAGGCGTTTGCGCAGGAGCGTGACGCGGCGATAGTCCTTCTCGTCGCTCGCGAGCTCGACCAGCGCAAGCAGCGCGGGCTTGTAGCCGGGCATGAGCGTGAGCGCCTTCTCGTAGTTCGACTCCGCTTCGCGGGCCTTGCCCTGCGTGCGTTTAGTCTCGGCGATGCCGGTGTAGATGCTCGCGCGCTCGAGCTCGTCCTCCTCGGTGCTGATCATGAGGGCTCGCTTGTAGACGTCGATGGCCTCGTCGAATGCGCCACGACTTCGCGCGGCGTCGCCCGCGCGGATCAGCTCGTCGAGCTCGTAGAGGTCATCGCCTTCGCTCATTTCGGCCGCGCCGGGCGAGCATATCACTGTCAGACGAAGCGCACGACGAACGGTGCGTGATCGGACGCAAACGTACCGGCGTCCTGTCTGACGACGTCACCCAGGCCCATGCGCTCGTAGAACGCCCGCTCGACACGCGGCGCGAGCGTACGGCTGACGAGGATGTGGTCGATGGCCGCGGGCTCGCCGTCATGCATCACGGAGACGCACTCGGTGATGGGGACGCGCCCCGCCAACGACACGAGCTCGTCCGTATGTGCGGGCTCGGAGGCGCCGCGGACGATGCGGAGTGGGAGGGATCCCGCGACGTCGTTGAAGTCGCCGCACACGACGAGCATCTCGTCGGGATCGTCGAGGAGGTGCTCGTCGACTGCGCTTCGCACGAAGAGCGCTTCGGCCGCGCGCCACACGACCGCGCGCGTTTCCGCCTCCACGAGCTCGTGCGTGGTCTTGGGCTCGAGCGTTTCACCGGCTTCGTCGCGCATGGGCGTGCCGCGTCGTGACTTGAAGTGCACGACCATCACGCGCACATGTCCGAGCTCACTCGCGTCGACCACGACATCCGGCACGGCACGGCGGAGCGGGATGCGCCCCTCGAACGGGACCGCGTCCTCACGAAAGAAGCGTGGGAAGGGCAGGCTCTTGGCGCGAAGCACGGCGCTTGCGACGATGGGCCTCCGCGTGAGGAGCGCGCATCGAATGCCTCGCGCGTCCGCGTCGCCGAGCACCTGGGTGTAGCCACCGCCGAGAGCCTCCCCGATGGCCGTGCACGCGCTCTCGCCGCCGACTTCCTGCAGCGCGACCACGTCGGGCGCGTGGGGGTGCAAGAGCGCCGCGATGCGCTCGATGCGCGGGGTATCGGTGGCATCGAACAAATCGAGCACGTTGAACGTCGCGAGCACGAGGCCCATCAGCTACACTCTACTCTCATGGGCCTACCGTCCGAAGAGGTGCTGCGCGGGCTCGTCGCGCGCTATGCGTCGCTGCTGGCCGCGCACGGTGACGCGTTCGAGGGCGCCGAGCTCGTCACGCCGACGTCCGAGCACTTTCCCGATCACTTCGCCCGTGACGCGGAGAGCGTGGCCCGCTTGCTCGTGCGCACCGTCAGCTACACGCCCCTCGGTGAGGACGTGCCCCTCGAGCTCGGTTTCGTCGAGGACGGCGCGGACGACGGGCACTGTGCAAGCGGGTGTTCCAAGCCCAACTCCGGCGGGCGTGTCGACGGCGTGCAGCGTGTGGGTCACGGCTATCGCATCGCGGTGCCGGTGACGGAGCTCTCCAATCCGACGCGCCTCGTCTGTGCGCTCGTGCGCGGGGTGTCCGCCGCGGTGCTCGCCGAAGCTGGGGGTGGCGACGCCCGCGACGTCGCGATGATGAGCGAGATCGTTGCGACCGCGTCGGGCTTCGGCGTCGTCCTGCTCGAAGCGTCGCACGTCTACACGAAGTCGTGCGGCGGCCCGAGCATTCACCAGGGGACGTTCCACGCCCCGAGCGAGCTCGCCGTGCTGCTCGCAGTCTTCTCCGCGATGAACGAGCTCCCCGCGCGGGCCGCACGCAAGCACCTCGGCGCGACGCAATGTGAGGTCTTCGACGAGGCGTGGGCCTTCGTGCAGAAGAACGAGCCGCTGATCGAGAAGCTCCGCGAGGCCCCCGAGCTGCTCGAGGGTGGCGCGTTCGCGTTCGAGTCCAAGCGCGGCTTGCTCTCGCGCCTCTTCACCCCCTCGGCGCCCGCCGCCAAACGTCCCCGCACGCGCGACGCCAACGAGGAGCGCAAGCTGGCCGAGGCTCGAGCATTAGTCGACGGATCCGCCGCTCTTGGCGGGACGTCGCAGACACTGAGCGACGAAGAGCTGGGGTAAGCTCGGGGCGTGGAACGCCAGCCTCCGGTCTTGCCGTCCGACGAAATCGACCTCTATGTACGGACGTACAACTCGCTCCTTCGTTCGTCGGGCCGCGTGCGGGTGCGTGCGTTCGAAGAGGCGCACGCGTACTGCAACTCGTCGCTGCATCCACGCGCGCTCTCGGTGGAGCCCGACGTGTCGGCCTTTGCTTATGCCGCAGCGCGCCTGCCGGTCGAGATGCCGGCCGTGCGGCTCGTCGTGCTCGGTCAGTCGCACGAGCTGTTCGAGGCTGCGCACTTCGACGTTCGCTCGTGGACCCGCGCAAAGGCGCGTGGCCGTCGTCGCCCGCTGCGCCTCGATGGCAAGAGCACGCTCGCGGCGTTCATCGCGAGCGTGAGCGACATCGACGACCTCATCCCCATCGTGACGGCGTATCAAGTCGAGTGGAACAAGATGCACGCACGCCTCCGTGGGGCGCCGCTCCTCATCGACGACGTGCGCGAGAAGCTCGGGCTCGACGACGTGGGCCTCCGCACCTTGAAGGACGCCTTCGGCCCCGGGCACTACGAAGCGGGCATCCAAGAGGTCGCGGCGAGGGAGATCGATCTCTCCGTCCAGATGCTCGCCTCCTCTTACTCGCAGTACCAGCGGGCGGCGCAGCGGTGGTGGAGCGGCATCGAGCCGTCTTACCTGCGGAGGGAGCCACCGAGGCGGCCGCCCGTTTACTTCGTGTCGTCGAACACGCACGCCATCGCGAACCTCGTCGGGGGCTACGCGCACAATCATTCGCAAGACATCGTGGAGTTCATCCGCAAGGCCAATCCCGAGGGGCTCGCCCCAACGCTCGAGGCCGCCCTTACCGCGGGCAACGAGCACGAGGTGTCGGGGCTCGTTCACTACCTGCTCCGCGCGTACATCCACGCCGATGCGACCGGCGAGCGCATGAACGCCGTGCGCGCGTTCGAGACTGACAGCGGCCTCTCGCACCTGTCGGAGCCTGGTCACCTCGACGTGGACGTGCAGCTCGTCGACCTCTCGAAGATCGATCCCGAGCGCGTCGACTCGCGGCTGCTGATTCCGGGCCTCGAGCGCATCACGCGCTCCGAAGCGCTCATCGTGAACATCGACTACCCGCTCGGGATGGCCGCGTATCACTTGCTCTCGCGCCTCGGGCAAGGCGTGGGCGAGCTCCGCGGCGTGTACGTCATGGGCAAGGCCGCGACGCTCAACGGCCGCGTCGGCGACGTGATGCTCTCGGGCAACGTCTACGACGAGCACACACGCAACACGTTCCTCTTCGACAACGCGTTCGGCAGCAAGGACGTCGAGCCGCACCTCCGCCACGGCAACGTCTTCGACAACCAGGCTGCGCTCACCGTGCGGAGCGCCTTCCTCCAGAACCGCAACTACATGAGCGCGTTCTACAGAGACGGCTACACCGTCCTCGAGATGGAGGCCGGCCCCTTCCTCGCGAGCGTCTACGAGCTCGTGAACCCCACGCGCGTGCGCACGAACGAGATCGTGCACCTCACGGCGGGCCGCACGTCGTTCGAGGTGGGGCTCCTCCACTATGCGTCGGATACGCCCTACTCGCGGAGGGAGTCGCTCCTCTCGAAGAGCCTCAGCTACTTCGGCGTCGATAGCACCTACGCGTGCGCGATCGCCATCGTGCGCCGCATCTTCGAGCGCGAGCTCGCCCGCGTCGCCCGCTGACTACTCCTCGCGGACGGCGCGGGCTGCGATGCGATCGACGACGCTCGGGGCGACAAGTTTGAGCCACAGGCCGAGCTTCGCGCGTGGCGTCATCACCACCTCGCGGGCGCGACGGTCGACGGCCTTCACGATGATCGACGTGCACTCGTCCACGGTCATGCCAACGGATTCGTCGCGGGGGCTCTTGTCGACCGACTTGCCGTTCGGGCCGAGCACCTTGCTGCGAATGTCGGTCTTCACGAACCCGGGTGAGACGACGAGCACGTCGACGCCTGTCTCCGCGAGCTCGATGCGGATCGAGTCGAGGAACCCCTGCATCGCGTGCTTGCTCGCGGCGTAGCCCGAGCGCGTGGGCACGCCCGTCTTGCCCGTGAGCGACGAGATGCCCACGACGAGCCCGCGCGACGCAATCAGGTGCGGGAGAGCGAAGTGCGTCGCGTAGACCGTGCCGAGGTAATTGACGCGCATGATGCGGTCGAACATCGAGAGGTCCGTGATGTCGCGAAAGCGCGCCCACATGCTGATGCCCGCGTTGTTGACGAGCACGTCGATTCCGCCGAACCGCGAGACTGCAGCCTTCACCATCGCCTCGCATTGCGCCGGCTCGGTTACGTCCGTCTTCACGGCGAGCGCGTTCGGCCCGCACCGCTCTGCGAGGGCCCGCAGCTCGTCCTCATTGCGAGCAGCGAGCACGACGTTGTCCCCGCGTTTGGCCCATTCGACCGCGAGCGCAGCCCCGATCCCACTCGATGCCCCTGTGATGACGTACGTCTTGCTCATGGTTCGACCATCATGTGCGACTCTACACGGTCGCAAGACCGTCATGCGACAGCGACGAACGGTTGCGCGTGATTGAAGAACCGTCTCGCGACATCGCCCACCCGCATTGCAAGACTCGATGAACGCGCCGCAACATCGACAAGCCGTCGCGCGTCATCGAAGACCCATTCGCGAACGCGCTGCTCATTCATGCAAGCAGGGCGAGCGGTTTTGCGCGGTCGCCGAACCCGATGGCGAACTCCCATTGCAACGCTGCTTCGAGAGTCAACTGCTCGTAAACGTTGCAAAACTGTTCGGCGACTTTGCAGCGCTACTCGTCCTACTTGTAATGCCGTTCGTCGAGCATGCAAGACAGCACTCCGCGCTTGCAAAACCGATGTGCAAGCTCGCATGCTTGCATCGCAAGCTCGCAGAACAGACATGCGAGTCCGCAAGACAGCGCGTCGCGAACGACGGACAGCTTTGCCAGCCATGCTAGCGATGCAAGCACGCATGGTAGCGCTACAAGCTCGCATGCTTGCGTTGCAAGCTCGACGAACGGACATGGGAGTTGGCAAAGCAGCCCGTCAAGCTCGACGGCCAGCGTTGCAAGCTCGCATGCTGGCACTGCGAGCTCGCATTCTTGCTTTGCAAGGACGACGAGCTGTCTTGCAAGGACGACGAACTGTTTTGCAAGCTCGACGGGTAGACATGAGAATACGTCGAGCGATTCCGTTGTATCTTCGATGACTTGTCGTATCGAGCACCAAAGCGGAACGTGTTAGTCACGGTGCGATGAGCGGTATGACCTCGCGTCCGTTGCGTCGATAGATGGCGAAATCGGCGCGATCGAGTGTGAGCACCTTGCACGCAGCAAAGCGCTCGGACATGCGCACGACGCACGCATCGGCGAAGTCCGTGCGCGGTGCATACTGCGTGAGCAGCCGCTCGAACGCCTTCGACGCGATCTCCGCGGGTCGGCCAGTCAGATGGGCCCACACGCGCCATTTGTCGCGGCGGTTCATGAGAGCGGCCAAAGCCCCGTGTCGAGGATGACCTTCACGGTTTGCGGCGGATCTGTCGACGCCCGAGCGAGGCAAAGTGGCGCTTGTTCGTCGAGAGGTCAGCCGCACCGTCGATGATGCCGGCGATGTCGCGCAGCGCATCGAGGGCTGAGGGCCGTGCTAAGACGAGCCTGTCGCGAAATCGCCGCCCGAACAATCTCGCCTTTGCTCGCTCCGACGCGTTTCGCTTCCGGGTCGAGCGCACGAGTGAGCTCCTCATCGAGCCGAATGGTGAGCTCGTTCGCCATACGGCAAGTGTAA
>Ga0302324_100028213_pt1 | contig 10671 bp, 5 predicted proteins | sample Palsa_T0_1_FD_201949 | JGI IMG/M metagenome (GOLD analysis project Ga0302324, IMG submission 201949) | Peat permafrost microbial communities from Stordalen Mire near Abisko, Sweden - Palsa_T0_1 | ecosystem: Environmental > Terrestrial > Soil > Palsa > Peat permafrost | place: Sweden: Abisko...
TCCGGCCTTTTGAACGGTCCTCACATCGAACGACATCGCCCCACTCCCGCCTTCGTTTGCTGCGCCGCTCTCACCCTCATGGAGGAGTTCCGGTGCCTTCTGGGTTGTCCGGATTCTCGTTGCCGACATTCCTGCGGCGCTGCCGCCAGCTTGGCTCCTTGTTCAGCGATGTCTGGGTAAATCGGCGCAACGCATGGATCGCTCGCCCATACGTCTGAACCGCCGCCGAAGACAGCAGCGAGCCCGGCGGCTGATTCATGAACGGCATGAACTTGTCGGGAAACCCCGGCATCGTGCAGCCAATACAGATGCCGCCCACATTTGGGCAGCCGCCTATTCCGCCCATCCAGCCCCGCTTGCCAACATTGCACTGCACAACCGGACCCCAGCATCCCAGCTTCACAATGCATTGCGGCGAGCCGTAAGCCTCCCCGAACTGCGCCTGCTCGTAGTACCCGCCTCGATCGCATCCCTCATGCACCGTGCTTCCGAACAGCCATGTCGGCCGCAGCGCTTCGTCCAGCGGAATCATCGGCGCATGCCCGGTCGCCATGTACAACAAGTAAAGCAGAGTCTCCATGAAATTGTCGGGCTGCACCGGACATCCCGGAACGCAGACAATCGGAATTCCCGCCTGCGAGCGCCACTCCCAACCCAGATAATCGGGCAGGCCCATGCAATCAGTCGGGTTGCCTTCCATCGCGTGAATCCCGCCATACGTCGCGCACGTTCCTGCCGCCAACACTGCCCAGGCCTTTGGTGCAAGTCGGTCGATCCATTCGTTGGTCGTGATGGGTTGGCCGGTCGAGGGATCGGTACCGAAACTCGCCCAATAGCCTTCCTGCTTGTTGCTCTCATCGGGAACTGATCCCTCTAGCACAAAGATGAACGGCCTCTCCGGCCCTTGCGCTGCTGCGCGAAAAGGCTTCAGAAAATCGTCCCCATTTGCGTAGGAGAGAAATGGATTGTGAATATTGACCTTGGGAATCCACGGCAAAGCACCGAGCACGATGTCTTCGATGCTCGGCTGCGTCGCTGCCGTCATCGCGATCGTATCCCCATCGCAGCTAAGGCCCCCGGTAATCCACAAAACGTCGATCTCCGCAATGGGCGCCGATTGATTGTACGAGAATCCAGGAGCCTTCATCGCGAAGAGGTTCCTTTCATCGATACCGGAGAAATGAGCTGCGGAACATATAAGAGGCCAGCAGAACACCTGTGCCGGCCAGCTAGACCATCCTTACAAACCGAACGATTGGAATAAAGGAGCCCGAAATCCATCGATACTACGATCCAGGTTCGGTAAATGAGGATGGAACCCGAGGTTCGGGAATCAGGAAATCCTCGGAGGCAGAATCCTCTCATAGGACCCTGATAGTCCGTCAACCCGATTTTACGGCACCCGCCAATATGGATCAGCTCTGGAGGCCCCAAGGCGGGCGCCTCGCTCACGCTGCCCTCATCAGGCATCTCCCCTGAGCCGCCGCTCAAGATATTGATCCGAAAGGATTGTAAGCCAAATTAACGCCCGCGCCATACACTCACTCTGAAATTGTCATTGCGGAGCTGCTGCCAAGCTGAAGAGCGTTTTGCTTGACGAACGGAAGGGGTAAGGTGAGCAAGTAGTTCACCTGCACGCTGACCTGGCAATCGGGGCTATTGCTCCCGTTCCAGGAATCACACGTGCCGCCCCATGACGTCGTTCCTGGCCAGGTTGTTGTAACCGATAAGTTCGACGGGGAAAGCCCGGGAGGGAGTTCAGCCGCCACAAACGAAGCAATGTCGGTGGATGTGGCAGTGCAGTCAAGGCCGGACTGGGTCGCACAAGAAGTCCCATGCCACGTTGAGCCACGCACCACGGCATAGCGAGCTGCCTCCTTTGCTGCATTGGCTACAAAGTGGTTCGCGTAAAGTGCGAATGAGAAATATACAACCCCAAACATAATTCCAAACAACAAGGGAACGCAGAGCGCAAAATCCACCAGCTCGCTTCCTTCCTCGTCTTTGACAATACGGATATTCCTGGTCATTGGTTTACTCGCCTCCTGTGAAAGAAAATTGACCAAAGCCTTTTGAATCTCAATCGCCGCCTACTCGCATTCGAGAGAAGCCTTGCAAGGAATCAGCAGCAGGCAATCCAGGCAGGGTGATGATGGGGCTATAAAGCGCCGACGTTGTTACCTGCACATAATTGACGTAGTTGGCGGGGCAAGAGGGCGGCGCGCTGCAGTTTGGCACGGCGGAAGTCCCGTCGGGACACTCACAACCATATGTCGCTACGGAGTTAAAGCTCGTCAGATCCGGAGCTCCGTTCTGCGCGGCTTCTTGCATACCCGAGACGTCTGTCGGGAATCGTACGCCGTACAAGGCTCCAGCCTGGGCTGCGCCGGCTACTTCAATAGAGACGCAGTAAGCGTGGCCAAAATCCACAGCTCCTCCGAGTATCGCGAGGAACATTGGCATGGAGAGTGCCAACTCAACCAGGCTAGCGCCCTCAGCGTTTCTGAGCAGCTTCGCAAAAGATAGACGTTTCATATTCATAACCGACCTCCAGCAAACAGTTTCTTATTTCCTTACTGAACCAGGGATGAGCTATCTCCATTGAGCGGCGATCCATTCTCAAGGGTGGAATAGTCGTTCCCAAACTGACTTAGAACCTGGGCAGTGAGGGTAATGTCGTATGCGACAAGGATGTTGTAGGATGACGAGATTGCACTGACCGCATAATTCACTGAGCCATTCGGCAGGTAGATCGCTCCCTGGAGGTTGCTTGTTTGGTCCAGGTCTGCGATGAAGGTTGCGGGCGCGGTGACTCCGGGAGCCTGGTAGAAAAGGACCCCACCGTACTCGCCGCTTGATGGCGCGGTCAGGTCAATGTTAGCGAGGCTCAAAATCGGCCCTCCTGCAGCCGGTTCTACAACCGAGATGCTTCCTACAGGGCCTTCGTTATAGAAGAGAACACCATCGCCATTAATGGACGACAGCGTATTTAGGGTCAGATTCAACCCTCCCTGCGTGAGCCCGAGGAGCCCCGGCCCGTCCCTCAGGATGTATGTGCCTGGATTGAAGGTGATGTTGGATAAGATCGAGGCGGTCATGGAAATCCCACCGCAATAAATGCCGGGATTGAGCATCACATTCCCGCCAATGATGTTTACGGCACTGGAGGAACCAGAGTAGGGTGACCCGGTGCTTGTTCCGCAGGGGTCGTTGGCGGTGCTCGGCGCGGGCAGGTAAGCAAGTGGATCCCGTGGCGTGGGCGCCGGAACATTCGTGCGGGGAGTAGATGTTGCCAGGCAAAGAAGGCCCTCTGATCCGCCAGAGACCTGGATGCTTGGGGCGTAAAGAAACGCTCCAACCACACAGCTCAGCGCGTCTTTGGATGCTGATTCGTCAACGACGCCGCAGTTCGATCTTACGATTACTCCGGCAAGGATGGTAATCGCTGGGCCATGTGGGTCGAGGGCGTAGATGCAGGGACCGCCAAGGCCGTGAACGGCTTCAGCTCGAGTCTCAATGTTCACGGTGCGGATGCCCACTAGAGAAGCGAAGAACGTTTGCACCGGCTCGGAGACGATTGCTTCTACATAATTTGATTTACCGCTATTCGGATCCCCGGTGACTGCGCAGGCAGGGCTGTTCAAAGTAAGGGTTACTCCACTGCCTGGAGTGCCCGTACAGTTAGTTAGAACTGTTGTTGGTGTTATCCCATTCTCTACCATCGCGGACTGAGCCGCTGTCTGCATAGCCTGGCAATTTGGTGAATTGTTGCCGCAAATCCGCATTTCAGTTGCTGCGGCTAGGGCTGCTGCGTCTGCCGCATTTTGTAATGTGCGCTTAACTTGCTGAAAGTGGCCAACGTCCACGGCGAGGCCCAGGAGTGCCAGAATAATAATCAAGCTGACCGCGACCAGAATGAGGATTGCGCCATCTTCCTGTTGTGGGATTGTGACGAACTTTTCGCGCAGACGCAGAAATGCTCTGCGGAAGCTCCGCCGGATTGGCGAATTGACGAAAGCGCGTAACAAACTCGGCCTCACTATCACGGTTCGCGCCGAAAGGGGTCCGACGCGTCGTGAATTTGAAAAGAGATAGTCGCCTCGATCTCTGACCATCAATTTGTGCGGAGCTTGGCAGCTTTAATTTGCACAAACAATGCCCCTTGCGTGCCATCGCTTATCAGGGAAAACCTTATGGACCGTACGGGAATATCTGAGCACTTCTGCTCCTGACGAGATAAATATGTCCGTATCTGTTTCTTCCTGTTCAACTTTCCCTCCCTACGCAACAAAACGGGCGTTTTTTGTGACGCTTTTATTGGGGTGCCACTCTTGAGACTGGAGTGAAACTTAAGTTTAGAAACCGCGAGTCTGTTTGCACGAAAGCGACGTTCCCCGTTGCCAGGTCGGTGGCTCCTGATGGGGGAATTCGCGCCAGGGAGTAAGTTGAAATGTTCTTGGTTGGTGCCTGCTTTGCCGGCGAGCCGGAGAAGGTTCCGCAGACGGCGCGGGCATTTGCTAGGGAATAGCAACCTCAAAAGAGGAGCTGAAAGCGTTCCACAGCCCTCGATCAGCGCTTTGACGACTAATTCGACCAACAACCATTACAAAAGTTACGTCGCCCGATCTTCGATGAAACTATCTTGCCCAGAAATTGACCAATCTGTGCATGCGTCTCAAGGTGATTGTGAAGAAAAAGATACAGTCAAAGTTATCTCAATAAGACTCAGTTAGCTCAAGTACCTTTCCCCATAAGCCATAGGACTTTGCCTTATAAGTAATTCCACATAGGTGGGATTGTTGTCGTTTAAGACACGGTGCCATGCTCCCCGAGAATCGATGGTCGGAGTTCCCCGCGATTATCGCCTTCGGAGGTCCCTGGGGAAATTCTTGTAGTGTTTTCCGAAATGAAACAGGTTTCGATGACAGGACACGTGTGCCCGAAAGTGACACAAAGCAAACCTCGTGTAAATCAGAGGCTTAACTGAGCGGGTGTGCCGTGACCCTAGCGCAACCCTATCTTCTACGACATGAGAGGACCATGATGATGAAAAGCTTGAAACTGCATCTACTCGCTTTGCTTTGCGTGCTCGCAACCTTGTGTTCGACTGCAGCAGCGCAGATCAACCTTCCCTTCGGCCAGGTTATGACCGGTCAACTCATCACGATCGGGTCGACTGAAGCATACACCGTGACCGGAAACGTCGGTGACGTCATTGACTTAACAATGACCACTACACTCGGCCTGCTAATCCCCAAGATCCAGGTTTATAACCCCGGCGCTCAACTAATTGCCTCCAATTACAGCGGCAGCCCGATCAGTTGCGTGGGCAATAGCCTGGAACTGAACACACTGCAGCTCCCGGTCAGTGGTAAATACACAGTCCTCGTGAGCGACTGCAGCTTGCTCAACATTGGCTCTTACTCGCTCTTCGCGCAGCGGACGAATAATCCCGTCGGCGCCCTGACTCTTCCCCTAGGCACTCCCACGACCGGGTCGATCGCTTCCATCCCGGACAGTGCTACCTATACCTTCAGCGCCAATGCAGGAGACGAATTCGATTTCACTCTGCTGGGTACAAGTGGCAGCTTGATTCCCAAGATCAGGATCTATAACCCCAATGGTTCGCTCAACAGCTCCAACTTCAGCGGCAGCCCTGTAGGCTTTCTTGGTACGTATCTGGAACTTAATACTGTTAAGTTTCCGACGACAGGGACCTACACCGTCTTGGTCGGCGACTGCCTCGACGTAGACACGGGAAACTTTGAAATCGACGCTCAAAAGACGGACAGCCCTGCGGGATTTCCGAATCTTCCATTTGGTCAGACTCTGATAGGTGTAATCGGTTCCGAAGCGCAAAGCAATACATACACGTTCACGGCAAACGCAAACGACGTTGTCGATTTGACCATGGTCAAAACCAGTGGCAATCTCATCCCGAGAATTCGGCTATATAACCCCGATGGATCACTCAACATTTCCAATTTCAGCGGCAGCCCGGTCGGGTGCGGCGGCGTCTCTCTGGATCTGACCACAGTGGCGCTCCCAACCACAGGCAGTTACACCGTACTTATCAGCGACTGTAACGACATCAACCTCGGCAACTATTCGCTCTTTGCGCAGCGGACCAACAACCCCGGGGGCACGGTTGTTTCGCTTCCCTTCGGCCAGGCGCAGACGGGCCTGATCGGTTCAGTTGCAGCCGCCAGCTCTTACACCTTCACTGGCAACGCCCATGACCGCATCGACTTTGCGCTTGTCACCACCAACGGGAGCCTGATTCCAAAAATCCGTCTCTACAATACCACCGGCTTGCTCAACAGTGTCATTTACAGCGGCAGCCCAGTCGGGTGCAGCGGCGGCTCCGTTGAGCTTAATACTGTGACGCTTCCTGCCACGGGCACCTACACCGTGCTAGTCAGCGATTGCAACGACAGCAACACTGGCAATTTCGCGATCTACGCACAAAGAACAAACAACCCAGCCGGCGCCACGATCTTTAATTGGGGCGGCCAGACGCAGTCCGGAATTGTTGGTGCAATCGCGCAAAGCACCACTTACACGTTTCAAGCCAACGCGGGCGCCAGCATTCTCAATCTCAATCTTCTCGGGACAACCACGGGCGGAACTCTCGTGCCAAAAATCCGCCTCTACAATCCAGATGGCACGCTGAATATTTTGAGTTTCAGCGGCAGCCCAGTCGGGTGCAGCGGTATCGATCTCGGACTGACAGCGATTGCGCTTCCGCAGACGGGAACGTATACCCTGCTCGTCTCCGACTGCAACGACAAAAACATCGGCGACTTCAATATCTCCGGCCAATGCACCGGCTGCGTGACATCGCCAACGATTACATGGCCCGCGCCTGCGCCCATCGTCTACGGGACGCCCTTGAGTATTGCTCAGCTTGGTGCGACGGCATCGGTAGCTGGCAACTTTGCTTACTCCTATGTTTGCCCTACGCTTTCAGGCACGGCATCCATCGGATCGATATTACCGGTCGGATTGTGCTCGCTGTCGGTCACGTTTACACCGCTGAACATACTCGACTTCCTGAGTGTTACCGTCAGCGTGCCGCTGACTGTAACCCAGGCAACGCCTCCCATCACGTGGCCGACTCCAGCGGCAATTACTTACGGGACCGCACTGAGTGGCGTCCAATTGAATGCGTCCTCCACAGTCCCCGGCGCATTCGTCTATCTGCCGCTCCCGGGCACGCTTCTAACACCTCCCACAGACACGCTGTCGGTGACATTTACTCCGACAGACCTTCTCGATTACAAGATAACCACGGCAACCGTATCGCTGGCCGTGAATCCGGCAACACCCACTTGTGTCTGGCCAACTCCGGCGCCGATTACAACGATTGAGCCGTTGACCGCAGTACAGCTGGATGCAAGCTGCACCGCAAACGTTGGTGGAGTCACAGTTCCTGTCGTTGGAACTTATGTGTATGCCCCTGCCCTGGGAACACTACTCACTGCCGGCACCCATACACTCTCGTTCACCTTCACTCCCACAAACCTAACCACTCCAGGCCTGTTTAACAGCGTGACGGGCTCTGTATCCATTACGGTGAATCTGCCAACAGGGACGCCCGTAATCAGCTGGGCTCCCCTGGTGCCGATCACCTATGGCACTCCCCTCAGCGCCTTGCAACTCGACGCCACAGCCGCCTTGGCTGGATCGCCTATTGCAGGGGTCTTTTCCTACTCATATGTATGCCCAACCAAATCAGGCGTGGCGACGATCGGGACAGTTTTGCCAGCCGGGGTTTGCACTCTCTCGGCCAGCTTCCTGCCCAAGCTCACCTCCTACACCACGCCTGCACTATTCAGCCTTTCACTCACGGTTAACATGGCTACGCCGTTGATCACGTGGCCCAACTCTGCGGCGATCCTGACAACCACGCCGTTAAGCAAAGCACAGCTTGATGCGAGCGCGAGTTGGACAATTGCCGGAGTTAAAGTCGCGGTGGCCGGGAACTTTGCCTACTCATTCTCATGCCCGCCATCGGCATCCGGGCCGGCGACGATCGGAACCCTTCTGCCGGCAGGGGCGTGCACGCTGACCGTCACATTCACTGCGACAGATACCATTGACTTCAATCTAGGTTCGGGATCGTGCCCAATCACGGTGAACCTGCCGTTGGCGGCCGAGCCTGTATTCACCCCACCCGCAGGAATCTACCCAGCTGCACAACTGGTTTCAATCAGCGACGTGACGCCGGGAGCAACCATCTACTACACCACCAATGGATCTACGCCCTCCCCAGGCGCAACCGGCACCACTGAATTCACGGTGCCGATCCTGGTCAACGTGGACGAGACGATCAAGGCCATTGCGGTAGCGACCGGTTACAGCAATAGCCCGGTAGCCGCTGCGGTCTACAGGTTCGATTGGTCGCCCTCTGTGCTTGCCGAACCAGCCACGGAGATCAGCACGCCCACTGCAACTCTCAACGCGCTCGTTAACCTCAACGGTTTGGCTGGCACCTACTACTTCCAGTACGGAACCAACAGCACCGCCCTGACAACTGCTACAACTTCCACAGCCCTCGCCAAGTCCGCCGCGATCGAACCGTTGAGCAGCCCAATTAACGGGCTCGTCAGCGGCACAACCTACTACTACCAGGTTGTGGTCACAACGCCGGCCGGAACCACGTCAGGCGCTGTGCTCAGCTTCACGGCCAACTAACACTTGGCAGAAACAGCAAGGGCCGGGACGCATCGTCCCGGCCCTTGCTGTTTCTGCCCCTCTCTCAACGTCCCGGAAAGCTGAAGAGTCGGAGCCGGCCGGTCGGAATCTCCTGATCGCAAGTCTTAGGCCGACAAAACCAAGGAGCAGTCGCTGAATGGGCTGCCCCTTCAGCTTTTCAAGCGCGGCTTACCCTTTCGCCACCACCTCAAAGGGACGCATCATTTCGTTTGCGGCATGTTCCAGCAGGTGACAATGCCAGACGTAGCGGCCAGCGTAGCCTTCGAAGCGAACAATGATGCGCGTTACCGTTTCAGGATAGGTCTGCACTGTGTCCTTCCACCCGCCGTCTCCGGGTGGAGGTGGTGAGGCCGGGCCCACGTAGTTGAGCTTTCCCGACAGCAGGTATTCGTCGGCGTCGAAGCTTTGGCGATCGAGCACTTGAAACCGTACCAAATGAAGGTGGATGGGATGAATGTCGCCGGTGGTGTTGGCAAGGCGCCAGATTTCGACAGAGTCGAGTTCGGGCCGCTCGGAAACCGGCTCATGCCAGCGCGTGCCATTCAGCAGCATGAGCATCCTTTTCGGTTCGCGATCCATGTACTCGCGCAAGATCATGAGCCGAGTTTTTACTGAAAGAGCCTCAGGGGTTCGTTGGACGGTCCGCAGAATGGCGGGCAGAGGTGTGGGCGCCAAGGGCGTCGGCGCGTCCATAGAGTTCATGCTCGTCGCGGCGGCAGCCACGCGGAACTGCATCAGCGGCCACGACTGATTATTGAGCGTAGTCCGTTGGCCCTCCGCGGCGCTGAAGTCGATAACAATATCCGCGCGCTCACCAGAAGCCAGTGAGACCTGATTCACTTCAACTGGCGCGGGCAACAATCCCTGATCCGTGCCGATCTGGTGGAAATTCTGCTTGTTTGAGAGCGAAAACAGAAAGACCCGGGAGTTGGCGGCATTCAGCATGCGAAAGCGATAGGGGCGCGGCTCGACCTCCAGGAAAGGGGTGAGTTTGCCATTCACCATCATGGCGTCTCCAAATACCTCAGGAACCCAGGGCGCGGTTGGATCGCCGGAATCGGGATAATAGAGCGAGCCATCGGCGGAGAAGAGACGGTCGGCGAAGGCCAGAGGAATCTCGTACTTGCCGCGCGGAAGCTTCAGCTTGTCTTCGCCATCATCGCGCACCAGGAAAAATCCGAAGAGGCCTGCATACTGATTCAGCCGTTCGATTCCCATCGCGTGGTCGTGATACCAGAGCGTAGCCGCGTCCTGCTGCATCGGATAGACAGCCCGCACACTTTGGCCAGGTGTCTGCCAGTCCTCAGGAAATCCGTCAAACTCCGGCGGCACCTTGGCTCCGTGCACATGAACGGCCGTCCGCACATGAGGCTGATCGGCGCTCGCGCCATGCAGCGTGTGGTCAATGGGGAAGAGATGCTTTTCAGGAAGCGCATTCGTCCACTCAACGAGTAATCCGTGGCCGCTCCTGGCCTCGATCGTAGGGCCGGGCACAGTTTCGCCGAAGCTCCACATCGGCGTCGGCGGCACATCGCGATGAATGCGTGTCCCCACCTGGCGCATTGTGAACCGGTAGTACTCCAATGGCCCGGCCGATGAGTCCATACGGGAGTTGAGCGGCTGGGGCCGCAATCCCAGGCTGACGGCGACGGGCGGGACCGGGAGCGGATCGACAAACTTCTCAAGCTGGTCTACGCGAAGGGGTTGATGCACGGGCATTGCAGCGGGTGCTGTGGCGGGCCGGGCCATCTGCTCCATTACGTGCGGGTTCGATGGGACGTTTTGGCCGCTCTCGGCCACGCTGGGCGGCGGGTCAAGAGCATATACATTCAAAACCCCGCTCTCAAGCGCAGCCAGAGTCGCCGCCCATTTGCCGCCATCAACCAGGAGCCTTCGACGTGACGTATCCAAAGGAAGTATGCCGTTTCTGAAAAATAGATAACCGGGCTCCTG
>Ga0302324_100028214_pt1 | contig 10670 bp, 5 predicted proteins | sample Palsa_T0_1_FD_201949 | JGI IMG/M metagenome (GOLD analysis project Ga0302324, IMG submission 201949) | Peat permafrost microbial communities from Stordalen Mire near Abisko, Sweden - Palsa_T0_1 | ecosystem: Environmental > Terrestrial > Soil > Palsa > Peat permafrost | place: Sweden: Abisko...
GCTGCCGAGCGCGTTGAACATCACGGCGGCGAAGATGCCGGCGCCGGCGGCGACGGCTCCCAGGCGAACCGGCCATTCCCTGCCCGCGAACGCCATCCCAAGCACGGCGACCACCGCAAGGACAAGCATCGGATGGAAATCGAGCATATACCGGTTCGCCCGCACCCCGACGGACGCGGTGACGAGAAAGTTCACGGCAAACATGGCCGCCGGCAGGGCGATGGCCCAACCTCCATCGTGCGTGCCGTCGCGGGCGCGATTGGCGGACATCCACATCCACGCCCAAAGGGCGGCGATCGCGAGCGGGAGCCAAACCCACTCCCCGTGCGCGCTCTCGCGGCCCACGTAGTCAACCGGCTTGATCGGCTCCGGGGCCGGCGCCACGAATGGAAAGTAGCCGTTCAGCGCCGGCGGCTGCAGGTAATAGATCCTGGCGTTGTGCTCCAGGTTCGTCGTGTGAAACAGCCGATTCGGCTCCACGCCCAGCTGATAGGCGTGTCCAAACTCCAGGGGGTTGCCGAAGCGGGCGGCGTTGTAGGCCCCAAGGGCGGCAACAATGGCGCCGAATGCCAGCCCCGCTGTCACGAGGGCCCTCGCGATGCCGCGCCCGCGGCCGGCCCCCGACGCGGCCGCGCCGCAGACCACCAGCGCGGCGCAGGAAGGACCCAGGTTGGCGCGCGAGCCCACCGCAAGGCCCGCAGCCACGGCGCCCAGGACGAGCCACGCCGACCTGCGCCGCGTTGAGAAGCGTGCACTTGTGAACGCCCAGAGCGCCAGCATCATGAAGGCGTATCCCGCCGTTATCGCGACCTCGTAGAAGAGCGGGCGCCGCAGCGTCGAAGGAACCGCTGAGCCGATCGCGATCCCGAGGATGCTGACGAAGGTCCAGATGGCGCCCGCCCTCGGGAAGAGACGGCGCCGGACATCGAGCCACCACAGGGTTGAGAAAAACAAGCCGCCGGTTGCGAAGATCAGAGCGGCCCCCGCCTCCGGGAGCCCCTGCCCCGTCAGCGCCGCATAGGGCAAATAAAGCAGCACGGCAGGGACGACCCCGAAGTAAAGGTAGTAGTGGTCCCGGTAGAGGCTCGCATCGAGAAGGAAGGGCGCGTTTCCCGGCCGCTCGGCCGTCGGCAGGGCAAGGAGCGCGGGATCAGGCGCCACGTCCATGTACAGGTGACCCTTGCGAAATCCCTGCGCGAGGAGGTTGTAGTAATCCCGCTTTGGACCCTGGAATTCGAGGCCGTACCGGGACGAATGGACGGTCCACGTGCAGAAGAGCACCGACACCAGGAGCGCGAACGCCGCGGCAAGTGTCACGGCCCGGGGGTCTCGGTCGCCGTTCATTTTCTTGGCTGAACGCCGCCTTGAACGACTTGGCGGATGTCCGCCACGACACACGATAGGCGAGGTGCCGCCATCGAGGAGCCGGCGACATTGCGGCCCACGGCAAGCGAGTCCGAACGTGCCACGTTGTATTGAACGGGAATGTCCCAGACGGTCCGGCCGTCGAGTTGCGCCTTGAGTCGCCCCTTCGCCGAATCGGCCATGCGGGCGGAGTCGAGCCGCGAGAATGAGGGCAATTCAAGCCGCACCGTGTGGATTCCCCCGGCGTTCCACCCGAAAGGCGGGCTGAAAGCCGCCGACTGCCCCCAGTGGTCATAGATCAGGCGCGCCTGGCCGGCGGAAAGCCACTGCACCGCGAGGGTGTCGGCGAGCCCCACCGTGCCGGTTGCGGCGAGGGGCTCGGCCCCGTCCCCCCGGCCGCAGACGTCCAGTTCAAGCGCGTCAAAAGGCCCGGTCCGCCATGCCGCCGGGGCTGGACCCCGGCTCCATCCCCTCACCCGCCCGTCGAAGAAGGGAATCATCGCCGACGAGCCGATCGCATTCTCGGCAACATCCAGCGGAGGGTCCGCGCCTAGGTTGCCCAGTCCATGCACCCACCAGACCGGAACCCCGTCCAGCCATGCCACAATCGAGTCGCTCAGAACGGTCCCGGTCGGGCCGCCATACGACCGGTACATGGCTCCCATCCGAATGCGCAGGTTCGCCTCGCGGGACCGGGGCACGGCGAGGGGCCTGCTTTCCGCAACAAGTCCGGAACCCCAGCTCTCGTACACGAGGGTGAAATGCGCGGAATCATTCATCCGCATTCCCACCAAGTCCGCCAGGCCGGTGTTCCCGAGCACGATGAGCGGCTGGATCCGGTGCTCAGGGCCCTCCGGGATCGTCAGGTCGAGACAGAAATCCCCAGCGCCCTTGTCTCCGTTTTCCGGGCGGCGCAGCACGTCCCGGTGGACATTGCCGATGACCCCGCCGAAGGTCCTTCCGACCGCCCCGACCCGCGCATCGCGGCCTATCTCGATGGACTCGGGGGACGCCTCGTGGGAAAGCCCGACCCTGTTGATGACGGCGACGCCATCCATGGTGACGATGACCCAGTTCTTCTCCGCCCTGACCTCGGAAGCGGACCAGCCGTCGTATATCGGATGGCCCTTGGGCGGGAAAAGGGATCCCCCCTCGATCCGCAGGTGATAGGATTGCCCGGGCTGGACGGGGAGGTCGGCGCTGAATATCGGCTGGCCGCCAGATGCGAGGTACGCCAGCTGCACCAGCCGGGGTGACTTGGAAAACACGTACACATAATCGGTCTGGTAGTCGACCCCCGTCACCACGAGCGGCGAATAGGACGAGCTCACCTTCTCGGGAAACACGACGTCCATCTCAAGGGCCCCGGAGCGCACTCCGGCGAGCCGTTCCCAAAGCGCCACGGGCGTGTCGAACCAATGGGAGATTCGGGAGTAGGCGGCCGGGTTCTCAAATTCGAGGATCCCGTGGATGTCCGCGCTCTGGAAGAATTCGACGGCGCATGAAAAGACGGCGCACGCGGCAAAGACGCACCCCAGCGACGCAGCCATCCGGCGGAATCCGCGGTCCAAGAGCTCCCTCTCGACCGCGGCCCAGACGAGAACGCCCAGCCACACCCACCACGGCAGGAAATCGGCGACATAGCGCCCGGCGGCCGTGTTGAAGCAGAGCAGCATCCCGGTCGTACCCAGGCCCACGGCAAGAAAGAAGAAGGCGAGCTCCACGGCCGCGCCCGCGCGCCGGCGAATGATCCATGCGGGGAAAAGCGCGCAGAACCAGATGACGGGGCAGACGACAAGGGCACCATATACGTACTCGATGCCGTAGTATCCCGGTGGCGGCGCCGCGTAACGGATCGGGTGTACGAACGGGAAGTACCTTCCCCACTGGGGGGCGGCCAGGAAATAGGCCCCAATGTTGAAGGGAATGTAGGTGATGCTGAAATGGCGCACCTTCGCCTCGTATCCGGTCGCCGTGAGCTGATAGTTGAGGCCGAACTCCAGGGGATTGCCGAAGCGGGCCGCGTTGTAGGCGAGGAGGCCCGCCAGCACGAGGGCGAGGGGGATCCCCGCGGCGAGCGCGGCTCGGGCCATGGGACGCAGCCAGCCCAGCGCGCGTTCGCGACGGGCGATCACCGCGACAAGCACCGCGATGCCGCCCCCGGCGGCGGCGAGCGTCGGCCGGCAGCCCACCGCAAGGCCCAGCGAAAGCCCGGCGGCCCCGAGCCATCCCCATGGCCGCCTGGACCGGAGGGCCAGGTACGACGCGGCCGCCATGCAGGCCATGTGGAAGTAGCCCCCTGCAATCGGGATCTCCCAGAAACTGGCTCTCCGGACGAGCACGAGCTCGCCACCCGCCAGGCCCAGCGCCATCAGGCCGCCGAGTTTCGTGGCGAGGCCCGCGCGCGGGAAAAGGTCGCGAACGATCCTGAGCCACAGCCACGCGACGACCCAGAATGCGCCGACGCCATATGCCACCGCTGCATAGGCCATCGAGAGGTCGAACCCGGTCAGCGCCCGGAAGGGCCAGAAGAGCGTGACGACCGGCACGACCCCGAAGTAGAGGTAGTAGCGGCCCTTGTAGTAGCTGACATCATGGGGCGCAACCCCCGCGGGCCGCACCGCGGGGTCGTAGGGATTCCTTGACGCCTTCAGCGCCTCGGGAACCTCGACATCGAGGGCCAGGCTTCCCTTCCTGAATCCGCGGACGAGAAGGTTGAAATAATCCTGCTCCCTCGGCCCGGTCTGCGGCAGCTCCCATTTCCCAAGCGAGGTCCAGGCAAGGAGCGCCGACACGCCGACGGCGGCGAGCAGGAGCGCCAGCCGGTGCCAGGACGAGGCGGTGTCGGGCTCCTTCCCTGCCTCCGCGGCCCCGAACACCCGCCGCCTCAGGAGCAGGTAGCTCGCCGTCATCTGGATCAAGTTCGCGCCGCCGGCCGCCGCCCATCCCGCAAGATGAAAGATCCCGTGCAAGGCGGTGAAGGCCGGCCATTGGATGAGGAAGGTCGCGACCACCGAGAACAGGTAGTCCCCGATGTGCCTTGCGCTCGTCGCCCGGCGGTCCCCGAACGTCCACAGCTTGTTCAGGGTGAAGTGCAGCGCCAGGGCGGGAGGATAGGACGCGAGAAAGGCGGCTTGCGCGCCCAGGCCAAGGCCGCGGGCGAACAGGGCGTTCAGCCCCATGAAAAAAAGCGTCACGGCCACGCCGACGCACCCGAATCGCACCATGCGAACGGAAGCCAGGCGGCGCAATCGGAGGAAACCGTCGGTCTCGGGGGAGCGTGTCGGCAACCGAGAGAGCAAAGCCGGAGCACCGCAAGCCTGACAAGTAACATCGCGCGCATCAAATAACATTGCGGGCCCGCGACTTAGCCTGCATGAGGGCTTCCTCGATGCCGGCGACCCTGAGAACCAAAGCCGTGGCGTGGCTGCGGGACCATCGGGACGAATTCATCGACCTGGTTTGCCTGCTGGCGGCGTTGCTTCTCTCCGAGCACCTCTTCGTGGGATTTGAGCTCCCCTGGCGGGCGGTCCTGTGCGCGCTCCTGGTCGCCGACGCGGTGCCCGTGTGCTCGGCGCTCGCCGGCAGGCGCGCGGGACGGACCTTCCTGAAATGTCTCCCGTCCTATGCGCTTGCCGCGGCGGCGACGGCCATTCTCTGGCATTTCGCGTTCCTGCTGCCGCTGTCCGACCTCGAATACGTTCCGGTCTGGGTCGCCCTCACGTGGCTCCACCGGGTCGGGGAGCCCACGCTCTCACCCGGCCTGAGGGCGTGGAACTCGCGCCATCCGGCGGTCCGCCTAGAGACCGTGCCCCTTGAGATCGCGGTGCTTGGGACCCTGTTCCATCTGGCCGGGAGTTTCGTGCCCGGTTTCTGGCCACATCGCTTCCTTCCCGTCCTCGCATGCCTGGCTTGGCCCGCGGTTCGCCTCCTTACCTTTCGGCTGCGGCCTCCTGGAGCACCGCCGCTCGAATGGCTCAGGCTCGGGCTCGGATTCCTTGTCTTCGCGCTGGCCCTGGCCGGGGTCCTTTCGGTGTCCGGGGCCCGGTTCTCGCGGCCCGACGCCGTCCTGCTCGCATGGTGCGCGATCGCGCTTGCCGGCGCCCGCGCCGCCGCGATCGCGGCCGTCAGGAGGTCGCAGGATCCCCGGATGGAGATTTCCCGCTGGATCCTCATGGGCATCGCCGGGCTCTGGCTGATGCAGGGCTTCGCCACCTTCACGCTCACCGGGGCGGGCGACTCGCTGTGGTACTCGATGATGCTCGCCGACATGGTCACGCAGGTCCGCGCGGGCGTGTTCCCGGTGTGGATGGGCCAGAGCATCACGCAGTTCAACGGGGCGATCTATCCCCTGAGGATCGCTCCCGGTTTCCATTACCTGGGGGCCCTCTTCGACCTGCTTACCCTCCGGGCGCTCGGGGTCATCGCCCTGCAGAACCTGATGCTGACCATGGTCGGGATCGGGACGTTGTTTTCCGCGTATTTCGGCCTGGTCGTCCTTGTCCCGGGGCGCCGCTGGCTGGCGGCCGGCATGGCGACCCTGTTCTTCGCGTGTCCGGGGGTCCTCGGCATGGCGTACAAGAGTGACCTGTTCATGTCGTGGATGACGCTGCCATGGGTGGCCGTCGCCTGGTTCGCAACCCTCCGTTCCTTCCGGAGGGATTCCTATCCGACGATGCTCCTGCTCGGGGCTTCCCTCGGTTTGTGCTGGTGGGGCCATTCCCCGATAGCCCTTTGGATGACCCTGATCGCCGGCGCCGCCCAGGCCATACGCCTCGCCGTGCGGGGGAGAAGCCCGGCCGCCTGGCTGGGCGCCCTTGCCGGGGCCGGGCTCTTTGCCGCCATCGCCGCCTACCCGATCGGCTCGGTTCTCCTCTATCCGCCTGAACCCGGCCTGAAGGTGGACGCCTTCCAGCGGGCGAGCGGGGAAACCATCGCCTTCTTCGTGCACCAGGTTTTTCCCCAGGTGTTGCTGCCCCTCAATCCGGGCGGCCACGAGCTCAGCAGCCTCCAGCTCGGGTACTCGCTGTGGGCCGTCCTGACCTTCTGCGTCTGGAATCTAAGGCGCACCCATCCGCTGGGCGCGGGCATCGCGCTCGGCACGGCCCTTTTCCTAGCGCTGCTGCTGATCCCCATTCCCGGATTGAACCTGGCCGTGTGGAACGCGATCCCGGACTTCGTCCGGAACCCGACGAGCAACTGGGCGATGAACCGTCTCTACCTTCCGCTTGCGGGCGCGATCGTCTTCGGCGCCGCCGCGATGGTGTCGGACGGCGTCCTCGATAGCCGTGGGATGAGACGGACCTTTGCCGCGATCATCGCCGCGGGTTGCGCCTGGAGCGTGGCCGAGGCGGCCAAGTTCCTCCCCGGCAGCCACGGCAACGGCCTGCGTCCGGAAAGCGCCGTCGACATGCTCAGGCCGGAGAACGTCATGCTCACGCGCTTCGCTTACTTCATTTTCCCGGGGCCGCCGGACGTGTTCACGCACGGGGTTACCGACCCGGCCATGGAGAATCGGCTGCGATCCGCGGACACCCTTGCGCTCACGGCGACGAACTATGGCGCAGCGCGGGCGTCCGCGCACACGGTCGGATCCGGGGTGTTCGGGCCGTTTCGCGGGGGGCCCGCCAACTTCCTGCAGCTGGACAAGACGCTTCGGATCGAGCCGCGCCGCAGCTACCTCCTCGAATTCTCCTTCCCGCAGGGAGGCGACACCCGGGGGGTGATCGAGATCTTCGGGAATACCTTCCACCGCGAGTACGCGGTCCCCGAATACGGCGGATCCCGGGCGTTTGGCGCCGGGGGGGACCACAACCCGATCGTGCCGCTGTCGACCACCTCGGCGGCGGCCGTGGAGCTGACGCTGCGGTTTTTCCCGGACAAACCCCTGCCGCCGGACGGCAAGGACGGAAACCCCGCCATCGGGGCGGAGCTGCTGGCCTACGACCCGTCCACCCTTCCCGTGCGGCTGGATTCGCTGATCCCGTACCGGGCCCATGTAAGGAGTCCGGCAGCCGGGTGGCTTGAGATCCCGAGGATGCACCAGCTCGGATATATGGCCACGGTCAATGGCCGTCACGCGGCTCTGCGCCGGTCGCCCGACGGCCTCGCCTGGATCGAAGTGCCGGCCGGCGATTCGCGGGTCGAGCTCGACTTCATCGCGCCGACCGGGCTCCAGGCGCTGTTCTGGCTCTCGCTGGCCTCGATCGCGGCCGCCGCGGCGGCTGCCGCCCGCGGTGTATGGCGCCTGCTTTGAGGGCTTTTCGTGTTGATTATCGGCGCCGCATCGGCAGACGCTGATCCCTCATGGCCCCCGCAGCTGCCGCGCCGCTCAACTTTGCTGTGATAGGATGCGGACTCATCGGAAAGAGGCGCGCGGCCGCGCTCGCGAGGCTCCCGGACGCCCGGCTCGTGCTCGCGTGCGACCTTGATCCGGCCCGCGCCGCGGAGGCGGCCGCGCTCGCCCCGGGCTGCGGGGTCGCCACCGACTTCCAGAAGGTGATTGCCGGCGCGGATGTCGATGCCGTGATCGTGTCGACGCTCAACGCCTCGCTTGCTCCGATCGCCATCGCCGCCGCGAAGGCCGGAAAGCACGCTCTCGTCGAGAAGCCCGGCGCCATCGGCTCCTCCGGCCTGCGGGCGCTGCTGGCCGCCGCGTCGGCCAGGAAGGTCCAGGTGCGGATCGGTTACAACCACCGGTTTCACCCGGGCCTCCTCAAGGCGCGGGCTGTCGTCGACTCCGGGGCCCTCGGGCCGCTCCTGTTCATCCGGGGCCGCTACGGGCACGGCGGCCGCAAGGGCTACGATCGCGAGTGGCGGGCCGACCCGAAGTTGTCGGGCGGCGGCGAGCTGATCGACCAGGGCGTGCACCTGATCGACCTGGCTTCATGGTTCCTGGGCGACTTTGTCTCGGTGGACGGCCACGCGGCCACGTATTTCTGGGACATGAAGGTCGACGACAACGCGTTCCTCAGCCTGCGGACCGCCGGCGGACAGACGGCATGGCTCCACGTGAGCTGCACCGAGTGGAAGAACCTGTTCTCCCTGGAGATCTACGGCCGGGACGGGAAGATCTCCGTCGACGGCCTGGGCGGCAGCTACGGGACCGAGCGGCTCACGCACTACCGGATGCTTCCCCAGATGGGGCCGCCCGAGATGACGACCTGGGAGTTCCCCAGCAGCGATGACTCATGGGCCGCCGAGACGGCGGCGTTCGTGGAGGATGTCCGCCTTGCGCGCACGCCATCGCCGGGCTTGCAGGAAGGCATAAGGACGCTCGAGATAGTGGAGTCGATCTACAAGAAAAGCGGCTTTCCAACCTCATGATCATCACACGCTCGCCCCTGCGCGTCTCCCTCGGAGGCGGCGGCACCGACCTGTCCAGCTATTACAGCGAGCATGGCGGCTTCCTCGTCGCCGCGGCCATAGACAAGTACGTGTACATCACCAAGCACACGACCTTCCAGGAGGAGATCATCATCAAGTACTCGAAGCTGGAGCGTGTCGCCTCCGTGGACCAGATCGAGCACCCCATCGTGCGCGAGGCGCTCAGGCTGACGGGCGTCACGGACCCGCACATCGAGCTCACCTCGATGGCCGACATCCCCGGCGGGACCGGGCTCGGGTCGTCGGGCAGCTTCACCACGGCGCTCCTCAAGGCGCTGCACGCCTTCAAGAAGAACCTCGTTTCGCCCGCGGAGCTGGCGGAGCAGGCCTGCGACATCGAGATCAACAAGCTCGGCGAGCCGATCGGCAAGCAGGACCAGTACATCGCGGCCGTCGGCGGGATCACCGCGTTCACCTTCCACAAGGACGGCCGGGTGGAATACCGCCCCTGCAAGATCGCGGAGGAAACCCTCTACAACCTCGAGGACAACCTGCTGCTTTTCTTCACCGGCTACTCGAGGAGCGCCTCCTCGATCCTCAAGGACCAGAACGACCGGTCGAAGAGGAACGACTCCTCCATGCTCGACAACCTGCATTTCACGAAGGACCTCGGCTACAAGTCGCTCGCGTCCCTCGAGAGCGGAAACCTCGAGGAGTTCGCGATGCTGATGGACGTCCACTGGCAGCGCAAGAAGGCGCGCAGCTCCGGAATGAGCAACGTCCAGATCAACCAGTGGTACGACCACGCGATGGCGAACGGGGCCCTGGGCGGAAAGCTGATCGGGGCGGGCGGCGGGGGTTTCCTCATGTTCTACGCGGGTGACAAGAAGCGGCTCAGGCACGCGATGCGGGAGAAGGGCCTGCAGGAGGTCCGCTTCCGGTTCGACTTCGAGGGCACGAAGGTCGTCGCGCAGAACTGACCGCCGCTTGAACGCCTCCGACCTACCCGTGGCCATCCTGGCGGGCGGACTGGCGACCCGCCTGAAGCCGATCACCGAGAAGGTGCCCAAGCTCCTCGTCGACGTGGCGGGCGAGCCCTTCTTCTCGCACCAGGTCCGGCTGCTTCGGGAATCGGGGCTGCGCCACATCGTCCTGTGCGTCGGCTACCTCGGCGAGCGGATCGTCGACCATTACGGCGACGGGGAAAAATGGGGCGTCAGGATCGAGTATTCGTTCGACGGCCCGCACCTCCTCGGCACCGGCGGGGCGCTGATCCGGGCGCTCCCGAAGCTGGGCGAGGCGTTCTATGTCCTCTATGGCGACAGCTACCTGCCGATCGACTACCTGGCGGTCGGCCGGGCGTTCATCGCATCGGGAAAGCTCGGCCTGATGACCGTCTTCGAGAACCGCGGGAGCTATGACGCGAGCAACGTCTGGTTCGAGGACGGCGTCATCAGGGCCTACGACAAGAAGGAGAAGCTCCCCGGCATGCGGCACATCGACTACGGGCTGGGTCTTTTCCGCGCGCCCGCGTTCGACGGCTACCCCAGGGACCAGGCCGTCGACCTGTCCGCCGTGCAGGGGTCGCTCCTCGCGCGCGGCGAGCTCGCGGGATTCGAGGTCGCCGAGCGGTTCTACGAGATCGGATCCCACGCCGGCCTGGAGGAGCTTGACCGCCTTCTGCGCAAGGCGCGCTAGAGCATTTGCTATTTAGATAGTCCCATGTCGGGACCCCCTCAGCGCCTTCAACTCCTTCAGCTTTTCGATCTCCATCGTCCCGTACCGCTGTTTCCAACGGTGGAGTGCCGCTCCTTTATCCCGCCTTTACGAGTGGTTCGCGCGAGGCTCTTATCCGGAACCATGCAGTTGAAAAAGGGCCACCGATTGGCAAGTGATTGGGATTGATGAAAAAGAACCAATCGGAGGACAACGGTCCGTATCACCAATCGGTGGCGGATGCATTTGAGTTCAAAAGTGCA
>Ga0302324_100028215_pt1 | contig 10670 bp, 8 predicted proteins | sample Palsa_T0_1_FD_201949 | JGI IMG/M metagenome (GOLD analysis project Ga0302324, IMG submission 201949) | Peat permafrost microbial communities from Stordalen Mire near Abisko, Sweden - Palsa_T0_1 | ecosystem: Environmental > Terrestrial > Soil > Palsa > Peat permafrost | place: Sweden: Abisko...
AGTTCCGCCTCTCAGACCAAGGCCCGGGAGCGGACAGCAGTCTGCGTACCCCTGGCGGGAAGCCTTCGCAACTTATTAATTCTAGAGGAATCTTGGCTCAAGCAGCCTCGGCGGGTCCAGGGAGAGATTTCCGACCCGGCCTGATTTTGTGAAGGGCATGTCAATTGCTTTATCAAGTCCAAGGAGATCAGGTGAACCGCGATGCTGAGGGTCACGGTTGTCGAATCGTCAAGAAGCGCCGTAACCCTTCGGGTCGAAGGTCGGATAACCGGTTCCTCGGTCGAGGAGCTCCGCCGAGCATGCGATGTGCACACTGTCCCCGAGGAGGTTCAATTGTCCCTCGAGCTGGCGGATGTTTCATTCGCCGATGCCGCCGGGATCGTACTCCTCAAAGAACTGCGGAGTCGCGGCGTCGGACTGACGCGCACAAACCCGTTTATGGCCGAACAGCTCAAAGATGGGGTGTCTGACGAATCTAGAGTCACTTAAGGAGTGCCATGCCGATGCCAAAGGAAAGGGCTATTCCTCTGTGAACTTCGGCCAATCGCGAATGGGAAGGGGGCTTCAATGCTGAAGCAAGCAGTGTCGAGGAGGCGGTTATTACCGGCTGGATCATTGCGCAGCCGGCAATGGGATCCAATTCTGGAGCGGCTTTCCGCCGCGAACAGCATCGTCGCCTTCATCTCCCACGATCTTCGCCATCCCTTGACCGCCATCCTTGCCAATGCGGAGTTTCTCACCCGGCCAGATATTAGCGAGAGGCAAAGGGGTGACTTTTACCAGGAAATCCGTTGGGCCATCGACCGAATGAATGAGATGGTCTCTTCATTGTTGGAGTGTTCCAAGGGTCGTGACACACTTCGGCCGGCCGTCCGAAACATCGTTGCCACAGTCGAGCGCGCGATTCGCATGACACATGTGAAACCGGAATTCCGCCGCATCACCATCACGCATCATCATAAAGGCTTGGCGGTAGGATGGTTCGATTCCGACCGTCTCGAACGGGTGGTCGCCAACCTCGTGCTGAATGCTTGCGAGGCAGTTTCTCCGGAGTCCGGGCAGATCGTCATAACCACGACCGGAAATCGAGCCTACTTGCAAATTAGCCTCTGGGATAACGGCCACGGCATTCCGCCGACGATTCAGGACTCCGTTTTCCAGCCCTTTGTGAGCTATGGAAAGGCCGAAAGCTGCGGGCTGGGCCTCGCCATCGCGAAGAAAATCGTCGAGGATCATGGCGGGGTGATCCACCTGGATGCGAGAACTGAGACCGGAACTTTATTCAAGATCACGATTCCCTTTGCCATTCCGGAGGGAGCAATCAAATGAATATGACCGCAGACTTGGGAGAATTCGCAGTGACAGCGGCGGCAAACGACGACCTGGATCTTGTCCACGCCACCAAGAACGGGGATGTCGCGGCTTTCGAGCAACTCGTAAAGCGATACGACCGCAAACTTCTCCGAATTGCTCAAAGCGTCACGCATAACCGAGAGGATTCCCAGGACGCGGTTCAGGAAGCCTTTTTGAAGGCCTACCAAAACCTGGCCACATTCCGCGAGGATTCGCAATTCTCAACCTGGCTGATACGTATCACTGTGAACCAGTCGCTGATGAAGTTGCGAAAACAACGCACCACAAGAGAGGCGTCCCTGGATGAAGATTTTCTGGCCGAAGGTAACATACTTCCAATCGAGGTTACTGACTGGGCTCCCAATCCCGAACAGCTTTACTGGGCTTCTGAATTACGAGACATCCTGATCAAGTGTCTGGAAGACCTAAGCCCAATCTTGCGGACGGTCTTTGTGTTGCGGGATATCGAAGGACTCACCACAGATCAGACAGTAGAAGTGCTGAACGTGAGTCAGACGGCAGTGAAAGCGCGGCTGTGGCGAGCCCGGCTTCAGCTTCGCGAAAACCTGAACCAGTACTTCAGCCAGCAGACACATTTGGCGCGAGCGCAGTTGTTCCCTTCAGGCAGGCGGACAGGCCGGATTCTCGGGCTTTTTGCCGAGTGCTTGCGCAACTCGATCACGGGAAGGTGCTCGATTACTGCTGCCAAGTCACGACATGCATCCCCCACCACAGCGGGCACGGACCATATGGAACCTGGACTGAACAATGCATGATGCAGTTGATTACCGCTAGGCTTGTTCCACGCAGTACCCCCCGCTCCACACTTCCAGCGATGTTCCTACTACGTGTTTACGGGATCTCGACAAACAGTTGACAATCAAATGACATCCCCTTGGCATCTCCTGCTTAATCGCCGCGTCTAATTCACATAGGTAGTGTAACGCACTTAATAAGTGAGGCTAGTGGAATAGAGTCTCACAAGCGCAGTTATCACTACTGAATAAGTAATCGCATTTCAATAAACAAGGAGAAATCATGAATAAGTCGTATCTTACAATTGTCCTTACTCTATCTTGCATGCTTGGCTTGGGCTTAAGTGCTCGCGCTCAGGACAGCGAGGGGGTTCGTGTGAAAGTTCCGTTCGAGTTTGTCGTTGGAGGCGCGACCCTGCCAGCGGGCACATACAGCGTTGGCCCTCTCTCTCTTGACGGACATTCAGGCTTAGCAATCCGCAGCTCCGAGCATGGTGCGTTGGCTCTCCCTATGGTCATCGATGAAGCTCGTGCTGGGCAGTCAAAGCTTAGCTTCGAGCATGTAGGGAGCAAGTACTTTCTGAGCGAGGTTGACACGCCAACCGGCGTCTATACCTTGGCGTTACCGCGGGCGATGGTCGCGCTGGCACAGACGAAGGATCAAGGCACCATGTCCTCCTCTGGCACGAAGTAAGTCGAAGATCACATGAGCATTCATACGGTTGTGGGGGGAGATTCTGGGATAAGAACTACATCAGTCGACCTGAATTCCCCCTTCACTCCGCAACCAACAGCTTCACGGTAGAAAAGGAAACAACGGGATTCAGCAACGTCGTACAAATCATAAAGAAAGTTAAGGAGGACAACTTGAAAAAGGCACTTGTATTATTCGGGATGCTCATGACGTTGACGATTCCGTCGGGGTCGTGGGCGCAGCAGGCCGGCTATTCCCAGACCAACCTGGTCTCCAATGTTGCCGGCGTAGGCAGCACCACCGACTCTCAACTGTTGAACCCCTGGGGGATTTCCGTTCTTCCCGGGCAAGATTTCTGGATCGCCGACAACAACAGCGGCGTCTCCACGCTGTATGACCAAAATGGCAACAAAGACAACGGGCTGATCGTGACCATACCCGGGGCCTCAAGCAATCCAAACGGTAATTGCAGCCCTGGTTGCCCGACTGGAACCGTGGCCAATGCCAGTGGTTCCTACTTCAGCGGCGGCTCGTTCATTTTCGACACCGAGGACGGCCTCGTCGTCTACTGGAACGGTTCCAGCAACACCGCAATTATCGGTAAAGACAATTCCGCCAGCGGCGCGGTTTACAAAGGTCTCGCTCTGCTGGGCACCAACCTGTTGGCGGCCAACTTCAACAGCGGCAAGGTAGACGTTTACGATTCGAACTATGCCCTCACTTCGTTGGGCGGCACGTTCACCGATCCAAATCTTCCCGCTGGTTTCGCTCCCCACGGCATCCACGTCATCGGTAACCAGGTCTACGTCGCCTACGCGATGCAGGATACTCCGAAGCACGATGCCGTCCCCGGCGCTGGCGCTGGGCAGGTGGATATCTTCGACACCAACGGCAACTTCGTGAGCACCTTCGTCGCCGCCGGTGCCACAAACAACCTCAACGCGCCCTGGGGTGTGGTGCAAACTCCGGCCAGCTTCGGAACGTTTGCGGGCGATATCCTCGTCGGTAATTTCGGCGACGGCACCATTAGCGCATTCGACACGACTGGGAAGTTTCTTGGGCAGCTCACCAATTCCGCGGGCAATGTAGTGGTAAATCCAGGCCTGTGGGACATGGTGTTTGGAGGAGGTGGTGGTGCCACGAATGATCCAGGCGCTCTGGGTACTCTCTATATCACCGCTGGAGGCAGCGCCGGCCAACCCAATTTCCCGTCTGGAGGAAGCGCAACGGCTGTGTTCGCCAGCCTCGTCCCAGCGACCGCAGCTGGCGCCCCAGGTTTCTCTCTGAGCCTCTCGGCCCAGAGCGCAACCGTCAATCCGGGTGGTTCGGCTAACATCATGGTCAGCGCCGCCGCGGTGGGCGGATTCAACAGTCAGATTACTCTTACCTGCACTGCGCCCACTGGTTTGAGCTGTGCTTTCAGTCCTTCAACCATCTCACCTGGAAGCACTTCGTCCTCCACCTTGACCATTTCTGCCGTCTCGACGCCGCCCCCTACGGGCTACAACGTGCCCGGCATGGCCCTGCTGCCTGGTCTTGGGCTTTTCGGAACGCTTCTCACGACTCGCAAACGGAAGCCGTTTACCCGCAAGAACATTCGGTGGATGAGCCTGCTGGGCTTGCTGCTTGTCGTCTCGCTGTTCGCCCTGGGATGCGGCAGCAAAGGCAGCAATTCAACCACACCAACGCCCTCAGCTCAACAGACCACCGTGATGGTGACGGGCACATCCGGCTCTCTGAGCCAAACCGCCGCTGTAACGGTCTCTGTCAACTGAAACAAAACACCCCTGGGCCCGGGGCACTCCAGTCCGCCCTTGCCCAGGGGTGATCTTTGGACACCCAAGTTGGTGTGGGTTGACCCCCCAAGAAATCGGCAAGAAACGCACGGGAGGCAAGAGTGGTGGAACTAATGTCGTACGGACTTACAGGGTTGACCGCAATGCTGGTTGCAGCGTTCTATTTTGCCTGCGGTGTTGAACTTCCACGGACTCGAAAGAAGTCCTCTTATGATCGAATCAACAACGCAGATAGGAATGATTCTCCCATGATCGAAACTGGGGCGCGCAGCCTGCGGTTACCCAGGGAAGTTGCTAAGCAACCGGAAACTGCCTCGGCACCCTTGCAGCGGAAAACATCGCCAGTTGAGACCGGCCACGGCGCCATCTACAGCGGTCGCTTTCAAAACGAACGCGGGTCACTCGAGGCCTTCCATGGCTGACCCGGCTGCTCCCGTACTGTCATTCCGCACGCACTCCATGCCGCTGCTGGCTCACCTGGAAGAGTTGAGAAAACGAATCATCTTCTCAGTCCTTGGGGTACTCGTCGGATTTCTGTCGTGCTGGTCGTTTGCCGATCGCATTTTCGGTTTAATGCAACAACCCATTATTGGGGCACTACGGCACCATGGGATCGCCGGCGGATTGGTGTACTTAAACCCAACTGAGCCCTTCAATCTCTATCTTGAGGTGGCGCTTGTAGGCGGAGTATTCGCGGCCTCTCCATTTGTGTTCTATCAATTGTGGCTGTTCATCGCTCCCGGACTGTATCGCAAAGAAAAGCGCTATGTTATGCCGTTCTTGCTGAGTACGGTCGGCTTGTTCATAGCCGGAGGACTCTTCGGTTATAAGATGGTCTACCCTGCGTCCCTCGACTTCCTGATTGGCTACGGCCAACGGTTCCAACCCATGATTACGATCGGAGAATATACGAAGCTGTTCGTGACCATCATCGTCGGCCTCGGACTGATTTTCGAAATGCCGATTCTCGTGTTCTTTTTGGCCATAATGCGAGTGATCACGGCGCGCTGGATGTTGCGGAATCTGCGATACGCAATCCTTGTCATTTTTATTATCGCAGCCATCGTCACACCCACGGCTGACATCCTGAACATGTGCCTGTTTGCCGCCCCAATGGTAGCCCTTTACGCCCTCAGTATCGGAGTGGCTTGGCTGGTCAATTGCAAGCGCGAGCGCGGAGCCGGCGTTGTCTAGTCCGCGCTGCGACTTATCGCTGCTAGGGTCCAATATCTCGCGGTGACGTTGTCGCCGGGCTGTTAACAAAAAGTTGACAATTAAATGACATCCTCGCCGCATCTCGTCGCTGGCTCACTGCGTCTAGTCGTTACTGCCGGACCAAAATCCATAAGCATGAGGAGTCGGAGCATTAACATGAAAGATGACCGTCAGCACAACTGCACACCTGCTAATCTGTGCGCCTTTATAGCCTTGATGTTCGTACTTGCAGGGATGACCGTCGCAACCCTTCACGCCCAAACCGCGACAACGGGAGACGTTACTGGCGTTGTCACAGATCCAACAGCCGCTGTTGTGTCTGGCGTGTCTGTCACGTTGAAGAATCTTGACACGGGCAGTTCGACTTCCAGAGCAACCGATTCGCAAGGGTCTTACAATTTCGCTCTTCTACAACCCGGAAACTATTCGGTTTCTGCGAGCGCGCCTGGATTTCAAAAGATCGTAAAGAATGTGACTCTCGCCCTCGGCTCGAGCGTTACGGCAAACTTGCAACTTTCCATCTCCTCGCAGCAGCAAACAGTTGAGGTAACAGATCAAGTGACGGGCGTTCAAACGGATGACGCCAACCTTGAAACAAACTTTAGTGCGCAGCAAATTGCCGTCCTCCCCAATCCTGGAAATGACCTTACCGCGGTCGCGCTGACTGCGCCGGGCGTAGTGATGAATACCACTGGAGGTTCCGTGTTTGGCGGTGGTAACTACGAGTTCTTCGGTTTGCCCTCAAACTCTAATGTGTTCACCTACGACGGGGCCAATGATAACGATCCCTACTTCAACGTCAATAACAGCGGCGCCACCAACTTAACCCTTGGTCTGAACGATGTGCAGGAAACCAGTGTAGTGACCAACGGCTACAGTGGGCAATTCGGAGGCTTGGCGGGGGCGAATATCAACTACGTCTCGAAGTCAGGCACGAATTCCTTTCACGGGAATGCAGAATACTGGTGGAACGGCCGGGCTCTGAATTCCAACAACTATTTTCGGAATCAAGCGAACGCCTTTGCTGGAAGTCAGATCGACCCGCGCCCGTTCGTGAATGCCAATCAGTACGCAACCTCGTTTGGGGGACCGATCAGGAAAGACAAATCTTTCTTCTTTGTCGACTATGAAGGCATTCGATTGGTGATTCCGTCACTCTTCCCGGTCAACCTGCCGACTCAACAATTCGAAAATGCGGTGATCGCCAACCTGAACAGTGTCAGCCCGGCTTCGGTGCCTTTTTACAACCAACTGTTCGGCATCTGGAACGCAGCCCCAGGCGCGGCTGGCGCTCAGAACACGCTCGCGGGTGGAGGTTGTTCGAACGTAACCAGCCTGGCGGGAGTCGCATTTGGGACAGCCAACCCCTGTGCTGAGGAGCTGCAAGGTGGTACATCGCAGGCCACGAACGATTACCTGATTGTGGGCCGCTATGACCAGATCCTTGGCAACAATGACAAACTGTTTATCCGAGTGCAACATGAAAGTGGTCAGCAGGCCACTTACACCGATCCTGTCAGTCCCGCCTTTGACGCTCATAGTGCTCAGCCAGAATGGCAGAGCCAAGTGAGCGAAACTCATACATTCGGCGCGAACAAGGTGAACAACGTCATCGCCTCGCTGCAATGGTACAGCGCGCTATTCACGATGGTGAACCCAACTGCGGAATTCCAGGCGCTTCCCGAGACGGTCGATCTCGGCGACAATTCGTTGTTCAATCTAAATAATGAGGGCACTGCCTTTCCGCAAGGCCGGGTCATCACTCAGTACGGGATTGTTGACGACTTCAGCTGGAACCGCGGAAGACATAACTTCCGGTTCGGAGTCAATTTCCGCCGCGACGATGTAAGCGACCATAACTTCCTCGATGTGATCCCTTTTGTTGAGGAAGTGTCGCTGAACGACTTCGCGTTCGGGGGCGTGGCGCCCACGAACACCAGCGTAGGAAATCTGGTGGCTCAGAATTTCCCCCTGAATACGAACGTACCGATAGCGCTTTATCAGCTTGGATGGTATGCATCGGACGAACTCAAGGTCACTTCCAACTTAAAGCTGACCCTGAGCATGCGCTTTGACCACTTGTCGAATCCAGTCTGCCAGTCTAACTGCTTTCAAAGTTTGTCGGCTCCGTTCCAGGACCTGAATCGAACGGCACCGGTGAATCAGGCGTTGACCACGGGTTTGAATACCGCATTCCCCTCGGTGACTTCGGTCGTGTATCAGCCCAAAATTGGCTTCGCATGGTCGCCGTTCGGCGCCAAGAGCACCGTCGTCCGCGGCGGCTTTGGCATCTTCAGTGATGCCATTCCTACCGGCGGGATCGATGACATTCTAACCAATGCACCGAATGATCCCTCGTTCGTGCTTCTTAATGGTGCGCTCTCACCCGCGGCGGCAGGAAACCTGAATGGGCAGGCGACTGCGGCCAATGCTGCTTTTCGCGCCAATTTTGCCGATGGGGGCACGGTTCCCGCCTTCAATTTCTTTAATCCCGGCAAAGTGCAGATCCCGCGTTACGACGAATGGGACCTGGAAATACAGCATGCCTTGGGTTGGCACACGAACTTGAGTGTGAAATATGTGGGCAACCATGGCGAACATGAGGAGATCACGAATCCCGCTTTAAACGCTTTCAGTCCCACGGGCGCGCCTTTCGGACCTTTGCCGACCACCCAGCCCGACCCGCGATTTGGAGTGGTTGCCCAGACACAAAACGTCGGCAACTCCAATTACAACGGTGTCACACTGACTGCGGCACATACCGTGAATGGCGGTTTTCAGTTCCAGGCTTCCTACACCTATAGTCACGCTCTGGATGAAATCTCCAATAGTTCGTTGAACCCTTTCGGCGTGAACACCGTCGGCAACGTTGACGTTGTCACGCCTCTCAATCCATTCAATATCCGGCAGCTTAACTATGGAAATGCGGACTACGATATCCGGCAGTCGTTCGTCATGAACTACGTTTGGAGTGATGCTATCCGTCATCTGACGAGCCGGGGACCGAGTGCCCTGGTGAAAGGCTGGACGCTCTCCGGAACGATCTTCAAGCACACAGGATTCCCGTACTCGATCTTTAGCAGCAACGAGACAGCCGCTCTACAAGGTAGCTTATTCGGCAGCACAAACACCGCCACTACGACTACGGTGCTCGCCAATGTCGTAGGCGCTCCCAACGTCAACTGTGGCGCCTCGGCTGCAGAGCTGGTAAACGGCTTGCCCAACCCATGTTACAGCGCGGCAAATTTCGCCGACCCAACAAATAACTTCGGAACCCAACGGCGGAATCAATTTCGTGGCCCAGGTTACTTCGACACTGATTTCGACTTTGAAAAGGGGTTCGCCATACCGAAGTGGGAAAGCGCTAAGTTTTCCGTTGGTGCGAGGTTCTTTAATTTGTTCAATCATCCGAACTTCGCCTTCCCTAATACCAATGCTGACAGTGGCCAGTTCGGACAAATCACCTCGACCGTGAGTCAACCGACGACCATTTACGGCGCTGGCCTGGGCGCCGACGCGTCGCCAAGGGTAATCGAATTGCAAGGGAAGCTCACCTTCTGATCAGAATGCTTAACAGAGGCGGCACCCCTGGGTGGCCGCCTCATCTTTCATCCTTACCCCTCTACTCCAGTCTTGATCGGATTGTCTGGCTGCAGCCCCACAACCGCGCCCTGCGTGAAACGTGTTGCAGGGTAAGTAGAACGAAGCTCATTAGGGAATAAAAGGTCAACTAACGGAGTTTCACATACAGATGGGAGAAACCGCAGCCGTTGAAAGTTGAGATATGAGATATAGGTGCCAGTGTTCAATTCGCTCTTTGTCCTAAACATGTGTATTTGTCACGGTCGGTTTTGCAAAGAGTTGACAATCAAATGACATCTCGGCGTATCTCGTCGTTGATCATTGCGTCTAACACGCAGTACCGCTGAACAAAATCATAAGCAAAGGAATTGGAGCATAAACATGAAGAAAAAGCTTCTTCCGCACAGCATTAGTCGTCCAGTGGATCGCCGTTCTTTTCTGAAAGGTGGTCTTCTGGCAGGAGGCGCAGCAGTGGGCGCCGGTTTGTTAGCCGCTGGACCCTTGGCCCGCGCTGAAGGCAAAAGACAAGAAAGCGGCCCGCTCAATTCGGGCGACATCGCCATCCTCCGATTTCTCGCGGCGGCAGAGCTGATCGAGTCAGATCTTTGGATACAGTACGCGGAGCTCGGTGGTATCGGCACGAATCCGCCCATTGAGGTAGACCCAGGCCAAACGTTGAACAACTATCAGGTAGCCTTGTCAAATCTCGATTCCGACGGCCCTCAATACATAAGCAGCAACACGAAGGATGAAATCACCCACGCCACCTTCCTCAATGCCTATCTCGAGTCCAGGGGAGCCGAACCGGTCAACTTCGACGAGTTCGAAACTTTGCCGGGCAGCACAGCTACCGGATCATCGGGCATTGGGCGCCTCACGAACCTCATGAATCTCAACGTCGACACCAGCTGGTACGTTCGTTACCGCAGCGCAACCAATCCGGACTTGGGCGCCACCTTTCCTCAGGCGATCACTCTCAAAGGGGTTACCGCCATTCCCAGAACGGATGCCGATTTCGAGGGCAGATCCAACCCCAACTTTCCTGGCAACGACCATATTCAGGCGATCGCCAATGTCGCGGGCTTTCACTTCGGATACATCGAGCAAGGCGGTTCGAGTCTTTACGCAGTCCTGAGTCAAAAAGTGACGGATCCGGAGGTGCTTGAGATCACTCTTGGCATCGGCGGAGATGAGATCGCGCACTTTCTGGAATGGGTGGATTTTTCGGGCAACGGAGTGCAAGCCCCGGTGGCGCCGTTTAAGGACCCCATATCC